>Ga0206966_1106_pt2 | contig 19002 bp, 15 predicted proteins | sample Alteio_BWOrgHeat_23_FD_152970 | JGI IMG/M metagenome (GOLD analysis project Ga0206966, IMG submission 152970) | Enriched cells from forest soil in Barre Woods Harvard Forest LTER site, Petersham, Massachusetts, United States -... | ecosystem: Environmental > Terrestrial > Soil > Temperate forest >...
CAGCTTTTCGCCAATCGGAATCTGCGGCACGCGCTGCACCATCACTTCCTCAGCCACGCGCTTCACTTCCGCCGGAGTCGAAGGCATCAACGCGACGCGCACCAAATCGAAAAGAAAAAGTTGCCGCAGCAGATTCAGCGCTGGGCGCCTCGGCGTCTTGGGATGGCGCACCAGTCCCACGCGAATCGCTTCACTCGCGATCCACTCCGGCTTCGCGGCAATCGTAGCGAGAATTTTCGCGGGCAGGTCGAGACGGCCGAGCAAAACGACGAGGTGGTCTTCTTCGAGGTGAGGGTTTTCGAGCAGCGCGGCGAGCACATCCTCTTCCGCTGCGTGCAAGTACGGCTTCAATTCATCGGCCGCCGCCGTACGCGCCGCATCGGCGCGCAGGGCCGCATCTTCAGCCATGGCCTTTGCGCTTCCCCAACTTAATTGCCATTCGCGCCGCGGCCTCAGCAGGCTTCATCGGCAGAGGAATAATTTGAGCGTGCGGTGCCACTTTATGAAGTTCCGAATCGATCGCCGCGTCGAAAAATTTGCTCCGACCCGTCGTGCCACCTGCCTTTGCAATCGGTATTGCGCGCTCTTCAAATTTCAGCTGCGTCACTACGCTCTTCACCAGCGCTCCCAGCGAGCAAGCGGCGTTGTTCAACAGCTCGCGCGATACGGCGTCGCCCTTATCCGCCAGCTCGCCCACCAACGGAAAAATCCGCGGAAACACGTCATCCGGATTTTTGATCACCCAGTCCATCATGCGAGTCCAATCTTTCATCCCGAGCCACTTCAACAGCTGCTCCGACAGTTCCGTTTTCGGCCCGCGCTTTTCGTCCGCGCGCACTACAGCCGCCACCGCCAGACGCCCAATATCAAACGCGCTTCCTTCATCGCTGAACCACGGTCCGCGCCCACCGGCACGCGCAAGTTTTCCCTTCGCGTCGCGCCCCAGCGCCGCCGATCCCGTGCCCACCACCAAAATCACGCCTTCGCCCTCGCCCACTCCGGCCGTTAGCGTGATCGCCAGGTCCGTCGTCACCGAAACCGCCGCGTTGGGAAACGACTTTTCGAGGAACGTCGCCATGCGCCGCGCCACGCTGTCTCGCCCCGCGCCGCCGATCCCCGCGCACACGCCGCGAATGTCGATCGACTTCAGCTTCGCGCGCTCCAGCACCAGGTCCGCCGCGTCGCTCATCGTGAACCACGCCTTCGCATACCCGGCGCGCAGCGGATTCGAAGGGCCCGCCGTCGCGCGCTCCAGCATTTCGCCCTCGGCATTCGCCAGCACGCAGTCCGTTTTCGTGCCGCCGCCGTCGAATCCCAGGAAATAACCTTCGCTTGCGTGTGCCTTTTTCTCAGCCATGCACTCTCACTTTGCTTGACACTGTTTCCGCCGCGCGGTTAGCATTCGCGTTCGCAGCCACCGGCGCAATGAACATCAGCTATCTCGACTTCGCGATTCTAATTCTCTACCTCGTCGGCATCACTGCATTCGGCGCGCGTTTCCGCAAAGGCCAGCAAAATCTCCGCGATTACTTTCTCGGCGGCCGCACCGCGCCGTGGTGGGCGCTGTCCTGCTCGATTGTCGCCACCGAAACTTCCACGCTCACGATCATCAGCACACCCGGCATCGCGTATGGCGGCAATCTGGGATTCCTGCAGCTCGTTCTAGGCTACGTGGTGGCGCGGGTGATTCTGTGCATCACTCTGGTCCCGCAGTATTTCAAAGGCGAATTCTATACTGCTTACCAGCTTCTGGAAAAGCGCTTTGGGTCGCGCATGAAGAAGGCGGCCGCGGTCGTGTTTCTCTGCACACGTGCACTCGCTGAAGGCGTGCGCATCGCCGCGATTGGAAAGGTCGTAAGCGTCGCATTCGGCACCGGCAATCGCACTTCGATTGCGATTATCACCGTGCTCACGATGTTTTACACGTTTGAGGGAGGCATGCGTGCGGTGATCTGGACCGACGTGATTCAGTTCGTGTTGTACATTCTCGGCTCGCTTGCCGCGTTTTTTTTGCTGCTGCATAAAATTCCAGGTGGCTGGCCGGAGATCACGCAAGTCGCCGCAGCGGCCGGCGGCAAACTGCGGATTTTCGATTTCGCGTTCAGCCTCACGAAGAGTTACACGTTCTGGTCCGGCTTAATCGGCGGCACATTCCTCACCATGGCCAGCCACGGCGTCGATCAGACGATGGTGCAGCGCCTGCTCTCCGCGCGCAACGAACGCGATGCAAAAAAAGCGCTCGTCGTCAGCGGCGTGATCGTCTTCTTCCAGTTCACTCTGTTCCTGCTAATCGGTGTGATGCTCTACGTTTACGGAATGCACGAGACGCTCGTCGTGCCCGGCGGCGATCCGGATCGCATCTACCCGTGGTTTATCGTGCATCGCATGCCAGTCGTCGCCGTCGGCCTGCTGCTCGCGTCGATCTTCGCAATCGCGATGTCCAACGCCAGCGGCTCCCTCAATTCTCTCGCTTCCTCCAGCATCATCGACCTCGGCCGCCGCCGCACGACCGGCACCGACGCAGCCGCTGACGCGCGCTCCCTGAGCCGCTCGCGCGTCACGACACTCTTCTGGGGCGTCGTTCTCGGCGCTCTAGGGTTAGTGAATTGGGGCCCGGTGCTCGTCGCCGGCCTCACCATCGCCGCCATCACCTACGGCGCCATGCTAGGCGTCTTCCTGTTAGGCATGTGGAACAAACGCGCCAACGAAACCGGCGCCCTAACAGGCTTCGTAGTCGCCCTCATCTCCATGATCGTAGTCCGCTACAACACACCCCTAGCCTTCACTTGGTACGTCCTGGTCGGCAGCGTCATCACCTTCGCTATCGGCTCCCTCGTCAGCGCCTTGAACCCCAAGGCCGCATCGTAAAGCCTTTCCGGGTGCCGCACCCTTTTCTTCTCAAAAGGGTGCGCGGCGCAAAGCCAAAACGTTCACCACCCGCCCGGTTCCTATGGAATGCAACTCGCTCCAAAAGGTTTAAATGTAGCGCCGCGGCCTTCAGCGCGGCACCCGACAGCGAAAACGACATCCCGCTCGCGCACGAACCTAATCTCGCAGCGAATTCACAAATCCCATGATCGCCTCCGCCGAATCTCTCGGCGCGCACTGCAACACGAGGTGCGGCGCTTCGATGACTTTCAGCTGCATATCCGCTCGCCGTGCCGCGATTTCATCAACGCTTTTTGCGTCTACAACACAATCTTGCCGGCCTTGCAGGTAAAGCATCGGCGTCACCGTTGCCGACAGCGCGTTCTTCGCGTCGCAGTTGATCACTGCCTGAGCCCTTTCGAGCAATACCGTCCGTTTGACGCGTCTGATCGCGCCGCTCAGCTGCTGCACTAGGGTCGCTGGAGCCGATTCGCCAATCAGATATTTGCGCAGTATCCACTCCGGCGGGTTCATTCTAAGCAGCGCGCTGCTGGCGAATATCGTCGCGACCATTGCGAGCCGTGGCATCGGATTGCTCACGAATCCTGCGCACAGGACAAGTCCTTTCATATTTGGCGGACGTTTCGCGGCAAGCAAAACGCCAACCGGCGACGAAAACGATTCGGCCACGACTAAGAAAGGCGTTGTCGGGAAGATTTTTTCGACGAACGCCACCAGCGCATCGTAGTCGAGGAATTCATCGATAGGATAACGGGCGGTCAGCGTCGGTATCGCGGGTGGAAGTGCAGCGATAAAGTCCGTGAACAGCTCGCCCGTTCCATCCATGCCTGGCAACAAAACCAGAGTTTCAACTCCCGACCGTGTTCGCGATTGGGATTCCACAGCTCCGATCCTAGCACCGGAGAAAACTCACGCCGAATCACTTTCCGCAGAGTCAAATCGCGCGACTCATGGCAAGCTAGTCGCGCAGGCCCGCCGCAGAGAGAGATTCGATCGATAACGGATCACAACACACGCAACCGCCGCATCGTCTCGACCTAGTGCGCGCGCTTGGCCCGTGGGCCGCGGGCGCGATCGTCGTCGGTACGATGGTCGGCACCGGCATTTTCCTGAAGCCGAGCGAAATGGCGGCGGTGGGCGGCTCGGTCAGCGTCGTTTACGCGGCGTGGATCGCCGGCGGCATCCTGTCACTGTTTGGCGCACTCTCATTCGCCGAACTCGGCGCCGCACTCCCCAAAGCCGGCGGACAATACGCGTATCTTCGTCAAGGCCTCGGCCCCGTTTACGGTTTTCTTTTCGGCTGGATGCATTCAACGGTCGGCGAGTCGAGTTCCGCCGCATCCATCGCCGCCGGCCTCGCGCGCTTCACAAGTTTTCTGATTCCTGCCGTCGCCGCGCCGATTTTCACCTGGAAAATCGCGGTTCCGTTTTCGCAGACGCCCTACAACTTCGTCTTCACCTGGGCGCAACCGTTCGCGGTCTGCGCGCTGGCGCTGTTCACGTTCATCAACTATCTCGGCGTCAAGCTCGGCGGCCGCGTGCAAGTCGCGCTCACGTTCATCAAAGTCACCGCCGTCCTCGCCATCGTCGCCGCCGGATTCGCCTTCAGCCATGCGAATCCCGCCCGATTCCACCCGTGGTGGCCCGCGCAAACTTCTTCGTCCACTTTTCTGGCGTTTCTCACTGCGCTCGCCGCCGCGCTCTGGGCTTACGACGGCTGGGAAGATCTAAATCGCGTCGGCTCGGAAATCGCCGACCCGCAGCGCAACATTCCGCGCGCGCTGATCGGCGGCACTCTGCTTGTGATGGGAATTTACGTGCTGTTCAACGCAGCGTGCTTCTATGTGCTGCCGTTCTCGGCGGTCGCGTCGTCATCGCACGTTGCGTCGGACGTGGTAGTGAGCTTCGCCGGCAGCGGCGCAGCGAAATGGATCACGCTCGCGATGGTCGTCTCCGCGCTCGGCACGCTGAATTCGTCGCTGCTCAGCGGTGCCCGCGTTCCCTACGCCATGGCTCGCGACGGACTTTTCTTCCGCGTCACCGGCGTCGTGCATCCCAGATTCCGCACGCCCTCCGGAGCACTCGTTTTCCAAGGCGTGCTCGCGAGCCTCATGGCTCTCACCGGCACGTTCGAAGAACTCACTTCGCTTTTCGTCTTCGCCGCATGGATTTTCTACGCGCTCTCGGTCGTAGCGATGTTCCGCCTGCGCCGCATCGCAGCCGAGTTGCCGCGCCCCTACAAAACCTGGGGCTACCCGGTCGTCCCCGCGCTCTTCGTAGCCGGCGCGCTCGCCCTCACCGTCAACATCCTAATCGAGCGCCCCATCCGCTCGAGCATCGGCCTAGCCCTAATCCTAAGCGGCCTCTTCTTCTACCGCGCCTGGGCCAACTCCACCGCCGCCAATCCGTCGCAGTAGCATAGGCAATCCTGCCTGTGTGAGCACCGGCTCTTCCGGCCGACCACCTTCGACGCAGCCGTCAGCGCCCCGCAGCCGATCGCGGCAGTTCGATCCGCCGAAACTGCTCCGCGCCGGATTTCCGCGCACTCAATTCCGAATGCAACATCTCGAACATCATCTCCGCGCCATCGGCGAGCCGCGGCCCTGGACGCGAGGTATAGGAATTCGCATCAATTACGTATACGAGTCCATCGCGCACGGCCGGCAACTCCGGCCACTTCTCCGCGATGCGCGTCTCGACGAACTCTCGCGCCGCGCGCTCAGCGTCGTACCCGCACGGCATCACGAGCATCACGTCAGCAGCGCACGCGCGAATTTGCTCGTCCGTAACGCGCACCGACGCCTCGCCCGGCCGCGCGAACACATCCACGCCGCCCGCCGCCTCCACCATCTCCGGGACCCAGTGCCCCGCCAAGTAAAACGGCTCGAGCCACTCGAGACACAGCACCCTCACGCGCCGCACTCCACTCGCTGCAAATCGCGCCGCCACCGCACCAACCCGCGAGCGCAACTCAGCCGCCAGTTCAACGCCGCGCTCCGCGCAGCCGACCGCCACACCAACACGCTCCACATCCCGCCACACATCTTCCAGCGTATGTGGCGTCAACGTCAGCACCGCCGGCGCCTCGACCATCCGCGCCAGCACCGCGCCCAAATCCTCCGGCGACGCCGCGCACACTTGACACAAATCCTGCGTGACGATCAAATTCGGCGCGAGCCGCACCAGCAGCTCCGCATCCACGCCGTACAAACTCTGCCCCGCATCCACCAGCGCCCGCACCTGCCGGTCGATCTCGCCCGCAGCCGCCGACGAATCCACACGCGCACGAATCACCCGCGCCACACCGCGCGCCTCAAGAGGAAAATCGCACTCGTGCGTCACGCCCACCACCCGCTCCCCGCACCCCAGCGCAAACAGCATCTCCGTCGCCGACGGTAGCAACGAGCAAATCCGCATCGCCCGCCTACCGACACCACGCGCCCCGTGCGCCGTCTCATTCATAGATTAAATATTTCCCACGCGTCACACGAAACGCCGCCAGCCCCGGCTTCCACGACGCGACAATCTCACTCACGCTCGCGCCCTTCTCCAGCGCCGCAATCGTCTCCGCATTCCCCACCAGCACGATCATCTTCGCCACGAGAAATTTCTCCGGATACAACGCACGAAGCGCCGCCGCCACCTCCATCCCATTCCCGACCGAATCAAACGCCGCTGCATCCGTCACCGTCAACGCAACGCCGTGGCACTCAACTCCCTTGTACAAATCCGACGTTGGCGTAAATTTCACCGCGCGATACGCCACCCCCGCAATGCGCCGCTTCGAAAGCTCCGCAGCCAGCGCGTCCCCGTCGATCCACGGCGCGCCCAGCATCTCGAACGGCGTCTCCGTCCCCCGCCCCACCGAAACGCCGCCCGCCTGCAAAATTTCGATGCCCGGATACGGCACCGTCTCCGCCACGGTCCGCAAATTCGGCGACGGCGGAATCCACACGAGCCCCGTCTCGCCATACGTCGTCGCGCGCTTCCACCCGCTCATCCGCACCACATGCAAATCCGCGCCGATTCCCGCCTCCGCGTTAAAAAATCCCGCCAGCTCGCCCAGCGTCATCCCGTACACAATCGGCATCGGAAAATACGCGACGAACGCCGTCTTATCCGCATCGAGCATCGGCCCCTCGATCCGCTCGCCGCCCAGCGGATTCGGCCGGTCCAGCACAAAAAACGCCAGATGATTCTTCGCCGCCGCCTCCATGCAGTAGCCCATCGTCGCCGTGTACGTGTAAAACCGAACGCCCGCGTCCTGAATGTCGAACACCAGCGCGTCAAGCCCCTTCAAATCCTCATCCGCTGGCCGCCGCGAATTACCATACAAGCTGTAAACTGGAAGCCCCGTCGCCGCGTCCTTCGAATTATCAACGTGCTCCTGATCGAGCTTCCCCGCAATGCCGTGCTCGGGACTAAACAGCGCCACCAGCTTCACGCCTTCCGCCCCAGACAGCACGTCAATCGTCCGCCGCCCGCGCGAATCGACGCCTGTCTGATTCGTGATCAGCCCAACGCGCTTCCCTCGCAACGGCGCAAAATTCTGCTCCTCGAGCACGTCGATCCCCGTCTTCACCCGCGCGGCACCAGGCACCGCACCGGAAGACTGCGCCCGCGCACACCCCGCCACCAAAACCACCACAAAAACCGCCGCAAAAAGAGAACGAATACGCCACACACCCACGCCACTCTCGTTGTTGCGCCCCAGACCGTGTGTTATACAAAAGTGCTGCTTCATCAGCGCAATTATGCAACGCCCCGGATGGTTTCGATGCGCAAATTTGGGCTGATTTTACTGGCCCTTTTACTGCTTATGACCTCGACCGCTCGCTCTCAAAAAAAATCCGCCCGCAAGCCCGCCGCAGCCACCCCGCGCACTAATCCGTGGGTGGAATCGACGCTGCGCAAGCTCACGCTGCGCGAAAAGCTCGGCCAGATGCTCATGCCGGTCTATTTCGGCGGCTTCACTTCGGCGGAAAGCGACGAATACAAAAATCTCGTGCACCAGGTCACCGTGAATTCCGTCGGCGGCTTCATCGCCGGCACCACGCGTGGCCCGCTCGGCATCCAGCGCGGCGGCGTCTATTCCACCGCCGTCCTCACCAACGAACTCCAGCGCCGCGCAAAAGTTCCGTTGCTCATCGGCGCAGACTTTGAAAGTGGCACGCGCATGCGTCTCGACGCCGGCACCTCGATGCCCTCAGCGATGGCCATCGGCGCCACAGGCGACCCGAAGCTTGCCTACATCGCCGGAAAAATCACCGCACAAGAAGCACGCGCCGCGGGAATTCAGTGGATCTTCGCGCCCGACGCCGACGTGAACAATAATCCCGACAATCCGATCATCAACATCCGCAGCTTCGGCGAAGATCCGCTCATCGTCGCCGAATTCGTTTCGCAGGAAGTGAAAGGCATCGAAGACAACGGCGCCATTGCCACGCCAAAGCATTTTCCCGGTCACGGCGACGTGAGCGTCGATTCGCATCTCTCGCTCGCAACAGTTCCCGGCTCGAAAGACGAGCTCGAAGGCAACGAACTCGTTCCCTTCCGTGCCGCGATCGCCGCCGGCACTAGCTCGATCATGCCGGGCCATCTCGCGATTCCCGCGTTCGAGCCTGATCCCGATACGCCCGCCACCACGTCGAAAGCCGTGCTTACCGGCCTTCTGCGCGATGAAATGCAATTCAAAGGGCTGATCATCACGGACGCGATGGACATGGGCGGCGTCACCTCCATGTATCCGCCGGGCGAAGCCGCCGTTCGCTCCATTCTTGCCGGCTCGGACGTGCTGCTGATGCCGCCGGTGCCCGACGCCGCAATGGCAGGCCTGCTGCGCGCCGTGAAAAAGGGGCGCCTCACTGAAAAACGCATCGACGAATCCGTGCGTCGCATTCTCGCCGCAAAAGCGCGCGTCGGCCTCGATAAGTCGCGCTTCACCAACGTCGAGCTGATCGATCAAAAATTCGGCACTCCGAAATTTGCGGAAGAAGCCCAAAAAATCGCAGACCGCGGCGTCACGCTCCTGCGCGACACGCCGAAAGCTTTGCCGCTCAACGCAACGCAACCCCTTCGCGTACTGCTCGTTTCGCTTTCAGCCGATCCCGATCCGTATCCCGGCGAAACGATCGAGCCGGAAATTCGCGGCCGCGTCAGCTCGCTTACCGCACTGCGCGCCGACACGAAATTCGTCAGCGCCTCGTGCTTAAAACTGCCGCCGCCCGACACGTACGACGTCGCCGTCGCGGCTCTTTTCGTTCGCGTCGCCGATCGCAAAGGCGACATCGCCTTTCCCGCCGAACAGCGCGCCGTCGTCACGCAAATGTTCGCGTCGGGAAAGCCCGTTGTCGTCGCCGCGTTTGGCAGCCCGTATCTGATTTCAAGCTTCCCCGAAGCGCCCACGTGGCTCGCCGAATTTTCCACGAATGACGTTTCTCAACGTGCCGCCGTTCGCGCCATGTTCGGCCAAGTTCCGATTCAGGGCACGATTCCCGTCACCGTTCCCGGCACCGCAAAGCGCGGCGATGGAATTCAACTCCCAGCCAGCGCGATGACGCTTCAGCCCGCGCCGGACGCGATGGTCGCGAAGCTCAAACCAGCCTTTGACGTAGTCGATAAAGGCGTCGCCGACGATGCATTTCCCGGCGCCGTCGTCGCCATCGGCTACAAATCGCAGCTCGCAATTCACGCATCCGGCCATCTCACGCGCGATGCCGGCTCACCAGCCGTCACAGAAGACACGATGTACGACATGGCGTCGCTCACCAAAGTCGTCGCCACCACCACATCCGTGATGCTTCTCGTGCAGCAGGGCCGACTGAATCTCGATTTGCCCGTCGCGCGCTACATTCCCGAATTTGCCGAATACGCGAAATCCGATCCCGACCCGTCGTGGCGCTCGCGCATCACTGTGCGCATGCTGATGCTTCACAATTCCGGCTGGCCCGCGCATCGCGATTTCTACAAAGTCGGCAAAGACTACGAATCGGTCGTCTCGCTCGTCATCGCCGAGCCGCTCATTCACGCGCCCGGCACCGAAGTGGAATACAGCGATCTCAATTTCATCACCCTCGGCGAAATTGTGAGCCGCCTCACCGGCGATCCGCTCGACGAGTTCGCCGAACAAAATATCTTCGAGCCACTCGGGATGACCGAGACGCTCTACAACCCGCCGAAATCGATGCGCGCGAATATCGCGCCCACGGAAAACGACACCTCCTACCGCAATCGCCTGCTGCAAGGCGAAGTTCACGATGAAAACGCTTTCGCCATGGGTGGCGTCTCCGGCAACGCCGGCCTTTTCAGCAGCGTTCGCGACGTTTCGATCTTCTGCCAGTTTCTGCTCAACGGCGGCATCTACAATTACAAGCGCCTGCTGAACCGCTCCACGATCGATCAGTTCACCTCACGCGTAGTGATCGGCAAATCTGCCCGCACCGTCGGCTGGGACGTGCCCACGGGCCCGAATTCTTCCGCGGGGCACCTTTTATCGGCCAGCGCTTTCGGCCACACCGGCTTCACCGGCACTTCAATTTGGATCGATCCGGAGCGCCAGCTTTTCATCATCTTGCTCACCAATCGCGTGAACCCCACTCGCGCGGACGAGAAAATCCGCCAGGTTCGCCCCGCCGTTGCAGACGCCGCAGTCACCGCGCTCGGCCTCGCGCCTACTGCTCGATAACTTTCGCGGCACAATCCCCTGTAAATCCGGCCCTTCCGCAGACTTCGCCCAATCCCTCCCGGTATAATTAAAAGACTGTTTGAGGCGGCCGTTGAAACACCTGAAGACCGAGCAGCGGAACCCGCGGACGCGTGGGCTGGACCTGAAGAGTTCGCTTGGCATCGTTCGCGCACTGAATCATGAGGACGCAACTGTCGCCCTCGCCGTGCGGCGCGAGCTACCCGCGATTGCGCATGCCGTGGATGCGATCGTCGCATCGCTCGAAAATGGTGGACGGCTTTATTACGTTGGCGCCGGCACAAGCGGCAGGCTCGCCGTGCTGGACGCTGCAGAAGTTCCGCCAACGTTTGGTGTGAAGCGCTCGTTGGTTCGTGCGCTGATCGCAGGTGGCCGCAAAGCGCTACAAGGCGCAGTCGAAGGCGCTGAAGATTCCGTCGCGAACGGCGCGAAGGATTTGTTGAAGGCAGGCATGACCGGTCGCGACGTCGTCGTCGGCATCGCCGCAAGCGGAACGACGCCGTATGTGCTCGGCGCGCTCGATGCCGCGAAAAAAGCGGGCGCAGTCACAGTCGGCATCACGTCGAATAAAAAAGCGCCGCTGGCGCGCGTAGTAGATATCGCGATCGCGCCGAACACGGGCCAGGAAGCCGTCGCCGGTTCAACACGGCTCAAAGCCGGCACGTCGCAGAAGATGGTCTTGAATTTGCTCTCTACAGCCACGATGGTGCGGCTCGGCAGGGTTTACGAGAACTGGATGATTCACCTGACGCTGACAAACCGGAAGTTAGAGCGGCGCGGCACTCGCATCCTTCGCGAAGCGACGGGAGCCTCTGCGTCCACTGCGGCACACACGCTGCGTCAGACCGGACACGACTTGCCCGCCGCGATCGTGATGCTCAAGGCGGGCGTAAATGCCGCCGCCTCACGGCGCGCGCTCACAGCGTCTCGCGGCAATGCGCGTTTGGCCATTGAGTCGCTCACCAATTCCCAGCATCCCAAGAAAGGTCGGGGTAAATAACATGGACCGGTTCCAAATTCACGGCGGCCGAAAACTCAACGGCTCGGTACAAATCAGCGGCGCGAAAAATGCCGCGCTTCCCGCAATGGCTGCGGCGCTGCTCACCGCCGATCCCGTCGTGCTGCAGAATATTCCGCGCGTGCGCGACATCATCACCATGGCCAAGCTGCTGGCGCATATGCGCTGCCGCGTCGAAAGCCCGGACCTGCCGCCCAGTCAATTCATCATCCAGGCGCAAAACGTTTCGATGCACGAGGCTCCCTATGAACTCGTAAAAACGATGCGCGCCTCGATTCTCACCCTCGGCCCGCTCGTCGCGCGTTTCGGCCACGCTCGCGTTTCGCTTCCCGGCGGCTGTGCGATCGGCGCGCGCCCCGTGGACCTGCACATTCAGGCGCTTGAAGCTCTCGGCGCGGAAACGAAAGTCGAACACGGCTACGTCGAGGCTCGCGCGAAGCGGCTTCGCGGCGCCACATTCCGCTTCCCGAAAATCACCGTCACCGGCACGGAAAACATTCTCACCGCGGCAGTCCTCGCCGACGGCGAAACGATTCTTGAAAACGCCGCGATGGAGCCAGAAGTCACCGACCTCGCCGAAATGCTCATCAAGATGGGCGCGAAGATCGAAGGCGTCGGCACCAGCACGTTGAAAATTCAGGGCGTCAAATCGCTTCACGGCGCAACTCACGCCATCATTCCCGATCGCATCGAAGCCGGCACGTTCCTCGTTGCGGGCGCGATCACCGGCGGCGAGCTGCTGCTCACCAATTCCGAACCGAAGCACCTCGGCGCCGTGATCGAAACGCTCCGCGCCTGCGGCGTCGAAATCAAATGTGAGGGCAACGGCAACATGCGCGTCCGCGCCGCGAAAAAACTCGTCGCGCACGACGTCACCACCGAGGAATATCCGGGCTTCGCTACAGACATGCAGGCGCAGTTCATGGCGCTCGCCACGCAAGCCGAAGGCGCTTCGAAAGTCCGCGAGACCATCTTCGAAAATCGCTACATGCACGCCAGCGAAATGATGCGCATGGGCGCCAACATCGAAATCGACGGCAACCTCGCCATCGTGAAAGGCCCCACGCCTCTCAGCGGCGCCCCAGTCACCGCCAGCGACCTTCGCGCCAGCGCCGGCCTAGTCCTGGCCGCTCTCGTCGCCGACAACACCACCATCATCGACCGCGTCTATCACATCGACCGCGGCTACGAACGCATCGAAGACAAACTAGTAGCCGTAGGCGCCGACATCCAACGCCTAACCAGCTACGACGACCAGTAGTAGGGCAGCCGTGGAATAGCCTGCCGCGCAGGCTGTTCTCCCACGACCACCAACCCAACCAGCATCGCTACTCGACGCCGTACCACCGCGCAAAGTTAAACTACCTGTAGGGGCGGGTTGCGCGCACTTGCGCAAGCCGGCGCAGCCTTAAGATTTAAATGTAGCGCCGCGGCCTTCAGCGCGGCACATTCGGTCCCAGAAAACAACGATCGCGCAAATAAAAAAGGGAGGCGACGTGGTCGCCTCCCTTCTCCAATTCAATCGCCTTCGCTTGTCCTGCGTTACTGCCTCGAATTCTCCGTCGAACCCGAACTCGGCACAGCCGCCGGCGCCGCTCCCCCCGCCGCCGCAGCCTGCTGCTTGTCGCGCAGCACCGCCTTGCGGCTCAACCGGATCTTGTTGCCCTCGATCGCCAGCACCTTCACCAGAATCTGGTCGCCTTCCTTCAGCTCGTCGCGAACGCTCTTAATGCGCTGTTCCGCGATTTCGCTGATGTGCAGCAAGCCATCGGTGCCCGGGAAAATTTCCACGAACGCGCCAAACTCCGCGATGCGCACCACGGTGCCGAGATAGGTCTTGCCGATCTCCGCCGTCGCCGTCACTTCGCGAATCTGCCGCAACGCATCTTCGGCCGACTTGCCGCTCGATGCGAATACGTGCACCTTGCCGTCGTCCATCACGTCGATCTTCACGCCGGTGCTCTCGACGATCGACCGGATCTTCTTACCGCCCGGTCCGATCAGGTCGCGAATCTTGTCCGTTGGGATGTTCAACATGAAGAGGTGCGGTGCGTAGTGCGAAATCTCCGGCTTGGCCGTCGAAATCGTCTTGTCCATGATGTCGAGAATCTCCAGGCGCGCCTTCTTCGCCTGCGCCAGAGCCTCTCGCATCATCGGAATGCTCACGCCGCCCACCTTAATGTCCATCTGCAGCGCCGTGATGCCCTGCCGAGTGCCGGCCACCTTGAAGTCCATGTCGCCGTAGTGGTCTTCCGCGCCTGCGATGTCCGTCAGGATCGCGTACTTGTTGTCTTCGATCACCAAGCCCATCGCGATGCCCGCGCACGCCGCCTTCATCGGCACGCCCGCGTCCATCAACGCCAAAGAGCCGCCGCACACTGTCGCCATCGACGATGAACCGTTCGACTCCAGAATGTCGCTCACCGAACGCAACGCGTACGGAAAATCCTCAACCGGCGGAATCAAGCTGGCCAGCGCGCGTTCGGCCAACGCACCGTGGCCGATTTCACGACGGCCCGGCCCGCGCAGGAATTTCACTTCGCCCACCGAGAACGGCGGGAAGTTGTAGTGCAGCATGAAGCGCTTGTACGTGTCCTTCTCAAAGAGAAGGTCGAGGCGCTGCATGTCTTCTTTCGTGCCCAGCGTGGCGGTCGAAAGCGACTGCGTCTCGCCGCGCGTAAACAGCGCCGAGCCGTGCGCGCGTGGCAGCACGCCGATCTCGCACGTGATCTGCCGAACCTGGTCGAACGCGCGTCCATCGGGACGGCGGCGGCGTAGCAGCATGTCGTCGCGGAAAATCCGTTCGCGCAGGCGCTCGAACGCGCGACCCGCCAGCTTCTTCTTCTCCGCGTCTTCCGCCGGGATGCCTTCCATGATCGCTTTCTTCACTTCATCCACAAGCCCGTAGCTCTCGATCTTCGGGTGTTTCTGCGTATCGAGCGCGTCGCGCAACTTGTCGGCGTACTTCGTCTGCAATTCCTTGTAGAGCGCTTCGTCAAACGCCGGCGGCGTCACCGCTACCTTTGTCGGATTAACCTTGCGCTGCAAATCCTTGATCGCCGCGATGATCTTCTTAATCTCGGTGTGCGCGAAATCCAGCGCTTCCACCATCTGTTCTTCCGAGACTTCCAGCGCGCCCGACTCGACCATCACGATCGCTTCTTCCGAGCCCGCCACGATCAAGTTCAGCGCGCTCACCTTCTGATCCGCGTACGACGGATTCACCACCAGCTTGCCCTCGAGCGAGCCGATGCGCACCGCTGCAATCGGAGTCGTAAACGGAATCTTTGAGATGTACAGCGCCGCCGAAGCCGCGGTCACGCCAATCACGTCCGGATCGTTGTCCGGGTCCGCCGAAAGCACGCTCGCCACGATCTGCGTCTCGCTCGACCACCCTTCCGGGAACAACGGCCGCAGCGGCCGGTCGATCAATCGTGACGTCAGCACTTCCTTTTCCGACGGGCGCCCTTCGCGCTTGAAGAATCCGCCGGGAATCTTGCCCGCCGAGTACGTAAACTCGCGGTAGTCCACCGTCAGCGGAAGAAAATCCTTCTCAGTCGCCTTCGAATCCATGCAGGCCGTCGCCAGCACCATCGTGTCGCCGTAGCGCGCCACCACCGCGCCATGCGCCTGCCGCGCCATCTTGCCTGTCTCAAATGTCAGCTTGCGCCCGCCCACTTCCAGGCTTACCTGTTCAAACATTCTTGCTCTTCCTTTGGTCCCGGATCACCGGGCACGCTCGTTCGTTCGGATGCGAGAGCCTTCTCTCGGAGTTTGCTTCGTAATTCGAAGGAGTAAATGCGGAGGGAGGAATGTCCGACGTCAACAAAAACACTTGCGCGACGCGGGGGCTGCCGCCCGCACGTCGCCTGATTCAGACTGGTTGGTGCGGACTGAATAACTGCGGCAGGAAATTCCTGAAGGAATCCGCGTTACTTCCGCAAGCTGAGTCGTTCCACAATCCCGCGGTAGCGATCCGGGTCGCGACGGTTCAAATAGTCCAGCAGCCGACGGCGCTTGTTGACCATCATGATCAACCCGCGACGCGATGCGTGGTCCTTCGCGTGGCTCTTGAGGTGGTTCGTAAGGTAGCTGATGCGCTCGCTCAGCAGTGCGATCTGCACTTCCGGGGAACCTGTATCTTTTGTGTGTACACGGAACTGCTCGATCATCGCTGCCTTGGCTTCGCTCAAACCACCCCTCCTCAAATCGGAACGCCGGGATTACCTATGCGCTCTTTATCTCTTCTTCGACCAAACCAGATTAACACAGCGAGACAGACGCGTCCAAGCGGAGATTTGAATCCGAAACTCGCCCGCTCCCGGGACGAATTCCCTCTTCCGCGCACCCAACCCACGCCGCAAGCCTCACAATGCGCACTCAGCGCTCGCCGGCGCAATCGCCTCCGTGCCCTCCGCCTTTCTCCTCCCCCACTCTGTGGAATGTTCCACGTCTTTGACTTTGATTTTTCAGTCCTACCGCTTCTGCGTGCGTATCAACGACAAAAATTCATCCCGCGTTTGTACCCGTTCACGGAAATCGCCCAGCATCGCGCTGGTCGTCGTCGTCGAATTCTGCTTTTCCACCCCGCGCATCACCATACAAAGATGCCGCGCCTCTATAATCACGCCCACTCCCGCCGGGTGCAGCTCTTCCTGAATTGCATTCGCGATCTGGCTCGTCAACCGCTCCTGGATCTGCAGCCGCCGTGCGTACATGTTCACCAGCCGCGCGATCTTGCTCAAGCCCACCACCTTCTTCGTCGGAATGTACGCCACGTGGCAGACGCCAAAAAACGGCAACATGTGATGCTCGCACAAGCTGTATAGCTCAATGTCCCGCACCACCACCATCTCGTCGTAACACACGCTGAACATCGCGCCGTTCAGCAGCTTCGCCGGATCCTGCTGGTATCCGCTCGTCAAAAATCGCAACGCCTTCGCGAACCGCTCCGGCGTCCGCTGCAATCCCTCGCGCTCCGGGTCTTCACCCAGTTCGCGCAGGATCTGCTTCACCAGTCCCGCAATCTTGTCCGTGTCCGCCGGTGGAGGCGCCACGATCGTCGTCGTATCGCTCATTCTCAAGTGCTCCTACGCCCGCGCCGAAGCGCCTGGCTCTGCCACAATTTCAAAACTATTCTTGCTCGTCTCTTCCACTTTCACGCGTTCAAGCTGCGCCGGCCGAAAACTCTTCAAGCGCCGGAAAATCTCCGCGCACAAATTCTCCGTCGTCGGCACCACATCGCGAAATTCGGCGATCTCTTCATTCAGGTTCTTGTGGTCAAATGCTTCCACCACGTGCTGTTCCACAAACGGATCCAGTTCGCCCAGATTCGCAATCATCCCCGTCGCAGGATCCACGGGCCCCGTCAGCGTGACCAGCACCTCGTAGTTGTGCCCATGCCCGTAAGGGTTGTTGCACTTCCCGTAGATCCGCTGATTCTCCGCCTCGCTGAGCGTTGCCGCATGCAGTCGGTGCGACGCAGCGAATTTGTACCGCCGCGTCAGTGACACCTTCACGCTCCCGCTCCATTTGTCACGTCCGCGTACAAATCCGCCGACTCATACAGCCGCACCCGATCCAGCTTCCCCGTCGTAATCTTCGGCTCCAGCAGATTCCAGATCACCTGCGCCACAACCTCGCACGTCGGAATCTTCCCCGCCAGCTCCGGCACCTCTTTATTCAGGTGGCGGTGATCCATCCGGTCTACCACCTCGCGCTGCAAAATCTCTTTCAGCTCTTTCAGGTCGAGCACCATGCCCGTCTGCGGATCGGGTTCGCCAGCGATCGTCACCTCGAGCGTGTAATTGTGTCCGTGGCCGTGCGGGTTATTGCACTTCCCAAAAACGCGCCGGTTCTCTTCCGCCGAAAATGCGGGATTGTGATAAACGTGCGACGCGGAAAATTCCACTTTGCGCGTGATTCGAATCATCGGTTCAACCGGCCTTCTGGCGCCAACTCCGTTTTAAATCTTGCCGCCGCTCGCGTACTCTCGGCCCTTCCAGATTACGCGCCCGTGCGTGTTCTTCCACCACGAAACCACCAGCGCCGCCGAATAAAGGACCACCGCCGGAAGATAATATTGGATGTACCCCACCGGGTAGAGATTCCTGTAAAGGTCGAGCCCGTATCGCACCAGCCGCGTTACTACCGTCAGCGCCACAATTGCGCCCAGCAGCTCCCAATCCATCCGGTGCCGCTGCACCCCGTACCCGACGCACAATCCGATGAGCAAGCACTCAAACCACGGCACCACTTCCGCAAACTCACGCAGCACCGCGCCTGGACTCCCGCCCATCAACGGATACAGATTCTTCGTCCACCCCTGCCACATCGCGCCCAGGCTGCGATACATCCGCGTCCGCACCGTTCCAACCGGCGCAGTGAAATAAATTCCGTAACCCGCGCTCTTCACGCGCCGCGCCAGCGCCACATCCTCCAGAATTTCGCCGCGGATCGCCGCGTGCCCGCCCACATTTTCGTAAACGTCGCGCAGAATCATCAAGTACTGCCCATTCGCCGCCGCATCCTTCGTATCCGCACGGTTTACCAGCGCGAAAGAAAAATGCGCGCCAAGCCGGCAGTACACAAACGGAATCAGCGCCCTCTCCCAAAACGAACCAAGCTCCTGCTCGGGCGAATACGAAACCAGCACCGCATTCTGCTCCGCCGCATCATTCAGCGCCCGCCGCGCCGACCCCATCAAGTGATACGTATCCGCATCCGTAAAAAGCAGCCAATCTCCGGTCGCTGCCGCCGCACCAAACGCCACCGCATGATTCTTCCCCACCCACTCCGCAGGCAGCTCCAGAGTGTTCATCACCTTCACCTTCGGAATCCTCCGCGCGAGTTCCTCCAAAATCCCAGCCGTCCCATCCGACGACTGATCATTCACCACAATCACTTCCCCAATCTCCGCCTGCCCCGCCACAGACTCCACCGCCCGTGCGATCGCGACCTCCTCATTCCGCGCCGGTATAATCGCCGATATCACGAATCCTCTATCTCCTCACGTTCGATGCCGCGCGCAGTGGGGTAGCCGGTTTTGGCTGCGCAACGCCGCCCACATCTCCATAGAATGTGTACGCGCTGCCCCACGACCTAAGAGTGGCACAGGCTGGAGTTGGCCTGTGCGCCTTCGTCGCGCGCAGCGCGATGTAGCTTAGACTTTCGAGTCTGAGCGGGACCAACTCTCAGTTGGTCCCGGGTTCAACCATCCTCACTCTAGGCACCACTCCACCTTCTTGCCCCGATCACATTAGGGGAGCCAGTCAGTGGCACAGGCTGGAGTTCGCCTGTGTGCCCTTGCCTTTGCCTTCGTCTCACGGGCGTTTGAAAAAACGCCCGTCATCCAGAGGCCCGTTCACGGGCCGAAGGATCTCTCCCCGCTTTC
>Ga0206966_1148_pt1 | contig 18850 bp, 15 predicted proteins | sample Alteio_BWOrgHeat_23_FD_152970 | JGI IMG/M metagenome (GOLD analysis project Ga0206966, IMG submission 152970) | Enriched cells from forest soil in Barre Woods Harvard Forest LTER site, Petersham, Massachusetts, United States -... | ecosystem: Environmental > Terrestrial > Soil > Temperate forest >...
TGAAATTCACCTTCTGTCTACCATGCGGATTGATTGTCCCATTCACTTCGCCAGCGCGATCTCACTCGGCCGCCAGGTCTTGTTGAGCCAAGGCTCCAATGGCCCGTACATGCGAAGGATTACAAACCAGCTCTTGCCCGGAACCGTCTGCACCCAGTTGTTCTCTTTGCCTGCCGGCGCTTTTGGCGCGAAATAGATGTCGAATGAGCCATCCGCGTTCTTCTCTATTCCCTTAGTCTGGCTTCCGACTGTCGGGAATCGCTGGCCGGTCTGCAACATCGAGCGCGTCTGCGTGTCGTAGATCGTGACCGCCCAGAAGTTGTTTACCGGCACATCCGGCGGCAGATGAAGCTTGTAGGTTTTGGAGCCATCGAACGGCTGTTTCTTGCTGTCAAGATAGGCCCCCGCGTAATCGGATCCTACTCCTACAGCCGTTTTCGCCATGGACGGCGTCACACCGCCGGCGTTGTAGTAATACAGCACAGCCGCGTCAAGCTGCATTGTTCCGTCGGACTCGAACGTAGCGTTCCTGTTCGCGAAGAACGCCGACCATACACTGCCGGTGCCGGGATAGAGATACACTCCATCCATCCGTGGATCGAAGGTGATGGCGCGCGCGGTCGCACTTCCGATTGTGGCGGCTTCGGTCAGCAGCTTTTTCATTCGTTCGTCGGGCGCGAAAGGCTTGCCTTTGACGATGCCGATGGCGGCGATGGCGCCACGTTGCGCCGGATCAATCGCATCGATGGGCTCGTCCTGAACGACCTGATTCAGGTGCTCGTAGTAGTCAAGGGTGTTCGGAAACAGGGTGTTGAAGGACTTCCCGGACATGTTGGTGAACGTGGTCGACGCGGGGTTCGCCGCGTCCTTCAGAGGGTATATCCGAATCCCCGAGGTCATGTTTTCGGCCCCAGCCTGCAGGCCCTTATCGATCGAGCCGCGCAAGAAAAGAAAGTTTTTATTGGTGCGAGGCTTCAGTAGGAAATATCCATCGGGAACTGTGCCATCATAGCCGGCGGGCAGCACGAGATACTTGCCACCTTTGCCCTTGTCCGGCCCAGTAACGCCAATGTCGCCGACGAATCGCTCCCAATCGTCGTCGAGAAAACCGAGCATACCCGGCGGCACCTCGATGACGGTCGGTCCGTCTTTTGCGAGGTCGGTCCGGGAGAAGGCGTAGAGCGTCGAGGTGTTGGCTGTCAAGACGACCGCTTGGGAATCCATCAACTGCGCGAAAATGGCGACCTTGTTGGGCGCGTCGGCACCCTGCGCGGCAAGGCCAGCAAGAAATGCATGGATCGCCACCGCCCCGAGGTTATCGAGATAGACCACGAACCCACGCGAGCGGTCGAGATTGTCATAGACGGTTTTAACGGTGTTGCCGGTCGGCACGCCGTCAGAGAAATCCAGCCTACCGATCGGCGTATCGACTTTGTCGGGGATCGAGATAGACTTCAGGACTTCCGGCGGAATGTCCGTCTTCGGCGCGGTTTGTGCTTGGGTGGGGGTCAAGGCCAGCGCTCCGGCAAGCGTGAGGGCGACGAGGCTATATTTGCGTGTCATTATTATTCATTTCCTTGGGGTCGGTTGGGTCGGCCTTGTCTTCCTATTCGCGCTTCAGCGGCGGCGCGATCCACTTGCCATCCAATGCTTCCTCTTTCGGCCAATAGAGGCGCATATACATCGCGAAGGGGCCCTTGGGCGCGGGCAACCAGTTGGCTTGCTTATCTTCGCCCGGGGATTCGTTCTGAATGTAGAGAGTCAACCCACCGTCAGCATCACGCTTGAGCTGCGGTAGCATCGGCGAGTTGATGAGGTAACGATTGAGGGGATTGGCAACGAGCAGGCTCTCCGGCAGTCCATACATCGTTAGCGACCAGAACGCGTTCACGGGGGGCAACTGGCCCGGCGCAAAGCGCACGCTATAGCGGTTGGCACCCTCCAGCTTCTGTCCGTCGGAATCGACGCGATAGATCGGATACAGCGCCTCCTGCTTCGAGTTGCCGTAAATACCGATGGTCCCGAGCCAGCGATTCAGGTAATTGTTCTTCATATATTGGCGTGTGCCGAAGAGATCACCAGACGTCAGGGTCCCATTGTCAAGCCGTTTCACGCCTCCTGCGAAAGCAGCCCAAGCGTCGGCCCTGCCTTGTTCGATGGCCGCCTTCATTTCAGGGGTGAGCTTATTAGGGTCAAAGCTCTTTCCCGCGCCAACGCCGATCTTTGCGAAACGGGCCATGAGTTCGGTTTCAGTTGGGTCTGTCGGGCAGAACTGCAGCACGAAGTTCAGGATGTTGAAGAACTCCAGCGAGGTCTTCTGTGTTTCGGGGGTGAGCGGCTTGATGAAATCAATGACCGGCGCGGGGTTGGGCGCGCCTGTGTTCAGGAACGCCGATAGTGTCTGAACTTTGTAACCGGCCTGAATTTTCTTCACGTTGTCGATATCGTCGGAATTAAACAACTGGGTGCGATAAACGACGATGATTAGCTCCGTCTCGGAGCGGATCACCTTCTTCACGCCCTTGGGCGTTTGCCCCTTCCAATTCGGTCCTGCAACGAGGAAGCTACCACCATCGTTGCCAGTGGTCCGGGTTCCCACGTAAGCAAAATTGAAGGTGTAGGCGTCGGTGAACTGAACGCTGATGTAGCGGTTCTTTTCAATCGGCGGCAGTGTGAGCACGATGGGTTCGGCGCGCAAATCCAGGCCGAGCCAGGAGTAGGGCGTGTCCGAATTAGGCGTCTGAACCGCCACATCGGCTGGCGTAAAGACGCGCGGGATGTTTGTGATCTGGTTCCATGGTGCCTTGAATTCTGGGTTCTCGCGATTAACGAAATAGTCATACTCGACGCGATAGTTATCCACGACCGGGAAACCGTATATGTAGGCTTCCTTGGCGATGGCGCGGGCTTCAGCTGGGCTGATGCTTGTCTGGGCGGCAACAAGGTGAGGGACCGCAAGAACTGTGCATGCGATTGCTGCCGCGACGAGCCGATTCAGTTGGTTCACTTGTCTATTTCTCCGTGAGATTAGCTTGGACAATTCCTTTTCGTCTCAGCCCCGCTTGACAAGCGCATTTGCACTCGCCCGCGAGCAGTGTAGCCGGTCACTCTCGTTGCTGTAACCTAGTAAAAGACGCAGCGGACGTGTATGTCTTTTGCGAGGAGTCCAGCAGCTCCCGCGAAGGGTTATCGGCAAGTTGGTCTTCTAGGTTCGCGGGCTTCTTCGTAAGTGAAACGCCCGCCACGACGCAGGCACAGAGGATCAGAACGCTACACGTCGTGGCGACGTAGAAGGTTCCTCTTGAGTTCCAGTGGATGTCCATTCCCATCGACCCTAATAGAACTCCGAGAAGACCGAGGCCAACCATGATGAGCAGCGGCGTCAGGATCGGCAGGGTTCCGATAGGTCTTCGCCATCCTCGCACAGCGGCTCCTTGGGCATCCAAACGGCGTTTTACAGCATCCGATACGGTTTTCGGCAAGTTCGCCCCATCATTCCGATAAGCCCGTTTTTCAAGCACGACGGCCTCGAAGTTGAGATTGGTGCTGCGGGTAGTGTCCGGATGGGTGACAAGAACGAAGCCGCAGGCGCCGCGTCCGCTGCGGCAGTGGCTGGCGAAGAATCAGGGTTATCCGGCGCAGAGTGGATGTAGATTCCCATACTGCGGAATCCAGTGCGGGGGAGCGAAGCTCTCATGAGGAAACTTTACATATTTTCACTTCTGATAGTTTGTTGTTCGATTGTTGCGTGGTGCCAGGACTGCCGGGTTGATGGCGCTGCATCGTTCACAGACGTCACGAGCGCCGTTTTGAGATTCACAACTCAGCACATGTATACGGGGTGGGACGCGAAGATTTGGAACAGATCAGGCGATATGGCAGCAGTGGCAATCGTAAAGACGATACCCGACCCTCAGATGACTTCTCCGAACACCTTGAGGGATGTGCTCTTTATCCTGCACGAAGCATGGGCTTGCCCGTCCCGCTGCATTAAGTCGTCGAGTGATCAACAGCCAAACGTCACAGTGTTATTGCTGGAACACCTACACGCCAAGACTAGCGGGCCGATTCAGTCCGAAATCGACAAAACCAGGACTTTCATTTTGGACCAAACGCGAACTGCCAACTGAGGAAAGCCCAGCCCTGCAGGTCAAACCCGTCAACAATACGGCGTTGGTTCCTTCGAACCATGCGGGCTATCCACTGACCACCCCGTTTTAAAGGACGTTCGGTGTACGACTACATGCTTATAGCATTTGCTTGGGATTTCTACACTTGCGGGGCTTTGACCCGCAGCCAACGCGCCGGACGAGGCACTAACGCGACGAACATTGAAGGACGGCACCTGCCTCAGGCTTTGATGCATCGAAAAGACGGACAGGAACTCTGCCCTCAAGTCCCATAAGACGGTAGTAGGTTTCGGGAAAAAGGAACAGAAGTTCGGGAGACTCCTGAGCGAAATAGCCCCACGCCGTTGGCCATACATCTTGCAACGTCTTTCCAACTTTCAGCAAAGGCAAGCATCGCTTTTCTGGGATGTTTTATGATCCCTGCTGAAAGATAGTCTGTTGGAAGATCGCCGCAGATCGCCCACCAACCAACATGGCCAGGAGCTAGCGGGCTTTCGATAGCCCAGATCGAGACATAAGGAGCTACATGCCAAGCTGGCCAGGAACCGACTTCACCGTGAGCTAGACCTTGTTTGGCAAGGTATTCAGTAACGGTTCGACGACGTTCGCCACACCAGTGTTCCTCGGCAGCAGGGTCGTCCCGATCTAAAGCATCCATAAAGGGATTATCGCCGGGAATGGGTAACATTGTTGACCTTGTCAGCACGTGTACGCTGAAGTTCCCGGCTTTTCGGTATGGCTTGGCCGTTTCCAATACCCGCTTTTTGGGCTCAATAACGGCGAGCGCATTTGGATGATGGGACAGGTAGAGGCTCTTCCAGATTCTGATCTATCTTCCGCGGAGTAGAATGACCTGAAAGGGAGCCGATGTGACGAAGCCTCGGGGCTACATGCAGGCCGCGGAAGAGCAACTATTTTGCTGGTTGGTTCTTTGCCTTCCCTACTGGCAGACGCTCTTGTTTGCCGGTATCAGTGGGATGATCTCCTTCCTTCTGCTGACGCTTCTACTCCTGTTCGTCGTCACACGCTCTCCAGCAATTTATCGCACCATTATCGGACGCCTGAAGGCTTTTCCGACGTCCTGGATCGCTCCAATTCTGGATCGCAAAGAACTCTGGATCACCTCGCATCTGCTTGTCCTGGATCCCGGGCCAAGTCTAGCTCCTTCCTTCCAGCGCCCTCCACCCCTCTTTTCCTGATTCCAGCTGACTGTAATCGCATGGCGGCCTTTGGTCGTGATGCATGCCCTTCTCTTTCAGCGTCTCACCGGGCCATCGTGCCGGAAGGAAAAGGTGTCCTTTGCCTGAAATTCATAATCCTGATCTTCCGTCCCCACATTCCGGCCGTCATGGCGGCACGCTCGTTACTCGTTTTCATCCTGGTGTTCTTCGCGCTTCTCTTCGGCTACCAATACGTTCACAGCTCCCCAGGTGACCCGCATGCGCATCCCCGTCAGGCGCAATCTCAACCGCTTCAAACGGAAACATCCAAAGCGCCGCCAATAGCGGTCGGTAGTCATTCGACGGGTTTGGCCAGTAATTTTGGCTGGCTCGCATTCATTGCCAGACCACTCTACCTCGCGCTGCGCTTTCTCCACGGACACGGCGTCGGCAACTGGGGGTGGGCCATCATCGCCTTGACGGTGCTGTTCAACATGCTGACTTTCTGGCCGCGGATGATGTCGATGAACTCGTCCTTGAAAATGATGCGAGTTCAACCCAAGGTTGACTCCATCAAGAGGCGCTATGCAGATCTCCCGCTCAACGATCCGAAGCGGGCGGAGATGAATGTGGAGATGATGGCCCTGTATAAGGCCGAGGGGGCAAATATGTTTGGCGGGTGTCTGCCTCTGCTCTTACAGACGCCTCTACTATTTGCCTACATGAGCGTGTTACGAAACGCGCCGGAGTTGCATCAGGCTCACTGGCTTTGGCTTACAGACCTTTCCTCGCCGGACCCGCTCCACATTTTGCCTCTTCTGATCATCATGAGCATGATTCTGACGCAATTCATCACGCCCTCGCCAACGATGACTTCCTCTCAGCGGTGGACGCTCGGCATTCTGATGCCCGCTGTCATGGGATTTTCTCTATGGCATTACGCCTCCGGGCTGTCGCTCTATTGGATCACCGGCAACTTCATCAATCTGCTCACCCAGATGGCTATCAATCAAAGCGGGATAGGCAAAGAGATGCGTTCCCTTACCGACAATCGCGCGGCGACAAACCTGAACCAAGGGAAAGGCTGAGGATAGGAGGTCAGTCCGTACTCACAGACGTTCCCGCCCACGATTTCGGTAAGTCGAGATGAACTTGCCCAGAACCCGTCTACTGGTCAAGAAAGGCCGCTTAAAATGTTAGACAGGCGAAAAGATTGAATCACTATGCAACACGATGCCTCTCTTCGCAAGAACAGACTTGAACACCTTCCGATACAGAGGTCACAGGGAGAGAGTTCCCAGCCGGGCCACGCCGGTGCGCGAACAACGGCGCGGGGATTTCACCAGTTTTGTCGTTGGCCATTCCCATGTCGTTGGCATCCTGCTTGTTCTCGGACTGAGTGCAACCCTGAGAGCGCAGGTACTTCCACAAGACGCGCAACGCACTCTTGATCGTGCCACCCGAGGAACTCCGGCAGTTGCTCTTGTACTTGATGTGAGAGCAGGCCACATACTTGCTGCAGCACGTCTGAACAAAGCCGTCCGAAGCACGCCGGGCTCGGTTCTGAAGCCGTTCTTTCTCATGCACGCTCTGCAACATGAGCTGATGCAACCGCAAACAACGGTGATGTGCCGGCGCACGCTCACGATCACTGGACGCAATGTGGACTGCACACATCCCCAGAGTGAGACCGTACTCGACGCGGAGCAGGCTCTCGCGTATTCGTGCAATAGTTACTTTGCTGAATTGGCAAAACGATTTGCGCCGGACGAAGCAGCAGGGACGTTGCGTTATTACGGAATACAGGAGACGCCACCTGGGATAACCGCGACCGTGGACGCTACCGTCGAGCAGATGCAGCTGCTTATCCTGGGCCTCGAGGGTGTCTCCATTACACCATTCGAACTGGCTGACGCTTACCGTAAACTCGCAGGCCAACTTGTGAAGCTGCCTCCCGATTCCCCCATGCAGGCTGTTGAGCGCGGTCTCGAGGACTCCGTAGCCTACGGCATGGCGCATAACGCGCACGTGGATGGGCTATCCATCGCGGGCAAAACGGGCACAGCGAGCGACCACGGGCAGTCATGGACGCATGGCTGGTTCGTAGGATTTGTGCCTGCAAAATCCCCGAAGGTAGTCGTCGTTGTCTATTTGCCCAGAGGCAACGGTGCTGATGCGGCGCATCTTGCGCAAGTCTTCTTCACGGCAAACAAAGGCGCGCTTCTCCTCCCATGAGACGCCTTTTCGTTCTTCTCATTGGCTTTGTTTGTCTTGTCCAGGCAGCCTCAACGCAGGATATCGGCGATCAAAGCACCGTAACTGTGAGGCTTTTTTCAACGCAGACCGCTCGGAAAATTACGTTCATTCCCCTTGGGGCCGGTGCTGAGATACGCTTCTGCCCGCAGTGTCCGCAGAAGAAAATAGATGTACCAGTCAGATTGGAGCAGATCAACGAGCAGCTATACGTGACGGGTATTCAGCAAGCGCAAAGCCCATTGACGTTGCGGGGAGCCTTCCGTGTGCGCGTTGAAGGTTCGTCACAGGTTGAAAACGCGTCCGGGCAATGGATAGTCAGCACAACCAACGCAGGACTCCGCATCCTGCTAACCACCTCTACAGAGCACTATGTCATGGCCGCACTGAATGGCGAAGCCGCCCCGGATGAACCGATTGAGTCCTTAAAGGCAATGGCTGTTGTGGCGCGCACCTTCGCGCGGGTGAATGCGCATCGCCATGCCGCTGAGGGCTTCGATCTCTGCGACAGCACGCACTGCCAGGCTCTTCACTTCGGTTCCAGGCGACCGGAAGTCGAAGAAGCCGTGCGAACGACGACAGGAGAAACCCTCTGGGTAGGAGCCCACCGCGCAGAAGCCTACGCAACGCAACACTGCGGCGGAGAAACGGAAGATGCGGCAAGCGTATGGCCGAACCTGCATGTACGGTACCTGCGCGCCCATGCCGATCCATACTGTTTGCGACGCTCCTCAGCTGAGTGGCACGCAGACATCGGCATCGCGCAACTCGCGGGCATTCTGCGCGAACAGCATTGGAATGTTCCAGGCCCGGTTGAAGACATTCGCATCATCAAGCGAACACCGACAGGTCGCGCAAAATTGCTCGAAGTTACCGGACAAGGGAAGAAAGCAGAAATTTCCGCGAGTAGTCTACGCTTCGCTCTTGATCGTGCCCTGGGATGGAATCAGCTGCGTAGCGACTGGTACGAGATCACGCTGAACAATGGTGTCATCCACTTTGAAGGCAAAGGCTACGGTCACGGAATCGGACTGTGTCAAGCCGGTTCATTCGAGATGGCCTCCGAAGGCCGCAGTTACCGCGAGATTCTCAACTTCTACTTTCCGGGCACGCAAGTACGTATTACGCCTCATGACATGGGCTGGAAAGAAATCCGGGGATCTGGATGGACACTCTCGGCAGCAGACCCTCGGCAAAGCCTTCTGGAGGAAGGCAACCTCGCATGGGCAAGAGCGCGATCGGTATTTCCTCCAAAAATCGCAATGCAGCCTTATGTGCGACTCATGCCGTCAACGGAACTATTCCGGCAGGCGACCGATGAGCCGGGATGGACACTGGCCTCGACACAGGGTACAGGCATCGCTTTGCAGCCGTTGCCGATTCTGCGTGCGCATGGCGGCGAATCGCCTGTGCTTCTGCACGAATTTCTCCACGTATTGGTAGAGGAGGAAGCGGCGCCGCAAACACCGCTCTGGTTGCGCGAAGGCCTGGTAGAAGCACTGGCCGATACTCATCGGCATACCGGCGATGCCATGCAGACTTCTGCCATCGAGGCTGCCCTGGCGCATCCTGCCAGCGCAACAGAGTCGCAGCGTGCGCATGCGGCATCGGCGGAACTGGTCCGGCGCATGATAGAGAAATACGGAATCCCAACGGTGCGAAGTTGGCTGCGTTCTGGCGTGCCTTCTACCGTTCTGGCTGCGGCTCCGTAGCCGTTGCACCGCTGAAATACACCGCAATCAAAGCTAGCAGGAAACACCACAATAGAATATCGAGCGTATACGCCAGGCCAAGCCGCACAAATACGCTTAGAATCTCAACCACGGTGCCGTGGCCCGGAGTCCATCCCACAAGTAATGACGTGATTTTCGAACCGGCGAATCCGAATGCTACTGCAATCAACCAGTAAAGCAAATGCCGATAGATCCGCGTGGCCGATGACCATACTCGTCGTGATCCGCTGCCCCCGCCTACAAATGCGATGGGGAGAAGCAGTGCGGCAAGGAGCCATTGAAGCAGATCGAGGAAGTGGTCCTGCCATTGCGTCAGCCGCTGAAACGTTAAAAAACTTCGCTGCCCGGACGAGAATTTTGAATTCCAATAGCCTGCAAACAGCGTCTCGTAACTTCTGCTCACGCCAATGAGTTGCAACAGAAAACAGCCAAAGGCAATCACCGCAAGCAGCACTGCCAATCGCTGCCACAACGGCCCAGAAGGCGGCAGAGAGCTTAGCTTCCGGAAGGTGCGCGCGTGCAACCCCAGGAACGCCAGCACCAGGAATGCCGCAGCAAACAGGGAAAGGAGAAACTGCCGCGTATGTGAATCGGGGATCTGCAGCCACGCGAACGCCAGCACCATGAGCACGAGGTTCCCGAACCATTGAAGCAGTACAATGCTCGCGCTGAGTTTCTTATACGCCAGCTTCAGGCTTGTCATGGTCGGTTCTCCACCTGCAGATGCAGCGCGTCGCTCGTCGCCTCCACTCCGGGTTGGTACATCAACTCCACCCGGGCCGGGCTGATACTGAAGTCGCCGGGATTTACGACCTTCAACAGATAGAAACTTTCATGCTGCCCGTTGAAATCAGTAGCAAAGATCGCGGCACGGTCGTCGTGGAACTCCTGCCTTGTAAACCAGTATTGCCAGATATCGGGCTGACTGGAAATCTTGTAACTGTCATAGTTCTGAACAAACTCGGCGCCGGCGGGAATCGGATCTTCGATCATGAGATATTTCGCGGAGGTGCCGTTTATCGCAAGATGTACTGCGAGTACATCGCCCGGAGACACTGGTCCCTTTAGCGGATCAAGCTGGTAGACGATCTGATTGTCCTTCTGTACTGGCACGAGCTTGAAATAATCCCGGGTGAGATTCAACGAAAGGTTCCCCTTCTGATAGAGCTTCTGCTCGGTCGTATAGAAGATGCCCTGAGCCGACCAGTAAGCCCGCCCGGCCCCATGCTTTATGACCTGCAAAGTGTTACTTAGTGGCAACAGATCGTAAGCAGGTATCTCCACTTGCATATTCGTTCCAGTGGTTGCATCGCTGGCGGAGAAATGACGCTTCGCCACCGAGTGCCCGTTCACGAGAACCTCGGCATCGAAGTCTGCGTTCAATTCCTGTGACGACGCGAGATAATCAGAAAGCCCAAAGATCACCATCGCAGTCTGCTCCGTCGAATCCCACCAGAAGCCACCATCGCGGTTTGCCACCAGCCACTGGGCCGCTTGCTCAAGAAGGGGATTTTTCGGGTCGGCGTTTGCCAGGAAGCGCATGGCGAAAGCCGTACTCTCAGCGTCATTGTCGTAATAGAGATCGAGCAGCGGGTTGTATCCCGAAGGCCACGAAGCCAGTGTTCCGGCCCGCTTCACCTTGCCTTCCAGAGCCTTCGCAATCTGCGGAGTCCGCGCATCGCTGGAACGCAGCATCGCCATCCCGGTCAGAGCAAGCCCTTCGGATGAAAGATCACTGCGGGTTGACCACAGCTTTTCGATTGAATCATTTGCGCTACCCGCGTCGACCTCTGCCAGCGCATACGTCACATATGCTCGCAGATCGGGAATCATTCGCGGATGCTCAGCCAGCGCCTTCTGGAGATATGCCGTGCCCCTTCGCAGCATCTGCTGTCTCGCATCGTTCAGCGGATATGAATGTTTCGCTTCCGCCAGTCCGCTGACGACATATGCCGTCATGAAGACGCGGCTGTCGTCTTCCTTCCACCAACCCCATCCGCCGTCGTCATGCTGATAATCGGCAAGGCGATCAAACCCGGCGCGAACCTTCGCGTCCAGGTCTGCCTGATCGATGTGTGCAGAGAGATTCGACTTCTTGAGCATCTCGGCGACGATCACATTCGGAAGAAAACTGGACATCGTCTGCTCAGTGCAACCATAAGGATAAGTTGTCAGGTAATCGAGTGCTGAGAAAATGCTTCCCGCTATAGATGGACTTACTTCGATGTGCAGACTATGTGCAGCCCCATCCGTATTTGCGGGGAAGTTGATCGCCCCCGTACTCCGGCCATTAGCGTCTTCGATGACGCCACTTTGATTCAGCTTTTGCACGACCCCCGCCGGATCAACCGGGACGCTGATCTCTAGCGCATCGGATTCCTGCGTGCTTAAAGCCTTGGCCAGCAGCGTCGCCGTGCCTACCTGCGAGGCCTTCACGCGCCACAGCAGCGTGCCGTCGGCCTTGCTGGGGACGGTAATCTGCTGCGGAGTTCCAGCCACCAGGTCGAGGCCATGAATCTCGAGCGAAAGCTGGATCTGCTTTGTCTGATCCAGATAATTGTGCACAATAACCGGAATTGTTAGTTCATCGCCCTTGCGCAGGAATCGCGGAGCACCGATGCGCACAATGATGTTCTTGCGCACGATCACGCGATTGATCGATGCACCGGCCTTCGTATCCGAAGTAACGGCACGCACCGTCGTTCGCCATGTAGTGAGCGAATCAGGGAAGGTAAGCGTAACGCGCGCATGTCCCTGTGTATCGGTGTGTATACTCGGCGACCAATAGGCTGTATCCGGAAACGCCTTGCGCACCTTCGGCTGCACCACATCGTTGCCCGGTTTTACCTGCGTCATTTGCGGGCGATAGCGCGACTGCCGTTCGGCCAGCATAGGCGACTTGTTTCCTGCGCGTCCGCTGAAGTAGTACTGCAGCGAGGAATCGAAGGGGGCGTAGACATGGCGATCCGGATAGAGGCGCTTGACAATATCGCCGCTCTCGTCCGGATAGATCGAGTAAAGTGCCTCGTCTACAACTCCGAAGCTCATATCGGCGCTCACTGGCTTGCCCTGATAGTCGCGTGTGTAAACGTCGTAGACCGCAGTCTGTTGAGGCTGAAAGACCTGGCTTGCCGGCGCAATCTCGACCTGCAATTGTTCCTGCAGTGGTGGAACCTTGATCTGCTTGCTGGCCTGGTACATCTGGTTGTCTTCGACAAAAACCGCATTCACGGCGAGGTTAGGCTGTGAATCCGCCGTGATCGGCAGATCGAAGGAGAGTGTTTTGCCTTCGGAAGAAAGCACTTTCCTGAATTCGATGGAATAGCCGGACGCAACCACAAGCGCATGGAAATTATCGACCGGAGAAATAATGCTTAAGTGCGCTGTATCGCCCGGGGTATAGCTCTTCTTGTCGGCGATGATCTGCACGTTCTGCGAAGTGCCCCCAAACCAGGATGTATCGCCGCCGCCCATCACCCAGAGATACGTCGAATCCGTGACCGCCCGATTCTCCGGCGTCGTTGCTGATGCTTCGACTTCGGCGGATCCTGCGATTTGTGCGGGAATCGTAACCTGTCCTGTACCACGTGCATCCGTCGTTACATCCGCCGCGCCGCCCTGGGTCGTCTCTGTCTTGCCATTCGACCACCGGCGATAAACGAGTTGTAAATGCACTCTGGTTTGAACAGGCTTGTTGTCGTAGTCGACAGCCGTAATGCGGAACGTGGCCGGATCGCCTGCGCGTACCGCGTAGCTTGCCGGCTCCACATGAATGCGGAAGCTGCCGTATGTGGCAAGGAAACGTCCACGGCCAGTAATCTCGCGGTTGGCCGCATCGGTGACGCCCGCTTCAATTGTGTAGTCCTGATCGTCATGCCGTTTGTTATTCGGGTCGAACTTTGTCGGGACTGAAATCGTTAGCTTACCGTTAGCATCCAGCTTGCCCGTCTGTTCCGACTGCTGCTCGGCATCGTACATATCGCGCTGGTCGTTGCCGTTATCGGAAGAATCCATGCCTGGACCTTCGCCGTCCGCATCACTCTCGTCCCACCAGTAATGTGGCGAGTGGTAGATGCGGTACTTCACATTTGCATTCGCAACTGGTTCCCCGAAGAAGTACCGCGAGTCAATCACAACTTGATTCGTTTCGCCTTGCAGAACGCGCGGTTTCGCTGCGCTCACGCGCACCTGGTACTCCGGTTTTTTATATTCCTCGACGCGAAAATCTCCATTCGCCCTGTCGTCGCCGTCCCCTAGGCGAATCGAGTAGTACCCGAGCGCAGCATTCGTGGCCAGCGTGAGGTCTGCAGCGACAGTCCCATCTTTTAACACAGGCATCTGCTTGTCGAAGATCGAATGGTCCTGCTCGTCCGCGACCACAACATGAATGGCGGTGGTCTTTGGCAGCTCCAGGTGGTTTTCCACGCGTTCGCGCAGGATTGCCTTCCAATGAACCGTGTGTCCGGGGCGATAGACTGGCCGGTCGGTGTATACGAACGATGCCCAGCGGTTGCTCTGCGTCGCACTGAAGGCATAGCTTGCCGGAGTCACCACTGCGGCATCGCTTCCAGAAGCTGCAATAACCCAGATGTTGTCGCGCTGTTCTTTGCCAGCCGATGTGTGGAGCTCGGCAACGCCATCTGAATCAGTTTCGGAGCTAGCCTGCTCACTCGCGCCAAAGCCCACCTTCACTTGCGCATGAGCAATGGGAGCACCACTGCGCCTGTCCACCAGGTACGCCAGCACTGACCCTGCGCTCGTGCGCGTAATCAGCGCCATGCGGCTCACCATCAGGACGGTATAAGCCTTGTAGTGCCCATCCGTGGCTTCAATCAGGTAGAAGCCCGCCGGCAGCGGGTCGATGGGCAGATCCTGAGAATCAGAGATAAAAGTGAGCGGAACTTCCTGCCGCCATCGCGCCACCAACTGTTTGTCATTCAATAGTGGAATTTGGGCGAACTGCGCGACGCCGACAATACGGCTGCGATGCGCCAGGCTGGCTTGCTTAGCGTGAAAAACGTCGCGCGTTTCCGAAGAAAATTGCCGCCGGAAGAACTGTCGCACCAGGAACCACAGGTGGTGCTTCCAGTCATGGAAGCGTTCCAGCCACGTCTTCTGGTCGATCTGCTCTTTCGGACCCCACGGCGCGCCATTGTCGAAGCTGTGCAGGTCGGAGAGGCCGGCCAAAAACTTCTCCGCATCGTTGATCCGGTAGACGCGGAACTCCAGCTCATCCACGTCATGGGTGTACAGATGAATGGACGGCTTCTCGTCCGGCGAGAATGTGCGGTTCGTACTGAGATTGAAAGAAACCGCACGTTCAGCGGGCGCTGTCTGTGAGGAGAAACACACCGCCAGCAAAACTGCCACCAGGCAACTGAGACGCTGTGCTTTGCTAAATTTCAGTCGCGCAGAATATTCCACCGATAGACCCCGAGAAAGTTTGAGTTTTCCGGCACAGGTCGCCAACGTACATCCGGATGATGCAACAGGTCCTCGATAGCGACCCGCCTCATCTCACCCTTTGCTTTCCCGATCGGTCCCGTATGGTACACAACCCAGGCTGCGTCTTCGCCAGCAACAACCATTGAATGATACGGCGAGTTCTGTTCCAGTTGGCGAAAAAAAATCAGGTCGCCAGTGCGGGCCACGTGAATATCGCGGCTTACGAAATATGCGTTGTGTTGCATCAGCGTTTTCGCGTCTGCAAATTGCGAAAAGCTGCCGTTCGTCAGGTCCTCGGGATGAAATGGGCCTGGTGTAACGCGATAGAGCGAGGCGCCGAGCGGGGTTTGAGGGTACTGATACTGATGCACGGAGGGCAAAGCTGCCAATGCGTCAATATGCTCCTGCAGTAACCATTCTGGGTTGTGGGAGTGCAACGCTTCACGGTACGCATAGCGTAAAAGCGCGGCACAATCGTCAATCTCAGGCGGCAGCTGGTCTTTCGACTGCATTGCCTTTGTCTCGGCAATCGTGCTGAACCACGTGCGAAAGGCTCGCCTGTCTTCTTCGCTGTGCAGTCGCACGAAATCGGGCGTGCCATCGCCATACGAATCCGTGTCGTCGGGCGCGAAAGTGATGGGAACGATAACTGCTTGGTCTTCGAAGCTCAGCCTCAGCCGTTTCTCTTGCGGCATCACAGGCGCTTGTAGCTGCGCTTCAACCTGATGTGCATTGACTTGCAGCAGTCGCAGATTCGGCAGGTTGCTGCCGATCCTTGCCGCTGACAAATTCTCATTGCCGGCAAGACGCATCCTGAAGGCAGTGTGAAGGCCGCCATCGGCAAGCAGCGTCAGACTTTTCGGCTCAATCACCAGCCGTTGAGGCCGCCTTTCGTGTCGGATGTAGATCAATGCAGTCGCCAGGAAAATAAGGGCGAAGAGAATTAACAGCCTGTACTTTGCGATCACGCCACTACTGTATCCGGTCTTTCACCAGCACTGATTGATGGTTAACAATTACGCATCAATATGCCATTTGAGTTTGTATGTTCGTTTCTAGGTCCAGCGGTCGGTGTTCTATGGGTATTGTACAGTCGCGATGCTGGTGCTCCTGTAGGAGCCTCGGGAGAGATGGCATGCTGTTGCAACGCTAGCGCGACCCGACGCGCGATCTCTGCTTGAATGCTTGCACCGGATGCATGATGTCGGGGTCGGCGCAAGGCTCGATCGCTCGCGAAACGCTTCCCCAAGCCAATGCCAAGCCGAATGCCGACTGGTCACTGACCGGACAGGTTTCCTCCGAAGTCAAGGCGACCGAATTGCGAGATCATGGACTCGGAAAGATCAAAAGGATCAGAAATCGCCACTCCCGAAGGATCGCCGCACACTTTGAAGTTCCAGAAAGTCAGCATATCCGTAAGTTCGAGACGAAGTTGCTCAAAACGCCGGCGGGCAGTTGCCACCGACAAGCCAATTTCTCGATTCTCACCCGATTCAGCTCTTGAGGACCGGCATATGGGAACCGCTAGTTCTGCCTCTTAACCTAGTTCTGCCTCTTAATTTGGGGGCCAGGCCCGCAACCAGGAGGGAGCGGGATTATGTTTCCGCCCTTTGTACCGCCTTTTCCGTTAGGCACGTACATGGGCATAGATTCCCCGTCCCCAAGATAGAAAACGGATGCTTCCGTTTCAACGACCACGGGTTTGCCGTCGACAGAGTAAGGCTTGTATGACCATCGCCGCACGGCGGCAAGTGCAGGGTCTTTTAACTCCGAAAAACCGCTAATGTAATCGGCGCTGCTCACCTTTCCATCTGCATCGACGACAACATGGACAACTGCCAGCGCATTGGAGCAGCGAATCGTCGACGTTGGTTTTGAAAGAGGTGGCGTCTCATACGTCTGCAGCCTTGCCGCCATCGTTTTCTCTGGGCGACTATCGGCTTTGTGTCCTGAGCCACAACGGACACTGCGCCGCTGCATAGAAGCAGGCAGAGTGTGATGATTGAAAATTTCGAAGTCATTACAGGTCACTATACCCCGACAGGTTATTAGTCCGACAAGTTGGTTTTCGGCAACTTCGCCTCCCGGCAAGCCTCCAAAAAGGCCGTAGTTTCCGCTCCAAAGTTGAAACTGCTGCTGGGAGTAGTGAGTGGCCGACTTACGGGGTGGCTATCGAAGCGTTGTGCCAAGTGCCATGCGGGCTCTCAGCTTCTGCTCTTTGGTTGCTGTCGGAGAATCTACCACTCCCTGAATAACGGAAGCCACCGTAGCAGCACCAGAGCCTTCTCTGAGCGGACGGGGAGCAATTGGCTCACTCTCCCTAGGTTCCGTTGACCGTCGCTGAGACTTCCCGGTCAACTCCACCGGCACCCATAAGGACGAGCGAGCGTTGAGCAAAGGGGGAATAAACGAGAAGCGCTGTGCACGCGAGCGCCAGACCGAAATTAATGTGGTGCAGGAGCAGGAAAGGCGAGAGCGACCACAGTTCGAACGACTGGTTCCTCTTCCCAAACCTCTGCAAAGTTAAATTCTTAGCGGGCACCATGATCGGTTATCAGGACGGCAGGGTTTTCGGGATGGATGAGTATGGCAGGCGCCCGCCACACCCTCGTTTCGAGAACGAAGAGCAAAGGCAGTTCGATTTCAAGAGGTTCGAACAGAGCCGAAAGCAGTGGGCCAAAAGACGGTTTGGTAAGCCTGTCAGTCACCTTGTAAACCAGATGCAATGAGGACACATTGGGAGATAGCAGGATGGAGCGATATTTGAAGGATTTGGGGCTTATTGCCGCAGAGTGAGTGTGTGGCTACAGTTGTGCGCTGCCTTCGTCTGAGAAATTCCAGGATAGGTGCGGCACAAGGGCAGCCTTTTCGATATCCAATACTTTCTCCTCTATTTCCTGGATATCGTGCCCGATCACATTGATTCCAAGAGGAATGGGAGGGTCGCGAAGAGATGACCATCCCGACAATATCCAGGCAGTGCACTTCTGGTGTAACGGCGAGAAGGGGTCCACGCGGGAGTATTAGAGATTGTCGTTCGGCCTTTCGTGTGCCATTTGACCGAGTTTTGAACCTGGGGTACAAACCATGCTTCGGCACGCATATTGCACACCCGGGAAGGAGGTTTTCCATGTCTCAGGTTGCGGGTGCACCTGCCAATGGAGAAGCAGCACAGCAGGAGGATCTCTCCGGTCCGCCGACTGCGAACCGCCATCGCCTACCGGACGAGCGGGCGGGCATCACACACCATTTCTCGATAGCCGGCCACGAGGGCTATCTCACAGTAGGCCTCTATCCGAATGGTCAGCCGGGTGAAATCTTCATCCGGATGGCGAAGGAGGGCTCGACGATCGCGGGATTGATGGAGTGTTTCGGCACCGTCGTCTCGGTAAGCCTGCAGCATGGAGTACCGCTCAAAGTTCTTTGCGACAAGCTCTCGCACACTCGGTTTGAACCCTCGGGCTGGACGGGGAATCAAGAACTCGGCTATGCCAAGTCAATCATGGATTACCTCTTCAGGTGGATGGAATTGCGCTTCTTGTCGGGCAAGCAACTACCGCTGTTCGTGGCGAAAGCGGCTGTTGGAGAAAGCACTCGCAGTGAGTCAATCCAGCTGCCTGCCAGCCTCTCACCGTTCCCTCACGAAAGCTCTGAGGTAGGCGATGCACCACTGTGCAGCACCTGCGGTTCGCTCATGGTGCCAAATGGGAGCTGCTACAGGTGCGGCAATTGTGGCGGTACGAGCGGCTGCTCGTGACGGTGGAGCGCGTACTTGTCCGCTGAACCAGGTACCCATGGAAGCAGCAGTACACACCATTATTTCTCAGCTGCCTGCGAGTCCGTTCACTCGACTGTCACGGTCAACAAGCTGATCAAAAGCCAGATCCAGTGAGCCTATCTCTTCAGGTGTTAGGAACTCCGTCCTCTCCGCCTTCAATTGCTCGAGCAGAAATTCGCCGAAGATCTGCACATTTTTCCAGGCGTTCCACAACGGAAGGTGCAGTCACCTTCGGAAATGAACTCACCACCCTGTTTAAGGGTGCCTAACCCTCTTCGGTAAAGCCACGTCGAGGCGTGACCGCCATGAACATATTGCGCCAAGAGCCTGTATAGGAAATACATTTGTTTC
>Ga0206966_1149_pt1 | contig 18371 bp, 13 predicted proteins | sample Alteio_BWOrgHeat_23_FD_152970 | JGI IMG/M metagenome (GOLD analysis project Ga0206966, IMG submission 152970) | Enriched cells from forest soil in Barre Woods Harvard Forest LTER site, Petersham, Massachusetts, United States -... | ecosystem: Environmental > Terrestrial > Soil > Temperate forest >...
GTACTCTTGAAGTGGAAGTCATCTTCAATCAGCGTCAGCGTAGCAGTAACGTACTGCGTCAATGGCTTGTACCACTCCCTGTCGCGTTCGCCCGAGACAATCGCTACATCGAGAATTTGCAGGCGGCTGGATAGTTCGATTGCTCGTTCCCGTAGCTGCTGCCAGTTTAACTTCTCGGCAGCGCTGGCTTCCCTAGCTTCGGCAAACCTGACTGGTCCTTGTCCAGCAAGGCATTCGGCGCTGAACGCTAGACGCCGCACAAGCGTCAAAAGACGTTCTCGTTCCGTGTTCGTCTCTCGAATCCACCCAAACTCGAATTGAAAGCGAACCAGCTTGTTTTGCCTTTCGAGCAGCCTGTTCTGCTGGTGCTCGTGCCTGACTGAGTTGGTGGCTTGCCACTTCATGATGCGGGTCTGGGCCTGCATCACACACACCTGCCGAATGATGACTATCGTCGTGATGATGGCGAAAAGGATGGTCGTAGCAAGCGTAGCCCACTCGGGATTGTCTTTGAGCAACTGAACCCAAGTGTATTCGTGCATTTCCAGAGGCATGGGCATGGTGCGCGGATGATATCAAATTGCTAATAATAGACCTCGTAAAGATTACCCCTTCTCTAGGGCATCGATACCCTGGGGGAAAACGATTTCGCGCTGAGGAAAACCTCAGCACGCTATAGGTTTCATTGGTGAGCTGTTTTCGGGTCGGAATTACGGGCGGCTGTTTCGTGGGCGGCTGAGGAATTTGCGACCCGCCGCGTAGGGCTACGAAAAATACCGCGACCGCAAGTATGACAAATAGGCGGACTCGGGGCTTAACGCTGATAAGCGTCCAAAAACGCTTTGATAGGTATCGCACCGGAACACGATTTCACCGCCCACCAGGGTGCCAAACTCTAGCGCTTCCTCATGATGCTGCTTCGCCGCGTCGCTGTCTGGCACGTCGTAGTAAAGGTACAACAGAACGAACCCTTTGGTCCCGTAGCGCCGAGTGAGGGCGATTGCGTGTTTCAGCAGTTGTGAGGCCTTCAGGAACTTGAAACTGTCCGTTGATGACAGGCCTTCAGCGATGCCACGGCAACCGGGTAGTTCGTCCCAAATGCCAGAGTTACGAAAGTAGGAGGATTTCAAAAAGTCGTGTTCGTTAGTCTGGAATGGCTCTGAGAACTTGCTTTCGACCGCAACAGGTAGACGGTCACGCCTATTGTCTGTAATTACAACATCAAGGTTCGCTGGCTTGCTGCCAACGCCGGTTGGGAACTTCTGCTCAAACCTCAAGTCGGAATCGGCTGTGTCAAAGCCGCAAGCGTTCAGCAAAGGCAGTGCGGAACGCTTTCTCCAATAATCGAACACATTGCACGCCAACGCGGAAGACGAATAGAGCGAGAACATCTTGCCCACGTTCTCCGGCGTTCCAAACTCGTCACCGTCACCCGCTTGGATTTCAGCGCGAGTTTCATCATGGAGCGGCGCGAACAGGTTATCTTCGAGACGCGAGACTCGCCCGTTGACGCTGACCGTAAGTCCCCGAGCCCGCGCCCATCGTCGTTGCCGTTCCTTAATGAACTGTAGGGTGTCGCGCTTCTTCATTAGGCTTAAGGTCTACTGAGTCGCCTATTCGCAGGCGCATTTTTGGCGGCGGAGAACTCGAACTTTCACGAGCAACGACAAAACTACCTTGTGCAGTTGCAGCACGAGCATGAGTGGCTGAACGAAATGAACCGCCAGCGGATAGAGATAGTCCGCTTGGCTAAAAAGCTGCACATAACCACCCTATCGCTCGCACGGGAAGGGTCACCAGACGAACTTCACGCCAAGGTCTGGTCAGACCTTCAAGCCGCGTACTACGAAATGAAACTCCAACTGGAATTGCTTGACGTTGCGGCCTACACGAAGGAACCCGATGGGTGGTACATGAAGCTGAGAGGATGGCTGAAGGAAATCTTTGCTGCAATCACTAACAACTTCAAGCTCACCGATACGTGGAACATTCCTCATCCCGACACACGAGCCGCGATTGGAGAACTGGAGGATAGGCTGAACCCGCTGACCGGTCTGTTTGCCCTTCAGGTCGCCATCACCAGCGATTTGGCCTTGTTCCGAACAAAATGGACGATGGCAACGACCGAGCGCGACCCTGAAGAAGCTTGAGCCGGAGCTATTCGTCGTGTCCCACATCCATCTTGAGCAGTTTTCGCGGTGCATTCGGGTTCGGTATCCAAGTCGGAGCCTCGCCGTCCATGTCATCCATGTCGATTGGGCAAGGGCATTCGAGGTAGCCGCGCTCACATTTCGGACAAATCTCGGACAATCGGCTGCGCTCAGCTACGGGTTCGGGCGTCGGTGGCGAGGCGGAACTCTCAGCGGGTGGGGTTGGGTTCAGGGAATAGCGCCATTGGTCGTACAGGGCACCATAGACCTGACCGTTCTTTCCATGCCGGACACCGGCGTAGTTATAAGGGGATTCGAGTCTATCAGCGAGCCAAGCGAGCTTCTTCCGCGTAGCGGACAAGACCCACTTGGTATCGTGGATGAAAGCGAGCAGGGAGAGTTCTTCATCCGTGGGCAGCGCGAAGCGACCAATCGCTTTTGAAACGCGGTTTGAATCTTTTTTACTTCCAGACCAGCCTTTATCTTTCCAAACAAGAAAGTCTGGTGTTGGGGTGGTTGTGGAGGAAGACGCTGCGCAGCGCTGCTGCTGGCCGTCACCCACTACCCCACCACCTTCTACGGGCTGAGGTTGGGCAGTAAAACCTTCTACATACTGTCCACAATTTGTCGCGTCGGCAAAATGTGTACTGGTCAAGTCCATATTTTGTGTACCGGCAGAGTTGTCAGAAGTGCCCCAATTTGTGTACTGGTCCGATACACAATTTTTTGTGGACCGGCTCGGGACGGTCATCTTGAGGATAGGTATCGCAAACTTGCCACCTGACGCCATTTCTCCGACCTTTTCCGCGTAACCCATCTTGACCAGCGCGGTCTTGGCACCACTCAGACGGGTGCGCGAATTGCCGGTCGCGGCTTCGAGTTCGGGAAGGGTCACAACTTCGGTGTCGTTCTTGTCCGAACGCCAGTAGAGATACAGCCATACCTTGAGTTGCAGACCGTTCAGCGCCATTACCTCGTCGCGCCAAGCGAATGGGAGCTTCTTAAAACCTGAGTTGTTGACCACGGGATTCTCGCTGTTTGTACAATCTTTGAAACGCGGAGACGAAGCCGCCTCACCGTTGCGACGAAATTGTTGAGGGTGGGAACAGCGAGTTACCCACCCTCTGAGACGTCGTACATCCCTCGTCTATTGATAATACTCAGTAGTTCAAACTTATTCCGAACCATCACGAAGTCGTCCCAACGCGGGTCAAACTTGATGCCCTTACCGCCGATGTTTTCGTACTGCGGTTCTTTTTGATTGGTGCACAAGTTAAGCATCTGCGACCACGTGTCGTACTCCGCCGTGGGACCGCCGTTATTGGCTCTAAATTGGCCGTGAGCCTTGTTACCGTTCACAACGCACTGACCACTTAAGAGCCAAGCCTTTCGCACTGACCCTCTCCTATACGCCCCAAAACTGTTCTCCGGTACAGTTCATTCCGATGTGAGCCGCGCCTTAGCATTTTCACCAGATGCGCCACGCTGCTTACCGCTGCTGGTGGCTATCGAGCCGTTCGTAGTCGGTCGGCCCGATAGTTACTCCCTCCAGCCGGACGGTCCTAAAGCCGTGCCAAAAGGACCGTCCCAATGGTTACCGAACGACCCCGTCTGTTCACCATGAAACAGGCTTGCCAGTACCTGAATATCTCGCTCTATTCCCTACGCCGTCTCATCTACGCCCGGAAGATGAAGGTTCTGCGTCCCGGTCATGGGTTCCGCCTTGACAGGGAAGACCTTGACCAGTGGGTCGAAGCCACCAAGCGCACCCTCTAACAATTGTTTGGAACAATTTCGACTTTCGAGTACTACCGTGAGAGTTGTTTCAAACAATAGGAATGCGTGACTATGACCAAGAAGGTTTCAATCATCGAGGTACGGAAGATGCTCCGACGTGGCGACCCATACCGTTACATCTCGCACGTCAGCGGCTGGACGCCGTCGCAGTTGACGGCCATGGCTGCGATTTTGGGCATCAAGCGCAAACGTGGTCCTAAATCCAAACAGGAGGCAAAGTAGATGCGAACCAAAGGCACAGGTAGCATCTTTCAACGTGGCACGCGCTGGTATGTCGCGTACTACGACACGAACATGCGTCAGCGTCAGGAATCAGCCAAGACCGACTCGAAGCGCGTCGCAGAGGAACTTCTGCGTAAGCGCCTCGCTGAGGTCGAAGCTGGCATTCCGGTCGATGAGGTCAAGAAACTCCGCTACGAGGACATCAAGGAACTGGTCATCGTGGATTACCGCAACAACAAAAAGAAGGGACTGGAGAAAGACGAGGAAGGCAAGGACTACATTTGGGGCTTCGAGCATCTGGACCCATTTTTCAAGGACATGCTCGTCAAGAACATCTCCACTTCCCTGCTCAATCAGTTCGTCACCAAGCGCTACGCTGAGAAGGCGTCCAGCGGCACAATCAACCGCAACCTGTCACTGCTTCGCCGGATGATGCACCTTGCTGAACGCGAAGGCAAACTCAACACCGCGCCGTTCTTCCCGATGCAGAAAGAGGACAACGTCCGTGAGGGATTTGTGGAGCGGGAGCAGTTCGTCGGGCTACTCGCCAAACTACCCGAACATCTGCGCACCTACGTCACGTTCCTTTACTACACCGGTTGCCGAACGACAGCCGCAAAACTCATCACGTGGTCACAGGTGGAGGTCGTCGGCGAGAAGGTCTATCTCAACCTGAAAGGGACTCAGAACAAAACCGGCAAAATGCTCAAGCTGCCGCTCCCGATGGAAATCGCGTCGGTCTTGCGCAAGCAGTTCCGTCAGGACAACGTCGCGGTGTTCAACACTCGAAACCTCCGCAAGGAATGGGATAAGGTCAGAGGCGGGGTCATCGTCAACGGCAAGGTTAAGGGCGGAATCCTCATGCACGACCTGCGTCGTTCCGGCGTCCGCAATCTGATTCGCTCCGGCGTTCCACAGTCCGTGGCGATGAAGATTTCCGGGCACAAAACGGCCAGCGTGTTTGAGCGTTACAACATCATCTCGACGGATGACATTGACGCAGCGATGCAAGCCGTGGAAAATAAGAACAGCGGTAGTTTGATGGAAGCAGCGCAGAAAAAGCAGGTCGAAGTCGGAATCAAGTGCAAATCAATTGCAGTCTGATGTGTAGTAGAACGTAAGTCCTTTAGGCCGAGTTAGCTCAGTTGGTAGAGCAGCCGATTCGTAATCGGCAGGTCCCCGGTTCAAGTCCGGGACTCGGCTCCACTCTTCTCCCATACCAAATTTCGTGGGCCCTCACTCATCCCGCGTTGTAAAAATTCGTGATACAGTCCGCGAAACACCTCGCACTGCGTCTAAGCCCTTCCAGGAGGAGCCAAACCATGGCCCTGACCATCAACGGTCTTTCGAAGACCTATCCGAACGGCGTGCAAGCCCTCAAGAATCTCTCCCTGACTATCGGGAACAATATGTTTGGCCTACTCGGCCCAAACGGCGCCGGCAAAAGCACGCTGATGCGCACCGTGGCGACGCTCCAGGATCCTGACGCCGGGTCGATCACCCTCGACGGCATCGACGTACTGAAACAAAAAAACGAAGTCCGCAAAGTGCTCGGTTATCTCCCTCAGGAATTCGGTGTCTACCCGAAAATGTCCGCGGCAGATATGCTCCTGCACCTCGCGGTTCTGAAAGGAATCGCTTCCGCGGGCGAACGCAAGGAAATGGTGGACGCGCTGCTCCAGCAAACCAATCTCTGGGAAGCGCGCAAGAAATCGCTCAGCACTTACTCCGGCGGCATGAAGCAGCGCTTCGGCATCGCGCAAGCGCTGCTCGCAAATCCGAAGTTGATCATCGTCGATGAACCAACCGCTGGTCTCGATCCCGCCGAGCGCAATCGCTTCCTCAATTTGCTCAGCTCCATCGGCCGCGACGTCACCGTCATCCTCTCGACGCACATCGTGGACGACGTCCGCGAACTCTGCCCGCGCATGGCGATCATCGCCTCCGGCCAAGTCCTGCAGGAAGGTTCACCCAACGACGCGCTCGCCGCTCTGCAAGGGAAAATCTGGAGCAAAGTGGTGAAGTCTGATGACGAGCTGAAGGCGATCGAAACTCAGATGAACGTAATTTCGACGCACTTGGTCTCGGGCCTGCACGAAATTCGCGTTTACTCGGAATCTAATCCCGGTGACGGATTCAGGTGCGTCGATTCCGGGCTCGAAGACGTTTACTTCCTGAATCTCTCGCGGCACACGCTGAATTAGGGAGACGCCGATGAATCTATTCTGGGAATTCTTCACCTTCGAACTGAAATTCCGCGCCAAGAGCATTTCTACGTACGCGTACTTCCTGCTCTGGTTCCTATTCAGCTTCTTCTGCATCGCGTCGGAGAGCTTCGGCCCCGTCGGATTCAGCAACGGGAAAGTCCTGTTAAATGGCCCGTATGCCAACACTCTGGACTTCACCGCCGCAACGTTCTTCGGAACAATCGTGATTGCCGCGATCTTCGGTACGTCGATCCTCCGCGATTTCCAGCGCGACACGTATCAGATGATCTTCACCAAACCAATTTCGAAGTTCGGCTACCTCGGCGGCCGATGGGCAGGTTCTTTCGTCACCACTGTATTTGTTTTTTCAGGATTGATATTTGGAACTTGGCTCGGCACCTTTGCGCCATGGGCTGACCACGTGCGCATCGCGCCGAACCATTTCTGGTGGTATGCCCAGCCGTTTCTCTCGATCTGCGTGACGCAGATCTTCTTTTTCGGTTCGGTTTATTTCGTGGTCGCTGCGCTTTCGCGAAAAATCTTCGTCGTTTACGTCCAAGGCGTGCTGTTTTTCATGCTGTATCTCATGGGCTTGACGATCTACTCCGCCACGCGCTCACTGGAAAGGTTCTGGAGCGGGATTTTCGATCCAGCCGGCTTTCTGTTGCTGAGCGACATCACCCGCTACTGGACGGTCGCCGAGAGAAACACGCTTCTCTACTCATGGTCCGCACACTCCGGGCAAGGCGTCTTCCTCTACAACCGTTTGTTGTGGCTTTCGGTTGCCGTCCTCAGCCTCGTGATTGGATGGGTATTGTTCCCCATGTCTGTGGAAGCGCTCACCGCGAAATCGCAAGGCCGCCGCGCCGCAAAAGCAAAGTTGCAGGACGAGATTGAATCCCGCGCGAAGCGTTCGCTTGTCGCCGCTGTGCTACCGAGGATTCATCAGGTATTCGGACCGGTCACGGGCTGGATGCAGTTCGCTTCTCTCACCGTCATGCGAACGCGCATGTTGCTCCGCGAGATTCCTTTTTGGGCCCTCGCTGCGCTCGCGATCGCATTTTCCATCAGCAACGGCTACTTCGCGGGGCATCTCGGCGAGCAAAACGTTTGGCCCGTCACGTTCTTGATGGTTCAGGCGGTGGAAGGTACAGCCACCTTATTCTTCTACATCGTCGCCGGCCTCTACGCCGCTGAGCTGATCTGGCGCGAGCGCGATGTCCGCATCGATGGAATCGTCGATGCCCTCCCGATGAGCGAGACGATCGACTGGCTTTCGAAGTTCGCCACGATCATGGTGGTCGAGGCGCTTCTCCTGTTGATCCCGCTGGTGTGTGGTGTTGTCATGCAGGCATCGTCGGGCTACTACCACTTCGAGCTCCTGCAATATCTGAAAGAGCTGTACCTCGTCACCTACCCGCAGATCGCCATGTTCGCGCTGCTCGCGATGTTTGTGCAAACCATCGTCAGCAATAAATTCATCGGCCACGCGATTGTCATCGGCATTTACTTGCTCAACCCGATCCTCTACAACGTCGGTTGGCAGAACACGCTGTATCTCATCGGTTGGACCCCCACGTACACGTACAGCGACATGAACGGATACGGGCATTTCGTTCCAATATTGTTCTGGTCGATAGCGTATTGGCTGGCCGTCACAGGAATTCTCGCGGTGATTTCGATCGCGCTCACGCGTCGCGGCTCCGACGATAGCTGGGCGGCGCGCTCGAAAATGGCGCGCGGCCGACTCCCGAAGCTTGTGCCCTCCCTCGCGCTTTTCGTAATCGCAGCGATTGGCTGCGGCATTTGGTACTACTACAACGGCCACGTTCTGAACGAATACCTCGACGCAAAAGCACGCCGTGGAATTCAAGCCGACTACGAACGCAACTTCAAAAAATATGAGAATCTGGCGCAGCCCAAGGTTCTCGCCGTCGATTCACGCGTGGATATTGATCCTGCGCATCGCTCCTTCGCCGGCTCGGCCACCTACACGCTGCAGAACAAGACTGCCGCGCCCATTCCTGAAATTCACCTCACCGATCAGCACGAATCCGTCAGCAACGTTTCATTCGATCGCGGCTTCCGCAAAGTAAGCTGTGCCGCGCGCAACAGCTACTGTATCTACGCCCTCGACCAGCCGCTCGAACCCGGCGCCGTCGTCAAGATGACTTTCAACGTCGGCCATCAGTCTCGAGGCTTCCGCGACGGCAATGAACTTCCCGAGTTCGCCTACAACGGAACGTTTTTCGACTCCGACTACTTCCCCTACATCGGATACAACCGCGGCGTGGAACTTGACGATCCGCGCCGCCGTCGAGAAGAAAAGCTCGGCCCACTCGAGGAAATGGCGTCTCGCGGCGACGCGAAGCAATCCCTCTACAATCTCTTCGTTCAGGATTCGGATTGGATCCACTTTCATACCGTCGTCAGCACGTCTGCCGATCAAACGGCCATCGCTCCCGGCTACTTGAAAAAAGAGTGGACCGAAAATGGGCGCCGTTACTTCGAGTACGACATGGGCGCGCAGCAAATCGCCGACTTTTTCGCCTACATTAGCGGCCGCTACGATGTGAAACGCGAAAACTACAAAGGCGTGAACGTCGAGGTGTACTACACGCCCGCTCATCAATTCGACGTGAACGACATGATCGACGCCTCCAAGCGCGGCCTCGACTACTACCAGCAGAATTTCAGCCCTTACCAGTTCGCGCAGTACCGGATCATCGAGTTCCCGCGCTATCGCGGCTTCGCGCAGTCGTTTCCAAATACGATTCCCTACTCGGAAGACATCGGCTTCATCGAGCGCGTCGAGAAGAAGAAGGACATCGACTTCACCTATTTCGTCACGGCTCACGAGCTAGGGCATCAATGGTGGGGACATCAGCTGATCGGAGCAAACGTGGAAGGCTCGAACATGATGTCCGAAACGCTCGCCGAATATTCCGCGCTGATGGTGATGGAGAAAAAATACGGCAAGGATCAGATGCGTCGTTTCCTTCGCCACGAAGTGGATACCTACCTCCGCGGGCGTGGCGGCGAGACGCGGCGTGAGCCGCCTCTCGTGCAGGTCCAGCGCGAGCCGTATGTCTGGTATTACAAGGGCGGGCTCGTGATGTACACACTCGCTGACTACATCGGCGAAGACAAAGTAAATCTCGCGCTGCACAATTTCCTGGAGAAGTATCGTTATGCGAATGCGGAGAATACCGAGACGCAGCCCTACCCCGACACGCGCGAACTGGTCGCCTCGCTCCGCGAGCAGACGCCTCCCGAGCTGCAGTATCTGATCACCGACGGTTTCGAATCGATCGTGCTGTACGACAACAAGGCTCTGACGGCCGTCGTGACGCCGACCGCCGACGGGAAATTCAAGGTCACGCTCACCGTGCAGGCCCGCAAAGTGAAAGCCGACGGCAACGGCGACGAATCGCCGATGGGAATGAACGACTACATCGACGTCGGCGTTTTCAGCGGCACGAAAGACGACGAGAAGCAGCTCTATCTGAAGCGCGAGAAGTTCACGCAGGAGAAACAGACCTTCGAAATTATCGTGGACGAAATGCCCACGCGCGCCGGCATCGATCCGTACAACAAGCTGATCGACCGTGTCTCCGACGACAACACGATCGACGTCACATAACAATAATCCGCAGTAGGACAGGCTCTCAGCCTGTCTGCTCCCCGCTCTCAGCGGGGTGTGCCTTCGGCGAGCGCAGTGAGCTGTAGCTTAGACTTTCGAGTCTAAGTCCTCGCCTTCGCGTCCGCCATCACCGATATCCAACTCTCAATTCGTCGCGGGTTAAACCGCTCCCATACCAGCGACTCCGCCGTTGAGATTTTCTCCGTCCTCCGAAAGTATTTGACAGGCACGTGACGCTGGAGATAGCCTCCACCCCAAGCTCCACAGGCCCCGCCCCACGCACCGCACGCGCATCGCCGAGGTCGCACCCAAATGGCTGACCAGCTGGACACATCCTTCGAACTCACTCAGGTTTTGAAAGTCGAGCTTGCCGAAATACTGCGCGTCCGCGACCTCCGCAGCCAACGCAACGAAAAAGGTGGCCACAAACTAAAGATCGGGACGGGCGATCGGCGAAAATCGGCCGTCGCGCAAACAACCGAAGAGGTGAAAGCGAACGTCGAACCGGCCGACAAGCCCGAACCGAAGCTGATCGACCCGGAGTGGAAAAAGACCATCAAAGCCGCGCACGAAGCAAATCTCACCGCGCTCTGCTTTTCCGGCGGCGGCATCCGCAGCGCCACATTCAATCTCGGCGTACTTCAAGCGCTCGCCGAACTCAAACTCCTCCACCGCTTCGACTATCTCTCCACTGTTTCCGGCGGCGGCTATATCGGCGGCTGGCTTGCCGCTTGGATCGCGCGCACGAAATCCTTCGCGCATGTCCAACACCGTCTAGGCCACAGCCGCGTATACCAGGACGAAAATAAAGAGCCCACCCAGATCCGCTTCCTCCGCATGTTCAGCAATTACCTCACGCCAAAAATCGGCGGCTTTAGCCCAGACACCTGGGCCATGGTCTCCGTTTACCTTCGCAACATGCTCCTGAACCTCGTCGTCCTCCTCGCTGCCTTTTCCGCCGTCATGCTCGTTCCTCACCTGCTTCTCAGCGTTCTCGAGCTAACCGTGAATCAGGACATCTGCTGGCTCTCCTGGGCCATCGCCGCCGCCATCTTCGTGTTAGTCGCTTGCTCAATCACCTTCCGCAATATGGGGCTCATCGACGGGAGCTGGACGGCCGAATGGGAATCCTTCACCAAGCCCTGGGTTATTTACGTCGGAGTTTGCATTCCCCTGCTCATTCTCTGTTTCATCGCAGCCATTTGGGCCGGCCACTCTCTCGACCGATTTAATGCCTTCACGTGGGCAATCGCGGGTAGCGTTTCCTTCGCGGGCATTTGGCTGCTCGCGCTTCTCCTAGCTCTCGCGCTCGGCCGCGCGTATGGAACACCAAACGCGAACGCCACTCCCAAGATTTATTCCTCGCAATGGAAAGGGAAGTGGGCGAAGACGTCCCTCATCACGGTCGCTTCCGCTTTGGCCGCCGGAGCGGCGGCAGGCGCACTCTTCGCCGTCATTGGAAAATGGATTAGCACGTGGCACGGACCCGCCGTTATCGCGTTCGGAATGCCACTCATGCTCGTCGTCCTTCTGGTTAGCGGCACACTCCACATGGGACTGATGGGTATCGACTTTCGTGAAGCTAAGCGCGAGTGGTGGGCCCGTGCAGCTGGCCTCATGATGCTCTCCGGCTTGTGTTGGTCCATGTTGTTCGCGATCGCACTACTTGCTCCGGGATACGTAAACTCCGGCGGACTTGAAGGCGTCTGGAAACACATCCTGTCGTGGAAGGTTCTCACTCCCACTTGGGTCGTCACGACAATCAGCGGCGTTCTCGCCGGCAAATCCACCGCCTCCGGCACACCCGGTTCGGAAGACTGGCGCGACGTTGTCGCCCAAATTGCACCTTACGTTTTTATTGGCGGTCTGCTCTGCTCGATCTCCTGGTCGCTCGACGCGATCCTTCATTCTTACGATGTGCAGTTTGACTGCATCCTTTCTTCCCTCGCACAATCCGACGCGCGCCTCACCTGCGTTCTCATACTTCTGGGAATTTGTATCTTCGTCGGCACGTTGATGTCGTTGCGCGTCGATATCAATCAGTTTTCGATGCACATGTTTTATCGAAACCGGCTCGTCCGTTGCTACCTCGGCGCGTCGAATTTGGACCGAGATCCCAACTTGTTCACTGGATTTTGCGAGAGCGACGATGTTGCGCTGAAAGATCTTGTCGCGAATCCTTTGAAGAGTCCCGCTGCCCCCAAATCGAGCTGCGAACAGGCGCCTCAACCTATCCCGCCCCCGGACAAGGCTGACCTTACTGTTGATACGAAGTGCGGCTACGACGGTCCTTACCCCGTTCTGAACGCCTCGCTCAATCTCGTCAAAGGCAAAGATCTCGCGTGGCAGCAGCGCAAAGCGGAATCGTTCGTCATGACTCCGCAATTCTGCGGCTACGATGTCTGGCTCGAGGAACAGGACAGTCCCATTTCGATCGAGGAACGCGACGACTCGCCCGAGGGCATGAGCAGCGCGAAAATCGAAATGGATTGCGCCATTCCGAGAATGCGGCACAAAAATGCCGCAGCCCCGGATCCGAACGCGGAAAAGGCCAGAATGACGGACTCCGACGGCTTTGACCGCTTCGGCTTCCGCCCCACCCGTTGTTACGCCTTTCCCCCACCCGCGATGGTCGGTCCAAAGCTCGGTCTCGCCATGGCGATCTCAGGCGCGGCTGCCAGTCCCAACATGGGTTTCTATTCCACTCCGGCCGTCGGTTTTCTCATGACGATTTTCGATGTCCGCCTCGGCCAGTGGCTCGGCAATCCGCGTCACCATAAGAAGTGGATGCGCCCAACTCCCGCTTGGGGACTGACCTACCTTCTGAAAGAACTACTCGGCGGCACCGACGACAATTCGAGTTATGTTTACCTTTCCGACGGCGGCCACTTCGAAAACATGGGCCTCTACGAAATGGTGAAGCGCCGCGCCGGCCTCATCATCGTCTGCGATGTTGAAGCCGACCCCGATTACAAATTCGCCGGTCTTGGCAACGCCATCCGTAAATGCCGGATCGATCTCGGCGTCGATATACAGCTCGACATCACTCCCATCGTTCCCGACAAAATCACCAATCTCTGCAAAGCTCACTGCGCCGTCGGGACCATCCACTACGAAAATGCCGATCTCGAAGCGCCCACCGGCACCATCATTTATGTGAAAGCCTCACTCGCCGGCGACGAACCCACCGACGTGAAAAATTACAGCAAGACCTGCCCCGCCTTCCCGCACGAATCCACCGTCGACCAGTGGTTCACCGAAACGCAGTTCGAAAGTTATCGCTCGCTCGGCTACCACATCATCTCGAGTTCTTTTCGCACCCCTCCAAACGCACCACCCGTCTCGCCCACAAAAACGCATGCGAAACTCGACGTAAAGTTCGGAGACAAGCCTCCGGTTCCCGTGGACCTCAACATCACTCTCGAAACGCAGCTCACCACGCCGGGAGGAGTCGCTGCCGTGCTCCCTGCATCTCAACCGTCGGCTTCCACCGCTCCAGGACCCGGCGGTATTCCCTTCACACCCGCGCTCTGGACGTCGGCAGCCGACACCTCAAAACTTCCGATCTACACCCAAGTGGCAACCGCGCTCTGCAATTTCAGCTTCGACCTCTCCGTCGCTGCTCCTGCTTATGCTGCCGAAAGAAAGCAGCAAGAAGCCGAAAGAAACCCGCAAGAAAAGGAATGCGGTGGAGCGTAGCCGGCTTGTTTGTGAATTTGCGGCGCGATGAATTCCGAACGCGAAAATTTCTCCGGACAGCTGTACGTAGCCTGTCCCTTCGACGTCCGCCTGCAACGGGTACAGCTGCACCCGCAAAATCCGCTGTCCGCGGGTATCAACAATAGTCTCGACCTCCGTACAGCTATTTTCCTCTACGCAAACTGCTACAATCCGCCTGTGAATTTGCAAAACGCAAAAATCGCAGCGCACGCAACGCGCGCCGCTGGCGCACCGCGCTTTCCATCGCATCCAATCGACCCGGGTCCTCCACTCACACGGTTCTCCTCGGAGTGCGGTGGCTCCTCGAGTTTCGGGGACCACCGCCCTGCCGCTCAAGCCGCCGACCCCTCACTCAATTCCCCGTCCAGAGTTCGCCTCGCATCGCCTGTAACGGCGGGTCAGCGGAGCGCCTTGACCCGGCAGCCTTTGCCTTTGACTCCGCCAACCACGATTTCTAATCGACATCTCGTACGATTAGAATGTGACGTAACTTCAACAAAACAAACACCCGAGGTACTTTCTAATCGGCACTAGATGGCACATTCACCAAAACCCGCACCACGCCCCCACAAGCGCGACCGCACGACACAAATCGCACTTTGCGTTGCCATTTTCGCCGCAGCTCCAGCCGTAACAGCTCTAGCCCTCCACGCTCGCGCCCCTCACGACTCCCAACCCGCCGCCGACCTGATCATCACCGACGCAAAAATCTGGACAGTAGATCCCACGCTGCCCACCGCACAAGCCGTCGCCGTCCTAGGCGAACGCATCGTCGCCGTAGGCTCAGCGAGTGAAGTCGCCGCCTGGCGCGGCGCGCAAACGCACGTCATCGACGCAGGTGGCAAACTCCTTCTCCCCGGTTTCAATGACGCACACGTCCACTTCGTCAGCGGCGGCACACAGCTAGACGCCGTCGAACTGACCGACGCACCAAGCGCCTCCGAATTCTCCCGCCGCATCGGCGAACGCGCGAAATCCACGCCCAAAGGTGAATGGATTCTCGGCGGTGATTGGGATGACACCAAGTGGACGCCCATTGCCCTCCCCACAAAAGAAATGATCGATCCCGTCACCGGAGACACTCCGGTATTCGTCCAGCGTTACGACGGCCACATGGGTCTCGCAAATTCCGCCGCTCTTCGCGCCTCAGGCATCTCCGCGCAAACGCCCGATCCTCCCGGCGGCCTAATCGTCCGCGACGCGCACGGCGAGCCCACCGGCGCGCTGAAAGACGCCGCGATGGACGCCGTCTTCAAAATTATTCCCGATATGCCGCACGACCAGCGCGTCCGCGCCGTCAAACGCGCTCTCGCTCACGCCGCCGCCGTCGGCGTCACCAGCGCGCAAGACATGACACCCGAATTCGCCGACGTCTCCGTTTACGGTGAGCTGCTCGAAAAAGGTGAACTGACAACACGCATCTACGCCGCTCACGTGATCGAAGACGTCGAAGACATCGCCAAGATCGGCGTTCATCACGCCTTCGGCGGACCGTGGCTTCGCATCGGCGCCGTAAAAGCGTTCGCCGATGGCTCGCTCGGCTCTCGCACCGCGTATTTTTTCGATCCTTACTCCGACGAGCCCGCCAATCGCGGCCTGCTTTCCTTTGGCATGCACCCGATCTCGAAGATGCGCGATCGCATGATGCTCGCCGATGCAAACGGCATTCAGATCTGCACGCACGCCATCGGCGACGCAGGCATTTCCACGACGCTCGACATTTATTCAGACGTCGAAAAATCGCACGGGGCCGCCGACCGCCGCTGGCGCATCGAGCACTCCCAGCACGTCGCCGCCAAAGACTTCGATCGTTACGCCGTGCTCGGCGTCATCGCGTCCGTGCAGCCCTATCACGTTATCGACGACGGCCGCTGGGCCGAAGCGCGCATCGGCCACGATCGCGCCACGCGCACCTACGCCTTTCGCACATTTCTGAATCATGGCGTGCATCTCGCGTTCGGCACGGATTGGGACGTCGCTCCGCTCAATCCCTTGCTCGGCATTTATGCCGCCGTCACGCGCGCCACTCTCGACGGAAAAAATCCCGGCGGCTGGATCCCTGAACAGAAACTCACCGTTGCCGAAGCCGTCGAAGCCTACACGCAAGGCTCGGCCTACGCGGAATTTCAGGAAAAAGAAAAAGGCTCGATCACCGTCGGCAAACTCGCCGACTTCGTGCTCCTCAGCGACGACATCTTCTCTATCGCCCCGGATAAAATCCGCGACGTCAGCGTCACCGCCACATGGACAGGCGGCCGACAAACCTGGAACGCCGCCCACCCCACGCCCGGCGAACCCAACCCGCGTTAGCCAAATACCGGTGCAGATTCGAACACACTTGCCACCGCACGCGTTGACGATTTGCCACTATACTGCGACGATAACTCGGCTCGATCATCCATAAGCCGGAGGCACCGTGCCCCACCGCCGTCCCCGATCCAATGCCCTCTCCCGCATCTGCGCAACGTTCGCTGCTCTCGCACTCCTCACGGCCGCCGCATCTCTCGGAGCAAACCCAGACAACGGCGCCACCGACGCCCTCTCGATTCTTCACGAGGTCCGAGAAACCATCGAAAAGAATTACTTCGACCCAAAGCTCAACGGTTTCGACATCAACTCCGAATTTCATGCCGCACAAACTGAAATCAAATCGAATTCCGCGTTAGGCGCAAGCATCATCACCATCGGCCGCACCGTCGAAAAAATGCACGACTCTCACACACGCTTTTTCCCGCCGTCGAATCATGTTGCGCTCACGCCAGGTTGGCGAAGTTTTATGGTGGGAGATTCGTGCTTCATCTTTGCGGTCGAGCCCGGCTCCGATGCCGCGAGCCAGGGAGTAAAGCCCGGCGATCAAGTTCTCAAAATCAACGGCTTCGAGCCGAAACGCTCAACCTACGCGTCGCTCACCTACCTGCTCCACACTCTTGCGCCTCAGCCCAACTTCCACCTCGAGCTAGCCAGCCCCGGCGAAGCTTCGCGCGAAGTCGATCCGAAGAGCCGTGCGGAAGCGTTTAAGAATCTGCCCCAGGACAACGGAATGGACGTTCACCAAGCCGACCGGTTTTACGAAGGCGTTTGGCATCTCGCCAAACCTCGCTCCGCCGAGTTAAGTGCTGACGTGCTCGTTTGGAAGCTGCCGGTCTTCTACCAATCTCGCGATGAAACCGACCACATCTTTGGCGCCGCTCAAAAATACAAAACACTAATCGTTGATCTCCGCGAGAACGGCGGCGGCGGTGAAGAGCAGATGAAATGGGTCATTGCGAATTTGATTCAGCATGACCAGGTCGTCGGGAACTTCGTCGAGCGTCAAGGTACCAAGGAATTCAAAGTCACGACGCGAGGGCAAAACGGCTTCGCGGGCAAGCTCATCGTATTGGTGGACAGCGCGTCTGCTTCGGCATCTGAGGTCGTCTCGAGAACGTTACAACTCGAAAAGCGCGGAACCGTCATAGGCGATCGCACTGCCGGAGCCGTGGGGCGCGGCAAAATCTTTCCCAGCACTACAAACGGCTATCACTACGCGATGCACATCACCATCGCGCGCCTTCGCTTCCCCGACGGCGCCGATCTCGACGGCGTCGGCGTCACGCCGGACGTCCTCATGCTCCCTACCGCGTCCGATCTTGCGGCTGGCCGTGATCCCGTTCTAGCCGCCGCCGCGAAACTCGCAGGCGTGGACATCACGCCCGAAGCGGCCGGCAAACTCTTTCCCATCGTGTGGCCGACTTACTAGGCGATCGCGCCGTCGCGAGGGGTGCGGCTATTCGACAACGAGCGTCTTCTTCAGCTTAATGTCCGCCGACGACGCGCCGATCTGCACGTTGATCTGATCGGCCTCCACGTCCCACGCGCCCTTCTCTACGCTCCAGTACGCCAGGTCGCTCGCCTTCAGCACAAATTGCACCGTTGTCTTCTTCCCCGGCGCAAGCGTCACACGACGAAATCCCTTCAACTCTTCCGAAGCGCGATCGACCTTCGATCCCACATGCGAGACGTAAAGCTGCACCACCTCATCTCCCGCACGCGCTCCGGTGTTCTTCACCTCGACGCTCACTCCTACTTGCCCGTCGTGCGCGATCCGATCAGCACTCGTCTTCAATCCCGAGTATTCAAACGTCGTATAGCTCAGCCCATATCCAAACGGATACAGCGGCTTCCCCTTGAAATACATATACGTGTGCCCGTTTCGAATGTTGTAGTCCATCATCGGCGGCAGTTGATCGAGCGACGCCGGCCACGTCGTCACGAGGCGACCTCCCGGATTCACATCGCCAAACAGCGCGTCCGCCAGAGCATTCCCCTCTTCCTGGCTGTTGTGTGCCATGTGCAAAATCGCGGGAATATTTTCCTCGGTCCACTGAATCGCAAACGGAAAGCTCGCGATCAACACCACTACCGTTTGCGGATTCGCCGCATATACCTGCTTCACCAGATCTTCCTGCTCGAGCGTGATCGACTTCCGATCGATCGCCTCCTTCCCATCACTCGGCATAGGACATTTCGCCCATCCCGCGTTGCACGTCGGATGATTGCCAACCACCGCGATCACTACATCCGCCGTCTTCGCGATTTTCACCGCCGCGTCGTCGGTATTGTCCTTCGCGAAATTTACCTGCACGTTCGGCC
>Ga0206966_1150_pt1 | contig 18350 bp, 12 predicted proteins | sample Alteio_BWOrgHeat_23_FD_152970 | JGI IMG/M metagenome (GOLD analysis project Ga0206966, IMG submission 152970) | Enriched cells from forest soil in Barre Woods Harvard Forest LTER site, Petersham, Massachusetts, United States -... | ecosystem: Environmental > Terrestrial > Soil > Temperate forest >...
ACTTCGCAATCGCAGGTGGACAAGTATCTCGATTTCTTGCGAAAGGGCGCCAAAGTCGCGCTCCTTACCGACGGCGGAGCTCCTGCCATTAGTGACCCCGGCGCCATTCTGACCGATTTGTGCCACGGTTCCGGCGTCGCCGTCGAAGGCATTCCGGGGCCGAGCGCCGTTGTCACCGCGCTTATGCTCAGCGGCTTTTTTGGCCAGCGGTTCGCTTTTTTGGGGTTCTTGGGACGAAAACCGGGCGCGATACGAGGCGAACTAAGCGCCTTCGCCGATTCGCCGCTGACCCTTGTTCTATTCGAGTCACCCCACCGACTGGAGCCGCTGCTTACTTCGGCCCACGAAGCTCTCGGCATTCGGCGATATGCGATATGCCGCGAACTCACGAAAATGCACGAACAGGTCTACCGAACCACGCTCCCCGAAATCCCCAACGAATCCCAGGTTCCTCGAAAGGGGGAAATTACGATTGTGATCGAGGGAAGGCGGAGCGCCAGAGCGTGACCTAGAGGCTTCGTCCAACCCCGACGATGTGCTCCGCGAGGTCGCCGACCCCGGGCGAGAAGCGGAAGCTGTAGGATTTGGCAAGCGCACTTGGCGCGGAGTCTAGGACTTCCAAGTCCGCATCGGTCTCCATCGTTGCCGCAAGCGACAAAACTTCCTCGAGTTCGAGATCGTCGACCAGGTGCGCAAGCAGGCAGCCGGCCGGCACCGGCTTATTCGAGAACAACACCTTGCCGTCGTGGTTCAATAAAACGATCCAGTCGGAAGCGATAGCCAGAATCGAATCGCCGACGGAAACCTCGCCGGCAATTCCGCCTTGAGGAGCCGTCCTGCCGGCCTGCTCGATCATGTGATCGGCGACTAGCTTAAGACACTCGTTCACGTATTGCAGGCTTTCCACTGCTGCCTTCGATCGCTCGCCTGCGTATTTGGCAACGACTTCGGTGCGACTAGCGGCCTGGTATTTGGCAAGGATTCTTCGCCAATACGTTCCAACCGTATCGGGGCTGATTCCAAGCTTGATCGCGATCTCTTTATCGGTAAGACCGCGCGCCGCAAGTACAAGTACCTGCTCTTCTCTTTTGGGAGCTTCGGGTGAAGCTTTGGAGTCTGACATTACTTATAGAGTATCCGCGAAACGGCCAAGAATGTGCGACTAACGCACAAAGCGTTGCTGTGTTGAAGTGTTAAGGGCTAGGCCGCAGACGGCAACGCTACGCATCTGTCTTCTTCTCCAAAAAATTTTGCATCTCGATGGGTGAGACGATAACCACGTTCGGCTCGGAAAGGCGGACGAACTCTTCGAACGATACATCCGGCAATTCTCCGGTTTCTCGAAACTCCTCGAACATCACGCGAAGCACTTGAACTTGGGTCGGTTGGGTTCTATGCGCGTCAACCCAAACGCCCGGTTTGCTTTCCGCGCTTTTGTAAGCCACCGCCGCGACAAACGCGTCGCACGGTTCTTCAAAGTCCGATGGAGCCTCGTCGGTCAATTTCCAAACGCCGTCAAACGTCTCAAGTCCGGCCGCCTTGAGTTTTGTTTTAGCCGCCGAAACCGCGAGGTCCGAATAACAAACGATGAGGACATCACTCTTTCCTTCTGCCGCCGTAACAAGGGTGCCGTGGCCATGAGCCGTTACAAAGGCCTCTTTCGTCCCCAGCAAGCGCTGGACGGTCTTTGAAAACTGCTCGAACGGGACGTGAAGAGTCATAAGATGCAATCTGTAGGGGCTTGGCGTGCCTGCTACATTATGCCGTAGGGTCAGGGCGTGCCCCGCAGACCAAACAGTTTTTGATTTTGTGGTTGGCAGAGCCAAGCGGGACCGCGATCGCGAGTTCGCGGTCCTGGAGATACCGATGTATAAAACTGTTCGACATTAGGGCACTCCCTACCTACGAGCATTTAAAGAACTACGTAAGGCTTAGCAGGGCACGCCCTGCCCCTACGTTAGGCTAAAATCTTTCCGCAAGGCAGGGAGAGATTGATGTCCGAGACGATCCAGACGCTTCTTCAAGAATCCAGAACATTTCCGCCATCGCCCGATTTCATCGCACAAGCGAACGTCAACGACCCGAAGATCTACGAAAACGCTGCCGCGGACCCGGAAGCCTTTTGGGCCGAATGGGCCAAAAAACTCGAATGGTTCGAGCCATGGCATACAGTCTGCGAATTCACCCCTCCTAACGCCAAGTGGTTCTTAGGCGGCAAACTGAACGCTGCTTACAATTGCGTCGACCGGCATGCGCTGGGCGCACGAAGAGATAAAACCGCAATCATCTGGGAAGGCGAACCGGGAGACTGCCGGCGCATCACCTATGGCGAGCTAAAAGACGAAGTCTCACGGCTGGCCAACGCCCTTAAGGCTCTAGGGGTGACAAAGGGAGACCGAGTTAGCGTTTACCTGCCGATGGTGCCCGAACTAGCCTTCACGATGCTTGCCTGCGCTCGAATCGGCGCCGCCCACAGCGTCGTCTTTGGAGGCTTCAGCGCCGAATCGTTGGAAGAGCGAACGAACGATGCCGATTGCAAAGTGATCGTCACCGCCGACGGAGGGTGGCGTCGCGGAAATATCGTTCCCCTCAAGAGCACCGTCGATCAGGCTATGGTTCTCGGATGCCCGAGCGTGACGAACATCTTGGTGCTTAAGCGTGCGAGCCCTCCCGGCGAAGTAACCAACGGAATTTCTACACCTAAGTACGACGAAGGCAACTGGGTCGAGGGCCGCGATTTCTGGTGGCATGACATCGTCCCTCAGCAATCGACCGATTGTCCGTGCGAGCCGATGGACAGCGAGGATCTCTTGTTCGTGCTGTATACAAGCGGCTCAACCGGCAAACCAAAAGGGATCGTTCACACGACAGGCGGATATCTAACCGGCACAATGACGACCAGTAAGCTCGTGTTCGACCTGAAGGAAGAGGATATTCACTTCTGCACGGCCGACTGTGGTTGGGTGACCGGTCATAGCTACATCGTCTACGGCCCGATGGCAAACGGCGCTACCGTACTGATGTATGAAGGCGCCCCCGACACCCCGGAAAAGGACCGCTTCTGGCGAATCATCGAGAAGCACAAAGCAACGATCCTATACACCGCCCCAACTGCCATACGAGCATTTATGAAATGGGGCACGGAGTATCCCACGCAGTGCGACATGAGTTCGCTTCGTCTCCTCGGAAGCGTTGGCGAGCCGATCAATCCAGAAGCATGGATGTGGTACCACGAATTCATCGGCGGCGGTCGTTGCCCGGTTGTCGACACTTGGTGGCAAACCGAGACGGGCGCGATCATGATCACGCCTTTGCCCGGAATCACCACGACTAAGCCCGGATCCGCTACGCAGCCGTTCCCAGGGATCAGCGTTAGCGTATATAACGAACTGGGTACAGGCGCCGAGATCACGGGTCCCGGAGCACTCGATCAAGCTGCGGGCGGGTTCTTGGTTCTCACCAAACCTTGGCCAAGCATGACGCGCGGAATATTCAACGACCCCGAGCGATTCCAGAAAACCTACTGGTCGCGCTTTGAAAACGCCTATTTTGCCGGCGATGGCGTCAAGCTTGATGAGGAAGGCTACCTTTGGCTTCTCGGCCGAGTCGACGACATCATGCTCGTCGCCGGTCATAACATCAGCACGATGGAGGTCGAGAGCGCTCTCGTCGACCACCCCGCGGTTGCGGAAGCCGCCGTCATCGGCAAGACCCACGAGATAAAGGGCCAAGCGATATCCGCGTTCGTCATCCTCCGCGCCGGCCACGAAAACCGGGAAGACTTGGTCGATGAGTTAAAGAAGCACGTCGCCCACAAAATCGGCGCCCTCGCTCGCCCAGACGACATCTTCATCTCCGCCGAACTCCCCAAGACACGAAGCGGCAAAATCATGCGCCGCCTCCTACGAGACGTCGCCGAAGGCCGAGCGTTAGGCGACACCACAACCCTGGCCGACTCAAACGTCGTTCACGCGCTGAGGGACAAGTACGAGTCTAGCGAGGGTTAGGAGGCGTCGGCCACTTTTTGGACGGCGGCGCCGGCTTTGGCTAGGGCGATTCCGGCGGCTTTAACGGCAGGCTTGCACTTCTTGATCACGACGGGCGCGAAGGCGATCGCGAGTAAGAGCAGGCCGGCAGGACCGGATGGGACGTTCGTTCCTTTGTTCATTCTGATACCCGTTACTCGGTTCCGGGCGTCGGGGTTTCAGAGATCGCAGGCTGCGGACTCTTGCTCTGCTCGGCGGCAGTGAACCAGGTGAAAATCAGCAGGATCGTGGCAATCGTAATGCAAGAGTCAGCGACGTTGAAAACCGGAAAGTTGATCTTCCGGAACCAAAACATGTCGGTTACCCTGCCGTGAACGACTCGGTCGTACAAATTGCCGACGGCGCCCGCCGCTAGCAAGGCCATCGCAATGTGCGTCAAGATCGGCTCTTTCGGGTGCTTAAAGCTGTACCAGCCGGTTCCACCCGCAATCGCAACGGCGATCGGCGAAAGCAGCGTTCCCTTGCCTTGCAAGAACCCAAAGGCAATCCCTTCGTTGTACTGAAGCGTCAGTTCGAAAAAGCCGGGCAAGGGCAGGCCGTGAATAGACCCGCCTCGGGGGATAGCCCCCTGTACCCACTGCTTAACGACCTGATCGAGAATGAGCAATCCTATCGACAATCCCAAGAACAAATACGGACGCTTCAAAGGCCGACCGCCGCGCGGTCTCGCTTGGTTAAGGGGATATCTCCAACCATTTCGACGTCCGGACGACGAATCCTTGACCGCTCACACTTCATGTAGGGGCTCTTTTGGAACGATACCGCCGGCTCCCCTTCCTGCAACTCGACCCAACTCATTTTAAAAAGAATCGCCAATTCCTCGATTTCGAACGTTCGCAAAATGCTTAGCGTTCCAGGAGCTTCGACTATTGTCACAATCACGTCCTGAGAATCCTTTATGCCGTCAGTGCCCTTCCACTGCTCGAAGGCGGAAAACGCATCCTCGCGGACTCCCCAAACTGTGGCAAATCGGTTCTGCAGCTCGCTACCCTCAATGTCTTGCAGGCGTTCCTCGCTCGGCGCATCGAACGTCTGCTCGTGAACCGAACCTTCCCCACCAAGCTTCTGCCAAGTCTCTTCGGCAGTGAAAGCTAAGATCGGCGCAACCAGCTTGACGATCCGGGTGAGCGCATAGTGACAGGCGATTTGCCCAGACTTGCGAAGCGGAGATTGCGCCGCTTCGCAATACATTCGGTCTTTGATAGAGTCCAGGTATTGCTTGGATAGCTCCTTCGCGCAGAAATTGTGGATCGCGTTGATGACAAAGCCGAAGTCGTACTTGCCATATCCTTCCCAGCAGTCCGTGACCAATAAATCGACCTGCTCCATGATCCACTCGTCGAGAGCCAAGAGCGGCACTTGATCGTGCAGATTAAAGCCGGATAGGTTTCCGAGCAAGAAACGGAGCGTGTTGCGAATTGTGCGATAGTTGTCCCCGAACTGCTTGAGCAGGTTGTCCGAGATGCGAACGTCGTTGGCGTAGTCTACGCTCGCCACCCACTGTCGAATTACGTCGGCGCCGTATTTATCCGAAGCTTCCACCGGATCAACGGAATTGCCCAAGCGCTTGGAGAGCTTCATTCCCTTCTCATCCAGCACCCAGCCGTGAGTAGCGACCTGCTTATAGGGCGCTTCGCCCCTCGTTGCCATACCGATCACGAGGGAAGAGTTAAACCATCCTCTATGTTGATCGGAGCCTTCGAAGTACAGGTCGGCCGGCCAATGCTCCTTCCATTCGGGTTCGACGTTGCCTTCAAGCACGCAGAGCGAGGTGCTCCCGCTATCGAACCAGACGTCAAGGACATCGGTTTCCTTCACGAACTCCGTTTCCCCGGTCTCCGGATGAACGTAGCCGACGGGAAGAATCTCCGCCGCATCACGCTCGAACCAAGCATCGGAACCTTCTTGCTCGACCAACTTCGCAACCGACTCGATCGCTACCGGGTCTAAAACCGGAGTTCGGGTTTTGGCGCCATAGAAAACCGGAATTCCCACTCCCCACGGCCGCTGACGCGAAATACACCAGTCCGGACGGCCGCTGACCATCGCTTCGATTCGGTTTTGGCCTTGTGGAGGGAACCATTGCACGTCCGGGATGGCTTCCATCATTCGGGTTCGCAGGTTGTCGTGATCGATCGCGACAAACCACTGCTCGGTCGCCCGGAAAATCACCGGCTTCTCGTCGCGCTCCGCATAAGGGTAGGAGTGAGAGTAGTCGCTTACGAGCAGCAGCATCCCGAGCTCTCTCAGCCGATCTACGACGACCGTGTCGCAATCCTTGTAGCTGATCCCTTCGAATTCGCCCGTCTCGGCCGTAAGAATTCCGCGCTCATCAACAGTGTTGGGCACCGGCAGTCCGTACTTCTGCCCGGTATAGAAGTCGTCGCGGCCATGGGAAGGAGCCGTGTGAACCACGCCGGTACCATCCTCGGTCGTCACGTATTCGGCCATGACCGCGATCGATTTTCGGTCATAGATTGGGTGCCTGAAAGTGACGTGCTCAAGGTTGATGCCGTCGAGCTTTTCGACGACTTCATAGTCGTCCCAGCCCAACAACTCTCCAAGCTTTGGTACCAGCGCTTCCAGCACCAGATAGTGATTGGATCCGACTGCTACAACGGCATATTCGAACAGCGGATGGAACGCGACCGCTAGGTTCGCGGGGATCGTCCATGGCGTGGTCGTCCAAATAATCGTGTAGAAATGTTCATACTGATCGAACAGCTTGTTCGGATCGTCCATCAAAGGAAATCGAACGTAGATCGCCTTGGAAACGTGGTCCTTGTAAACAATCTCCGTATCGGCAAGGGCCGTTCTCGACGTAGGGCTCCAGAGAGTAGGTCGCAACCCCTTGTAGACGTATCCGCCCTCCGCCATTCGCTTGAACACGCGAATGATTTCCGCTTCGAACCGGAAGTTCATCGTTTCGTACGGCTTCTCCCAAAGCCCGAAAACGCCAAGGCGCTTGAACTGGTCCGTTTGCACCTTGATATAAACCGCCGCGTGCTCGCGGCAGGCCTTTCGAAGTTCGACGACGGATGGCGAGACTTTTTGCTCGGAGAATTTCTTCATCACGGCCTGTTCGATCGGCAGACCGTGATTGTCGAAGCCGGGGACGTACGGCACCCTGTAGCCCATCATGCTCCGAGTCTTGACGGCAAAATCCTTGAGGATCTTGTTCAAGGCAGTGCCTATGTGAACGGGAGAGTTCGTGTATGGCGGTCCGTCATGCACCACGAAAACGGGCGCATCCTTCCGAGTCTTCTGAATCGAATGATAAATCTGTCCCTCATCCCACTTGGCCAAAATACTCGGCTCGAGCTTGGGAAGGTCAGCCTTCATCGGTATGGTGAAGGCTGGATCAGGCAGATTGAGAGTATTCCGAAGGTCCATAAGGAACCCCGCAGTTTACCGTCCCGGCACGCAGGACCAGGCCTCAGGACGCCGCTAGCCTATCGGCAGAGGTTTGAGGCCCGCCTCTATCTCCGATCTTCTTGGTTCAAGGAACGGCGGGAGAGCCAAATGTTCGCCCAGCGTTTGGACGTCTTCGTCGCTGGCGAAGCCGGGGCCGTCGGTGGCGAGTTCGAACAGGATGCCACCCGGCTCTCGAAAGTAGACGCTATGAAAGTAAAAGCGGTCAATGTATCCAGAGGTCTGAATTCCAAGCGATTCGACCTTTGCTTGAGTGGCTGCCAATTCGGCGTCATCGGCAACGCGAAAAGCGACGTGATGAACGCCACCCGCGCCGACACGGCCTACTCTCCTGCCGTCCGGAACATTGATCCGAATTCGGGCATAGGATGATTCATTAACGGCTTCAAAGGTGCCCTCGGAGCCGTTAACGAACTTGAAGCCAAGCACTTCGGTTAGCACGCGGCTGGTTCCCTCCGCGCGGGCGCTATCGAGGTCGACTCCGATAATGCCTCGCAAGGCTCTCTCGACCGGAATCTTCCCCGCCCAAGGCACACAGCTTCCGACAACTTTAGTGTCGTCAACCAACTCCAAACGTTGGCCTTCGGGATCGGTGAAGAGAATCCTAGTCCTCCCAAGTTCGTCCTGATCGACCTCCGGGAATGCGCCGGCTTCTTCTAAACGTGCCTCCCACCACTCAAGTGCTTCGCCGGGTACTCGAAAGGAAGTCAACGATACCGTCCCCGGTCCAGGCAAGTTAGCGCCCATATTTGGCCAATCAAAGAAAGTCATGTCTGTGCCGGGAGATCCCACTGCGTCGGCGTAAAACAAATGGTACGCACTTACATCGTCCTGATTCACGCTCTTCTTCACCAGCCGCAACCCCAGCGCCTGGGTGTAAAACTCCAGATTCCGGCCGATTTGAGCCGTAACGGCGGTTACATGATGAATGGTGTGAGCAAACGACATGGATGGTTCTACGATGAATCCAAGCATTAATGCATTGGAGCGATTGAGGAGATAGGGAAAGGCTCGGATTCCCGCGAACGATTCAACCCTGGACTTTATTTTCCGCCATACCAAAACGCACGCCGCCAATTGTGCTTCTGTAATGTCATGAGTAACTCAGGGGAAAGGTCAGGGAGATCGGAGATGGTGCAGTTGGCGTCGGCTTGAGCTTGACTGCGCATGCCGGGGATCACGGTGCTGACGGCGGGGTGGGCGAGGGCGAATTTCAAAGCGGCCTCGGCCATCGAATAGCCGGTTCCCTCCAAGTCCTTCCGCACGGCTCCGGCGTGCTGGACGGCGCGAGCGAGGCGGTCGCCGGCGAAATAGCCGCGACGAAAATCGTCTTCGGCGAACTCTGTTTTTTCGGTGAACTTGCCGGTCAGCACGCCCTCGTCGAACACGACACGAACGATGATCCCGGTACCAGTTTCTCCGGCAACGTCCAGCAGTTCTGCCGCCGGCTCTTGCTCGAAAATGTTATAGATGACCTGAACCGCGTCTATCCAGCCGTCACGCATCAAGTCGATCACGCAGTTCTGATCGTGCTCCGGCGTGGAAACGCCGATCAAGCCGATCTTTCCTTCCTGCTGAAGCTTTCGAAGCGATTCGAACGGCTTTGGATTCCGATTCCAAGCGCGAGTCCAAGTATGCAACTGGAGAAGATCGAGCTTCGGAACGCCAAGACATTCTAGGCGCTCCTCGACGTTTTGCCTTAGATACGCCTCGGGGTACCGCTCGTCGGCGATATCGTATGGCGAGGGTGGCCACGTACCGGCTGTCGGCGGTGTTTTGGTCGCCACGAAAACGTGGTCGGCGACCCGACCCGTCAACACCTTGCCGATGATGCGTTCGCTTTTTCCGTTGCCGTAGCCGGCTGCCGTATCGATGAAATTGACGCCTAAATCGAGGGCTCGATTCAAGGCAGTTACCGAGTCTTGCTCCGACTGCGGTCCCCAGCTTCCACCGATAGCCCACGCACCAAAGCCGATTTCCGAAACTCGAACATCGTGCCCGCCAAATTGTCGATACTTCATCTGCCGAGTTTATACGAGCAGTTCGAGCCCGATATCCCGCTCGGGTAACTTACCGGCAGTTATGCCTGCAACTGTATCCGCACTTAGACACGCTTCGCCCGAATCGGTCGGACTCTCCTCGAAGAACATTCTCGACTTTGTCGAAGCTATTGAGGCGGCGGACCACGAGTTGCATAGTTTCGTGGTGCTAAAGAACCGCCATGTCGTTGCCGAGGGGTGGTGGGAACCGTACCGACGGGACGACATTCACTTGCTCTATTCCCTCAGCAAAAGCTTCACATCGACCGCCATCGGATTTACCGTTCAAGAGGGCCTCGTCCAACTGGACGACCCTGTGATCTCGTTCTTTCCGTCTCAAATGCCCGACAACCCCAGCGACAAACTGCAGGCGATGAAAGTGAGGCACCTGCTTTCGATGTCGACGGGACACGACGTCGACAACATGTCCGACATGTACGGACGCGAGGATAAGGATTGGGTCTGCGGGTTTCTCGCCCGCGACGTTGTCCACGAACCGGGCACGCACTTTCTCTACAACAACGGGGCAAGCTACATGCTCTCCGCTATTGTCACCCGCGTCACCGGAATGTCGGCGCTCGATTATCTTCGGCCGAGGTTATTTGACCCGATCGGAATCGAGCAAGCGACTTGGACGGCATGCCCAAACGGGGTCAGCGTCGGCGCCTCGGAGTTGCGAATCACCACCGAGTCGATTGCCCGCTTCGGGCAGTTCTACCTCCAACGCGGCGTTTGGGAGGGCGAAAGACTTCTCAGCGAAGCTTGGGTTGAAGATGCCTCTCGGTTCCAGGTATCGAACGCCACAAACGATCAGCCCGATTGGCAACAGGGATACGGCTTCCAGTTCTGGCGCTGCCGTCATAACTGCTACCGAGGCGACGGCGCCTTCGGCCAGTTTTGCATCGTGGTCGACGAATTGCAGATGGTCATCGCCATCACCGCCTCGGTGTCCAGCATGCAAGGCGTATTGGATCTCGTCTGGCAGCACCTTTACGAGCCGGCAAAGGTTGCCTCTATCGAGGAGCAGCCGGACTGGCATCTGGCGCTGAAAGCGAAATGTGCGTCTTTAACTTTGCCTGGGCCCGGTGGGAAGCCAAGTTCGCAATTTGCCAGGGAGGTCACGGGGCGAATGTACAAGGCGACCTCCAGTGAAAGTCCGATCCTAACGACGACGTTCGATTTCTACCCGCAAGGCTGCCTCCTGACCGTGCGGACCCCAATGGGCGACAAGAGTCTTCGCATCGGCTCCGACGAGTGGATTCGCAGCATCTGGTCGGCGGGCGCCGACCCGACAGCCAAAGTCGCCGCGATCGGCCGTTGGATAACGCCGCACAACTATGAAATCAAAGTCCGATACACCGAGAGCCCATCCGGCGCCAACATTCTCTGCCACTTTTCCGGCAACGCCGTCAAAATGCAAACCACCCTCACCGGCCGTTTCGGGACACCCGAAGTGCAAGTCTTCGAGGGAACAGCATCCTATCGTCCCCTGTAGGGGCAGACCGTGCTCTGCGGGATCTGTCCGATTTCTACCAACCCTTCGCTCCTGTCAATTGGTCCCGCAGAGCACGTTCTACAGGGGGAAGCCTCGGAGCACAACGACCATGGCGGCGCAAAAGGCGGTAAGGAGGAGATTGCCGGCTACGGCCCATGGGAAGTAGTTGGCGGTCACTCTCTCGCCCGTATCCAAAACGTCGAAATGATGGATCTCGAGGTAAGGCGCATTGAAGCGTCGGTACCAACCGTAGACTCGCACTCTGCGGCCGACGTATCGCTCAGCCGTGGTCAGGCCGAACCAAAGCTTCATGATTCCCAGCGGCGTCCGGTAAAGGCAGGCAAGGAATCCGGAATCGTCCTGGACGATAAAGTCGCTTGCCCACGCGATTCCCGGCGAAATTCGGCCGGTGAACGTACCCTCGATAGCGGCCGGAATCGGGTTCACATGCGATACCTCGACGTCGCCGAGAAGGCGGATTATCTTGGTAGGTTTGAAATCGCCCATGTAGCTGAACAGAAGAACGAATAGGCGTCCGGCCGAGAAACCTGCGAGCGGCATAAAGATCTGAGCGAAGTCGAATCGTCGATGGCCTAGGAAGGTAGCGCCGGCGGCAATGCTGCCGACGATAAACCCAACCCAAGGCAGGCTCACCAATCCTAAGTCCCGGGCAAAGCCTTTATACTTCGCAGGCTTAATCTTCGAGAAATCGAACGCGTCCGGTTGATTGAACAGCTTGTTGAGCTTCTGCAAAGCCTTGATTCGGAGAGCCGTCAGCGGATGGGTTGAAAAGACCTCGCCGATTCTTCCCCACGGGTTGTACAGTTCCCACCTGGCCGCCGTCGTGAACGTATCCGGGTTCGCCAGACCGTCGGCGCCCGACCACGCTACGGCGGCTCTCATCGATGAAACCCCCATGACGCCGAATGCCCCAAGCTGAGCGGCGGAGAAGGCCTGCTTGGGTTTCGCCGCTTGCTTCGCTTCTTTCGCGGCGGCAGGTCCTTTGGGAGCCAGCGCCGATGCCGCAATGGCGTGAGCGTTGTCGTATCGAGCGGCATCTAGTTGGGCTCTTTGCTGAGCGGCCGTCGCATCGTCGTAGGCGTAAGGACTGGAGCTTGCGCTCGGAGGCGCTACCGTTCCCGGGATTCGAGGTGGCGCCGAAACTGGCACCGTTGCTCCCCCGACCGTCTGGGTTTTCGCTAAGCCGTATGCGATCTTGACCAGCGCATAGGATAAGTGGTTCGGGTTGCCCGTGATCTGCGCCGAGGAGTAATCCGCCATGTACTCGCGGATTCTTGAGAGCAGCAGGGAGGCGTAGTAGCTTGCCCAATAGGCCGCATAGGCGGCGATGACGATATACCAGTTATTTCTATTAGATGTCCGGGAGGTCCAATACAGGGTCCAGAGCAGGAGCACCAACGCCTGAACCATCGTCATGACAATAAAGTCGCGATTCCTGATATGCCCAAGTTCGTGGGCAATGACGGCCCGTAACTCTTCCGGCGAAAGCATTTCAATCAGCCCACGGGTGACCACGACCCGAGCGTCGTAGGCGCCGTGACCGTACGTGAATGCGTTGGGCGCAGCCTCTTCGATGATGCCGATTCTCGGTTGAGCGATGCGAAACGTTTCGCATGCCTTGATAAGCCACTGAGTCGTGCCATGCCCGGCTTCTTCCGGAGATGCCCATCGAACCTTGACGATGTTGTCGATGATCATCGGCCCCAAGCAGTACTGGAGCAGAACGATGCCGACCGCCAGGCCGTCCGTCAGCGCCATAGTGATCCCCATCGGCAGGTGGAGCTTCAGCAGTACTAAGAACCCTATCGCGAATACGAGGCCCAAAATTGCGACGATCACCAGCATCGACGCCCCGAGAAGTTTCGACATGCTCCTATCTTAATGCAATTAATGAAAGATGAGCGTTAAGAATTTGCTTTGTTTGAGGGTTTGTTTGCCCTCACCCCCTTCCCCATTCCCCACTACGAATCAAATAAGGGAGGGGAAGTATTCTTTGGCGATGGCGCGAAGGATATTAATTTATGGCGTCACGGGGTCCGGAAAGACGACTTTGGCCAGACGCATTGGGGAAAAAACGGGGCTGCCTTGGCACTCGGTGGACGACCTGACGTGGGAGCCGGGTTGGGTGGAGGTCCCATTCGAAGAGCAGCGCCGAAAGATCGAAGCGATTTGCGAGCAGCCTTGTTGGATTCTCGATACTGCCTATGGGGCTTGGCGCGACGTTCCGTTGGCCAAGGCCGATTTGATCGTGGCCCTGGATTATCCGCGCTGGCTTTCGCTCTTTCGGCTTGTTAAGAGGACCATTCGGCGAGCGATCGACCGGAAGCCGGTTTGTAATGGCAACCGTGAGAGCTTCAAAACCATGTTCTCCCACAATTCCATTCTCATCTGGCACTTCAAGTCCTTCCGAAGTAAGAAGACCCGAATTGCCGAGTGGTCGGCTAAACCGGATGGCCCATCCATCGTTCGGATCACGAAGCCGACCGAACTCAATAACTGGCTAGAAGGGCTTACTAAAGTCGATTACTGAATCGTTTCAGCGTCGATTGACGATACACTAAGGGCAGATGCTGGAAGACGTCCTGCCAACGATGGCCAATGAGGTGAATGCCCCCGAACGCGTGCTTTCGAATGCCTACGGCTACTTCGAGGCAGATTCGGCCGATTTTGTGATCACGGACGTTTTGACTCCACGACCGTGGATCAACGTGCTGGCTAACGGGCAGTACGGCGTCGTTCTGAGTCAGACCGGGGGCGGTTTCTCTTGGGCGGATAACTGCCAGCTGTTCCGGCTATCTCGATGGGAGCAGGACCTCGTGCAAGATGCGCACGGTCGATTCGTTTACGTGCAAGACCTTTGCGAGCCTTCGGACCTTTGGTCGACAACCTATCAGCCGACGCGGCGTCGCGCATCGGTTGACCAGGTCAGACACGGACTCGGCTCGACGACTTTCACCCGTCAGTTCCTCGACCTGGAAGTGAGGCAGACCGTGTTCATTCCTAGCGATTCCAAGGCGGAAGTTTGGATTATAGAGATAGAGAACCTATCCGATCGCGAGCGTAACCTCAGGCTCGGAAGCTATCTGGAGTGGCACCTTGGCGGCATCGGCGATTGGCACAGGGAGTTCCATCGGCTGTTTATGGAGAGCCGAACTGTCGGAAACACCCTCATCGTGTGGAAGCATCCCGGCCTTATCGAGCACAAGCGCACCGAGATCGCCGAGCCCCAGCGCGCATTCATGTCTTGGGCAGGCGTCGATAATGTCACCTGGATTACCGACAAACAAGAATGGCTTGGCAGAAACGGCTCACCGGCGGCTCCCCGCGCATTTTTCCAGTCGGTTTCGCCTTCGGCGACTCCGCGCTGGGATGATCCGATCGCCGGAGCCCTGGCCGACCTCCAACTCATGCCCGGCGAAGTGAAATGCGTGGTGATCACGCTAGGGGTGGCTCCCACCGAAAAGGCTGCACTAGCCGATGCCGACAGGTTTAGCCCCGAGTCTGCATGGGCGGCGCTGAGGGAGACTCGCTCGTATTGGCAAAGGCGTTGTCGCGGCGCGGCTACCGATACGGGCGACCCCGCCATCGACTTAATGTGCAACTCCTGGCTGCCGTATCAAGCCCTCGCCGGGCGGTTGCTCGCCAAATGCGCGTACTACCAGCAGGGCGGAGCGTATGGATTCCGCGACCAATTGCAAGACAGCCTGATGCTCGCCGACTGGGAACCTGAGGGCGCCTTAGCCCAATTGGGCCGCCACGCCGAAGCGATGTATGAGGACGGAGGCGTTCGGCACTGGTGGCACCCTGAAACCGACATATTCGTCCGAAGCCGGCATAGCGACACCTGTCTGTGGCTCGCATACGGCATGCTGGCCTACCTTGAGGCAAGCGGAGATATCTCGGCCCTTGATCTCGATTTCGACTTCCTAAACCGAGAAACCGAGAGGGCGGGTGAACGCGGCACGATGTGGGCCCACTGTTTACGGGGGATTCATCGAGCACTTTCGAATTTGTCGCCGCGCGGGTTGCCGTTAATCGGGGCGGGCGACTGGAACGACGGTCTTAGCCACGCAGGCATCGAAGGGCTCGGAGAATCGGTTTGGCTGGCGATGTTTCTATTCGACATCCTCACCCGATGGCAGCCCATTCTCAACCAAATCGGACAAAGCGAAATCGCGGCCGAATTCGCCGAAGCGTCGGCAAAGCTCAAAGATGCGGTGAACGAGCATGCCTGGGACGGCGAGTGGTACATCGGCGGTACCCGCGACGACGGAAAGCCGTTTGGCAGCCACACTTGCGAGGAGGGGAAGATCTTCCTCAACCCCCAGACTTGGGCGGTCATCTCAGGCATCGCTCCTCCCGATCGCGTCGAGCGCGCCATGCAGTCTGTCCGCGAGCACCTGGTTCAGCCGTACGGAGCCCTGCTGTTGCGGCCGGCGTACTCCAAGGTCGATCCCTATATCGGATACATCACGCGCTATGCTCCAGGATTGCGCGAGAACGGCGGCGTCTACAGTCATGCGTCGACCTGGGCGATTCAAGCGTTTGCGATGATCGGCGATAAGGAAACGGCGCGCGCCATCTATCGCGGCATGCTCCCGCCCCTTCGAGCGCAGGCCGATTCCGAATTGTACGCAGCCGAGCCGTACGTCATGCCAGGAAACATCGACGGCCCCGATTCCCCCTACGCCGGCCGAGCCGGCTGGACCTGGTACACCGGCTCCGCCGCCTGGATGGTCCGAGTCGCCCGCTTCCTAGAGTGACCTTTCTGCTTACGGATTCGGTCCCGCAGGGACCCAAGAACATAGCCGTGGGTGAAGCCCACGGACTGGGGAGCTCGCCCACAAAATCACCAGGTTATTACATTTTGGATCTTTGCTCGGGCGCACGTGATAGATCCTGCATTTGCATTCCGTTGTTTGGCTTATGCGCTTGACGAATAGCGCATAAGGAAGGACTGAATGATCAGGATATCTTTCGTAGAGAGCGCGCTCTTTCGTCGGCTCTCGCTCTTCGTTGCAGCGGCGGTGGCATACGCTCCGTCGGCGCCCGGCATCAACGCAATCGGCTCCTCAATATCGGATGCCATTCGCCAGGTCGCGCGTCTTCCCCACGGGCATTACACGACCGCGTCGGGACTCGCGTATCTCGGCAAACATCCGGGAAGAGATCCCCACGGCCGGGGAGGGATCTGGAAGACCAAGAAGACAAATATTCCCAAAGGAGGACATCACACGATCGCGCTCTCGTTCCAAAGCAGCAGCCATACCTTGTCGGTGGCAGCCGAACCCGGCCCCGCCTATCCCTGGGAAGGAAGCGCATCGACGTCAAGCGGCTCCATCAACACCGGCAACGGAAACGTACTGACCTCTCTTCACCTCGTGGGTTGGAAGTCCAGAGGAATGAACATCGACTTTACGCTCTACCACAACAGCGAAACGAACTATTCCGATGAACTGGGAGCGGGTTGGACCTGGACCTACGATATCTACATCAACAATCTGAGCGGAAACCCAACCGTCCATTGGGGCGACGGTCTGTCGGTTCCGTACACGGCTCCCGGCGGAGGAGGCGGAGGTGGCGGAGACGACTTCCTTGATGCGACCCACGGTCCCCGAGCATCGGCGTACCTCCCGACAACATACACGCCCGCCGCAGGTATTTACGATCAGCTTGTTCAGAACTCGGACTCAACTTGGACGCTGACCAAGAAGAACGGCACGAAGTACCAGTTCAATACCGCAGGCTTTTGCACCTCCATCGTTGATTTGAACGGCAACACGATAACGCTGACGCTCAACTCAAGTAATTACTGCACGAAGGTCACCGATCCGACCGGCAAATATCTGACGATCAACCTGACCTCAAGCAAGTTCACCAGCATCGTCGATCCGCTCTCCAGAACATGGAGCTTTACTCAGACTTCGGGTGAACTTGCAAGCGTAGCTTGGCCTAGCCTCGGCGGAACCGTCTATAGCGACGCTTATACCTACGACTCAGGCAATCACATCCTGTCCTACACCGACAAAAGGGGCGAGGTATGGAGTAAAAGCTACAATAGTGATGGTAGCATCGCCAGTTCTAGCGATCCCCTCTCGCACTCCGTTACCTACGGGTATTCGTCCTCGGCGACGACCATCACCGATCCGCTGTCTCACGTTCGAACCGATAACTATTCCAGCGGCTTGCTTGCCAGCAGCGAAGATGCGTCGGGTTACAGCGATTCCTTCACGAGTTACGACTCGAACAATAACGTCTTAATTAAGGTCGATAAGAACTCGAAGTCATGGGTTTTCACCTATGACTCATCAGGCAACACCCTGACTAAGACCGATCCGCTATCCCACGAATGGGTCTGGACGTACAACTCACTGAATGAGCCGCTCACGGAGACAGATCCGTTGAGCCACGAAACTCAATATACTTACGATAGTGACGGGAACCTGCTTACGGTCGTGGATCCACTGAGTCACACCTTAAAAACAAACACGTACGGGTCCTATGGGCTGCTGGCGACAACCAAAGACGCTCTCTCGAACACCACAAGCTTCTCATACGATTCAAACGGCAATTGCACCTCGATTAGCGACCCTCTCTCGAACGTAACTTACGTCGGATTTGATTCACTCAATCGTGCCATAAATGTTACCGATCCGCTTACTCACGAAGAGCAAACCAGCTTCGACGCGTGGGGACGCGTCTCCGTCCAGACTCATCCCGACTCGACGACGATCACGAAGTCCTGGAACAACCAAGGACTGCTCGTGAGCCTTGAAGATGAGAATAGTAATACAACAAACTATTACTATGACGCTGCCGGCAGATTGACATCGACCGTCAACGCGAGGTCGGATACCGAAAGTTACGGCTACGATGCTGCCAATCATCGCACTAGCGTTACGGACGGAAACTCGCACACGCGAAGCTACACATTCACCAATCGCGGCGAGGTGGCAACACTCGCGCTTGCGGACTCTTCAGAAGAGCAGTGGGCGTACGACGGAAATGGCCACGCTACTGCCTATACGAACCCCTTAACTCAGACCGTAGATTACGTTTTTGATAACGCAGGCCGTGAAACGGCGGTGGATTATCCAACGGGAACGGACACTTCGTTCTCATACGACAACGCCAATCGCCGCACCTCCATGGTTGACGCAACAGGAACCACGAGTTGGGGATTTGACAATGCCTCACGCTTGACCAGCCTTAGTACGCCGCAAGGCAACATGACTTACACGTTTGACAACGCCGGAAATCGGTCGACGATGGTCGAGGGCGTTGGCACGACCAGCTACTACTACGATGCTGACTCCC
>Ga0206966_1151_pt1 | contig 18209 bp, 17 predicted proteins | sample Alteio_BWOrgHeat_23_FD_152970 | JGI IMG/M metagenome (GOLD analysis project Ga0206966, IMG submission 152970) | Enriched cells from forest soil in Barre Woods Harvard Forest LTER site, Petersham, Massachusetts, United States -... | ecosystem: Environmental > Terrestrial > Soil > Temperate forest >...
GGCCTGGGCGCGATTTATCCGGCGATGATGTACGCGATCATGGCGATGGATGCACTCGGCTACGAGCGCGACCATCCGGACTTGCAAACCGCACTGCAGCAATTCGACGATCTGATCATCGAGGGTGAGGAGAGTTTGATCTTCCAGCCGGCGAAGTCGCCGGTGTGGGATACGGCGATAGCGGCGTTTGCGCTGGGCGAAGCGGGGCAGACGGAAGCGGCGCAAAAAGAAATGGAGAAATCCGCGGACTGGCTGCTCACGAAAGAAATCCGCCGCAAGGGCGACTGGGCGACGAAGCGGCCGAACCTGGTGCCGAGCGGCTGGGTTTTTGAATTTGCGAATGAGTGGTATCCGGACATCGACGACACGGCGATGGTGCTGCTCGCGATGCTGCATGCGAAGGCGGGCGATCCTGAAAAGCAAACGCGCGCGGAAGAACGCGCCGTGGCGTGGCTGCTCGGAATGCAGAGTTCGGACGGCGGATGGGCGGCGTTCGACGTGGACAACAACTGGAAGATTCTTACGAAAGTTCCATTCGCGGATCATAACGCGATGCTCGACCCCACGTGCGCGGATATTACGGGCCGCGTGATCGAGTCGCTGTGCAAACGCGGATTCAATTATCACCACGCGCCGATTGCGCGCGGCGTTCGCTACTTGCTCGAGCAGCAGGAAACGAATGGCAGCTGGTACGGGCGCTGGGGCGTGAACTACGTGTACGGCACGTTCCTTGCGATTCGCGGATTGCGCGCGAGCGGTTCGCCGAAGGTGGCGACGGCGATGGAGCGCGGCTATCGGTGGCTCTTGAGCGTGCAGAATCCGGACGGCGGTTGGGGCGAGAGCTGCCGCGGTTACGATACGGGAAGATTCGAGCGCGCGGATTCGACTCCCGCGCAGACCGCGTGGGCGGTGTTGGGATTAATTTCGGCGGGGCATGGGGAATCGCCGGCGGCGCAGCAGGGCGTGAAGTGGCTCGTTGAAAATCAGAAAGCCGACGGCACGTGGGATGAGTGGATCACTACGGGCACTGGATTCCCGAGCGTCTTCTACATTCGCTACGACATGTACCGAAATTATTTTCCGTTGCTAGCGCTGGGGACGTTCGCGAAGTCGTGACGCGTCGGACAGCCACCCTAGCGGTCCTCTTACGACCGCGCAGCATCGTTAGTACTCGCATCACAGCCGTACCACCGCCTAAGCCAACACTACCTGTAGAGGCCGGTTTCGGCCCGGGTTCTGGGCCGTAAGCGGGCGCATTTGTGGCGTGCGCAAAATTCGCCGGCTTGCCAAAGACGGGTAACCCGCCCCTACAGGTGGTGTTCGTGTCGCGTTTCTTCCGGCGAGGATCGACGCACCGACTGAGTTCTGTAGTCGTAAGACGACCGCCTGGGAGGCTGTCGGACGCGCTAGTGCGCTTGTCCTGCCGGCACTACGTGGGCGTCGGTCTGCAGCACTTCGTGCAGGATTTCCTTGGCTAGGGCGTTGACGTCCACGCCATCGGCATTGATCAGCACGATCACCGCAGCGTTTTTGTCGGGCGCGATCGTGAGATTTGTAGCTGTGCCTTCCTGGCCGCCATTGTGCGAGACGGTCTTCACTCCATCGACTTCGCCGACACCAAATCCGTATCCGTAGCGATCCGCCGAGCCGTTCGTGGGCTTCTGCGGCGTCCACATCAGGTCGCGAGTCGAGCGTGTGACGAGTTTGTCGCTCAGCATCGCGACGGCATATTCAGCCATGTCGTTTGCGGACGAGAGCCAGCCGCCTCCGGGAATTTTGTAGCTCGAATCCATCGCGCTCGCGTCCACCACGCGGCCGTCTTTCACGGTGTAGAACGCTGAGCGTTCTGTGATCGTCTTCGTCGCGTCATCCACCACGGTGTGCGACATACCGGCGGACGCGAGAACGTTCTTCGTGATGTAGCTGACGTACGTCTCGTCGGACGCTCCCTGGATCGCGCAACCGACAACCGTGTATCCGTGCGTGGAGTAGTGAAACTTCTCGCCGGGCACGTTGACCAGCGCGTCGTTCGCAAAAAAGCTGAAGCCTCCGGCGATGGGATCGTCGAAATGCTTGGTGTTGTGGTCCTCGGGATCGCCGTGAGGGAGATCGCCGTAGTGGCGGATGCCGCCGAGGTGGCCGAGCAGTTCGCGCGTGGTGATCGGGTAAGGCTTCACGGGAAATTGCGGGCAATATTTTTGGACGGGCGCGTCGAGGTCGAGTTTGCCTGCTTGCCAGAGCTGCATCGCGCCGGTGGCGGTGATGGGTTTCGAGACCGAGGCGAGACGGAAAAGCGTGTCGGGCGTTACGGGGCGGTGGCGCGCCGTGTCGGCTTCGCCGTAGCCGCGCGCGAAGGCGGGCTTGCCGTCGAGGACGATGGAGACGGCGACGCCTGGCGCGTGCGAGTGCGCGAGGAAGGTGGCGACGGTGAGATCGACTTGGGCGGCGGCGTCGGTGGGAAGTGTGCTGCTTTGGAAGCGGCCTGAGGCGCTGGCGGTGTGCGCTGCGACGAGTACGAGGGTTAGTACAAGAAAACTCTTAGTGGGTAGATGGCGCATGCTTGGTCGGCTCCCGGTGAAGCGACGAGATTATCGCATGGCGGTGTGAAATGACGGTGATGCGGTATGGAAGTGGTGGATGCTGTGGTGCTACTCCAAAAGCAAAGGCACGCAGAAAGTATTTCTATGCCACACACAGCACTCTAACTGTTGGCGGTGCTGAAGGCTGGCTTGTGTGGTTTCGTTGTGGTGGAGGCTGACTACCAAATGCTGGAGGCTGCAGCCCGTGCTACGGCCATACGTTATGGGGACTTGTGTGGCATAGAAGTATTTTCTGTGTGCCTTTCTTTAGATTCTTACGGAAAACCAGCCGGATATCACCCGATTCCCATTTTGAAACTCGTCTGTCGACCCTGGCGCGGAGCTTTTTCCTTGACCATCGAGTAACTCTATGATAATCTATCTCGGGCAGTAATCGACGCCTACATCTACATGGGCATGCGAAGCGGCATTTGTGATCTGTTGCCGGAGGCGGCTAGCCCGGCCTTGCGCAGCCTTCCTACCCCAATTTCTAATCGCAACTTTTGGCAATTAGAAATCGACGGAACTCCAGTCGTTTCAACCACTTCACTTTTTCTAATCGCAACTTTCGCAGCACAAAATCCTGCAACGGCAAGGGCAGACAGAAAGTATTTCAATGCCACACAAGGCACTCTAACGGTGTGCGGTGCTGAAGGCTGGCTCGTGTGGTTTCGATGTGGTGGAACCTGACTACAATTGGCTGCAGAGTGGAGTACTCGCTGCGGTCATTCGTTATGGTGATTTGTGTGGCATAGAAATACTTTCTGTGTGCCTTTGTCGAGGGGAATCGGGCTTGGTGAGACAGCGTCGGTTATAATTGCGGGCTCACGTGGGCGCTCGGATGCAGAGTGCGCGGCGTGAATGGGGCGTTAGGGTGGCGACGGCGGAAGAAGGGAGGAGCGAGGCGGAGTCGAAGGCGACTGCGCCAGTGAAGGCGTCGGTGCCGGTGAAGGCGTCGGCGCCCGCTTCGACGTTGGCGCCGGTGGCAGCGGGGAGGGTGGCATTCACCTACCCGGCGTTTCTGTGGTACGAGACGGCGCGCATCTTCACGGTGGTGGGAACGGAGATGCAGTCGGTCGCGGTCGGTTGGCAGATTTACGCGATCACGCATCGCACGCTGGACCTTGGTCTTGTGGGTCTCGCGCAATTTGTCCCTGGGATTCTGTTGTTCTTGGTTTCCGGCCACGCAGCGGATCGCTACGACCGCAAAAAACTTCTGATCGCGTGTTACGCGGGATTCGCGACGTGCTCGGCGCTGCTGCTGCTGGAAACTCTCTATCAAGGTTGGAACCACACGCGGTCGATCGCGCCGATTTACGCAGTGGTGGTGTTGCTGGGCGTGGTGCGGTCGTTCAACGGGCCGGTGTCTCGCGCGATTTTGCCTCAACTGGTGCGCGAAGAGCATTTCCAGAATGCGGTGGCATGGCACTCGACGGCGTTTCAGGGCGCAACGATTTTGGGGCCGTCGCTGGGCGGATTGATTTACGCGATCGCAAAGGGGCCAGGCCCGGTGTACGCAGGATCGCTGGCGTCCGCCTGCATCGCGATTATTGCGACTACGCAGATGAAAACGGTGACGCCGCCGCGGCCGCGCGGAATCAGCGCGAAGACGGTGCTCGCGGGAATGCACTACATCTGGAATCACAAAGTGGTGCTGGGCACGATTTCACTCGATCTATTCGCGGTGCTGCTGGGCGGAGCGGTGGCGCTGCTGCCGGCTTACGCACAAGACATCTTGAAAATCGGACCGCAAGGTTTGGGTTTGCTGCGAGCTGCGCCGGCGATTGGCGCGGGAGCGACGGCAATTCTGATCGCGTTCCGGCCGCTGCGAAAGCGCGTGGGCTGGACGATGCTGACTTGTGTCGCACTGTTCGGCGTGTTCACGATCGTATTTGGAATTTCGCGGAACATGTACGTGTCGCTCGCCGCGTTGATTCTGGTGGGCGCGGTGGACATGGTGAGCGTAGTGATTCGCGCGACGCTGGTGCAGGTGGCGACGCCGGACGAGATGCGCGGCCGCGTGAATGCGGTGGACATGATTTTCATTGGCGCGTCGAACGAGTTGGGGCAGTTTGAGAGCGGGTTCACGGCGCAGATTTTTGGGACGGTGCCGGCGGTGGTGATTGGCGGGATTGGGACGCTGGTGGTGACGGTGTTGTGGGCGGCGATGTTTCCGCAGCTGAGGAATGCGGATGAGCTGGTGGCGTCGAGTAAAAGTTAAGCGGCACGAACGGCGAAACATTTCACAGAGAACACCGAGAAAGACAGAGAGCACGGAGAAACCGCCGCTCGGATTCAAAATTGACGGATGCAGGGGCGTGATTTAAAATTTTGTCGGACAGGTGCGGTGACGGCCTGCGCGGGGCGGCGGGATGTTTGGAGTTTCACTGGATACGCTGAAGCAGGCGCTGGGACTGGCGAACGAAGCTACGAAGAGCAACACGGAAACCGCCACGAAGCCGGTCTCGACGATTTCGCGCAAGACGAAGCGGTTGAGCAGCAAGTCGCTCAGCGGCGTGGTGAGTTTGACGCAGAAGGTTGGCGGTACGGATCGGGTTTAGTTTTTTTGGTTGTTAATGTTCCTTCCTGAACAAATTCTTCCTTGAAAAATTGAAAGCGTAAGGCGGAGCTTCGCGATCGCCGGTCGTTGCGGCTGCAGCGGTGTTTGTCGTGGGATGCTGCGCGCGTCGGAGGACCCCAGGGTGGCTGTCCGACGCGCTGCGCGCGTCGACTAAGAAGTAATGAGGTTGTGGCGGATGGCGTAGCGCACCATGTCGCTGAAGTTGGTGAACTGCATTTTGTGCATGATGTGGTTGCGGTGGCTTTCGACGGTGCGCGTGGAGACACCCATGGCGAGAGCGACTTTCTTGTTGCCTTCACCGGTGGCGAGCAGGCGCAGCACTTCGATCTCGCGCTCGGTGAGAGGAACGTCGTCGGCGGGAGCTTTGGGCTCGGTGGCTACGGTGGCGCGAGGATCCTCGATGAAGCTGTCGATCATTTTGTTGGCGAGGCAGCCGGTGAAGAAGGTGCGATTGTGGCGGACGTGGCGGACGGCGGCGATCAGATCGGTGTCTGCGTCGGATTTGAGCATGTAACCGAGGGCGCCGATTTTGAGCGCTTCGCGCGCGACGGCTTCGGAGAAGTGCATCGTAAGAATGATGATCTGCGTTTCGGGGCATTCCTTGCGAACCGCGGCAGCGATTTCGAGCCCGTTCATTTCCGGCATGGTGAGATCGAGGAGCAGCAGATCGGGTCGGTTCTTTCTTACGTGCTCGACGGTTTCCGTGCCGGTGCCGGTCTCCGAGGTGATTTCGAGATTGGGCTCGAGTTCAAGGACGGCGCGGATGCCGCGACGTACGACGCTATGGTCGTCGGCGATTTGGATCCGGTACCGTTTGAGTGCCGGAAGGTGCGGGATTTGGGTTTGGATGGATGGCATGTTTGATTCTCCTGTGTGTTGGTTAGGGGCGCTCGGTGCTGGATCGGGAGCTCCACAGTGACTGAGGTACCGCCTCCGCGAGCCTCTCCGAGATGAAACGTACCGCTGTGCTGCTCAATCCGTTCGCGCATGCTGGAGATTCCTACACCGAGGCCGTTGCCGTTCGAGCCTCGGATGCGAAACTGGCGAATGCCAATGCCGTCGTCGGAGATCTCGAGTGAGACCGAAGCGGCGCTCTGACGGATGCGTACGATGCAGTGTTTGGCTTTGGCGTGGCGATGAACGTTGGTGAGAGATTCCTGGACGACGCGAAAGAGAGTGATTTCCAGATCGCGGGACATGCGCGGTTCGTCGTCAGGCATATGGAAGCGAACGCGTAGGCCGGAACGTTCGGCGAAGCTGCGAATGTAGCCGTCGAGAGCTGCAGCGAGACCTGCTTCCTCGAGCATGGGCGGGTGAAGCAGAGCTGAGACGGAGCGGACTTCGCGCAGCGCGTCTTGGACCAGTCCTCGGGCGTCGGCGATGGTGGCGGACGATTCGACGGGCGAGGTCTTAGCGAGGCGAGCAGCTTCGACGAGAGTCAGTTTGATGGCGGCGAGAGTTTGCGAAGCCGTTTCGTGAAGGATGCGGGAGAGGCGGCGCTGCTCATCGTTCTGCGCGGTGATTAGGCGGTGAGAGAGGCGGCGCATTTCTTCTTCGGCGGCGGTCATGACAGTAACGTCCTGGGTGACGCCAACGACGAAAGTCGTTTTGCCGTTGCTGCCTGGGACGGGCACGAATAGGGTGCGCCGCGTGTGCGAGCCGAACCAATCAACCGCGGAGTAAGCAAGAGTGGGCTCGCCGGAGCGGGCCAAGGCGATGCATTGACGGCGGAGTTTATCGAAGTCGTCGCAGGGCAGGAGGGGGCGAAGGCTTTGGAAGGGCCATGCACGATCGGACGGCGTAAGGGAGACGACTTTGGCGAACCCGTCGGAATAGCAGAAGGTGTCGTCTGGAAGGCAGTATTCCCACACGCCGAGGCTGGCGAGTTCTTCCACACATCGGAACAGCGGATGAGAGCGCAACGAACTGAGTGGGGCGCTGCTCATGGGCAGTGCGGCCAGGATCGAGGCGACAGTGGCGATGAAGGAGCGATCGGCGAGGATGTCCCTTGGGGGCAATGCCCGTTTCGGGAACACGAGTGCGGAAGGTTTCATGGCCTTACGCGCAGCGCGACCATAGCGCGGCCAAGTTCGTTTTTTGTGTTTCATCGGTTGTCCGCCGTACCCAAGTAAAGCGATCAGGGGAGCCCGATCGGTCGGGGTGCTCGAAGACCCGGCCGTCCAAAACACTAGAGATTCGCTAACCCAAGGAACGCGATGCACAAGGCGCAGCCGGACGGTCTGCGCGAACCACGCAAGGCCCGTAGTGCGACCTTGTATAACATTAGCGGGACGGTACTGCACCGTTAACAGAGTGTCAAGGAGGATGTGAAGTTTTTTTACGGGGTACTGGGCTATCCGTAAAGCCCGCAAGTGAAAAAGCCGTAGTATTGCGAATTTACACAGTTTTTCCACAGGTGTAGGGTGGGGCCACTAGCTGGAAGGGGCACTGCGCTAAGGTATCGGGGGGAAACGCCCGATACAGGTGGCGAGGGCGAGCGGTGGGGCCGCTCGCCCTGTCTTCTTCGAGAGGACTTAAGGGTAACAAGTGGTATGAGTTAGAGTTCGTGTAAGAGGCGGGGCGGGAAGGGTGGTAGAAGAGCGAGTACGAAGGCAGAGCGAACGGCAGGCGGCCAGTTCCAAAACGGGAATCATTGAACGAAGTAAGAGCCGGATCGGATGGAGAATGCCACCGGCGGCGAGTTGAAGCGGCTAATGGCGCGTTTTAGAACGAAACAGCCGCGGTAGGCGAATTGCATACGTTGTTGTTGCTGTGGAACCCTCCCCCTCCTTCCACAAGAGAGGGGACGTATGTCCGCAAGCGCAGTAAGAATCCTCGTAGTGGGATCCCTGGAAGAAGCAACCAGCGAAATGTCGCACCGCCTGGAAAGGCACGGGTGGGCCACGCATATGGTGCCGACATTGCGCGAGGCGCAGATCGTGCTGCAGACGATCCGACTGCCGCTGGTGCTGGCGGCGGAGAAGTTGGACGACGGGACTGGATACGAGCTGACGAAGTGGGCGACCCAGCAGGAGTTGACGTTGATGGTGGGACTACAATTGACGGATACGCTGCTGTGGCTGCCGGTAGTGGAGGCGGGAGAGCGGTCGCTGGGGAGCCGGGCGCTGAATCCGATCATGCTGGAGGGCGAGATCGAGAGGCTGCTGAGCGGAATGGATGAGGCGAGGATGAATGGAGCGCGCCAGCGTCCGTTGAAGACGAGTTCGGGGCCGGTATTGAAGGGCGAAGCCATGAGCGGAGCGGAGCGCCGGAAGAACGCGACAGATTCGAAGCCGCTAATACCGCCGATGCGCGGAGTTCGGAAGTATGCGGGAGCGGCGGCGAGCGAACGGGCCACGGGAACGCACGGAAAACAGTAGCGCGAGTTGGTTGCGCGGCGAGAGGAATTGGAGATGGCGTCGACGAGGACGGAAACACGGAGAGAAGAAGGGTTGATCGTGGTGCGGCCGAAGGCTGCGGCGGCGAGCGAGAGCGTGACGCTTTGCGACTTCGCGGAGTGTTTGCTACAGGCGTACGACGGCGTGGCGCGGCGAGCGCACCAGAAATACATGGCGCGCGGATACAAACGTGGCACGGAGAACGACGATTGGTTGGCGTCGGAGCAGGAGCTGGGCTTGCAGATGCAGGCCGACGTGACGGTGAGTGAGAAATTTGTGCACGCGATGGTTAGCTTGCGCGGGAAACATAGCGCGGAAGTGTGCGTGGCGATCGAAGGGAAATGGCTGCTGGTGCTGGACGCGCAGGAGTTTGCGTGCCAGGGCGTGCCGGCGATTGCGCTGAATGCGATGGAGTGGAATTCGGAAGCGGGACGCGCGGATGCGGCGCGGGATTGGCCGTGGATTGGGTCGTTGGTCGGGTGCCGTGAAAATGCGGGAGAGGCTTGGAGCGAAGAGGCGGAGGAGCGGGAAAGTTTGAGGATGCGATGGGGATCGCAGCCGTTTTGTTTGGTGGAGCTGCCGATGGAAGTGGATCGGGCGAGGACGGTGGGAGTGTTGGCGGAGGGGACGCTGGCGTTGCGGATGGCGCGGGTGGGTGCGCGGGATTTGGCGAAGGTGCAGTGACGATCTCGGGCTGAAAAAAAATCACTGACAATTTGAGGGGCGGGGCGCGTGGGTGCTTTTTGTGGGCTGCGCGGGAGTGGAGGTGTGCGCGGCGTTCATAAGGGGGATTTCAGCCTGGTACGGGCTCGGGCGCAAATTGCGGGAGTGAGGAATGTACGTTCGAGAGCCCGCTGGGCCCTCTCAGTGTGAATTCGCGGATGTGTCGCGAATTCAGCGGTGCGTCGCTGTGCGACGGACCGCAGTCTAAGGCGCTACGCGCTCGGGCGGGATCGCCCGGATTGCAGATGTCTGGAGTGAGCTCCTGATACGAGGCATCATGGCGCTTGTGGGAAGGTGGGTGGCAAAGCGGTGGCTCCGCTCCCGCACTCTAAATGAGCGGAGGATTCGGGGGAACCGGTTGATGAGCGGATAGGTGCGGGCTTTCGTTGTGTGGGCGGTGGTCTCCGCGGTGCGGAGAGCCACCGCAGTCCGGGAGAAGCGTGGAGTGCGGTGGTTACGGAGCGATGCGATTTGAGATGTGGGGCGGAGATATTTCTCGGACTAAGGCACACAGGCGAACTCCAGCCTGTGCCACCTGCCTTCTTCGCTGAGGTGATTTGTTGTCGGGCGAGGATAGTTGCCTGGAGTGGGCTGCGCCCCCGCTGGTCGTAGGCTAAGTCCCCGGGCACGACGTGCCTATTCCACTCTTAGGTGGAGGTGACGCTTGAGGAGTGGGGGCGGAGGCGGAGCCAGAGGATTGTGCCGGCTGCTATGCAGATTAGGCTGGCGATTTGGGCGTTGGTTAGGGTCCAGAGGACGCGGGGGTTGAGGCGGATGAATTCGACCAGGAAGCGGGCGATGCCGGTGAGGACGAGGTAAGCGGCGAAAATTTGACCGGGTTGGTAGAGCGCGGCGGCTGCGGTTTGGGCGCCGCGTTTTTCTTTTGTGGAGGGCTTCGCGAAATGCGAACCCATTTTCCAAAGTAGCCACGCGATGGCGCAGGCGGCGATGAATTCGTAGATCGGAGTGGGGTGGACGCGGTCGGTGGTGGGGACGAGACCGTTGGGGAAACTCATGCCCCAGGGGAGATTGGTGGGCGTGCCGTAGTCGCCGTCGCCGGAGAGAAGGCAGCCCATGCGGCCGAAGCCGTAGCCGATAGCGGCGGCGGTGGCCCCCATGTCCATGAAGGTGAGGAAGCCGACGCCGGAAATATTTGCGCGGCGGATGATGCGCGTGGCGATGAAGGCGAAGACGACGGCGCCGCCGATTGCGCCGCCGATCCAGGTGAAACCCATTTGGCTGAGGAGGACGCCTTTTGGATCGGCGAAGAATTCGTGGGGCGACTCGAGCGCGGAGTAAATCTTTGAGGTGACGATGCCGGTCAGGCAAGGCCAGGCGATTAGGGATTCGGCGTCGCCGGAATCTTTGGCGGAGATGCCGCGGCGGGACAGGTCTGCGCGGAGGACGAAGTAGGCGACTAGCATGCCTGTGGCGACCATTAGGCCGTAGGTGGGGATTGTTAGTGGGCCTAGGTGGAGAAAGGGAATCACAGAGACAGTATAGCGGGTTGAGTGGCGGGGGCGGAGAGGAGGAACGCTTCGGTGCGACTCACTGACAAAGAAATGGGTCATAGATTGTGGCCGCTAGACGCGTGATGGATTGGGCGGTGATGTTGACTTGGGCAAGGCGGTGCGTCGCGGAGCGACGGACCGCAGTCTAAGGCGCTGTGCGCGCGGGCGTGACCGGTGTCGAGGGCGCAGTTTTTGTATGTGGGTTTTTGGGGGTGATGTTTGGGCGGGTGTGGGGACAAGGGCGGGCGGGATCACCTGCGACTCGGGAAGCGGGGAGGGATGGTTCGCTGCGGTCTGGATGACGAGGCAACACTGGACAAGGGTGAAGGTGGGCGGTGGTCCCCGTCGCGACGGGGAGCCACCGCATTCCGGGAGAACCGAGGAGGCGGTGCGCTGACTTGGATTGCGAGCTAATCGGTGTGCGAGGGGCACACCCCACTGAGAGTGGGGTGCAGACAGGCTGAGAGCCTGTCCTACTTGTAAAATGTTTGGGCTTAGTGCAACTGCGATGCGCGAGGGCGCGTCGTAAGGTGTAGAATCGGATTAATGGCCGTTGGTGAAACCGCCGCAAGTGGCGGAACGGCTTTCAGGACACTTGCAGGGAGTACCGCCATGAAGACTTCACGAGAACTGCTATTCGCCGGATTGGTGTGCGCCGCGATGACGCTGGCGCCGTCGGCTGTGTTTGCGCAGCACGGTGGAGGCGGAGGCGGCCACGCGGGCGGTGGTGGTGGCGGACATTTTGGTGGCGGTGGTTCGTATGCTCCGGCGCGATCTTCTGCGCCAGCGTCTGCACCCGCGAGCCACGGAAATACTTCGGCGGGCACTGCGGGCAGCGGCGCCGCGAACACAAAGAATTCGACGGGCGGCGGGCACTGGTGGAATCCATCGCGCGGAACGGCGACAACGGCTGAGAAAACTCCGGCGCAGCTGGCGACGCACAATGTCGTTCCGATGACCACGACCGCGGGGACGCGATCGGCTTTCTTCACGCATACGCCGTCACCGGTCGGCCGAGGCGATTACGGCTACTACCCGTATTATCCTTACTACTATCCTTATTACGGCTACGGGTTGTTGGGGTGTGATCCCTTCTGGGGCTGCAACGGATTTGGATATGGATTTGGAGGCGGGTACGGATTTGGCGGTGGATTCGGATTGGGATATGGCTTCGGCGGATACGGCGGTGGGTATTACGGCGCCGGACTGTTCGGAAGCGGCGGCAACAGCGATATGTCGGGCTGGACGTACTCTTCGAACAATGGCGGCGATTCGGATGGCAGCTACACGGTGAGTGCGCAGGGATCGAACGGGGACGCGAACCTTTCGACCTCGGATTCGGGTGAAGCCACGTCGTCGCTGGGAGTGAGTGGCCCGACGACAACGCTGCGGAGGGATGAAGCTCCTGCGGCTGCGCCGAAGCCGACCACGGTGTTGTACTTGCGAGATGGATCGAGCTTTGCGGTGACGGACTATTGGCTGGCGAATGGGAAGTTGCACTACGTGACGTCGTACGGCGGTGAGAATACGACGGATGTTTCAAAATTGGACTTGCAGAAGACGGTGGATGAGAACGCGAAGACGGGAAACGCGTTTTCGTTGAAGTCCGAGCCGGGGAACTGGACGCCGGGAGCGCAGAAGTAGGGATTTTCGGGGCGCGGCGGCGCGAATCGACTTGGACGAGTATCTCTTGTCAAAATAGGTACTTGACAGGAAAGATGAGTTAGTGTATAATTCATTCCGTAAGCTCGATTTGTGCGGCTAGCAGGGTGGCCGACGAATCGAGCAGGTGGTCTGAAGTTCCTTCCTGTTGGTTTTCTTAAGCGGTGAATCGAGACCCGCTACGGGTGTGTTTGGGCGGAAATTGAAATGGTATGAGCGCGGCGCACACTGGCCGCGCTTTTTGTTTTTGTGGGCGATTTTTGAAGACAAACTATTTGAGTGGGGAGACGTATGCCGAACTATAACGCGCAGAATCCGCCGTATTCGTTGTTCCCGGGCGATGTGGGGCTCGCGTTCAACGCGGAAAGTCCGACTGTGGGACAGGCGAGCCAGCAGTACGCGTTGCCGAGTTACGCGGGATTTCCGGAGAACGGAAGAACGATCCGATGGCAGACGAGCTACACGACGGCGCCGACGTCCGTGCAGATCCAGCTGCAGACGGCGATCAACGATGTGGACGCGCAGTATTCGGCGCCGAGCGCGGGCGCGCAGAACTCCACGACGGCGACGGGCGACAGCCTGACGGTGACGGGAGTGCGAGGGAATTTTATTCGAGCGAAGGTGATTGCGATTTCGGGCGGCTCGGGCGTTACGGTGCAGATCCTGGGCTAGTGTGGGATACTGTGCGGCGCACGGAGGATTCCGGAGATGCTGCGCGGTCGCGAGACGACGAAGATTCAGCGGGTGATGGCGCTGGCGTGCGTGGCGGCGTGTGGATTTATGACGTGGTGCGCGGGTGCGGCGGTGAGCGTGGGACAGGCAGCGCAACCGACGCAGTCTTCGCAGGCGGCGGAGCAGAAGATGCAGGTTCCGATTGAGCATCCGGGGCCGCCGGGGGCTGGAGTTCACGCGATTTCGGTGGCGTTCAATTACGATTTTACGAAGACGCCGGCGTGCAGTGCGAAGGTGACGCAGGATTGTGTGGCGAAGTTTGAGGTTTATGACATTTCTGTGCCGCGGAGGCAATTTTTGCTTTTTTCGATTGCGGTGCCGCCGGGGGCGGCGGGAAAATCGAATCCGATCAAGGCGACGGGACCGCGGATGAAATTTGAGGTTGGGAGACATAGGTTGGGAGTGTCGGCGGTGACGCCGCAGGGTGGGGAGAGTGATCCGGCGTTGTGTTCGACGATTGTGAATGTGGGGCCGAGTATGTAGGAGCTGCAGACACAAAGACGGATTGGAGACGGCGGCCAAGATACTGGCCGCCGTTTTTGTTTTTAGGAAGGCAAACGGCGGAAGAAAACCCTTCGTCATGCCACTGGCATTCCTCAGGATCGTTTCGCGATTCCGCGAAATGAGGCGAACTCCAGCCTGTGCCACTTGCTTTCTCTTTAAATACGGCTGTGGATGGACGTTGGATTGTGGCTGCGGGTCCATGGTTGCAACGCACCCTTTTGCGAAGAAAAGGGTGCGGCACCCGGGAAAGCTTAATTCCTGCCTGAAGTAGAGAGAACTGCAAATGATTGATGTGAAGTGGGCGCTCGAGATCGCGCGTTGGTGCGCGAGTCTGCGCAGGCGCGGCGATGCGACGGCGCGGCTATGCGTGGGATTTACGCGGATGCGGAATTCGAGCGTTGCGTGGAGACAGTGTAAGCGGGCTGCGATGGATGGCGAGGTTTTGTGCGCGGCGCACCGAGATGCTTTGAACGGCGTGGTGCTTGGGATTCTGCAGCGAGAGCAAGTGAAGGCGGAGCAGCGAGCGAGATCGCGAGGTTGTTTCCCCTGTGCAGGACACACGAGAAGCCGCGGCGGCAAAGCTGACGTCCCCTGCGACTCGGCCCGGACCCGGCGTAAGTGTGTCCTGCTCCCAAATTGACAGGATGTCAAAGGATGGGGCAGCGCTATGAAGAACGACGTGCAGGGCAGCGAACGCGGGACGAGTGTTGCGATGAGTGTGGGCGATGCGCTGCGTGCGGTGGGATTTGGGGAGCGAGCGCTCGCGAAAGAAATGCGAGGGCTGGTGGTGCGGCTAAGGTCGAAGCCGGCAAGTTCGAAGTTGCTGCTGGACGTGCTGAAGGAGTGCGGGCGGCACCTGGTGGTGACATACGAGCGTGACGCGGAGTGGGATGAAGACGAGGCGGTGCAGGTGGAGCTGGTGCACAACGTGGCGCGTCCGGCGCGGGAGACGAGGGGCGGGAAGATGAGCGAGAAGCAGATCGGATTTCAGTTTGAAAAGGAGACGCCATGATCGTGAACAAGACGACGGTTGGATACATCGTGCAGGCGGGTGGGCTGGGAGCGTTTGTGGTGGGAGGGATTTTGAGTTTGCACCATGTGGCGATCGCGGTGACGTTTTTGGGCGGGGCGGCGGCGTATTACGTGGGAGAGAAGATTCGGACGCTGCTATAAATGGGTGCTGAGGTTGAAGTGTTGCCACGCACCCTTTTGCGAAGAAAAGGGTGCGGCACCCGGAAAACCATGTGAAGCGAGACCGCGATTCCAGTTCGGTGAAGAGATTGGTGGAGCTGGGGTATGAGCCGTTTGAGCGGCAGAATTTGTTTCACCGGTCGGGGGCGAAGTATCGGCTGTTTGGCGGGGCGGCGGGGCCGGGGAAGACGAAGGCGCTGCTGATGGAGGCGGTGCTGCAGGCGTGGAATCACCCCGGGGCGCACACGCTGCTGCTGCGGCGGACGTTTCCGGAGCTGGAGTCGTCACTGCTGCACTATTTCCGGCGGGACGTTCCGCGTGAACTTTACAGGTCGTATAACGAAGCGAAGCACTTGGTGACGTGGTTGAACGGATCGACGACGCGGTTCGGGTACTGCGCGGCTGAACATGATGTCTATCAATACCAGGGCGCGGAGTTTTTATTTATCGGGATCGACGAGCTGACGCATTTCACTTTGCGGCAGTGGCAATTTTTGACAAGCCGGAACCGGTGCCCGCTGCGTGGCTCGCGGCCGTGCATGGCGGGTGCGACGAACCCGGGAAATATCGGGCATGCGTGGGTGAAGTCACTGTGGGTGACGCGGGAGTCGGCGGCGGGGATGGAGCGGCCGGAGGAATACGATCCGCGGGATTACGAGTTTGTGGCGGCGAGGCTCGAGGACAATCCGATTTACGCTAATGATGCTGAATACCGGCGGACGCTCGGGGCTTTGCCGGGGGATTTGAAGCGCGCGTTTTTGGATGGGAGCTGGGACGTTTTCGCGGGGCAGTATTTTGACCGGTTTGACGTGCGACGGAGCGTGTGCCGGGCGGAAGAGATTGCGTTTCAGCCTTGGTGGCCGCGATGGATTTCGATCGATTGGGGATTTGAGCATCCGGCGGCGGCATATTGGCACGCGCAGGTGATTGGCTCGCCGGCCGATGCTCCGGACAGCGATGGTGAGGCGAGTGAGGCGCGCGCTGCAGGGAAACGCGTTGCTACTTATCGGGAATTTGTGACACATCGGATGGCGCCGCGGGAATTGGCGCGGGAGATTGTGGCGCGGAGTTGCGCGCTGGGCGCAGGCGGTGAGGCTGGTGAACGCGAGCGAGTGGATGCGATTTATCTTTCGCCGGATGCGTTTGCGCGGCGGACGGATGAAGCGTCGATCGCGGAGCAGATGGGCGATGTGTTTGCGGCCGCGGGATGGCCGAGGCCGACTCCGGCGGACAACGATCGCGTGGGCGGATGGATGTTGATGTACCAGATGCTGGACGCGGGCGAGTGGGTGATCACTTCGAACTGCTCCGAGCTGGTACGGGTGCTGCCGACGCTGGTACGGGATGTGGCGCGCGTTGAGGATGTGGAGAAGATGGATGGCGACGATGCGGCGGACGCGGCGCGGTACGGAATCAAGACGCGATATTCGGCGGAGCGAAGCGGGGCGGTGAGAGCGCCGATCGAGCAGCGGATTGCGGAGCGGGTTACTTCGGTGGATCCGACGGTGAGGGCGATACAGGCAACGGCGGCGAGGATTGCGGAGAGTGGGAAGGCTAGGCCGGTAAAGTTTTTGAGGCGGAGAAGGTGAGAAGAAGTGGCTAGTGGTTAGTGGCGAGTGGCTAGAAGTGCGGGGTGGTTCGAGGCTGCTGCTAGGTTTTCTTTGAGGCGTGGCGGAGCGGTGGTCTCCGCGTTGCGGCGAGCCACCGCAGTCCGGGAGAACCGTGAGGGCGGGATCGCGGGAACGAGTTCAGATGTGGCGGATTTTGTGCGCCCACGAATCGCGAAGCTACGCACCCTTTTGAGAAGAAAAGGGTGCGGCACCAGGAAATGCGCTCGAACGAGGGACGTGTGATGAATTGGAAAGGGATTTGGCGGGTGATTTGGGGCGGCCGGCGGACGAGCGGGCTTGAGGGCGAGGTTATGCGGTTGCGGGCGGAGAATCGCGCGCTGATGAATTCGATCTTGGGGATTGCGGGAGTGCCGCCGGTGATTGTGGCGGATGCGGGTGAGGTGGACGTTGCGAGAGTGATCGCTGAACGGCCGGAAGTGGGAGCGGCGTTGGCGAAGAGTGCGGATGCGCGAGGGCGGAAGAATGTTACGCCGATGAGACGGAGGTCGTGGCACCAGGTGAATCGGATGTTGGAGTTGGATGCGGCGCGGAAGCAGGGCGCTAGCACTCAAAGCGAGGAGTGAGCGATGCCGTTTATTCGAGGGCGATACTACATTAATCCGATTGCTGGGGCGGCGATTGAGAGGGCGCGTGAGGCGGACGCGGACGCTGTCGGCGACGGTGTCGGTGATGCGGGTGGTGCGCGAGATGATCGGAGCGGAGGCGCGCCTGTGAGGCGTGTTGAGATTGAAGCTACGGAGATTGTGCCGGCGAGTTCGGGGCGGGCGCGGAGGGGATTTGTGGCGCGGGTGCATCGTGGCGGTGCGGCGTCTAATGGCGGGGCTGGTGCGGAGACGCATGTGTTTGCGGATCATCGGGATTTGTTGGGATTTTTGGGTGGGGAGTTGGGAGGGGAGTGAGCGACGACCGTTTTGGGAAATTGATTGCCGGACGAGCCGACTATTGAGATCTGGTTGTGCCGGCGGCAAAGCGGTAGCTTCGCTCCCGCACTCTAAAATGGGTGGGTGCGAGCGCTTGATGGGTGGTCGCACATTTTGTGGAGGCGTGGGCGGCGGTGCGTGTCGTGTAGCGTAGAATCTGGGCGCGGTGAGGGGAGCGAAATTGGGCGGCGGCGATTGGGGACCTAGGGGGATTGATCCGCGGTGGAGAGGGCGGCGGGGGCCGGGGGCGTTTTCGGCCGAGCGTGGTGGTGCGTCTTGGATTTTAAGGATTGCGGTGGTGGTGCTGGCGTGCGTGTTGGTGGCGACGTTGGCGTGGCAGGGATACGAAAAATATTTTGGAGCTGGAGATAAAGCGCAGAGCGGCGATGCTGGCTTGGCGGGGCGGCCTTACGGTGCGGAGGCGCCGAGTGATCCGGCGGCGCGTGGATGGGAACGTGATTTTGCCGGCGCGCTGACGGAAGCGGCTGCGGCCGGAAAATCGGGGGATGTCACTAGCGCGGAGATGGAAATCGATCGCGCTGCGTCGATTGTGGGATTTGCGTGGCAGCGGGGATTTTCCGCGGAGCCGGAATTTTTTGCGGGTGCGCTGGCGGCGCTCGACGGAGTGGTAGCGACGCATCCGGAGAGTGAACGACTGGCCGACCACGCGTTTCAGGCGAAGATTGCGTTGGCGGAGTTGAGGTGGGGCGCGACGGCGAGTTCGGATGCCGGCGCAAGTGCGGGATTGGCTCTAGCTGCGCCTCGAGCGATTGCGGC
>Ga0206966_1153_pt1 | contig 18144 bp, 16 predicted proteins | sample Alteio_BWOrgHeat_23_FD_152970 | JGI IMG/M metagenome (GOLD analysis project Ga0206966, IMG submission 152970) | Enriched cells from forest soil in Barre Woods Harvard Forest LTER site, Petersham, Massachusetts, United States -... | ecosystem: Environmental > Terrestrial > Soil > Temperate forest >...
GTACCAGATCCGGCAGCTTCCGCCTGCGACGCTGAACGCGAATGAAGAGAGCTTGCGCGCGTTTCTGCAGCGCCAAATGAAGAAGGTGGACAAGGTTCCGACGGACCGCGACAAGATCGACTTGCTGGCGGTGCAGTATTTCGCGTTGTGCGCGCCGGAAGAGCTGTATCGCAAAGAGATCCGAATCGAAGATGTGGCGGAAGTGTTGAAGCCGGTGATTCCTGAGGGCGGCGGCAAGGGTTGCGAGTGGTGCGAGCCGCTGGATCAGCTTTTGCAGCGGATCAGCCAGTGCGAGAGCTTGCGGGACATGATGGAGCACGGGCTGCTGGAGCAAGGGCGCTTGCTGAAGGAAACGGCAGGACAACATTTTTATGAGCCGGCGGCGCTGGTAGCGTTCTGCCGGTTCAACTTTTTGCTGCGCCGCGCGTTCATCCGGATGCTGCATGCGGACGTGACGGCGGTGCGGCACGCGGCGTTGCAGCTGGAAGCGGCGGGCGTGAAGACGGTGGATTGCCGTCGCGCGGGATTTTCGGCGGCGGAGACGACGTCGCAGCTGATCTATTACTCGGAGAACTGGAAGCAGCCTTTCTATAAGGACTACACGGAAAGCTCGGTGAACCGAGCGTTCGAGCAGTTGCTGGCGTTGCGTGCGGACCTAGAAGAAGCGGTGAGCCGCGTGAATCCGTCGGCTGCGACGAGCGTGGCACAGGCACCGGCTGTTGCGAAACCGGCGACCGGTGCGGATGCAGCGAAGGCGGCGGGACAGGCGGGGGTTCAGGCTCCTCCACCGGCGGCAAACGTGCAGGTGTCACCTGCGAACGCTCCTGCGGTGAAGCGTGCGGATGGCGCGGTGGCACCGAAGCCGCCCGCGGCAAAGCCGGCAACGGCGGCGCCGAGAGCGCCGTCTGCGAATGCGGCGACGAGCGACGATTCCGCTGCGCCAACGGCGACGTCGGAAATGGAGAAGTGCCTGGAAGCGATTTGGGAGCAATTGATTGCGGCGCCGCCGTCGCGTGGACGTTCCATGTCCACCGTGGTGCTGCAGGATACAAAGGTGCTGCTGTCGAGCTGGGAAGTGGCGGCATTCGTGACCGAAGGCGACACGGAAGCGGAGGATTTGCGCCGCGCCGTGGTGGCTCGCGCGCTGTTGGCGCTGGGAACGGATCAGCGGAAGCGTTCGGGCGACGTGACGCAGCTGGCGTCGGCACTGGCGCTGGCGAAGTCGGAAGCGTCGTACTTTCAAGGGCGCGTGGAAGCGGCGAAGCGCGCGAAGAATACGGAAGCGGCGGTGAATCTGGGGATTTCGACCAAGCGCTTGCTTTCGTTCATTGAGGAAGCGGAGAAGCTGCAGCCCTGAGTTGATTTGCGCGTGGTGTGGAAATTGGAGTCGGGTTCGGGGGACGAGAGTTGAATCAAGCGGGTGTGCTGATCATTACGGATGATGCGGAGTTCACGCGACAGATTACGGCGCGGTGGCAACATGAGCGGATGTCTGCCGATGTGACGCTGGCGACGAGCGACGTGTGGGCGACGGCGATTGGCGAGCGGCACGACGTGGTGATCGTGGGGCCGTTGAGCGACGAGATTACGGAAGCGCTGCTGGAGGCGCTGGCGGAACAGTGCGCATCGACGGTGATTTTCGTTTCGCTGAACGAGCGGATTCTGGCGCAAGTGGCGCATTACCATCCGAATGTGGTGACGATCGCGCGGAAGGGCGAGTGGACGAAGGAAGCGATCGCGGCGGCTGGTGAAGCACTGGGACGAAGCGAAGCCGTGGCTGAGACGGATCCCGAGGCGGAAGACGCGCAGGAATCGAAGCGGTGCGAGGCGCTGGGGCGTTACATGCTGGAAGCGCGGCCGCGATGGAATAATGCGTTGACGTCGGTGCTGGGCAATGCGGATTTGTTGTTGCTTGAGCCGGCGATGCTGCCGGAAGGCGTGCGCGATCAGGTCCAAGCGATTCAAACGATGGCGCTGCGGTTGAACGACATCATGCGGAAGTTCTCAACGATCGACGCGGAATTGCGGAATGGTGAGACGGTTGCGTCTCAAGCTGAGACGTATTCGCGAGACGGCGAGTTCGCGCCGGCGCGATAGGGTTTTCCTACCTCGGTAAGTATAAGAAATAAAAACTGGTTGCAGTTGTATCGCAAACGCACGATTGCGGCGAGCGCATGGCTCTCGACTTGCAATCATTCCGTTTGGAATTTCGCGGAGGTGTGGCTGTGAAGAAGATTTTGATCGTGGACGACTCTCAGGCGGAGGTTCACCTGATTCAAACGATGCTGCAGAAAGGCGGATTTCAGACGGTGGGCCTGTTTGACTCCACGAAAACCGAAGAGACGATCGAGGAAGTGCGCCCGAACGTGATTCTGCTGGACGTGGTGATGCCACAGCGGAATGGATTTCAGGTTTGCAGGGATTTGAAGGGGCATCAGGCGTATTCGAAGATTCCGGTGATTCTGGTGACGTCGAAGGCGGCGCCGAGCGACCGATACTGGGGCGAGCAGCAGGGAGCGAATGGGTTTGTGGCGAAGCCGTTCACGCCGGAGGAATTGTTGGGCGCGGTGAATGTGGCGCTCGAAGCGCAGGCGAATGGCGGGAGCAGGAACGCGAACGAACGCGCGGTGACCACTCTCGCGTAAGCGAACGACATGGCGGACGAACTCAAACACGGATTGCTCGCAGCGGAACTGGAGGCGGGCGAATTTCTCGAGACGGACGCGGCTCCTGAGGAGCGGCGGGTCGAGCGGCAGTACTGCGTGTTTCGCGCGGGGCGCGAGCGATTCTGCTTTTCGGTGCTTGAGGTTGAGGAAGTGGTGGATTGGCCGCTGGTGACGCGGATTCCGCTGTCGCCGGCGTTTCTGATGGGCGTTTTCAATTTGCGCGGAACGATTGTGCCGCTGATCGACATTGCGTTTACGGAAGGGCGGCGGCCGGGACTGCTCCCGCGGCACGTGGTGGTGGCGGCGCTGGAAGCGGATCCGCAGCGCGGCGTTATGCGGCTGGGAATTGCGGCGGATGAAGTGATTGGAACGTTTTCGGCGAGTGAGGATGCGCTGCTGGATCAGGCGCCGGCGGATGTGCCGCACTGCCGCGGGATGTTGAGGCATGAAGACCGGTTGGCGCTGGTGGTGGATCTGCGGAGACTGACGGACGTGTTTCCGGTGCCAGTGATTTAGGTTCGGATTTTTTGGCGGACGAGAGTTCGAGTACGTGCGGGTGGGGATTCGGAAGAGGCGAGGGAAAGTTCTCGCGACAGGTCTTGTGATCGAGCTTGGGAGGAAGTCATGAAATCGCGTTTGAGTTCGGCGGTTTGGGGGCTGGTCTTCTTTGTAGGACTGGCGCTCTTCGGAGTCTTGGGCCTGGCGTATTACGCCGGGTCGCACGCGGCGGCAGGCGCGGAGGGCGGGTCGGTTCCCGGCGGCGCTAACGGAGCGTTGATCGCGGCGGGTCTGCTGGCGCTCGGCGCGGCGGTCGCGATGGTCACGACGTTGACCAAGCGCGTGCTGACGCCGGTGGAAGAGCTGGCGAAATTCTCGGAGCGCGTGGCGTCTGGGGACATCCGCGCGCGAGTGGAGGTGGAATCGAGCGACGAGTTCGGTTTCATCGCGGAGAATTTTGGCCGGTCGGCGGCGAAGGTGGCGCATGCGGTGACGAATCAGCAAGCGCAGGAATCGCTGCAGCGCAGCATCACGGACCTGCTGAACACGATTAACCAGGTGGCGCGCGGAGATTTGTCGATTCGCGGCAAGGTGACGAACGACGCCCTCGGCAACGTGGTGGATTCCGTGAACTTCATGCTGGACAACTTCACGAAGGTGCTCGAGCGCGTCCGCAAGGCCGCGATCGACGTGAGCGGCAGCGCGAACCAGATTCTGGACGCGGCGGACGACATGACGGCCGGCGCGACGCAGCAGGACCAGGAAATCACGAACACGTCGTCGGCGGTGGAAGAGCTGACGGTGTCTATGAAACAGGTGTCAAACAACGCGGAAGCGAGCGCGGAAGCGGCACGCCGCGCGCTGGATGCCGCGGAACAGGGCAACCGCGCGGTGCGCGACACGCTGGAAGGAATGCAGCGGATCCGTTCGTCGGTGCAGGCGACGGCGAAGAAGATCAAATCGCTCGGCGACCGGTCACTGGAAATTTCGGAAATCATCAACGTGATTAACGACATCACCGAGCAGACCAACTTGCTCGCGTTGAACGCGGCGATTGAAGCGGCGCGCGCGGGCGATGCGGGGCGAGGTTTCGCGGTGGTCGCGGACGAAGTGAGAAAGCTGGCTGAGCACTCCCGTAGCGCGACGAAAGACATCGCGGCGCTGATCAAAGCGATTCAGGCGGAGACAAACGAAGCGGTGGTGGTGATGGAAGAAGGTACGCGCGAAGTGGAAGTGGGAGCGGGCCTGGCGGACCAAGCAGGTAAAGCGCTGGAAGCGATTTCGAGCGTAGTGCGGCAGTCGGCTGAACTCGTTCAGGAAATTTCACTCGCCTCGAAACAGCAGGTGCGCGGAACAGAAGGCGTCGCGAACGCGATGCAGATCATTTCGGGCATCACGCGGCAGACGACGCAGGGCGCGCGGCAGACGGCTTCGACGGTAGGCAACATGGTGAAGCTGTCGGAACAGTTGAACGAAGCGCTGGCGCAGTTCCGTTCTGCGCGGCAGGACCACAACGTGGAGGAGATTCGCCCGGCGGCGCCAGTGGGGGCCAGCCGATAACGTTGGGCTGCTGTTCGCGGCGCGCTGCATGTGCGTGTGCCGCGGATGAGTGCCGACCATGAAACCGAATCCCATGCCGACACCACCGGTGCTCGCCGAGAGCCATCTCGACGAGATCCGCACGCTTATCGAGCAGAGGTCCGCGATTCTGCTGGATGCGTCGCGGGAAAGATTTTTCTCGACGCGGGTGCGTGAGTTCCTGGAAGAGAAGGAACTGCCGGATGGGGGCGAGCTGCTGCGTTCGGTGCGCGGTTCGAGCATCGAGTACGAAGAATTGCTTGAGAGATTGCTGACGCAAGAGACGTCTTTTTTCCGCTACCCCGCCGTGTACGAAGCGTTGCAAAAGAAAATTCTGCCGGAAGTGCAGGAGCGCAAGGTGTGGCACAACCCGCGGACGCTGCGCATCTGGAGCGCGGGCTGTTCGACGGGCGAAGAGCCTTACTCGATCGCGATCACCGTGACGGATTCACTGAAATTCGCTGAAGCGTGGGAAATCGAAATTCTGGCGACGGATATCAGCCGGCGCGCGCTGCGGCATGCGGAGCGCGGGCACTATCCGAAGCGCAGCCTGCAGTACATGGAACCGCGCCACGTGGACGCGCATTTCGAATCGACGAAAGTGGGCTACCAGATCCGCCAGCGGACGCGGCGGATGATTTCGTTCGCGCATATGAACCTGGCGGAAGCGCCGTATGTGGGGAAACTGGACTGCATTTTCTGCATGAACGTGCTGATGTATTTCTCGGAAGAGCGGCGGCTGCAGATTTTGCGGCGGTTTTATGACGCGCTGGAGCCGGGAGGATTTTTCGTCCTCGGGCATTCGGAAACGCTGTCAAACCTGCCGATGAAATTCGAATCGGTGGTGCTGGGCGACTGCAGAATTTATCGCAAGCCGGTAGCGGCGGAATTGAATCGCGCGCTCGCCGTCGTGGAGAGTGGCCTATGAACGGGCCGAACCACGAATCGGTGGAGCTGTTCCTGCAGGAAGCGTCGGAGCACTTGCAGTATTTGCGCGAGTACTCCGGGATGCTGCAGGAGCCCCAGACTCGTCCGGAAGACCTCGAGAAACTTTACATCGCGGCGCACACGCTGGCGGGTACGTCGGCGAGTTATGGATATCCGCTATTTTCCGAAGTGTCGGCGAAGATGGCGCACATTTTTCATTACGCCATGCATGCGACGCTGACGGCGGAGATGCACGGGCCGCTGACGGAATTTATTTCGGACGCGATTTCGGTGCTCGAATTCGATCTTCTGCAGATCAGCTCGGAGGGCGCGGAGACTGCGGACGATGTGACGGCGTTCAAGCAGCGATATTCGTTCGCGTTTCCGCCACCTCCGGGCGCAGCACCTGCGAGCGAGCCGATCTACGAGGAAGACCGGAGCGACGCGGCTGGCGCTCAGGCAGATGCGGCGCCGTCGTATTCGTTTGTGGATCATTTGCCAGCGGACGGCGAGATCCCCGATGAAGTGATGGAATTTTTCATTCCGGAGGCTGAGGAGCACTTGCAGGCAGTGATGGAATGCCTGCTGGCGCTTGAGGCGCATCCGAACGCGGAAGACATCAACCGGCTGTTCCGATCGATTCACACGGTGAAGGGCTCGGCGGCGCAAGTGGGTCTCGCGCGGCTCTCGGCGATTGCGCACCGCGTGGAGGATCTGATCGGCGAGTTGCGCGATGGGCGTTTGCAGCCGAGCGCGGAAATTATCGATGTGTGCCTCGAGTCGGTGGACGTGCTGAAGCGGTGTTTGCACCGGCAATTTGCGAATGATGACGAAATGCGCGCCGAGGTGAATCCGTTGTTGGCGCGAATTCATTATTTGGCGCCGGAGGAAGCGGCGGAGGGTGTGGGTTCCGCGACGGGTGCCAGTGCGGCGGGATTTGGCGGTGTGGAAAGCGACACTGCTTCGGTTGGATCTTCAGCTGAAGGTGCTGGCGCGGCTGCCGCAGGTGCGGGAGATGCGAAGCGGCACGCGCAGCTGACTCCGGCGAAGTCCGTGCGTATTTCGCTCGACCGGCTGGACCGCATGATGAACGCGGTAGGCGAGTTGGTGATCAACCGCACGCGAATGGTCGGCCGTCTTGCGGAACTGGGGAAGTTGGTCGAGGTGCTGACTTTTTCGAAAGGGCGCCTGTCGGGGAAGGTCGGAGAATTTCAGGACAAGCACGAATTCAGCAAGATCAATCCGTCGCTGGTGGGCGGTTCGAGCTACGCGCCGCAGATGGATACATTCCGGCCGAACTTTACGGGCGGGATGCCGCTGAAGCCGGCGAATGAATTTTCAGAGTTCAGCGATTTAGAAATGGATCGCTATGACGATTTCAATATTTTGTCGCGGTCGCTGACGGAAATTTCGGCGGACGTGACCGAAGTGCTGACGCAGCTCGAAGGATTCATGGGGCGCGTCGATTCGGACATCGACGAATTCACGAAGCTCGCGCACCACTTGCAGGATGAGATTACGGCGGCGCGCATGGTGCCGATCGGCAACCTTTATACGCGTTTGTCGCGGACGGCGCGCGACGCTTCGAAGGCGACGGGCAAGCCGATCGAGCTGAACTTGGAAGGCGCGGACACCGAACTGGACAACAACATTATTCAGCACATCAGCGATCCGTTGATTCATCTGGTGCGGAACGCGGTGGCGCACGGCGTGGAGACTCCGCACGCACGGCGCGAATCAGGCAAGGCCGAGAAAGCGCGAATCACGGTGCGCGCGTATCACCGCGGCAATCACATTTTCATCGAAGTGGAAGACGACGGGCGCGGCATCGACTACGCGAGCATCCGGCAGAAGCTGGTGGAGAACGGATCGGTTTCGGCGGTGGCTGCGGAGGAATTGAGCGAACGAGAGCTACGCGAGCAATTGTTCCGGCCGGGATTCTCGACGGCAAGCGCGATGACGGAGCTGGCGGGACGCGGCGTGGGGCTCGACGTGGTGCGCGCGAACGTTCACTCGCTGAACGGCGAAATCGAAGTGCGGTCGGAGCCGGGGAAGGGCGCGACGTTCACGGTGAAGGTGCCGCTGACGTTGATTATTTCGCAGGCGCTGTTTGTGCGGTGCGGAAATTCCACGTTTGCGCTGCCGCTGGCGGTGATCGAAGAAATCCGGCGCGTGAAGCCGGCGGAGATCGAAGACGTTGGCGGAAAACTGCTGACGCGCGTACGCGATGTGGTGACGGAAGTTGCGCGGATGGATTTGCAGCTCGGATTGCCGGCGCTCGAGCCGATGAACGGCTACTTCCACATGGTGATCGTGAAAGTGGCGGGACGGCAGGTTGGCGTGGTGGTGGAAGAGGTGCTGGGCAAAGACGAAATCGTCATCAAGAATCTCGGCGAATATTTGCGGCGCGTGAAGCTGTTCCCCGGCACGACGATTGCGCCGGACGGCAGCTTGATTTTGTTGATCGATTTGAATCGCCTGGTGGCGGGCGATGCGGCGGAGCGCGGGACGATGCAGTCGGCGTCACCGGCGGCGCGCGTGTTTGCGCCGGGATCGGAAGCGGTGGCGAGCGGCAGCATTCCGGCGGAGGCAGTGGATCCGATCGAGAATGAGCGCGTGGTGGTGGTGGCGGACGATTCGATCAGCATCCGGAAATTTGTGGGACGCATGCTGGAGAAGGCGGGCTATCGCGTGAAGCTCGCGTCGGATGGGCTCGAGGCGTCGGAAATTGTGGCGCAGGTGGGATGCCACTTGCTGATCACCGACCTCGAGATGCCGCGGATGAACGGGTACGAATTGATGGCCCACCTGCGGCAGGATCCGGCGACGAAGAAAATTCCGGTGCTGGTGGTGACGTCGCGCGCAGGAGCGAAGCATCGCGACCGCGCGATCAAGGAAGGCGCGTCTGCGTTTATGACCAAGCCGGTGCAAGAGGACCAGCTGGTGGCGAAGGTGGAAGAGTTGATTGGCACGGACACGCAGAAGGGGCGCCCGGCGCCGCGCGTGACGGTGCGGCAGGATTGAAATGGTGAAAGCCGAAAAGAAAATTCGGGTGCTGGTGGCGGATGACTCGGCCTTCATGTGCAAGGTGCTGCAGGAGATCATCAACGCCGATCCGGGCATGGAAGTGGCGGGGCAGGCGCGCGACGGCCGCGCGGCCGTGACGCTGGCGGAGACTCTGAAGCCCGACGTGATCACGATGGACATCAATATGCCGCATCTCGATGGATTGCAGGCGACGGAACTGATCATGTCGCAAAATCCGCGGCCCATTGTGATTGTGAGTTCGGAATCGCGCGAGGGCGCGGAGAGCACGCTGCGCGCGTTGCAGCTGGGTGCGATTGATTTTGTGCCCAAGCCATCGAATGGGATCGATCTGGATATTCGGAATGTACGCGATGAGCTGACGCGCAAATTGAAGATGGCGGCGAAGGTTCGAGTGGTGCGCACTGCGACGCGTTCGAAATTGCCGATGCCGCATGCGCCGGTGCCGCTGCCTTCAGCGGCGAGCACGGCTTCGAGTGCGCTTGCTGCGAAATTTGGAGGGAAGACGCCGGTGGTGATGATTGCGGCGTCCACGGGCGGGCCTGCGGCGGTGATGCGCGTGGTGAGCGGGCTGCAGCGGAATTTGCAGGCGGCCGTGATTCTGGTGCTGCACATGCCGGCGGCGTTTACGTCGCAACTGGTGAAGCAGCTGGCGGAGATCGCGCAGCTTCCGGTGAAAGAAGCGGAAGCGAACGAGACGGTGCAGGCGGGGACGGTTTATCTGTGCCCGGGCGCGAGCCATTTGCGGCTGACGGCGCTGGGGCGAATCGCGCTCGACGATGGAGCGCGGATCGATGGGTATATGCCGTGCGCGGACGTGGCGCTGGATAGCGCGGCGGCGTATGCGCGGGCGCAAACGGTGGGCGTGGTGCTGACGGGAATGGGTGCGGACGCTTCAAAGGGCATCAAGAGCATTCGCGCGAACGGTGGATTTGTGATCGCGCAGGATGAAGCGACGTCAGCAATTTTCGGGATGCCGGCGGAAGCGATCAAGACGGGCGCCGTGAATGAGGTGCTGGCGCTCGACGACATCGCGGCGTCGATTGAACGGGCGGTGGCGAAGATTGCGGCGCTGGCTCCGGTGGGTGCGCGATGAAGATCGCCGCGCACGATAAGGCGAAGCCGCGGCGCGGGAAGAATTCTGAGCAGGTGATTTTGTTTAGCGCGGGGCACCGGACGTTTGGGATTGCGGCGGAGTCTGTGCAGGAGATTCGCAGCACGGACAGCCTGGGCGGCGCGGCGGTGGAGCTGGAACAGGCCGACGTACCGAAGGTGAAGCACTTAGTGGAACGCGCGGGGCGGAATTATTACATCGTGAACGCGTGCGCGCATTTCGGATTGCGAGTGACGCGGCCGACGCTGGTGTTGATTCTGCGGAAAATTCGCGCGGCGGTGCTGGTTGATGGAATCGAGCGGATGGAAGAGTTGAGCGTGGTGCATGCGCTGCCGAAGGCGTTCCACGGCGCAGAGCGGAATTGGTATCGCGGCCTCGCTTATATAGAGGACAACGTGATTCCGATGGTAAACCCGGCCGGGTTTCTGACGGCGGCGGAATTCGAAAAGCTCGACGCGGCGGCGAAGGCTGTGGAATTTGCGGGAGTGGCTGAGGGATGAGCGTTACGGGGGCAGTCGAGCGCGCGTCGTACGTGCTGCTGCGGATCGGCAATCGCCGGTTTGCGCTGCCTTCGCGCGGGATTGTGGAGCTGGCACCGCCGGTGAGGCTGCACGATTTTCCGCATTCGTCGAAATTTGTGGCGGGAGTGATTGTGAGGCGCGGGCGAATCGTGCCGGTGTATGACGTAGCGCCGCTGCTGACGGGGCGCGAGTCGCCGCTGCATCGATTTTATCTGATCGCGAATCTGGCGTTTGGCGCGGACGAGGAAGCGAGCGCGATTCCGGTGACGGGTGAGTGCGAGCTTGCGAGTGGCGATGTGACGGAGCGCGCGGACGACGATCCGGACTATTTTTCAGGGAAGCTGAGCGTGAATGAGGAAGCGGTGAACGTGTTGAATCTGGAAGCGCTGGTGGCGGCGGGAGCGGAACGTGCGGCGGCCTTGCAAGGAGCGCGCGCGTGACGACGCTTTCCAATTTGCCGCGCGTGCTTCTGATCGACAGCAACGTGTATTTCGCGAAGCGGCTCGGCGATGCGCTGCAGCAGGTGGGTTTCGAAGTGATTCCGTGCGCCCAGGGCGTGTATGCGTTGACGATGCTGGAATGGAATGTGCCGGCGGCGATTTTGTGCGCGACGAATTTGCGGGAGATGAGCGCGTTTGAGATGGCTCCGATTCTGCGGGCCGATCCGAAGACGGCGACGATTCCGCTGATTGCGATTGGCGGAGGCGGCGATCAGGCGCTGCTCGAGGCATACCGCTCGGGCTGCGACGATCTCGTGGACCGAAGGCGTTCGCCGGCGGATATCGCGACGCACGTGAAGAGTTTTCTGCTGAGCCGGCAGGATGGATTCCAGCCGACGCAGATGATCGCGAAGGCAGACACGGATTTGAGCGGCAGCCTTTCGCATCTGGATTTGCCCGGTGTGATTCAGATGCTGGGGCAGGCGCGGCAGACGGGCGCGTTGCACATCAACGCGGTGGATGCCGACGGAATTATTTTCTTCGAGGCGGGAGAGATGCACCACGCCGAGAGCGGAACGCTGTTCGGCGACGAAGCTGTGACGCAAATCGTGAAGCTGTGCCATTCGTGCCAGAGCGGCGTGTACAAATTCGTTTACGGCGCGACGGCGACGCAGCGCACGGTGCTGCGGAGTGCCACCGATCTTTTGCTGGATGCCATGCGCGAGTTCGACGAAGAGCAGATGCTTGGGGATAACGAACGCGCGGAAGAGGAAGTGTCATGAGCGAACTGCAGAACCTGACGGCGCGGACGCCTACGGTCTATTTCATCGACGACAGCGCGACGATGCGCGAGGTGATCAAGATCGCGTTCCGCAAAGAAAACATTCAGGTGGTGACATGCGCGGACGCAGCGACGGCGCTCGCGCAATTCGCGGCGACGCCACCGGATGCGGTGATCACCGACGTGATCATGCCGGATAAAGATGGATACGAGGTCTGCCAGTCGATCAAGGATAACGAGACGCTCGCGAAAGTGCCGGTGATTCTGATGTCCGGCATCGTGAACAAGCAGGTGGCTGAGAGAGCGATGGCGGTGAAGGCGGACGAGCTCGTGCGGAAGCCGTTTCAGCCTGCGGATTTGATTTCGCGTGTGAAGAGTTTGCTGAACCCGAAGAGTGGGAGTGCGGCGAGTGGGAACTTGCGTGCGGAGGACGCGTCCGCGACTGAAGCGTCGCGTGTGCTGGGTGGGCTGTTTGGACCGCCGCCCGCCGCGGCTGCTCCTGTTGCGCCATCTATCGCTGCGCCTGCACCGCAAGCATACCGGCCGGATGCGCATTACGCTGCGCCGCCTGCGGCTCCCGTAGCGAGACCTTCAGCGTATGCACCGCCGGTTGCGCCTCGCCCTGTGGCGCCTGCGGCTCCGATAGCCGCTGCGCCGTCCGCGGAATTGCAGAAACTGAGGAACGACGTGCGGCGGTTGGAATTGCTCGTGAAAAAGTTGCAGGCCGAGCTGGAAGCGCAGCGGCAGTACACGGCGGCGCTGGAAGCGGACTTCAAGGTGATGCAGGAGTCGTAGCCGGCAGGGCCAGTGCGTTTCGCGTGCGCTGAATTTGCGAAATGCCGATAAGAATTTTGCAGGGCGAGTTTTGTATCGATCCGGAGCATCGAGAATGCCGCGCGAGAGGGAAGTCGTTTTTGTCGGAGTTCTGACGGTCGCGGTAATTGGGCTTGGTTTTGCGCCACGCATTTTTTCGCAAGCATCCACTACTACACCTTCGCGTTCGTTCACGCTCACAGAAACGATTCATATCGCGCCGCCGGCGGCTCGCGGCGGAAATTTGCGCGTGTGGGTGCCGATGCCGTACGAGGAGACTAGCCAAGGCGCGGGAAATGCGAAAGTCAGCGGGCTGGATCACTGGAAGATGTACACCGAGCCAGATTTTCACAACCGGTACGCCTACGCAGAAATTTCGGAAGCGGAGCTCGAGCACGGCGCGGACGTGAAAGCAACATTTCACATGCAGCGCTTCGAGCATCACGCGGCTACTGAATATGAGACGGACGTGCCGGGTGTTCCGTATTCGGTGTCGCCGCGCCTGCTTCAGCCGGATCATTTCGTGGTGATGGACGGAGCTGTTGCCGACCTGTCGCTGCGGACGGCGGGCTATGCGGCGCTGCAGATCGACAAAGCGCGAAAAGTCTATGAGTACGTGGTGTCGAACACGAAATACTAGCCGCAGGCGGACGGGCTCAGCACCGGCGAGACGCTGAACGCGCTGTACGGCAAAAAAGGCGACTCGGCGGAAATCGCGGCGCTTTTTGTGGGCATGGCGCGGGCGGCCGGAGTGCGCGCGCGGTGCGAGACGGGATATGTGCTGCCGACGGATGCGCGCTCAGGGGTTTTGACCGAGGAACACGCATGGGCGCAGGTTTATATCGCTGCGACGGGCTGGGTGCCGGTGGATGCGGCCGCGGCGATTGAAAATAAGAGTGAACGGGATTTTTATTTCGGCACTGTGGATGCGAACCGGGTGGAGATTTCCGCGGGGCGCGACATTCGTCTGGATCCGCGGCAGGTGAGTGGGCCGCTGAATTATTTTGTGAAGGCGTACGCGGAACTCGATGGGAAACCGTACGACGGAATCACCACGGAATTTTCGTTTAAAGACGATGTAGGTTCCGGTCCCGCAACGGTGACCGCAAGCACCAAATAAGCCTCGCTACTTATCCAATCCCTTCGATTGAAGAAAATCACGCGCGATGTCTGAGATGTCGCGATGCTGCACGTCCGCTTCGTAATTCATTTTCTGCATTTCGGTGTCGGTGATGGTGTTCGCGAGTTCGATAAGAGCTTCGCGCGCTCCGGGAAAGCGCGTGAAGGTGTCGGGGCGGACGACTGGAACGGCGTCGTAGGCGGGGAAGTAGTGTTTGTCGTCCTGAAGGATGACGAGGTCGTTGGCGGAGAGAATGCCGTCGGTGGAATTCCCGGCGACGACATCGACTTGGTTGTCGAGCATGGCGCGGTAGAGAAGGCCGAGATCGAGAACGCGCGGCGAAGACTGAAATCTAAGGCCGTACGTGGACGCGAGGCCCGGATAGCCGTCGGGGCGCTCCATGAATTCGTAGCCGAAGCCGGGACGCCACTGCGGAGCGACGCGCGCGAGGTCGGAGATGGTTTTCAGGTTGTATTTGCGGGCATCGTCGCCGCGGACGACGAGCGCGAATGTGTTGTTGAATCCGAGCGAGGGGAGAACGTCGAGATGGAAGCGCTGTTGATATTCGTCGCGGACGCGCGTGAAGACAGCGGCTGAATTCGAGTTGCTCGGATCCTTGAGGACGGCGGTGAGCGCGGTTCCGGTGTATTCAACATAGGCGTCGATGCGGCCGGAGAGAATGGCTTGCTGGCATATGAAAGTGCCGGCGAGATAGAAGCGCCGCTCGACGGACTTGTGGAGCTTCGATTCCATATGCTGCGCAAGGATTTCGCCGAGCAGGGCAGATTCGGAGAAATTTTTCGAGCCGATGACGATTTGATTGTCGCGAGGCGGGCTGCAGCCGGCACACAGAAGCGCGGCGACGGCGACGACGGGGGCGAAGCGGCGCGCGATGCACATCGGATTCACTAGGCGCGGACCGGGCGGAGGCGTTTTTCGAGGATGCCGAGGAGCAGGTCGGCGGCGATGGCGAGAAGCGCGGCGGGAATCGCGCCGGCGAGGATGAGCTGATCGTTGACCATGGCGAGGCCGCGGAAAATGAATTCGCCGAGTCCGCCTGCGCCGATCGCGGCGGCGATGGTGGCGACGCCGATGGTGAGCACAGTGGCGACGCGGATGCCAGCGATCATTGTGGAAAATGAGAGGGGGAGTTCGACGCGCCAGAGAATTTGCGAGTCGGTCATGCCCATTCCGCGCGCGGCTTCGCGGACGGATTTATTTACGCCAGCGATTCCGGCGGCGGTGTTGCGGATGATGGGCAGGAGCGCGTAGAGCAGGAGAGCTGCGACAGCGAGGCGTTCAGCGCGCGCGCCAAGCCACGGCACGGGAAGCAGGAAGCCGAAGAGCGCGAGGCTGGGAATGGTTTCGGCGATGTTAGCGCCGCCGAGGATGAATTTCGAAAGAAACGGGCGGCGGGCGACGACGATGCCGAGCGGCACTCCGACGGCGATGGCGAGAAGCATGGCGGCGCCGACGAGCCAGATGTGCTCGAGCGTGGCGCGGAGAATTTCGCCGTGATGGCGTGCGAAATATTCGACGAGGTTCATTGCGCGGCCTCGGTGCTGGATTCGGCGCGATGTTCGGCGGCTTCGTACATGCGGAGATTCGAGAGATAGGCTTTCGCGAGCGGATCGGTGGCGGAAACGAATTCGTGCGGCGAAACGAGCTTGGAGAGTTTGCCGTCTTCCATCACGCCGATGCGCGTGGCGAGCAGGAGAGCTTCGCCGACGTCGTGCGTGACGATGACGATCGTCTTGCCGAGGCGCTTCTGCAAATCGACGAATTCGCCTTGCAGTTCGCCGCGCGTGATGGGGTCGAGCGCGCCGAACGGCTCGTCCATCAATAGCACGGGAGGATCGGCGGCGAGAGCGCGCGCAAAACCGACGCGCTGGCGCTGGCCACCGGAAAGTTCGTGCGGGTAGCGATCGAGATATTCGAAGTGCTCGAGGCCGACGAGTTCGAGGAGTTCCTTCACGCGTGCTTTGATTTTTTCGCCACTCCATTTCTGGAGGCGCGGGACGAGGGCGATATTTTGCTCGACGGTGTAGTGAGGGAAAAGCCCGACGTCCTGAATGACGTATCCCATGTGGCGGCGAAGCTCGATGGGATTCCATTCGCGCGTGGCGCGGCCTTCGACAAGCACGTCGCCGGAGGTGGGATCGATCATGCGGTTAATGAGACGCAGTGCAGTGGATTTGCCGGCGCCGCTGCGGCCGAGCAGGACGAGCGTTTCGCCGCGACACAGAAAGAAGGTGAGGCCATCGAGAATGGCGCGGCCTTCGGGGACGGAGTAGGTGACGCCGCGAAATTCGACGACGGGTGCGGAGGGCTGAACGCTATCTGGAGGCGAGGCCATCGATTCGGAGCGTACAACGAGTTCGATGCGAGGCGAAGGTGAAAAAGGCCGGCGCGACGCCGTTTCAAGCTTTGCGGAGGAATTTGCGAATGTCGAGAAGCACGTCGCGGAGCATCGCTTCGGTGAGGCGGCCTGTGAAAGTATTTTGCTGGCTCGGATGATACGACGCAAAGAGCCGCGGCAGCGGCGCGGGGAAGGCGAAGTTCGCGCCGTGCGAAAACGGATACGGCGCGAGGCTTTTGATCTGGCCGCGAGATTTCAAGACGCCGAGATAGGCGCGCATCGCGATGCCACCGAGCACGAAGACGGCGCTGGGCGTCAGAATTTCCAGATCGCGTTCGAAATAGGGGCGGCAGTTGTCGAGTTCACTAGGGAGAGGCTTATTGTCGGGCGGGGCGCAGCGCGCGGTCGCCGAGATGAAGGCGCCCGTGAGCGTGAGGCCGTCGTCGCGGCGAACGGATGTGGGCTGGCTCGCGAAACCGGTTTCGTAAAGCGCCTTATACAGGAAGTCGCCGCTGCGGTCGCCCGTGAACATGCGGCCAGTGCGATTGGCGCCGTGGGCGGCGGGAGCAAGGCCGAGGATGACGAGCTTCGCGTCGGGGTCGCCGAAGCCGGGTACGGGCTTGCCCCAGTAGTCCCATTCGCTGAAGGCGCGGCGCTTCACCTCGGCAACTTTCTCTCGATAGACAACCAGGCGTGGACATTTGCGGCAGCGGATGATCTGGGCGTTGAGTTTGGCGAGTTCGGAGGCGTTAGACAATTGATTTGAGGCTTGGTTGATGTATCCGAGCAGCGGTTTCCGGCGTCTTAGAAAAGGGAGCGCTTGCGGCGGCTTTAGCGGGTATTGGCGCGGCGGCCGGCCACTTGTGCTTTCCCACGGATACTTTAGGATGTTTTGAAGTAAAAGTCGCGGAGCCCCGCCCCATGGACGCCAGCATCGAAAAAGTGATTGTGATTGAAGCCGACCCAACGAGTCGCGAGCATCTGCGCGGAGCGATGGAGGCGGCAGGCTACGTGGCGACGGCGTTTGCGACTTCGCGCGAAGGGCTCGACGCGATTCACGAGGGCGGCGCGGACGTGGTGCTGCTCGATTCCGCGGTGAGCGAGCCGGGTGCGAGCGCGTTTGTGGCGACGCTGCGCGGAGTGAACGCGACGAGTGGCGTTCGCGTGATCGTGCTGGTGAATGGAGGCGCGGCGGAACGCGCGGCGGCACTCGACTACGGGGCGCACGACGTGCTGTCGCGGCCGGCGGACGATGGAGAGATTTTGTCGCGTGTGCGCGCGCGGCTGCGGCTGCGGCGCGCTGAGTTGAGTCTGCTGGAAAAAACGCGCATCGCTGAAGAAGGGCAGCACATCGCGCACCAGGCGTTTGAAGCGCTGGCGGTGACGGAGAAGATGGCGAGCGATGCTTCGACGCTCGATAAGGGCCTCAAGATCGGCGTCGGAGTAGTATTCGCGGCGATTCTGGTGATGGTGGGCATTTATTTCCTTTTTGCGCGGACGGCGCAGAAGGAGACGCAGCGGTCGAATCTTGTTATTGCAAAGTTGGAAGGAACGTTCACGCGGCAGGCGGATTTGATCGATCAGGCGCGGAAGTTGCGCGGCTCCGCGGGCGAAGACGCTGCGAGCGCGGCGGCGCGGCAGAATTTGGAGAAGCAAGCGGCGGCGATTCAGTCGAAGATTTCCAGCGCGAGCCCGGATGAATCGGCCACTTTGCAGAAGCAGCTTGAGGATACAAACACGCGGCTGCAGAAGCTGGAGCAGCAGGGCCTTTCAGCGCAGACGATTATTCCGGCGGACGTGCAATCGGTGTGCTTGCTGCATGTGGCCGTGGCGTTCAACGATAAGGATTCGGGGAAGCGGCTGCGGTACGCGGGGATGAATCAGGATGGCGACCCGTTGGAGGACAGCAGCGGCAAACCGATTCTGACGCTCGATGGGAACGGACCGGAAGTGAAGGTGGATATTTTCGGGACCGGTTTTATCGCCGGTCCAAATGGGCGCGTGATTACGAACCGGCACGTGGCGGAGCCATGGTGGAAGAACGACGAGCTGGACGCAATGACGAAGCAAGGGCTGCAGGCGCAGATCTCGACGATTCGCGCGTATTTTCCGGGCGACGCGCGCGCGTTTAAGACCGAGATCAACGAGATTTCGCAGGAAACGGACCTCGCCGCGATGCGCGTGGACATGCAGGACCTGAAGCGCTCGGTGCTGACGATCGATTCGAAGAACGACGCGGCGAAGAGCGGATCGGCAATTATTTTGATGGGCTATGCGACGGG
>Ga0206966_1140_pt1 | contig 18132 bp, 14 predicted proteins | sample Alteio_BWOrgHeat_23_FD_152970 | JGI IMG/M metagenome (GOLD analysis project Ga0206966, IMG submission 152970) | Enriched cells from forest soil in Barre Woods Harvard Forest LTER site, Petersham, Massachusetts, United States -... | ecosystem: Environmental > Terrestrial > Soil > Temperate forest >...
CGTCCCTGCCACCCAAGGCCAGGCGAGCGTGAGCCAAGCAGCACACCAGAGCGACCGGGCAATACGTCCACCTGCCTTGATCCTCGTCCGCTCCTTGACCAGCAGCAGATATGCCGGCACCAACAAGACCTGATTGTGCGGCGCCAGGCTGGGAATTCCAATGCAGGTAAAAATGAGAACCAATGAAATGGCCAGTCTGAAATCATCGGAACCGACCGGCTCGGATTTCGCCCGCCAGGCTGCGAGCGCGGTCACGAGAGCGAGGGAAAAGAGGACAATCGTTCCCCCAACCACACCAAAGAGTTCATGGATGCCTGTTGTTGCCTGGGTATAGCGAAGATATGGCCGGATACCAGCGAGAAATTGAAAGGGCCACCCGGGTAGAAATGCTTCTGAAGCCAATATGAACACGATGAGGGTCGTGCAGAAGCTGATCGCGACAAACTTTCGGGATCTCCACCGCCACACCGACCATAAGAATACACAAGCGATGAAACCAACCGAGAGTTGCGGTTTAATGGTTGCGGTCGTCAGCAACAATCCGGCGACGATGAATTTCTGTGTGGCCAAGGCATACGTAGCAGCAGCCAAGAAAAATGCGACCAATACGCTAAGCTGCTGGAGTTGTATTCCCTCAGCATAGGGGATAGTGGCGAGGATGAGCAGAATGCAAGCGAACATTTTGTCTCGTCCTGCTTTCAGTCCAATAACTTGAATCCAGAGAAGTACTGTGCAAACTGCGGACGCAAACAGAGCCACTGTGAACAGCGCTTTGACCACGGTGAATGACAGATTGATGGTGGGAGCCAATAGAAAAACTACGAACAGCGGGTAGGCAAAGCGTTGTTCATCAACGGGGTCGCTCGGTCGGCTGTTATCGATCGGCCGCCCGTAATAGCCTCGCTGAATTTCCCGGGTGATTTCCGGTGAATAGGGATCGCGGCCGCGAAGCAACAGTTCTCGTGTGCCAAGCCAGCGTGGAAATAAGTCCGAAAAATTCCGTTCTGGAAATCCGTTGACGGTCAGCCGTTGTTCTAAGAGTTGGTGTGTGTGCGCGTAATACCCCCACATCAACAGGGTCAGGACGAAAGTCAATATGGTAACGAGATGTTTGCCTGAGGTCTTCAAGGGAAGTACGCCACTCCTTTGCGTTAGCCATCTGCATAGTAATTCAGTGCCCATTTCTATGTTTACCGAGGATTGCATCAGCTCTTTCACCCACAGCGGATGTACAACTCAAGAGTGCGGACTGTACCATTCGATTGCTCAGGTATGCGAAAGCTGATTGTCATTGCGGGCGCTCTGCTCCTGGCGGGAATGGTAGGAGCAGCCCTGGCGCCAGTTACCCACCGGGCTCAGATTGAGAACACTGATTTTGTAAACTTTTACGCGGCCGCATCGATTGTGCGCAGCGGAAATGGTGCGAAGCTCTACCAGCAGAATACCCAAGACGCAGCCGTGCGGTCTGTTCTGGGGCGCGATTTATCTGAATATTTCCTCCATCCTCCGTTTGAGGCGGCTGCGCTTGCTCCCCTGGCATCCCTGAGCATCGAGCGGGCCTTTGTGGTGTGGACGGCGATCAATGTTGCGGCGCTGGCGCTCTTGCCTCTGGTTTTGATGCCCTGCATTCCACTGGTTGACCGAAGACCGTACTTCGGCTTGCTCGGATTTTGTTTTCTTCCCGTGCTTATCGCGCTGACCTTGGGACAAGATTCCATACTGCTGTTGTTTATCATCAGCCTGTCGTATTTGTTGATGCACAAGCAAATGGATGTGGGATCTGGACTGGTTCTTGCGCTGATGGCCATCAAGTTTCAGTATCTGATCGTTCTGGTCCCTTTGTTGCTGATGTCGCGAAAGTGGCGAGCTGGTGCGGGTCTAGGTCTGGGGTGCGCAAGCCTTGCTTTCCTTTCCGCGCTCGTAACCGGCTGGCACGGGCTCTGGCACTACTTCAGGTTCGTGCACACAATTGACACGCTGAGGGGGCCCGGAGCACCGAACCCAGCCCTGATGGTCAATGTCCGGGGATTTCTGGTAGGGGCTGGCTGGGCGCCTCATTCGTTGGTCTATCCAGCCGCAGGAGCTGCGGTGCTTCTCGGATTAGGGGCAGTTTGTGCGCGGACTGCTTCGGTCACACCAAAAAATGGTTTGGTCTTTGCTGTGTACATTGCGGTAGCGCTGACAGCGGCTCCCTACGCGCACTTCCCCGATATGACGTTACTGCTGCTTCCCGTCCTGCTGGCCATGGACCGGCTGGTTGACACTGGAATGGGAAGCATTCGCGCGCGGCTGATTGCCTGTGCTTGCGCGTCCCTGTTCCTGTGGCCGGTGTTGCTGCTGGCCTTAGGCGGGCACTATTGGTGGAACAGCCGGATCTATCTGATATTTCCGGTGATCGTGTTTTTCATTGCGGCCTTAATGTCAGAGATTCATTTCGGTGAGGAACTCACGACCTGCCGGGGTAAAATCACTGCAACATGAAAAAGCTCTGTGCACTTATTTTATTGCTGGTTCCCGGCGTATTGCTGTTCGCTGCGGCCGCCGATGTTGATCCACTTCCGGATGCAGTCTCCAACAATGCGGTCGCGCTGTTGAAGATCCATGGACAGGTTCTGCTGTTTTCCTTCATGGGGCTTGGGCCCAAAAAAACTTGGGATGCGGTCACCAACTCCGCATTTACCCTGGATGCGAAGGAAGGGAAATGGTCTGCCATCCGGCCGGTGCCCGGAGCGGCAGGACGTCTCGGAGCCATGGCTGCGGCAGCGCATGATTACGCATTCCTGTTTGGCGGATTCATACTTGATGCCCGAGGTGGCGCGGCCACCATCCCTGACGTCGGCGTGTACCACGCCACCAGCGACCGCTGGTTCCGAGGTACCGATATGCCCCAAGGTGTGGCCGATGCCGTAATTGGGGTTTATGACGGACGATATATTTATTTGGTGGGCGGCCGCTCCGGCCCTGACCCTGTCACCAACGTGCAAGTGTACGATGCCCAGAAAAACAAATGGGCGGAGGCCACGCCGATTCCGGGGACCCCGGTTTTCGGCCACGCGGGCGGGTTAGTGGATGACACCATCGTTTATGTGGATGGAGCGCGCAAGAGCGCTTCGACGACGGGCCCGAAGTATGTTGCGTCCGACGAATGCTGGATGGGCAAGATTGATCATCACGATCGCACCAAGATTCACTGGACCAAGCTGCCCAACCATCCTGGCGCAGCGCGTTACCGGATCGCTGCGGGTGGTTCCGAGAAAGACCAGAAGATTTACTTTGCAGGTGGAACTGACAATCCGTACGCCTTCACCGGTATCGGATTTGACGGTAAGCCGGCAGAGCCGTCTTCCGTGACCTTCGACTTCAACCTGCATACCGGCAAGTGGGAAACGATCAACGAGAACACGCCTGACCCGACCATGGACCATCGCGGACTGCTGGTGACCCCCGAAGGTCTAGTTTTGATCGGAGGGATGGAAAAAGGACAGAAGGTGACGCCGCGCGTGACCCTGCTCGCAAAGGAACCGAAAGCTAAGTAACGGACAAGCCCCGGGAATCGCGGGATTTGATTTTCGCGGTCTGTAAGCGATCCAAGCCTTTAAGCGCAGCATGCGTTGAGGCCTTGGCAGAAAAAATTTGGGGACAACCATCCTGCAATAGACTTTGACTTTTCCCAGCTGGGGGTTGACCATGGAGAGAGCGTAGTCAACATGCTTTTCCAGCCTCCCAGCACGGGCCTTTCAGCGGTGAGCAAACCCGTTTCCAGCAATTCCGAAGTCAATCTCCTGCTGGCTGAGAGTTGGGGCCGTCCTCTTTACAAGCGGTTGCTTGACCATTTGCGCAACACCTTCGCGGAGAAGCTGCCTCCTCTGCGACTCACCTCGCGCCCGGTAGATGTGGGAATGCTGGCTGGCGACATCCTGAGCTTGCCCTGGTACCGCACGGTGTTTACTAACCTGGGTGATGTGATTTCTCCTGAGACCCTGCCTCCTCTACGCCTGGAGTCGCGGCCGCTGGAAGTGGGGGAGTTGATCGGCGACCAGCTCAGCCACATGTGGTGGAGTTCGTTACTACGAAGCTTGGCCGACGCGGCGGTTCCGGAGAGACTTCCAGCATTGCAACTCACATCGAACCCAGTGGATGATCCCGGATTTATGACAGGCTCACTGCAGTTTCCGCGCTGGTCTTCGGTAATCCACACACCCAAGGTGTTTCTGGCGGACAAGCTGAAGCAGGCCCAAGCGCCAACACTACCAAAAGCAGTTTTGCCTCCGCCCCCGCTTGATCCCGCGGAAGTCGAGTTCGTTCACGTCCTTGAGAATGACCTGAAAAGAGATTTGCGCCGCTCCGCTTTCCGTCAGCGCTTGTGGGTTTCATTGGCGATATTGGAGTTCCTGGCCCTGATCGGCACCACCCTCTGGTGGCATTAAGCTTCCGGAACAGAGATGATTTCGTGGGTTACGCTCGTTAGCTAGGAGGGCTTCCGCGTGACACTACATAGGCGGACCCAAATAATCCTACCCCTTTCCTAATACTGTTGTTGTAAACTTCCCACAAACCTGTTCTTAAAGGCGTTCATGCGAGCTGTTCCCCCAGCCTGCTGGTGGAGGCACGGATTTTATGGGCCAAAAAGACGTGAATGCGGACGAGAAGAACGTAAGCGAAAAGAGCCACGTAACCAAGAAGGTCTATCAGAAACCGGCATTCCGGCACGAGCGCGTTTTCGAAACCATGGCCTTGTCCTGCGGCAAGGTCAATCCCACGGAATTTCAATGCCGCTTCAACCGGAAAACCTCGTAACCCACAAACCCCTATGGCGCTCATGACCACAATTCGTGAGGACCACAAACTCAACCTGGCAGCCGATATTCTCCGTGCAGGCGGCTCTATTCGTCTCCGGGCCCTGGGAACCAGCATGCTGCCCTCGATCTGGCCAGGTGATGTTCTAAACATAGAAAGTATGGCGCCCGAGTACGCCGTGCTCGGCGATATTGTGTTGGTCGAACGCAACCACCGCTTTTTCATTCATCGCTTAATCGAAAAACACAACTCGGGATGGATTACGTGCGGCGACTCTTTGCCCCACAACGATCTCCCGGTCCCCCCTTCATCTCTTCTGGGAAAGGTTTCTGCCATTCATCGTGGACACCGCGTCATCGTTCCCAAAGCGCGGCCCTTGCTTCCACTTCGTGCGATCGCTTGGACACTTGGCCATTGCGGACTTTTATTAAGGCTTGTATTGCGGGCCGAGCGGCTATGGCAAGACGACGCATTTCCCAATTTCTTGCGAAGAGCTGAGAAGCATGACACTCTGCGTCATGAACCGCACGCTTTCGGAACCCATGAGTCCTAGCCCACAGACTAGCGCAGAGGCCCCGATCACGATCGAGATTGGGGGGATGCCGATTGCGCTGCGCACCGATGACCTCGAATTTCGAAAAATGCTGACAAGCCGCTACGCAGGATTCCTCAAGCCGGGGGACTCCACGGCTTCCAGCAATCCCCAGTTTGAGTTTGACATTGATTTGTCTAATCCCGCAGCCAGTATCAGCCCAGACGATGACGTGCAAGTGACGCTGCAGGGTGGCCAATGGCTGCTGCAGCGCGGCGATTTCCAGGCCCAGTGGGCCACCCGTGCCGGGCGCGGGCACGTTCGCCAGTCCTGCAACCCCTACGCGATTGATTCAGTATTGCGTATTGTTCACTCGCTGATTCTTGCCCAGCAGGGAGGCTTCCTGGTTCACGCTGCCAGTGCCATTCGCAGCGGGCGAGCATACTTGTTCGCGGGGGTTTCGGGTGCGGGCAAAACTACGATCGCACGTCTGGCCCCCCCCGATGCCAAACTGCTCACCGACGAGATCTCCTATGTGCGCCGTGAGGGAGATCAATATTGGGCATGGGGCACGCCCTTTGCCGGGGAACTCGCCCGCGTAGGGGAAAATCAGTCTGCCCCTTTGAGCGCGCTTTTTCTTCTGGAAAAGGGCACGGAGAACCACACCGAACCTGTGGCCACAGGCGACGCCATCCGTTTAATGATGAGAAATATTTTGTTTTTCGCACAAGACAACGAACTAGTGCAGAAAGTGTTTCGATCCGCTTGCGAGTTTGTAGAGCGTGTACCCGTCCGCCGGTTGATATTTGTTCCGGATGAACGGGTCTGGGAGATAATACCCTCATCTTCCGAGAGGACTTTATAAAAGAAACCTACATCGCGCGGAGTTCCGCCATTGCTGCCCGCCTGGTGGGCGGTGAAATGATGATCATGTCCGCGGCGGACTCCACTTTTTTTACACTCAACGAGGTCGCAACCGCGATCTGGCAGGCCGCAGACGGGCATACGCCTTTGTCGGACATCGTGGCCAATAAAATTTGCTCCGAGTTCGAGGTGGATCCCACCGAGGCGAGCCACGACGCAGAACAGTTCGTTAACGAACTCTCGCAGCATGGAATTTTGCTGGTGTCCCCAGAGCCTATTCCGTTGCCGGAGGCGCCATGAGCTTGCTGGCGGAAATGAACCAGAAGGCGCTGGCACTGGGCATTCCCATCAGCGTGCACCTGGACATCACATACCGCTGCAATGAGCGTTGCGTCCACTGCTATCTCGACCACGATGACCACGGCGAGATGGCCACAGCCGAAATCCTGGACCTTCTCGACCAACTGGCGGACGCCGGGGTTTTTCTTCTTACCCTCAGCGGTGGCGAAGTTCTTATGCGGCGCGATTTTTTTGAAATCGTGGCCTACGCCCGCCGCTTGTTGTTTAACGTAAAGATCAAGACCAACGGGGTCATGATCCGCGAGTCCGAGGCACGACAGATTCGCGAGCTGTGCGTCGAGCAGGTGCAGATCAGCGTTTACTCGCACCGTCCTGAAATCCATGACGCCATCACCAAGTTGCCAGGATCGTTGAAGAAGACCATCGAGGCGATCCGATTCTTGAAGTCGCAAGGTCTGAAAGTTGTGATTGCCAATGTTCTGATGGCAGGCAATCAGTTCGACAACGCTGGAGTCATCGCGCTGGCGAAGGAGTTGGGAGTTGCCTACACTGTCGATCCGACCATCACGCCCAAGATGGATGGAGACACATCCATCCTGAATCTGCGCATTCCAGGGTCGGACCTTAAACAGGTGTTCCAGAACCCAGACCTGGTGGGCGACGTAGATGCTTTTTGCGCTCCCCCGCCTGCTCCTGGCGAAGACATTTTGGATGGTTACCCGTGCAGCGCCGGGCATACGGCCTGCTACATTTCTCCCTATGGAGACGTATTTCCATGCGTCCAGTTTCCGCTTCCCAGCGGCAATGTCAGGCGGCAGAAGTTCATTGACATTTGGCGGCATTCTCCGCAATTGGAGGAAGTTCGCTCGATTCGTGCTCGTGACTTGCCCACGTGCTCGGGTTGCGCCCACGTCGGAACCTGCACCCGCTGCCCTGGCTTGGCCTACATGGAAGGCAATATGCGTGGCCCGTCCACCGCCGACTGCGAAAAATCATTTCAGAGGACGGGGATTGTGACCGCCAATATGCTGGCACAGGGAAATCTTGCCAGCCACTTAATTCAAATCCAGCCAGTATCTTGACATAGCTATATCACGTTGGTCACCACACCCGCATCCGATTGGTCACTCTAAGTTACGAAAGTAAGCGCGCAAATTCCCAGAATCTGGGAGAGAATCAATGCGGGAAGTGGCCCGGATTTGGGCCCTGCTGGGATGTCGCCCAGCCTAAGGTGAAACCTATGCCGTTGAACGAAGCTCGCCAAAGCCAGAGGACCTTCTTCCCCCTTCTGCTGGCAATACTGTTGTTGATGGCAACTCCATTGCTCGCCCAACAAGCAACGGAAGAACACGTCGGCGTGCCCCTCGACTGGAGTACGCGGCACATTCTGTTCACTAACGGCGGCACTCCGGAGATCCAGGCCAAAGCGGCTCGCGACATTCGCAGCTGGATCAACTGGAACCAGCGCAGCGCATTTCTTTTTCCCCGGTACGAAGCACGTCCGAACATTGTGGTAAGAAAAAAACGCCACCCCCGAATTGATTGGGCCATGTCCCTGGGACCGGGCGGAGGGATGCCAGTCGGCGAGAGCCCGGCCAAGTACAGCTTTAATATCACCGGGACCTATAGTTGCCCTAACGACTTCGTGGTTTATACCATTGGCGCAGCTCCGAACGGCACCCAGGCCAACATCGTGGCCTTTAACAATCTCTACACAGGTACGGTGTCGTCGTCTTGTCCATTCGGGCCGCAGACGCCGCCCACGACCGATTTCACCAAGCCCACTTTCATGTGGTCGTACGCGGTGGGCGCGTCCGCTTCATTTCTATCGCCAACTCTTTCCTTGGATGGGAAAAAGGTTGCCTTTATTGAAAACGGTAACCCGGCACTGTTTGATGTACTGACTCCGACAGCCGGGCAAGGCACCGATGCCACCCATCCCTTCGTCCTGGCGAATGCGGGGGCTTCGCTGGTGCGGCTCGATTACACGAATTCCGCCGCTGCAGGGTGCAAAGCTGGTAATGCAAACAGCAACTCTTCCGCTTACATTGATTACACCAATGACGTCGCGTATGTAGGCGCAGACAATGGCAAGCTCTATAAAATCACCGGAGTGTTCAAAGGAGTACCAGCAGTTCAGTATTGCGTGACGGTGAATAACGGTGCACTGCTGACGTCGCCGGTATATGACCAGGTCAGCAACCAAGTATTTGTGTCGGACGGCTTCAAGGTATATTCCTTCACTCCAGGAGCGGCGGCCTTCACCGCCAGCGGCTCGATTGTAGTGGCCGGCGCCGGCGGCGATCCCATTGTTCTTTCCCCGATTGTAGATTCCACGAATGGGTTCGTTTACGTTTTCTCCGGCGCCGATTCCACCCAAACGCACTCCGTTGTGTCTCAGATGAACCTGGGGCTGACCTCGCAGGTGACCGCTCAGATCGGCCCGGCGAGTAACCAGTTCATTCTGGATGGCGACTTCGACAATGCTTACTTTAACGCCGGCCCCAAGACCGGCGCCGGGACACTCTACGCCTGCGGCACGCAGGCCAACAATGCCACTAAGCCCAGTTTGTATGCACTGTCTTTTAAAGCCCCGAATGGTTTGATGAATGCGGCACCGGCCATGTCCGACAATCGCAATATCAACGGGGCCACCAATCCACCCGGCACATGCTCTCCTTTGCTGGATTTTGACGATGGCACCACCGACCGGCTTTTCGTCGGTACAGGTAATTTTGGTGGTACTGGCGGGGCCAATCTGGTGACCGAGTGGAACGTGAACACGCGCATTCCGTCCAGCGCGACCGCCCCCAACAGCACCGCAGTCAATGAGTGGGGTGGAACCAGCGCCTTCACCATTGATAACGTCAGCCTGACACCCCAGGCGACTAGCATTTATTTTGGCACCCTGCACGCTCCGCCCAACGGCAACGTCACCCCTTGTGGAGCCGCGAATTTTTGCGCCGTCAAGCTGACCCAGTCAGGCCTGCAATAGCGGCTTTTCGCTCTTCTTCCATGCACGAATTTGCCTTCACCGCAGAAAGGCGATATTCTCACGCGTCGCTCTCTCGAATCCAGGGGACCTACGTCATGGACCGTCGAGTTTTTCGGTTTCTTCGCTTCACGTTGCTGCTTGCTTTGTGTTTTTCAGAACGCATGGGTCTGGCACAAACCATCGCGTCCGACGCTTACTCCGGGATGAAGTGGCGGATGATCGGCCCATTTCGCGGCGGCAAAGTCAACGCGGTCGCTGGCATCCCTGGAGATCCCGCCGTGTACTACTTCGCTGCGAATGGGGGCGGCGTGTGGAAGACGAACGACGGCGGCACCACGTGGAAGCCCATCTTTGACAGTCAGCCCGTAGCTTCGATCGGCGCGCTCGCGCTTGCGCCATCCAACCCCAATATAATTTACACAGGCAGCGGCGAGAACAACATGTATGCGGACATCGCTTATGGCAACGGTGTTTACAAGTCCACCGACGCCGGCGCAACCTGGCAGCATCTCGGCCTAGAGGACACTCGCCACATTGCGCGAATTCTGGTAGATCCACGCAATCCCGACATCGTACTACTGGCTGCCATGGGACACAGCTTTGGGCCAAATGTTGAACGTGGAGTTTTCCGTTCAACGGATGGCGGACGTAGCTGGAAGAAAGTTCTCTATAAGGACGACCTCACTGGAGCCGTGGATCTTTGCTTTGCTCCTGGTGATCCGCGCATCGTCTATGCGGCGCTCTGGCACCCGATTCGCAAACCCGGACAACCCGAGACCTCATTCGGCCCCGGCAGCGGCATTTACAAATCGACGGACGAAGGTGTGACCTGGACGCAGGTGCCGGGCAAGGGTCTTCCCCCCGGAGACTGGGGACGCATCGGAGTGGCAGTTGTGCCAGGTACACGCGGCCAACGCGTATTCGCGATCATTGAAACTAAGGACAAGGACAAAGGCTTATATCGTTCCGACGATGGCGGAGCAAGCTGGCAGCGGGCAACCACCGATGACCGCATTGTCGGCTACTGGTATATGAGCGAAATCTTCGTGGACCCGCGAAACCCTGACGTGATTTACGTTCCCAGTCAGTCGCTGTACCGCTCGTCGGACGGAGGCAAGACCTTTACCGTAATCAAAGGCGCACCCGGCGGCGACGATTACCACACGTTGTGGATTGACCCTACCAATTCGCAGCGCATCATTCTAGGAGTGGACCAAGGAGCAACCATCAGCCTGAACAACGGCAAGACTTGGAGCCCCTGGTACAACCAGCCGACCGGCCAGTTCTATCGCGTGGCCACCGATCGTCGCTATCCGTACTGGGTGTATGGACCGCAACAGGACTGCGGCACTGTGGGAACGGCAAGCCGGGGGAATGACGGACAAATCACCGAGCGCGACTGGTTCCCGGTCGGGCCCGGTGAAAGCGGTTACACCATTCCAGATCCTCTCGACGATGACGTCGTTTACAACGCTGGCCCAGCGGGCAGTGTAGTCCGGTTATCCAAGAAGACCGGCCAGGTGCGCGACATTTCTCCCGCGCCCATCGCCTTCGGCACCAAGTATCGGTTCCACTGGAACATTCCAATGGCGTTTTCTCCGCAAGATCCGCACACGCTTTATCTGGGCACTCAGTTTGTAATGCGGACGACCAACGGCGGCACCAGTTGGGAAACCATCAGCCCGGAGTTGACGCGGACTCACCCAGACGAAAAGGACTCGAAGAAACTGCTGGGCAGCTTGATGACGATTGCCCCATCTCCGGTGAAAGAAGGCGTCATCTGGGCCGGCAGCGACGACGGCAACATCCAGCTAACGCGCAATGGCGGTGAAAGCTGGCAGAATGTCACTCCGCCGCAGGTGACGGAATGGAGCGCCATTCCACTCATCGAAGCGTCCCACTTCGACGCCGGGACCGCATACGTCGCCGTCAACCGCAATCCCCTGGATGATCTGCGTCCGCACGTTCTGCAGACCCACGATTTCGGGCAAACGTGGCAGGAGACTGTCAATGGCATTCCTGACAATGGGATCGTGCGGGCGGTACGGGAAGATCCGGTGAGAAAGGACCTGCTCTATGCCGGAACCGAGCAAGGCGTTTATTTTTCTTTGGATCGCGGTGGACATTGGCAGCCTTTGCGCTTGAACATGCCGATGGTCGCCGTGCATGATCTCGCGATTGAGCAGGATGATTTGGTCGCGGCCACGTTCGGACGGTCCTTCTGGATTCTCGACGACCTTTCGCCGCTGCGCCAGCTGGGGCCGGGATTCTCAACTGAACAAGCTGTCCTGTTCGCCCCGAGGCCCGCAATTCGCGTACGCCGCGACGAAAATCAGGACACGCCCCTACCGCCCGAAATTCCCGCCGGGCAGAACCCTCCGGATGGTGCGATTCTCAACTATTTTGTTCCGCATGGAGCCACCGGCGACGTTCAAATTGAAATCTATGATCAGGATCAGAAACTAATCCGTGCCTACTCCAGCGCGCCTCTCCCCAAGACACACGAACAGCCATTGCAGATCGCGGAGTATTGGATCGCGCATCCGGCACCCCTTCCTAAAACGCCGGGCATGCACCGCTTTGCCTGGGACCTGCGCTATCCTGCTCCAGAGGCAGTGCATGTGCAGACACCCTACAACTACTCACCGGCTGCCATTGCCGGCGAAACACCGCTTCCGCCGCTGGGCCCCATGGTGTTGCCCGGAGAATATGAAGCCCGCTTGACCGTGGGAGGCCAAATCTTCCGCCAGCCGCTCGAAGTGAAAATGGATCCGAGGGTCAACTACGTGAGAAGCGAGATGCAAAGCTCGCTAGCGTTGCAAATGAAAATCTCTGAAACTCTGGGACGAAACACAGCTGCGTACCAGCAAGTAAAAGACCTGCGCTCCCGTCTGGCGGAGTTCGCCAAGAGGCCGGCCAAAGACCCTATTGCAATGGTGGCTGCACAGCTCGACACCAAAACCTCCGCTCTCCAGGGCGAATCGATAACGATTTTCGATACACCTAAGAACAGCTTCATTACGGTCAATGACAGTCTGGTTTCGCTCATCGCGCTGGTGGGTGGCGCCGATTTTGTACCGTCCGAGGAATCCTTCGCTGCTCTACAAAGGATGTGCGTATCTATGAACGCGGCGCTGGAGGACTGGCAGCTGCTAAAGGTCAAGGATCTTGCAGCGTTCAACCAGGCGCTGGAGCAGCAGAAACTGAGTACTATATCTAGCTATCCCGAGGTCACATCCGACGCAAGCTGCAGGAAGTGACATTGAAAATTTATGGAAGCGGGCGAGCTTTACTTGCCTGGACAGTTGAGGGACAGCTGCCGCATGAGTTCACTCCTGGCCAAACGTCGGTGGCGGCAGTCAAGCATGAATACCCTGTTGTGCCGCTAACAAACCTATCTGGTCATTCCGAGGAGCGAAGCAACGAGGAATCTCAGTTTCCCTTGGATATCATGAAAGGAGTTCTTTGCAAAATAACCTGAATAGCTACTTCTTCTTCGACCCTTTCCCCATCTTTCGCGAAATCTCTTCCATGAGTTTGGGTTTCAAGTCGGCGAGAACACTGTCCACGATATTGGCGATGTCGCTGCTTTCCTCCGCACCATCGGAGGAAGTTTCCGCCTGGGTCTCGGTCTGCTGCACACTCTTGGCTCCGCCAGAACCGCTGCCGGCAACGTGTGCTGCCAAGACTGTTTCGCGAACCTGACGCCAGTTTGCCCAAGCTGCGGCAAGCTCACCATCGCCCTGGGCATTTCCCTCAGTCGGCGCGCTCTCAGAAACTTCCGGCACGGCGACCGGCTGTGAGACTGCGTCAGCGACGATTGCCAGTTGCGTATCCGCGCCCACAGAGGCTACCGCTGCGAACGCAAAGTTCCCTTCAGGAGCGGAATTTTCACTGACCGCGGCAACTGCGGCTGGCTCGGGCTCAGGAGTGGCTGCTACAGCCTGCGGCACCGGTTCTTCTGACTTCGATTCAGAAACTACGACATTGGAGGGTGGCCCGCCTTCGATTCCTGACGAGCCCATGCGCGCGGCATCAGCCGCGGCGAAGCCAGCATAAGCCCTCTGCATCTCGTATTCCAGGGCGACAGTAGAGTCATCGTCTGCCAGCGCCACCGCCTCTGCGACCCACCGCGGCCCGCGAGGTCCCTCTGCCGCCAACGTGACCATGGCCCGATTGCGGGCGACCATATCCGCCGGCGCAGCATCGCTGTTGCGCGCTGCTCCATCTCCGTTTCCGTGCGACGGTGCCAATGTGGCCAGTGCCGCTGTGACTTCGTCGTCAGTCGGCTTGGTTTTTGCTTCGGACACAGATACGGCAACTTCTCTAGGTGCTTCTGGCGCAAGAATCGGAGTCGCCTCTGCAACAGCTTCGACCGCAGGGGCGGCGGCCTCAATTCCTGATTTCTCTTCCGCAGTACTTGCTGACTCGGGCTGGATCGCAACCGAAGAGACGGCAGCCGATGTTTCTACGTGCGTGTCGGGCGCTGCCGCAAAAGTCACAGCGTGTGTTTCTTCCACACGTTCAACCACTGCCGGCTGTTCTTCTGCTTTAGCGGCTTCCGGTTCTGCAACTCGTTCACTACTTACAATCGATGCCTTATCTTCAACCGGTTGGACGGTTTCATCACTGGGCGTATTGAAAGCTGCGGCTGCGGCCCGGATGGCAGCAATCTCCTCCTGGGTAACATCCGGCGGCAGCGTCGCCATCAAGGCTTCTTCCACGCCTGACTTCATTTCTACTGGTTTTTGTCCTTCACTGCTTGCTGCGGGCGTGCATACAACTTCAACGGCTTCGGGTGCAACCTCGCGCGGCTTGGCGTGCGGAGGCGGAATCGACAGCCGGTTCTTCCATCCCGTTTCGCTGTCACCGTATTCCTTTGCGCTGGCCGCATCGTCCGCGGCCGCCATTGCCTTGGCGAACCGTCCGCTTTTTGGCGGCTGGCTCTGCGGCACAATCTTGTCTTCGAGTTTCGCCAGCGCCGTCAGCAGTTCGCTGGCTTCAAAAGGCTTTACGATGAACGCGTCCGCGCGTACGCGCCGTGCATCTTCTGCTTTGAACGGTTCCAGTTTGCCTACCGTGAGCAACACCGGAATGCGCGCCGTCTCCGGCGCCTCTCGCAGACGCTGGCAAACTTCCAGTCCACCGTAGCCCGGCATATAGACATCAAGAACAATAAGGTCTGGTTTCGACTCGGCAATGCGCTTGAGCGCCGCCGACCCGTTGTTTACAGTCGTGACTTCATAGCCGGCATCCGTAAGAATTCGTCGGCCCATGTTCTGGGCTGTCACACTGTCGTCCGCCAGCAGTATTTTCCGCGCCAAGCGATGTCCTTTTATCTGAACCGGGAGATAGCGCGAAGGTAACTTGTTATGGACCCTAAGTCAATGACAATGGTGAGGTTAAACACGTTACGAGCGGTCAGTACCCTTCGGAGTGAGCTTGCCTTTCGGGCTTTGGGTTGATGGAAAAATTAGACGTCGCCCTGGTTTCAAAAAGGAACAATCTTGTGAATGCCCTTCTTTTTCTTACGTTTGCTGGAAGCGATCAGGGCGTCGGTATCATCGCTTGTGTCATTGGCTGAAGATGCGGAAACATCGCTGGACTTACCGCCGTCACTTGCAGCCGGAGCGCCCGCTCCCGTCTGAATCTCATTTACCTGCTGCGGCGGAGGTAGAGGTTGACCGCTATCCGGGTTGACGTTGGGTTTCAATTCATTGGGATCGGCAGTCGCGACATTGGGTTTCAACTCATTCGGATCAGGCTGCGCAGCCGCCGGCGCAGTAGAGTCCGTCGCTGCTGCAGAATTGTCAGCCACTGCCGGCGTATCGGTCGGTGCTGGAGTATCCGATCGTGGGGCCGGCTGGTCCGGCGCCGGTGCGCCTCCCTTCACCGTTTCCACGGAAACGCTATTCGGTCCCCCACCGCCGTTCAGCGCCGCCTGGGTTGCATGCAGCATTACTTGGCTGGCGCTCATAGGCGTTGGATCCACCAGTGTGGGCTCCCCTACTTTGCTGGCTTGCGCCACGTTGGGATGTTTTTCGAGTGCCCCCAGCATCTTCGAAACCGTGCTCGCTTCGCGCCGGCTGTCTTCCTCGGCTTTGTTCTGCGCAATCGCCGCCTTGGTCGGACGCGGAACCGGCTGCTTTAGCGCCTCCAACCGGGCTTTGGCCTCGGTCGCCCGCTCCATCAACGGATAACGGGTCAAAATTCTGCCATAAGCTTCCGCTGCGCCCTTGGTGAAATCCTCGATCATGCGGGCTTTCGCTGTCTCAGGCAACTTCCCCGCGCGCAACAAAGCAATCTCGCCTTCATACGACTGTCCCAACAAAAACAGAGCATCGTCGGCCTGGCTGTACAACGGATACTTATCCACCAAAGACCGCAATCGGGCGATGGCCGCGGGATACGACTGGCGTAGGTAGTAGAAATGCCCAACGTTGAATTCGCGCGACGCGATGACTTCCTGTACTTCCCGCAGACGCTGCTTGGCTTCCGGCACCAGCTTGCTGTCGGGATACTGCATCACCAGCTGACGATATTCTTCCTCCGCCCGCACCGCGTGAGTGTAATCACGGTCCGGCTTCTCCATCTGCTGGTAATGAATATTGGCGATCTTGAGCTGCGCCTCGGCCGCCTCCGGCATATTGGGGAAGAAAGTCTCAAAATCCTTGTACTCGATTTCCGCCTGGGCCAGCGACGCCGACCCGCCTTCCGCGTACCAGGAATCCGCCACCGACAACTTCGCCCGCGCGATGAACTCCGAGTCAGGATAGGTATTGATCAGCGTCTGCAGCGAGAGTCGCGCCACCTCGTAGCGATTGTGTTTCAAAGCGTCCATGGCCCGGTCGAACAAGACCTTGTCCGGCTGCTTCGAATCCACATTGGCGATGGGGTTGTTGACCTTCTTGTTGGTGCAGGCCACCCCCACCGTAAGCACGCTCAAAACCACGATTAGCCGGCTACCACGTGACATAAGACCTCTTCTAAAATTTACAAAACGGGTGCCAGAAACTACACCTTCACCAACGCAGCTTCGTTCGCCGCCTTCAACAATTTCTGCGCGTTACTCTTTGGATCTCCTGCACCGAAGATAGCGTTGCCTGCCACCAAAATTTCGGCTCCCGCCCTGACCACTTCGGCCACCGTATCGAGCCCCACCCCGCCATCCACCTCAATCCTGTAATTGAGCCTGCGCTGGGCCCGTAACTCCGCCAATCTGCGGATCTTCCCCATCGCACCCGGAATAAACTTCTGCCCGCCAAACCCCGGATTTACCGACATCACCAGCACATAATCCACAATATCCAGCACTTCGCTCAAGGTCTCGACCGGAGTCGCCGGATTAATCACCACCCCTGCCAACGCCCCATGCCCGCGAATCAAATGCAGCGTCCGATTCAAGTGCCGGCATGCTTCCTGATGCACCGAAATCCAGTCCGCACCCGCGTCGGCGAACTCCGGAATATATTGGTCAGGATTCTCAATCATCAGATGACAATCCAGAGGCAGCTCGGTCGCCTTCCGCAAAGATCGCACCACAGGAGGCCCCAAGGTGATGTTGGGCACAAAATGTCCATCCATCACATCCACATGGACGATGGTCCCGCCACCCTCTGCCGCCGCCTGGACTTGCTCCGCCAGACGGCCAAAGTCCGCCGACAAAATCGACGGTGCTAGCTCGATCAAATGGCCTCCAGAGTGTGTGGCATGTGTGGTGCGGGCGCCCTCGCCCGCAAAAAGCCTGTCTCGCAACAATGCAAAAATTCTATCACGCTAAAGACTACGCCAAGCACGCTTCTCGGGCCGATTTGCCCATGATCCGGGCCAAGCCCCGAGAGGGGCCAACTGCGAACATTCATACATAGTCGAATTCGTGTGACTTTGCTTTATCCAGGCTGCTTACTCCCTTCTTGAGCATTTCAATGGCTTTCTCTAATCGCTTCAATCGTGTTTCTTGTTTTTTGGCCTCGGCAATCCAGCGGCAGTATTCCTTGCGGTGGGTATAGCTCAATTTTTTGAAAACTGGAAGGAGCCCTTCTTTCTTCATCAAGTTTTCAAATGGAGCAGGCACTTCGACGGTTCTTACCTCTTCATCTTTCCAAACCACGACTTCAATCGTATCGCCTGGGCCTTTCCCGGTTTGCGCGCGTATGGCTTTAAGCATCCCCAGCATATGAAGGGGATTGCCGTACTTGAAAAGCGAACCCGAATAAGGGACGCCATTGAAAGTCGCCTTTACGGGCACCCTCCCTTTGGTGGCGAATTCCTTCTCGGTATCGTAGGGGAAAAGCACATAGGCTCCTCCGCCCTCACCTACTTCAATTTTCGCCTTGAATTTGTATTTCTTCATTGGCTTTACCAGTTTTCCCGCCGTGCGGCCCTCGATCCTTCGGGATTAAACCACTTTCCCTCGTATCGCGCTACTCAGGCGGTGACCCCCGCATTGTCGGCAAAAACCAGAAGTAATCCGTTTCGTCCTGTTTTGTTCATCATCCGCCACGTGCAAGTCTGTGCGAGCTAAGCAACCCCATCACTTCTGTCGTGCCTCGGCTTCGACCAGCACTATGCGAACAAACTATTCGGCGTTTTCCAGCGTCTTCACAGTGCGGAGGAATTCGAAGGCACCGGAGTGGGCCTCGCC
>Ga0206966_1154_pt1 | contig 17993 bp, 11 predicted proteins | sample Alteio_BWOrgHeat_23_FD_152970 | JGI IMG/M metagenome (GOLD analysis project Ga0206966, IMG submission 152970) | Enriched cells from forest soil in Barre Woods Harvard Forest LTER site, Petersham, Massachusetts, United States -... | ecosystem: Environmental > Terrestrial > Soil > Temperate forest >...
GTCTGGATTTGAAAACGCCGTGTGAAACACGCGATTCGATTCGCCGCTGGCTTCGATCCGGTACGCGCCTCGACGAACGAATTTCGAGAAGTGCGCGAGCGCCCAGAACATTCCGCTGTACGTGATTTCGCCGGATTTGGAGTCGATGAGCATCGCGCCGCCGATGCCGTCGCCACCGCCGGAGTAGGGCCTGCCGCGCTCGTCGCTCGCAAGCGTCCACGCGGTGATCGACTTGCACGAGCTATTTACGATGCGAGTGAACGTTTCGCCCCACTTGGCCCACTCGGTATCGAAGCCAGACGCGTGAAAATCCGGGCCGCACTCTGTGAAATACATTTCCACTCCGGGAAATGCCTTCTGCACGCGGCGCATCATTTCCGGATCGCCCACGTAGCCGTGCCACGCGATCGCGTTTGTGAATTTCAGCACGTCCTGCGTTTCCAGTTCGCCAATGGCGCGGCCCCACAGATTGAAATTGTGATCGATGATCCAGATTTTTGTGGCGATGCCGGCGCGCTGAAAAAGCGGACCGAGGTGCATCGTGAGGAAATCGGCCTCGTAATCCTGAGGCCACGCGCAGGCGGGCATGGTGCCGTCTTGATCCGCGTCCACTTCGTTTTGAATCGTCACAGCTTGAATCGGCACGCCGGCCGATTCGTACGCGAGAAGATATTGCAGGAAATAATTCGCGTAGCTCGGCATGTAAGTGTGACGCATGCAGCCGCCGAGCAGTGAGCCGTTGGACTTCATCCATCCCGGCGGGCTCCACGGCGAAGCGAAGAGAAACACTTCAGGATTCGCGGCGCGCGCTTCGCGGAGCATCGGCAGGATGTACTCGCGATCTTTGTCGATCGAAAAGCGCGTCAGGTCGGGATCGACTTCGCCGTCGTCGTAGCTGTACACGGCTTCCGAGCAGTCCGATGAGCCGATGCATGTGCGGCAGACGTTCATGCCGAGTTCGGTGGGATGGAAGAGGCGATGGAAAAGCTGGGAGCGCTGATCGGCGGGCAGCTTGGAAAAAACGCGGCAGGCGCCGCCGGTGAGTGCCGCGCCAAAGCCGAGCATTTCCTGGTGCGCAACGCCGGGATGCAACACGATGGTGGCGGCAGCGCTTGCACCGCCGCTTGCGGATGTCCACGCGGCGTCCTGCACTCGCGCGAGTTTATTTTTCGAATCGGTGACCCAAACCTGCGCGAGCCCGTCAAACTTCGGCGCGACAGATTCCGGCGTGAGCGGCGCGGCGACGGTTGCGTGCGAACGACCCCCGTTCTTCGGAAGTCCGATGAATTCACGGCGTGCTATTTTCTCAGGCACACGTTTTTCCTTGTCGTGCGGCAGACCTTCATTCGACTGCCACGCTGCTCGCTGTGAACGTCATCACGGAGTTCGGAGGAACGGAAACCGAGGCGACGTGACGGCCGAGCCGCAGCTCCGTGGTCCGCGCGTTGCCGGCATTCGTGAGAATCACGACGAGCGAGCCGTCCGGATTCGCAAATGCCACGTGCGACAAATCTTTGTACGAACCGTCCGAGTCGATGCGAACCGCACCGCGCTTCACGAAGCGCGAAAAATGGCTCAACGCCCAAAATTGTCCGCAGTGATAAATCGCATGCGTCTTCGAATCGATGGTCAGAATTCCGCCGCAAGGATACGGACCGATGTTCGGCTTTCCGTGCTCGTCGGTGGCGAAACACCAAGCCGTCACGGACGTGCACGAGTTCCGCAGGATCGCGGTAAATTTCTGGCCCCATGCGGCCCAACACTTCATGTACTCCGGGTCGTTGTAATCGGGCGTGCCTTCGGTCCAATGCATCGGAAGGTCGGGAAACGCGTCCTGCACGCGGCTCATCATTTCGGGTTCGCCGGAATATCCGTGCCACGCGATGCCGTTCACATATTTGCGAACGCCTTCGGTTTCGAGCTCGGCGATGGCGCGACCCCACAAGTTGTAGTTGTGATCGATGATCCAAATTTGAGTTTTCACGCCGCCGCGCTCGAATTCCGGGCCGATGTGTTCACGAACGAATTCCGCCTCGTAATCTTGCGGCCAGAAACACGCGGGCATCAGCCCCTGCTGATCGGCATCCACTTCATTCTGGATGGTGATGGCTTGGACGGGCACGCCGGCGGCGGCGTAATCCGCCAGGAAGCGCACGAAATATTTCGCGTAGCTCGGCATGTAAGTGTGGCGCATGCAGCCGCCGAGCATCGAGCCGTTGTCTTTCATCCAGCCGGGAGGGCTCCAGGGCGAGCCGAAAAGAAAAAGTTCAGGATTCACCGCGCGCGCTTCGCGAAGCACGGGCAGGATGTACGCGCGATCGTGGTCGATCGAGAAACGCTTCAGCTCGGGATCGGGATCGCCGTCGTCAAAACTGTAAACGCTTGCGGCTGCGTCGGCGGAGCCGATGCAGGTGCGGCAAACGTTGAGGCTCATCTGCGTGGGGTGGAAGAGAGTGTGAAAAAGTTCGGCGCGCGCGGCCGCGCTGAGCTGATTGAAGAGATAGCAGGCGCCGTCGTTGAAGCAGGCACCGAAACCGAGAACGGACTGGAATTTCGACTGCGGGGAAATCGTCACCACTTCCTGGCCGTGTGGTCGCGCGGCGTCTAACCAGTCGATCGGATCCGATGCAGCGACGCGCAGCTCGTCGCTGGTGATCCACACGTTCAAAGTTCCCGGCGTGGCGAGGGGCGGCTCGGCGAGCGATAAAGACGAGCTTGCGGCGATTCCAGCCGTCACAGCGCCAGCCGCTTTCAGAAAGTCGCGGCGGCCGGAGGCACTTACCTTCGTCTCGCTTTTCTTCATCGGCACATCCGCTCTTCCCACTCGGAGGAAAACATATTCAGCTTCGCATCCGGATTTTCGGGATGCGCAGCGATTACGGCTTCGTTGATCTCAATGCCCCAGCCGGGCTTCGTCGGAACGTCAAGATAGCCGTCTACAACCTGAGGCATCCCGGTGGCGAGTTCCGCGCGCCACGGCACATCGTAATCCTGGAACGTTTCGAGGATCAGAAAATTGGGAATATTCGCGGCTAGGTGAATTCCCGCGATGGTTTTCAGCGGGCCGTCACAATTGTGCGGAGCGACGCTGACGTAATAGGTTTCTGCCATGGCGGCGATTTTTTTCGTCTCGAGAAATCCACCGGCGTAGGTGATATCGGGCTGAATCACGTGCGCGGCCTGGCGCTCGAGCAACTCGAGAAAACCGTAACGGCTGTAAGTGTGTTCGCCGGTGGCGACGCGCAGCGGCGAGGCTGCCGTGACCTGCGCCATCGAAACCTGATTGTGCGCGGGAATCGGCTCTTCGCACCACGACGGTGCGTACGGAACCATCGCACGAATCGCTTCCAGCGCCATGATCGGGCTGAAGCGGCCATGAAATTCCAGAAGGATGTCCACATCGTCGCCGACGGCTTTGCGCACGACTTCGACGGTGTCGCAAGCTTGTTTCAGTTCAGCGCGAGAGATTTCGCGCCCGCCCGCGCCAAACGGATCAAATTTCAGCGCTTTGTAGCCGCGCGCTTTCACGCCGCTGGCTTTTTCGCGCAGCTCGTTCCGATCCGCGGTGGATGTGTACCAGCCGTTGGCGTACGCCTTCACTTTGGTGCGGACTTTTCCACCGACGAGGTTGTAGACCGGTTGGTTACACGCTTTACCGGCGATGTCCCACAGCGCCATCTCGATGCCAGCCATCGCGGAATACATCACAGGGCCGGTATTGTGTTCCACCTGGTAAAGCTTGAACCACAGCGATTCGATGTCGAAGGGATTCTGGCCAACGACGTACCGCCGCGCGTAGTCGCGAATCAGTTCGCGCACCGCCGTTTCTTTCCAACCGAGCGTCGCCTCGCCCCATCCAGTAATTCCCGCGTCGGTCTGAATTTTGACGAAGGTGTAATTTCGCCACGCTGCGCCCATCAAGAAAACATCCACTTGTGTGACTTTCATCGAACTGAAAATCCTCCGGACACCGCTGACGAAATTCCCAAACTCCATCTACACAGCAAGGTACCCACCGTCGATTTCCCAATTCGAGCCGTTGACGTAACGCGCTGCCGGGCTGCATAGATACGCGACGAGTTCGGCGATTTCCTCGCAGCTCGCGAAACGCTTGATCAGATACGGCTCGAATAGTTTTGGCGGATCGATCACACCTAAAGCGACGAGCTTTTGAGTGTGCGCTGTTTCGATCGCGGCGGGGCTGATCGTGTTGAAGCGGATGCCGTGATCCTTCATTTCAGCGGCCATCGCGCGCGCCATCGCCACGACAGCGCCTTTGGTTCCGGCGTATGCGACGAGATTCGGATTTCCGGCGAGCGCGTTCACCGATGCAATATTCACTACGGCTGGATCGTCCGGTTTCGCAGAGGCGTGCACGATCTGGCGGATGAACGCCTGCGTCAGAAAGAAAGGCGCGCGTTGATTCACGGCAACCACTTGATCGAACTCTTCGAGAGTCACGTCGAGCAGCGGCTTGTGAAAGCTCCAGGCTGCATTATTAATCAGAACGTCGGCCACGCCGATCGACTCTGCCACGAATCGAAAAACTAATTCCGCGGAGCGAGGCTCGGCAAGATCGGCGACGATGGCGGCGCAGCGATCGCGCGGAGTTGTTACTTCGTCGAGCCGCTGTACGACGGCGGGATCTTTATCGATCAGGAGAACTCGCGCGCCGCCGGCCACGAATCTGCGACTAATCGCGAGACCCAGACCATTGGCCGCGCCGGTGATCACAGCGCAACGCCCCGTTAACGACCTGAACGATTCGATCGACACAAATTCACCATCTCCACAAAGCGCTTATATCACTGCTACGCCCGCCCGAGGCGATAGCGAGAAGGCTGCGACCCGGCGACCTGTTCAGCCGATCCGGCGCGGACGGCGTCGTCTAAGTGTCCTGAAAGTGCATTCGCCAATTCAAGCGACGTTTCCGCGGGCCACTCGCCAAGCTTTGGCGAAAGCGCTTCACACAATTCGCGCAGCGTGACGCCGCACGGATATGCTTTCAGCGACTCGCGAACGAGTGCGTCGGCTTCATCGACAAAGTGTTTTGTTTCCGCGCAGAATTCGCGGATCGCGGCTTGGCCGCGCCGGATGGGCCAGTGGCAACCGACAATCGTTTGCGCGTCGCTACTTTCGATTTTGCGGATTGTGTCGAGATACGGCTGCACGTAGAGATACGTGGGGCAAAGAGCCCAGCCGCAGGCGAGCGATTGATAGCCGCGCCCCTGAATCGCGTCGCCGTAATACAGCGTGCTGAATTTTCGATCGAAGATGCCCAGATGCCCGTGGCTGTGTCCCGGCAGGTGCCAGATTTCCAAGATGCGGTCGCTCGCGAGGCGCAGCGACTCGCCGCCGGTGAAAGTGAGATCGACACTCTGCGGAGTGGAACTGCAGGCGCGAATTTCCATTTCCGTTTTTGCGTCGAAGAAAATTCCGTGTTCGCGCCGGAAGGCGTCGTAGCGGTAGCTGTAAAGATAGTCGGGCGATTCGATCAGCGCGCGATCGGCGTCGCCGCACGCAATGCGCACATGTGGATTGCGTTTTTTGGTTTCGGCGGAACCGCCGCAATGATCGCCATCGGGATGCGTGATGATGATCCAGGTCAGCTTACGAACGCCAAGCTGGGCAAGCGCGGCGGGGACGTCGTGCTCGGCGTGTTTGCGCGTGCCGCAATCGATCAGAACGGATTGGTCGCCCTCGCGCAGCACCGGCAGGTAGAGGGGACGCCCGTTGATCTCGCACTCGATGAGGTCGGCGCCGGAATAAAGTTGTATCAACGCGGGATCCTGTTCAGCTTCAGCAGAAGGCTACGGGATGCGGACGTGCTCGAACTGCTTTTGCGCATCTTGCAGGCCCTTCACGAGAATGAAATGGTCGTCGGCGCAAGTGATCATTCGCGCGCCTCGTAACAATTCTTTCTGCGCTTCGGCCGGCGTGTTCGTCACGGTGCCCCACCATTTTCCCGTTCGCGCGGCGGCCTTCGCGACTTTGTCGAGCGCGCCTTGCACGAGCGGGTGTTCGCGCTGCATCGGGACGCCGAAGTCGATGGAAAGGTCGGCGGGCCCGACGAAGAGTAAATCTACTCCATCGACTGCTGCGATCGCTTCGGCGTGTTCCACCGCGTGTTGATCCTCAATTTGGACGGCAAGGAAGGTTTCGTCGTTGCGATCTTTCAGGTACGGTACGGGATCGGCGAGCGCGTAATCGCCGTCGGCACCGGCTCCGTCGAACCCGCGATTTCCGAGCGGCGGAAATTTGGCCCATTCCACCCACTGGCGCGCTTCTTCGGCATTTTGGCAGTGGGGAACCATCACTCCGTTTGCGCCGAATTCCAATGCGCGCATGGCGCTGGTGTAACCGTTTTTCCGGATGCGCACCATCAGGTCGATACCCGTGGCACGGCATGCGAGCGAGAGCGGATCGATCCGGTCGTACCCGTAGCCGCGGTGCTCCATGTCAAACCAAACTACATCGAAGCCGAGTTTTCCAGCCAGCTCCGTAAACCACGGGTCGGCTACACGGTTGATGCCAACTACCCGCACGAAACCCCCGGATCTGAGAATGCTCTTAACCCTGCTCTTGATCACGATCGTCCTCAACGCTTAGCTTCGCCGTGGCGGGTCCTAAGTGTGAACGGAACCGCGCATCGAAGCGCTTATATCGGCTTTGAGCGTGCGGCATAATAGGAGCAGGGGTTCGGGGTTGTCAAACCAAAAAGTGATACGAGTGCCCGTATTACGGAATGGAAGCAGTTGGTACGGAGGTCCTGCGATTCGGCGCCTTGAGGCAAGTATCGCGCGTGATGGCGTAAGCATTCTCTATTCAATTCATTAAGAGGAGAGGCCGATTTCTGCGAGGGGACGCGACCGCCGATTTACAGGGTAAGCGTCGTTCGGCCCTCAATTGCGGAACGTTTGTGGAGTTTTGTTGCGGTCCGTAATACGGACTGGCGTGCGCATTACGGTTGACAGTTTTAGCTTCGTATCTATACTCCACCGAGTCCGAGCAGCCGGTGCGACTGCGATGCGCGAGCGCCCGGCTTCGACGCTACAGGGAGGGTGCCGCGTGAGCAGTTCGACGGACATCGCAGCCGCGAGCCGAAAGCTTGGAACATCCGAGCGGCGCAAATTCGTGATCTTGATCTCCGCCACCGCGGCCGTCGGTGGATTTCTGTTCGGGTACGACACGGCCGTAATCTCCGGCGCGATTCTTTTTGTGCGTTCGCAATTTCAACTCACTTCAGTGCAAACCGAGATTGCGGTGAGTGTGGTTCTCGCGGGTGCGCTTGTGGGTGCCGCGCTCGGCGGATATTTGGGAGATCGATTTGGGCGCCGGCCCACGCTGCTGGCCACGGCGATTGCGTTCGGAGTGTTCGGCCTGGTGACGGGGCTCGCGAACGGCTTCGCGCTTTTCTTTCTGTCGCGTCTGCTGGTCGGTGCCGCGGTGGGCGTTAGCTCGATGCTTGCTCCGCTGTACATCGCGGAATTGGCGCCGGAAAAATATCGCGGCGCGCTGGTCACGCTCAATCAGCTCGCGATTTCAGCGGGCGTCGTGGTGGCGTACTACGTGGATTACGTGCTCGCAGGCTCGGGCAATTGGCGGTGGATGTTTATGAGCGCGGTGTTGCCGTCGATGCTTCTGCTTGTCGGCGTGATTTACCTTCCGGAGACGCCGCGCTGGCTCGCCGCGAAAAACCGATTCGCACAGGCCGAGGAAATTCTGCGGCGCGTCGAGGGTCCATACGAAGTGGAACGCGATTTGGCTCAGCTGCGCGAACTGACCGCGCAGGATAAACTCAGCCTGAAGAACCTGTTTCAGCAGCGATTCCGCCGCCCGCTCGTCGTCGGCGTCGTCCTCGCGATTTTTCAGCAGATTACCGGCGTCAATACAATCGTGTACTACGCGCCGACAATTTTTCGCGCGGTGGGGTTTTCGAGTAACTCGGTCGCGATTCTCGCTACGTTCATCATCGGCTTTGTCGGGCTGTGCTTTGTGGTCTTCTCGATGTTGCTGCTCGATAAGGTGGGGCGAAGGCCGCTGCTTTTCGCCAGTCTGATCGGGATGACGATTACGCTGCTGCACCTTTCTTATTTGCTGGGCGAGCCATCGCCCGTGAAATGGCAGGTGCTGCTCGATGTGATCGCGTATCTCGCCGCGTTTGATTTTGGGCTTGGACCGGTATTCTGGCTGCTGATCTCGGAAATTTATCCGACCACGGTGCGCGCACAAGCCATGTCTGTGGCGACTTTCACGGTATGGGGCTTCGACTTTCTCGTTACGGCCACGTTCTTGACGCTCGCGGAAAAGCTCGGCATGCGCGGCTGTTTTCTGCTGTTCGCGGTTGTGTGCGTTGCGGCGCTTCTGTTTGCGTTTGCATTCGTGCCGGAGACGCGCCGGCGCACGCTCGAGGAAATCGAGAAATCCTGGAGTTGACGATCGAATGGGATCCGCGGCGTTGCCGATCCCGAATGGAGCGCGAGAAGGGAATCGAGTATCCTTGCTCGGCGCTGGGTGACGGAAAACAGGAAGATCTATGCCGACTTTGAACGATCGAGCGCGTGCGGTTCGGCACTTGGGGCGACCTTGATGAAGAAAATCGCGAAACGTCCGAAGCGAATACAGGAAGACAAGAACTACATCGAGGTGATGGGTAAGATCTTCACCGTGCTGGAATATTTTGTGGAGCACAGCAACAAACAGAAGTCGCTGATGTTCTCCGAGATCGCGGCGTCGCTGCCCTTCGCGCGGACCACGGTGCATCGAATCCTCTACTCACTGGAGAAGTTGGGCTACATCGAGAAGGATGACCAAAAATCCAGCTACCGGCTAGCCGGCAAATTTTTCGATCTAACCGGCGGTGCGGTGCATTTCCGCCGGTTGCTGGCCGTGGCGCGCAGCGAAATGCAAACTTTGCTGCTGCAATTCGGAGAGACCGTAAACCTCGGCGTATTGGAAGACGGGCAAATCACCTACATCGACGTGCTGCAGAGTTCCAGCGCGCTACGCATCGCGGCGAATCCGGGCGCGCGAAATCCGGTGCACTGCACTTCGCTAGGGAAGGCGATTCTTGCCTACCTTCCTGAAAGTGAAGCGCTGGCCGCGCTCGATCAATTCCCGATGATCCGCATGACTTCGCGGACAATCACGCAGAAAAAACATTACATGGAGCACCTGGCGCAGGTGCGAGAGAAGGCCATCGCGCTGGATATGGAAGAGCATCTGAGCGGCGTGGTGTGCGTAGCCGCGCCGATATTCGATCGCAACGGCAAAGTGATCGCGAGTATCAGCATTTCCGGTCCTACTCCGCGCATGAAGCCGAAGCTGTCGCAAATGCAGGATGAAGTGAAAATTGCTGCGTCGAATATTTCGCGCATGCTTTCGCCGAGCGGTCGCCCCGGAGAGAATGCAACGCCGCGCCCCGCGCTCGAGCGCGGCGCAGGCCCCGCGCATTAAGAGCCACCGCCGCGGCCTCGCGGCGACTGCATTGTAATTGTAAACACGCATTCCGTAATACGGACAACTCACCGAATTTCTGATTGACGCTACTAAGCGATTTTCGTAGGATGGGCCCCGCTTCGGACCGGTAACGTCACTTTGCCCGATTTTGTTGGTTTTGCTGGCTTGTTTTTCGATCTAACCGTTTAGATCGAATTCAGGACGCCGCACGTTCCGGTCCGCGTACGGGGTGGGTGTTAGTGCAGAACGAACCAATTTCGCGGAGGCGGTGCCTTGCGCTCATCGGCGCAGGTGCGGGCGCCACGGTCGGCGTCCTTGTCCCCGGCGGGAAATTCAGCGCGTCGTACGCAGCGCAAAGACAAGAAAGCTCCGCGAGTGGAATTTCCGCGAACCAAGAAATCCTGAAAGAACTGATGGCGGCGCGGGTTTACGCTCAAACCCCAGCGCAACCGCGCGCCGAATTCGGTCCAGCCAGTCCCCGGGACGCCGGATCAGGGTGGCAAATCGCACTGAGTGAGGGCTGGCAGCTATCGGAAGCGGACGATCGTCTCACCCCGGGACGCTACGCTTCCGATGCGGATTGGATTGACGTCACCTTGCCGTGCCCAGTGCAGTACGCGCTGATGAAAGCGGGCCGCGCTACTTTATGGATCGACAATTTTTTCTGGCTCGCTGCCGGCGAAAAATTCACCGTCAACGGCGTCGCGCGTCTCGACATGACCGGCCTGGACCCGATCTCGGCGTCGAGACCCGCAGATTCGAAATTTGCTGTGCGAGTGTCGTCGTGGAATTCACCCGCGCTGGAGCTTCAACTGGCGTGAGAGTCCTTTTCAAACTGAGGGAAGTGGAAGTGGCAATGCGTCGCGAAGAATTTCGGGCAAGTAGCACCGCCGTACGAACTGAGAAAAGATGCAGGAGAGGCCAATGAGTCTTGAACGAAGCTGTTCCTTCCGTTGCAACTCTGCTGTTCGATCCGCCGTGGCAGTCGTGATTTTGCTGTGTTTGGTGTGGGGGCAAGCCGCGTTCGCCGGTGTGACCGGCACGATCTCGGGCATCGTGCGAGATCCCAGCGGGGCGGTGTTGCAGGGCGTACAAGTGGTAGCCACAAGTGCAGAGACGGGTGTGGCTACAACGGTCACCAGCGATAGCGACGGCTTTTACTCGTTCCAAGCGCTGCCGGTGGGAACCTACGATGTGCAGTTCAGCCTGAAGGGTTTCAAGAGCAGCGTGCAGACGGGAATTATCCTGCGCGTAAACGATGTGCTGCGCGAAGACGTGACACTCGCGGTCGGCGAAGTTTCGGAAAAAGTTTCGGTAGTTGCCGATGCTGTGCAAGCCGAGACCACCAGCACGCAGATGGGCCAGGTGATCGGTTCGCAAAAAATTGAGGAAGTTCCTCTCGCGACGCGCAGCTACACCGACTTGCTTGCGCTGCAAGCCGGCGTGGTTTCCACCACGTCTGGCCTATCCGGCGGCCTCGGCGGACAGTTCACCTCGACGGGCTTCGCGATCCAACAAGTATCGGGCGATTTGAATGCCGGCAACTTGTCAGTAAACGGTATGCGCGAAGCGGCCAACGGGTTCTTGCTCAACGGCGCGACCGTACAGGAAATGGCGTTTTCGGGCACGGCGGCCATTCCCAACCTTGATTCGATCGAAGAATTCCGCATCATCACGAATAATTTCGACGCGGAATACGGCAGCTACGCGGGCGGCCAGGTAAACGTAGTCACGAAGTCCGGCGCGAATCAGATGCACGGAAGCGTTTTCGAGTTTGTGCGCAACACTGCACTCAACGCGCGCAACTATTTCGATCCCGCAACGGACGGTCCAAAAGGCAAGTTCGACCAGAATCAATTTGGCGGTACGTTCGGCGGGCCGATCAAGCATGACAAGCTTTTCTACTTTGTCGATTACCAAGGCACCCGGCTGAACTTCGGACAGAGCTCCGGCCAGGTGCTGGTGCCGAGCGACGCGGAGCGCAGCGGAAATTTCTCGGATCCAACGCTCGCTTCACAGTTGACCGGAGTGGTGCAGGGCGCGAACTGGGCATCGCAACTCACCTCGGCGCTCGGCTATCCTGTCGCTGCGAATGAACCCTACTACTTCGCGGGATGCTCCAGTGCGAACTGCGTGTTTCCTGGTGCTCAAATTCCGTCGAGCGCGATTTCAACTCCCTCGAGCAATTTGCTGCAGTACATTCCCGAATCGAACGGTGTAAACGGCCAGGGCCAGGCGATCTATTCCGCATCAAACGCCGTCCAGACGCTCCGCGATGATAAAGGCGCAGGCCGCATCGACGCGAATTCACGCTGGGGCTTGCTCTCGGGATACTACTTTATCGACGACAACAGTTTGCTTTCACCTAACCCGGTAGAGCCCGGATTCGGAAGTGGTTCGCAAGGGCGCGTTCAGCTGATCGATCTCTCCGACACGAAAACTTTCGGCAGCTCCACGGTGAACGAATTCCGCGTCGCATTCACGCGCCTCTCGGAAATCGTGAACCGGCCGACGGGCGGCATCGGTCCTGACATTCTCGAGCAACTTGGTTTCACAGGAATCAGTCCATCGGTTCCGGCGTATGCGGGCGTTCCGCAGATCAACTTTCTGAACTTTGGAGTCGGCTCCGGCAGCTCACCGCTTCCGATCATCGAGAACACGTTTTCGTTCGCCGATAATTTCAGCAAAGTGGTAGGCACGCACTCGATGAAATTCGGCGCGCTGGTTCGATTCAATCAACTCACCGAAAAGAACGGCGGATCAAACGGTTCGTACTCCTTCAACGGTTCGGAAACCGGCATTGACTTCGCGGATTTCCTGATCGGCGCGCCGAACAGCTACGGCCAAGGCCAGGGTTATCCGTCGTACGGCCGTAGCCACGACTGGGGGCTTTACGCGCAGGATAGCTGGCGCATACGACCTGACCTGACGCTGAACTATGGATTACGTTACGAGGTCAGCTCGCCGTGGTACGAACTGCACAACGAAATCGAAACGATCGTGCCAGGGCTGCAATCGCAAACGTTTCCCGGCTCGCCGACGGGGTGGGTTTTCCCACTCGATCACGGTATCGCACGCGGACTTGCTCCGACGCGGTACAACAATTTTGCGCCGCGTGTTGGCGTCGCGTGGTCGCCGAGCATTTCCGACGGATGGCTTTCAAAAATCACTGGCGGCCCTGGAAATTTCAGCGTTCGCGCAGGATGGGGAAAGTATTACTCCACGTTCGAAGGTGCAACAAACTTCAACGAAATCGGCGACGCTCCGTTCGGCTATTTCTATGGCAGCCCGGCGCCGCCCGAATTCGCGAATCCGTTTATCACGCGTGGCACGGGCATCGACAATGGCCAGCGCTTTCCCGTCGCTCCGCCGCCGTACAATTCTTCGCCGAGGAATCCAGACACGAGCGTCGATTGGGCAAACTTCCTTCCGATCGGCAGCTCGCCCGCGTTCTGGTACAAAAACGTGCTGCCCTACGCGGAACAGTACGATCTCGCGATCGACCGCCAACTCGCGCGCGGCACATTGCTCACGCTCGCGTACGTCGGGTCGCAAGGTCATCACCTGATGTCTGCGGAAGAAGCGAACCTCGGCGATCCGGGTGTTTGCTTGAGCGTTAGCCAGGTCTCGCAGGTTGCGCCGGGTTCGCCAACGTGCGGTCCCTTCGGTGAGAGCCAGATTTACACGACGGCCAGCGGACAAACGATCAACGGCACGAGAGGTCCGCTCGGCATCAATTTCACGAGCGACGCTTACTTCAAGACGATCGGCAACTCGGACTACAACTCGTTTCAAGCCACGCTGAAGCGCGTCACCGGCCGCCAGCAATTCCTGGCCGGTTACACGTTCAGCAAGTCAATGGACACCGGCTCGGGCTACGGCGAGCAAGTGGATCCGCTCGATCCGACGAAGAAAGCGCTCTCGGCGTTTAATTCAACGAACAACTTTGTGGTGAGCTACAGTTACCTGCTTCCAATTGACAAGTTGGCTTCTAATCGGCTCACGCAGGGATGGAGAGTGAGCGGTATCACACGTTTCTCCACCGGTCTGCCGGTCACGCTGCTCGAAACCGACGACCGATCGCTGCTCGGCACGTCCGGTTCGGGTCCGATTCAACTTCCGTACGATTCGCCGGAGTACAACGGTGGACCACTCAACTTCACGAACCCGCGGTCCGGGCAGCCGTACTTCGATACCTCGAACTTCAGCGCGGAGCCGCTCGGCCAACTTGGAAATTCGCCGCGCCGGTTCTTCCACGGTCCGGGAATCAACAACTGGGACATCAGCATTCAGAAGGACACGAAGATCACCGAGAGCAAGACGCTGCAAATCCGCAGCGAATTCTTTAACGCCTGGAACCACGCGCAATTCGGACTGCCGGACGGGAACTTCAACGACGCGACTTTCGGTTTGGTCACGACGGCGAACTCTCCCCGCATCCTGCAGTTCGGAGCGAAGTTCCTGTTCTAGCGGTGGCGGACTGAATCAATTTATGCGGGGCCGTTCTCAGTTGAGGGCGGCCTCGTTTTTGTTTATGAATCATAGTCGTCGTCGGGGAGTGTAAAGATGCGCGGTTTCGTTGCGCGTGGCGTTTTTGGTCGCTGCATTTTGAGCGCGGCGGTGTTCGTCGCTTTGTTCGCTTCGCCAATGCGCGCTCAGACTCCGGATGAGCAATCCGCGATACAGGCTTCCGCACTCGCGAATCTTTCAAGCGATGCGCGTAATGTGATTGCGCGGCTCGCGCCTCTAAAAACGCTGCCTGCCGGCGATTGGCGTTTTCATTTGGGCGATCTTCCGCACGGAGAGGCGACCGACTTAGATGATCGAGCTTGGGAAATTCGCAGGCCCGGCAGCACTGCGCCTAAGGACACGGTGTGGTATCGCCGGGGGATTGAGATCCCCGCGCGCCTTGACGGCTACGACCTTGCGGGTTCGCGCATCTGGTTGATCCTTCATTTCGATGTCAACGGACCAATGACACAGATTGTTTATTTCAACGGGCGCCGCGTCGCGATGGGCGAGGAACTGGAGCCGGTGATTCTTTGCGACGCGTGCAGGCCCGGCGAAAAAATATCGGTGGCCATTAAACTCTTAAAGACGGTGGACGTGAAGGTGTTCACCGGAATCGATTTTCCAATCGAAGTGAAAGCGGGAAGGCCCGCGCCCGAAGATCTCCGCCAGGAGCTACTGTCCGCCGCGATTCTTGCGCCCGTGATTGTGAAGACGCAGGCGAAACGCGACGAATTCATCTCGACGGTCAATGGGGCCGCTCAGGCCGTGGATCTTGCAGCGCTGGAAACCGGCGACTCCCAGAAATTTGACTCGAGCTTACGTAGGGCAACGGAGCTGTTGTCGGCGCTCGCACCCGCGCTGCATCGCGTCTCGTACCACCTGACCGGAAACTCGCACATCGACGCGGCGTGGCTGTGGCCGTGGACCGAGTCGATCGATTCGATCCGACGTACGTGGGGAACGGCGTTGCAATTGATGAACGAATATCCCGACTACACCTTCACGCAGTCCGCCGCGCAGTACGACATGTGGATGGCCGGGAAGTATCCATTCCTGAATGACGAAATCAAACAGCGCATCGAGGATGGACGGTGGGAAATTGTCGGCGGAATGTGGGTGGAACCGGACCTGAATCTGCCGGACGGCGAATCACTCGTGCGCCAAATCTTGATTGGCAAGAAGACGTTTCGAGAGCTGTACGGCGTTGACGTGAAAATCGGCTGGAACCCCGACTCGTTCGGTTACACCTGGCAGCTTCCGCAAATTTATAAGCGATCGGGCATCGATTACTTCGTCACGCAAAAAATGACGTGGAACGACACCAATCAGCTGCCGCTGAAATTATTCTGGTGGCAGTCGCCGGATGGCAGCCGCGTGCTGTCCTATTTTCCGCACAACTACGACAACGACAACTTCGATCCGTCCCGCCTCGCAGCCGATTTCGCGCTCGCACGCACCCGCGCGCCGGGGCTTTCGGAGCTCATGGATCTTTATGGAGTGGGCGATCACGGCGGCGGCACCACGCGCTACACGCTCGACCAGGGCGAGCACTGGCGCGAGCCGTCGAAAGTTGTGCCGAAGTACAAGATGGGCACCGCGCAGTCGTTCTTCGACGATGTGCAGCCCAAGCTAGACTCATCGTCGCCGGTGTGGAACTACGATCTGGTCGCGGCAGGCGTCCCTGCGCTCGCGGCGCCATCCGACGACAAAGTCCGCATCCCCACTTGGAATGACGAACTTTATTTCGAATACCACCGCGGCGTTTTCACAACGCAGGCGGGGCACAAACGCGAATTGCGCGTGAGCGAAGAGAATCTCCTCGACGCTGAAAAATACGCTGCGTTCGCCTCGCTCGATGGCGAAGCGTATCCCCACCAGTTGCTCGACCAGGCCTGGAAAAAGCTGCTCTTCAACCAGTTCCACGACCTCGCCGCGGGCTCGGGCCTCGGTCTTATATATAAAGATGCGCGCGGTGACTTTGACCAGATTCACCGCGAAACGCGGGAGGTCGCTTCCTCCGCGTTGGACGATCTGGCGGCCCGCGTGGATACGCGCGGCGGCGAGGGCGTGCCTGTGCTGATTTTTAACTCGCTCGCGTGGCCGCGCTCGGCGATCGCCACGCTGAAAGTCACGATGCCTGCGCCAGTCGCCGGTGAAGTGTACGTCGTGGATGCTCAGCAAAACGTTCTGCCGTCCCAGATTGTGAACCGGCGCTCGGAATCCAATTCGGTTGAGTTGCTGGTGCAATCTCCTGAAATTCCGTCGCTGGGTTATACGCTCGTTCACGTCGTAGCGGGCAAGCGTCCCTTTGCGAGCGACCTGCAGGCGCACGGCCTCACCATCGAAAATTCCGCCTTGCGCGTGCGCGTCGATCCAAAATCCGGCTGCCTCATCTCGCTCTACGACAAGAAGGATCAGTACGAGTCTCTCGCCGAGGGCGCCTGCGGGAACGAGCTAGTCGCCTTCAAGGACACGCCAAAGGCTTACGACGCGTGGAATATCGATTCCGATTTCGACCAGGTTTTCTCGCGTCTCGATAACGCAGACTCCGTGGAGCTTGTCGAATCCACTCCCCTTCGCGATGTGATTCGCGTGAAGCGGCACTGGCAGGCTTCGCATTTCACGCAAGACTACGTTTTATACGCGCACAGCGACACGCTCGACGTGGCGAATGATTTCGATTGGCATGAAGATCACGTTTTGCTGAAAGCTGCGTTCAATCTCGCTGCGCACAGCGACCATGCCACGTACGAAATTCCGTACGGCACAATCGAACGTCCTACGACGCGCAACAATTCCTGGGAGCGCGCGAAATTCGAAGCGCCCGCGCTGCGATGGGCCGACCTTGGTGACGGTGCGCACGGGTTCAGCCTGCTCAACGACTCAAAATACGGATACGACGCGGTCGGCAATGTCCTTCGTCTGTCGCTACTGCGATCGCCCACATGGCCCGATCCGAAAGCCGATCGCGGCGCTCAGCCATTCACCTACCGGCTTTACCCGCATCCGGGAAGTTGGAAAGACGCGCTCACCATCCGGCGCGGCTACGATTTCAACTACAACTTAAGTGCGGTTCAAGCCACGACCCACACCGGCGCGATGCAGCCGCAGCATTCATTCGTGGAAACTCAGAACGACAACGTCGTTCTCACCGCCGTGAAACGCAGCGACGACGACCGCAGCCTGATCGTCCGCCTCTACGAATGGGCAGGTAAAGATTCGATGGTGACGCTCCGTATTCCCGCTGGCGCACAATCCGCCGAAAGCACGAATCTGATGGAGCAGCCCGATCCAGCTCGTGTATTCCTTATTAAGGATGAAGTTCGCGTGCCCGTTCACCCCTTCGAAATCGCGACCATCCGGATCGACTACCCGGCGCCATTCGGCGAGCCCGCAAGGCCCTGATGCTCAAGATATCGAGGCCGGATAATACCGAGGTTTCGGAGTTTTCCCACCAGCACAAATAGCTTAAAATTGAACAGCCCCACCACCGTGGGCGTGTAGCTCAGCTGGGAGAGCACCTGCTTTGCAAGCAGGGGGTCAGGGGTTCGATCCCCCTCACGTCCACCAACACTTTTCTTGCCGTTTCTGAAATCCGTGTCGCGATTTGGCCACGTGTTTGTCCCCTCGAGTTTTGGAGCGCGTGTATTGTTGGGAGCAAGGTGCCCTTCCAGATCGAAGGACCGCGCAGCTGTGCTTCGCTAACGGGCATCTAACTTCGCTCGTCCAAGCTGCGTCCTCATCACAACGTCTTTCGGCTCTGATCCACTCGGTCGTTACAGGCCCACTCGATGCAACAGCGCTTGGAAGCGCGCGTCGGCGCGAAGCGAATCGAAGCCGGGGCGCAGCAGGACGCCGGGATTGAATCGTTCGTCGTAACCTTTTTGAAGCCACTTCATCGCTTCATCGTTTTGGCCGAGCGATGCATAGACCATCGCGATCTCCGTCGCGTGCGACGAGGTGGCGCTGGACTGCTTCATTAGTTGCGCAAGCAATTTTTCAGCTTCATCTTCCTTTCCGGA
>Ga0206966_1155_pt1 | contig 17907 bp, 17 predicted proteins | sample Alteio_BWOrgHeat_23_FD_152970 | JGI IMG/M metagenome (GOLD analysis project Ga0206966, IMG submission 152970) | Enriched cells from forest soil in Barre Woods Harvard Forest LTER site, Petersham, Massachusetts, United States -... | ecosystem: Environmental > Terrestrial > Soil > Temperate forest >...
TAGGGGCCAGGGAACATGGGACTGGGATCGACGTCGAGAGCTGAGTTTCGTAGGAGACCGCTTTCGAGACTGCTACTCCTCACAGCAATGAGGTAGAGAGCGGTAATACTACGCTTCGTGGGCGTTACATAATACGAAGAACTCTCTTAGAGCAAAACGCACCATTGGCAACGAGAAGTCTTCTCTTTACTAATAGTCCTTTCAGATGGATGAATCAACCGCTTTCGGGAAAGGTGAAACCGAATCGCCTGAGTTTTCGTTCTCGGTAAGGTGGCCGGGCTGGAACCGGCGAAGGTCTCGAACCTATAACGCCGTTTTTCCGGGGTTTGATTAGCGAGCTTGCTTCTTGGCTGACGCCTGCTCTTTCAGATGCTTCAGCTCTTGTTCCAATTCGGTCTTAGTATCCGACGCGCCCCACTCGGATCAGCTTGGAGAAATCCGGAGAATCGCCGGCTGCGTGAGCCGCGGAGTTAATGTGTGCCTGTTCCTTCAACTGCGGGAAGGTAAGTTCACCGGTCACCAGCCGCCCGCGGTTGTACATCAGCTGATCCATCGTGCCATTCAGCACAAGTTGAATGCTCCAGCCCTGCGGGTTCCCGGTCACATCGGCAAGTTGTTTGTCGACCGTCGATGTGCAGTTCCGGGTCAGTTCGTTGTACCATTCCGGGTTATCCTTCAGATTGTTCATGTAATTGACGTAAATCATTAACATCGCGCGAGCGACCGCCGGCGTCACCTGGACGCGGTAGAGATAAACATCTTCGTCCGGATCCTTGCGGTAGTTCGTGCGCAGCCGAATCACGTCGCCCTCATCCGCCGCGACAACGATCAGCCCAAACTGCCGGTAGAATCCGCGAAACAGCGAGTAGAACTGACCCGGCCGGTAGCGCGCCTCAATCGAGAACGCTAGGTGCTGGTCTCCGAAATCAAAACTGACCATCGGGTGACTGGCAAACTTGATTCCCCAGTTATCCAGGAAGAAGTCAACACCGCGGAGTTGCGACAGGTCGTAGGTGCGGTCGCTCCAGCAGTCCGAGTAGTCCTTGTCCGTGCGGTATTTGCAATCGCGGACATTATGCACCGTCATCTGGTCCCCATGAATCTCCGCCCTCGCATTTCGCGAAAGATCCGCTTCCCACGGAGGATCGTTGGTTGGTTTCAGCGACATCCACCACACTAGCACCACCACGCAACAAGCTACACAAGCAGCCATACGCAGCCAGACTCCCTTCACGGCAAACAGAGCCCCCAACACAGCCACAGTGAAGAGCACCGCGGCGGGAATCCGCAACCAAACGTGTCGAACGTCGAAGCATAGTGCCACGAACGTCCACACCATGAAGATCGAGACGGCCAGCCATCCTAGAACTTCGGCGACGACTCGCACAATGATCGGCCATTTGGGTTTCAAGTTTTTATCCCTCATCGAACTCCAATCCACCACGTCGCCGTATATTGGTCAACCTACTCTGTCAAGATATAAGCTCACAGATTCATCGCCCGAGGAAGATAATGCTTCGAAGGGCGGAAAAGTCCGGATTTCGGTAAAGTGGCCGGGCCGGAACCGGCGAACGTCTCGAACCTATAACCCATTTTTCAGGAACTTTGACGCTGACTTCGGATCGCCGTTCGGCAGAAAGGTTTCGAGTTGGCTACTAGTACTACTGTGTTATAAGAAGTCTCGTCTGCGAGACTTCTTATAACACAGTAGTACTAGGGACCTGACGTGCAATTCAGTCAACAAGGGCGCTTTCGAGGATTAATAGTGCGATCATAAGACGCGCTCAATGAGCGCCAACAGATAGGGGAGAGACCTGTGCAATGGTTCCTTAATTTGCCCGACTGGCTCTACGGCATCCTCTCGATCCCGTTCGCGGTACTGATCGGCGTGGGCGGCCTGCTGGTCACTCGCAAATGGATATCGCGGCTGCACGTCACCGCCTCACACAACGAAATAGTCAGCTATTATCTGAGCACGGTCGCCATCTTCTACGGCATTATGCTGGGCTTGATTGCTGTCAGCGTCTGGGAGAGCCACGACGCCGCAGGGACAGCTATTGCAGCGGAAGTTGGCTCCCTGGCGACCCTGTATCGCGACGTGAGCGGTTATCCGGAACCTGAGCGCAGCACGTTCCAGGCAGACTTGCGGGAATACACGCGGTATGAAATCGATGTGGGCTGGGCAGAGCATCGCAAAGGGATCATCAGCGGAAGCGGAATTAAGCGCCTGTGGCTCTTCCAAAGCAAATTGCAAACATTCGAGCCCAGGACCAAGGGGCAGGAGATGCTTCATGTTGTCACCCTGCGTGCCTTCGACGACCTCGTCCGGCAACGCAGTCTAATGCTGGATACTGTCACATCGCACATGGCTCGGCCTCTGTGGGTTTTTGTCATCCTTGGTGCGGTGCTTAGCTTCGTCGTGAGCTGGTTCTTTCAACTGAAAAGCTTCGCCATGCATGTGTGGATGACGGTTTTCTTTGCCGCCCTGCTGGGTATGGAGATCGATCTTCTGGTCATTATGAGCCACCCCTACCGTGGCAGCCTCGGCCTCACTCCAGAAGGCTTCCAAATCGTATATGACATGCTCATGCGGTAGGTCACTCCCGTGAGCGGCATTCCGGACGTCCCGAAATGCCTGTGAAGTCCGGGTTTGCGGTAAGTTCACGCCAGATCAAATTGACCCACTACCGATGAGTTCATAGGCTTGACTTTCGGTGGGATACGGCTGGAGAATCACTTGGATTTCAAGAATGCCTTCGTCGAATTATCTCAGGCAGGTCACTTCTCCGATAAGAACAAACAGCTTGTTGCAGTTGGGCCTTTTCGCTGAATTGCTGTTACTGCTTTCACTTCCTAAGATCTGGTTCGCATTTGCTGTTTACTTCCAGCGCAACCGCAGTTCAAACCGCATGTTCTTCAAGACGTTTCCTTTTGATTACGTCCTGAACATGCTTGCTGACGAGGAGGCGGCGATCATGGGTACAGTCACCAAATGCATCCCACAGCGGTATTCGTGTGGGATGCTTCGTATTTCAATCGCAAGTTTTGTAGTTTTCCTCGCTGCGATGTTCCTGGCGCCTCAGACCGCACAGGGTGCAGCGGGGAAGCCAAACATTCTGGTTATTTTCGGCGATGACGTCGGGCAGACGGACATCAGCGCGTACAGCATGGGGCTGATGGGCTTCCACACGCCCAACATCGACCGCATCGCCAAGGAAGGGATGCTGTTTACCGACTACTATGCGGAGAACAGTTGCACCGCTGGTCGCGCGACCTTTATTACCGGTCAGAGCGCGTGGCGCACAGGACTGACCAAGGTGGGAGCGCCGGGCGCCTCAGCGGGTCTGCAGGCGCGGGACGTCACCATCGCGCAGGCGCTTAAGCCGCTTGGTTACGCCACGGGCCAGTTCGGTAAGAACCATCTTGGCGACAAGGATGAGTTCCTGCCGACCAACCATGGCTTCGATGAGTTCTTCGGGAACCTGTACCATCTCAACGCGGAAGAAGAACCCGAACGCCCTTACTGGTTCAGTAACAATCCCGATTTCCTGAAGAGTTACAACCCACGTGGCGTCATTCATTCTTACGCAGATGGCAAGATCGAAGACACCGGGCCGCTGACCGTAAAGCGAATGGAAACCGTCGATGACGAAACGACGAAAGCCTGCGAGGACTTCATTACCAAACAGGCCAAGGCAGGTATGCCCTTCTTTACCTGGATGAACTTCACGCGGATGCATGTCTTCACCCACGTTCGTCCCGAATATGAGGGAAGCAGGAATGGGCAAGGGCTTTTTCTACGCGGATGGCATGTGGGAGATGGATCAGAACGTTGGCAGGCTACTCGGCTTGCTTGACGACCTGAAGATTGCCGACAACACCATCGTGATCTTCACCACCGACAACGGCCCGAACATGTTCACCTGGCCCGATGCGGCGGTCTCTCCGTTCCGGAGCGAGAAGGACTCGAACTGGGAGGGCGCTTTCCGCGTTCCCGCCATGATCCGTTGGCCCGGGCACATCAAAGCTGGGGAAGTCTCGAATGAGTTATTTTCGGGGCTCGACTGGTTTCCAACGCTGCTCGCCGCGGCGGGCGATACCGACATCAAGGAACGCCTGCTCAAGGGCGCCAGCATCGGCGGCAAGACCTTCAAGGTGCATCTGGATGGTTACAACCAGTTGCCCTACCTCTCCGGGCAGCAACCGCATGGCAGCCGCCCTGACTATTACTACTTTGATGACGATGGCCAACTGGTGGCGATGCGGTTCGATGTCCTAGAACCGGGGGCAACCAGTGCGACCGCGTGGAAGATCGTGTTCTGCGAACAGCGACAACCGGGTCAGTTGGACATTTGGGCCAACCCATTCACCTGTCTGCGGTTGCCGAAGATGTTCAATTTGCGGATGGATCCATACGAGCACGCTCCGGTCTCAGGCGACGGATACGATGCATGGAGGGCAGACAACGTTTATGTGGTATTCGAGGGAACACGGAGGGCGGCATTATTCCTGCAAACCTTCATCGAATATCCGCCCAGCCAGTCGCCTGCGAGCTTCTTCGTCGATCAGATCGAAGACGCTGTGAAGAAGAGAATCGCGCAGATGCAACAGACACAACAGCACGTACAGAGCTCGAAAGACTGAAACGCCTGTCAACCGAAACCAGGAAAAACTCGGTGGTGCGATGTCCAGCGCATCACCGAGTTTCTTTTGTTGCTGAGCCAATGCTCCAGCATAGGCAACCAGCCTTTGCCGGGCACGGTCCTGATCCAGTTCTTCTCCCTGCCCGTGGGTGTTTGCGGTCCGAAGTAGGTGTCTACTGAGCCGTCGGCGTTGGCGACAGGGCCGGTGTATTGGCTGACACCGGGAAACTTTTCCCCGTTCTGCAGCTCTGAGCGGCTGAGGGCGTCACCGACGACGACCGACCAGAAGAGTTTAACCGGGACATTTGGGGGCATATGAAGCCGTTAGCTTTTGCCCGGTCGGGATAGACTCGTGCCGACGGATCGCGCGAAGCGAACGTGTTCGCAGGCGACCTGGCAGCGCCGGCACGGGCTGCTTCTGAGAGCAACTGCTTTGCGTTGGCGTCAGGCGCGAATGGCTTACCCTTCTCGATGCCGATCGATGCAAAAAGAAAGCGATCCGAGGGCGAGATCGCATCCACCGGTTCTTTTTCGACGACCGCCGCGAGGCTCTCGAAGTATTCATAGTTGTCCGGGAAGATGGTGTCGATGGGCTCGCCGGAGCCGTTCAGAAAGATCATTGCCGGAGGATCAGTAGCTTTGGACAGCGGATATATTCTCATCGTTTTCATGAGCGCGACTGCCTGATCGGGCTTCCGTTCACGAGGAGACCCCGCACGCCGAGCCAGACGCCGTATGTAGGAGATTTGCGCGGCGAAGTAGCCTGCGGGGGCTGACCATCGTAGTCCGGCGGCAACAGCAACATTTTGCCACCTTTGCCCTTGCGGAACTCGTAGAGCTTCTTCGGCGGTCGGGTAGCCGTTCCTGAATTCGAAGTCTCCGAAGCGGCTCTTAACGGTCTCGGTGCCGATCCAGCCGTGTGGGTTCGCGGTTTGGAACTGGGCGCTCGCGAGCGCCCAGCAAAGCGGAGAGCAAGCGATGGCGATCGCTAAAGCGGTAAGGGCTATGGGTTTCCTGGCGTGATCTCCTTTCAGGAGACATGATCCTCATTGGCGTAAAGCGTTAGCTCGACTTTTCGATATCCGATAGCTTCCAGGTTTTATCGAACAACGGCCTCTGCGGTCCATAGAAGCGGAAGAGAACTTCGAACTTGCCATTGGGGTCGGTGGGGACCCAGTTGGACTCCTCGCCTGCGGGTGCTTTTGGTCCGAAATAAACATCCGCCGAACCGTCGCCGTTCTTTTGCAGTCCCGGCGTCTGCGACGATCGGCTCCCCCACTGCATGTTGCGAACCAGCGCGTGGGTGTCGCGGTCGTAGACAGTGGCAGACCAGTACTGCGAGACGGGAGCGTTGGGCGGGACATTAAGACGATAGCTGCGGCTGCCATCGAGGCTGTGGCCATCCTTGTCGTTGAAGGTCATGAGATAGAACGAACCTCCTCCAAAGTTTTTGGCGCTGAAGAAGCCAACGGTGTAGGCGACGGCGCGACCGTCGATGGGGTATTTATCCGGGTTGGCATAGAAGGTGTGCAGGCCGTCGATGACGTCGCGTGAGACGGGCACATGCCAGTGGCCGCCTTCGTAGTAGGGCGGGGGAAAATAGGAGTGTTCATACTGGTCTGCGAGCCATGCGTGTGCCTCGCCGGCAGCCTCTTTGAGCAGGTCCTGCGTTTTCGTGTCGGGGTTGAAGGGCTTGCCCTTCTCGATGCCGATGGACCTGAGCTGATCGATCATGGCTTTGTCGCGGGTGAGCCAGGGCTCGGTCTGCACCATTCGGTTCAGTGATTCGAAGTAGCGCATGTCCCACGGGATGGTGGCGTCGTAGACAACGTCGATGGCGTCGATGAACTGGGTCGCAGGAGGATTGGTGGCCTGTGAGAGCGGATAGAGCTTGATCCGGTTGCCGTAGGCGACGGCTTTGGCGAGGTCGGCATCGCTGTTGCTCTTGAGGATAGAGCGGAGCAGACCAAAACCCTCGTAGTTATACGTGGTCAGGGCGATGTAGCCGGAGGGGAGTTTGCCTTTGTAATCCGGGGGGAGAATGAGGTACTTGCCGCCTTTGCCTTTGTCGGCACCAGCCGGGCCGACGTCCTCGATTGCTGTCTGCCAGCAATCGTCGATTGAGCCGGTGATGGAGCCTTCGTCGGCCGGAGGGATTTCGAGGACGACCGGGCCTGCGTCTTTGGTGTTGAAGAAGGTCATGAAATAGATCGAATCGGGGTTGGGGGTGAGGGTCTGGTTCTTCCAATCGAAGAGGCGCGACCAGTAGACGATCTTGTTGCTGCCCTTGCCAGCTTTGGCGTCGTGAACCATAGCCTGGTACATACGGTCGAAATTGACCGCAGGAGTGCCCCAGATGACGGCTTCGACGGCGCGGCGCTGGATGGTGTGGCCAGCGAGATCTTCGGAAGATACATTCTGCGCGGTAGTCGCAGGTCTCGCAGTTTCGGTCGGCGGGTTCTGGCAGGCAGTCAGAACGACGAGCAGGATTGTCGCAATGATGAAGTCAATTCGGTTGGATGGCATTCTCATGATTCCCCCTTTTCACATGAAGACGTCGACTTACGCGACGGTGCCTTTACTGAACCTATGAGCCTTGCAACTTTACATCAGCTTTGGGGGGGCTGCACCCTGCAGATTCCATGTCAATTGGAGACAAATCTCCAAGTCACGCATCGAGAATCGATTGGTCCCGAGATGGCTTCTCGGAAGCAATCCCGGTCACTTCGAGTGACATCGGAGCATGCTTTCGTCGGCTAGCTACTCGACTCGTCTTCGGAGCCTTCGGCGGGCAGCGCCCGTCGTACTTCGCCTGCATCCGCCTCAGCTTGAGCACGCCATAGAACACGGTAATCACCATGGCGATGACCAGGACTCCGCTGAACCTCCTTTCCAGCATGTACTCGCCCTCCCGAATAGGCGACGCAAGCTGCGAGGATCAGGCAGAGAATACCGGTGTTGATGATCCAGTTCACCCACTTCGGCACGACGAAGTGCAGAGTACCAAAGCCGGCGAGCTGGTACAGCATGAACGGCAGGATCGCTACCATCGGCAACAGCTCGGAAGCACCCAGCGCGTCATCGAGAGCGGCGGGCTCCCTGGCGTGGGGCAGCGAACTGTGTGCCGGTTCATGAAAGAGCGCCGGTATCGCGGCTAAGAATGGCACAACGGCGAGCAGTTCGAGTACCAGCGACCCGCACCAAGGACGAAGCGAAATCATCGCAGTAAGCCCACCCGCCCCCATTGCGCTTGAAATCTGTCTCTTTGGACGGTTAAGGTTCCGTGAGATCGATTCCATGAGCAACTCCCTGCGGAGATCACTGTCGGGCCTCACATCAGCGTTTCCCAGCGCGCTCAGCCCATACTGGCGTGCGCTTCCGATAAGGCGTATGAAGCTGTTCCTGGCGGGCACCTTCCTCATCGCCGCTGCGTCCGGTTTTTGCTTCGATCTGCTGCTGCTCAATTTTCCCAGTCTGGGTCGAGGCTTGTTTTGGCCTGTCTTGATAGGCATCTCCGCACCCGTACTGCTCGTTACCATAATCAAGAAAGCTCGCCTCGTTCCTGTCCTATTTGTGCTGGCCGTTGGTCTGTTTTGGCTGGGTGATCGCGCCGCGCATAGCTCAACGTCATTCCCGGTGGAGGAGGCGCTACACAGACGGGTAGTCTTCGACGCCATCGGCACTTTGCTTGCTGTCGGTGTTGGCTTTCGACTCCTGACCTTGTTTGCCGGAACAGAGGGCCTGGCCCACATCCGCATGCAGACCGAGCTTTCTCTGGCGCACGGCATTCAAGCGACTCTGGTGCCAACCGTCTCCTTCCAGAACGCCGGTTTCGAGGCGTACGGCAAATCCATTCCCAGCACTGAGATGGGCGGCGATTTGATCGATATCATCGCGAGCGATGGGAGTCTGCTCGTTTATGTCGCGGATGTATCGGGACACGGCCTGGCTGCCGGCCAGTTGATGGGGATGTTGAAGACTGCGATGCGGCTTGCCGTCCAATTCCGGCAAACGCCGGTTGCATTGCTTGAAAGTGCGGACCGCGTTTTGCCCGGCCTCAAAGGACCTGATATGTATGCCACGCTGGCTTTATTACACTTCGATGGTTCGGCGGAGGTGGAGTACTCTTCGGCAGGGCACGTCCCCATTCTGCATTATCGGGATCGCAGTCAGGACACGGCTCAGCTCTCGATGGAGCAGTTACCTTTGGGCCTGATTCCTGGAGCTTGCTATGCCAGCCAGCGCCTTATGTACTCATCAAGGGATCTCTTCCTGCTGCTTACAGACGGCATATCGGAAGTACCCAATGCAAGGGACGAGGATTTTGGGCTGACCCGTCTGGCGCAACTCCTGACGCAACACGCGGCGCAACCGTTGCCGCAGATTTGGGACGTGATCATGACGGAAGTCCGTAAACACGGTGTGCAACAGGATGACCAGACCTTGCTCCTGGTCCGGGCTATTCAATAACCCCTCTCAAAAGAGGGGGCCCTTTGGAAAACCCAAAATGGCTGAGTGGCGCATTCAAGCCCGGTGTTGGCTGAGTGGGGCCATTCAGACTTGCCCCTGCGAAGAAAACCCGGTCCCATCGCCTATCACCCAGTCTTTCCGGGACTGGGCAACGAGTATGCCGTCCTGTCCACGTCCCGATGTGTATCTGCCAATTGTTTCTTTGTTCTGCCCGAATACCGCCTAATCGGAAGCAATCCTGCGTCGTGCCTGTAAAGCACGTTTGCGGTAAGTTCGCCACGACCGGCCCTCTAACGAGGGAACCGATTGGGCTGCAACCAAGGCGCTCAGCCGCGCCTCTCAACTGAAAGAACTGCGTAGTTGCGCGCGGCTCGCTGAAAGGCGTCATCTGTAAGTTCCTCACCATGCGATCAAGCCCCAAAGCCCAGAACGGAGTCGGTGATGCTCTCATTCACCATGAAGCTCCAGTCAATTGGCTGGTCCCCCATCGCATGAGATTCATATTGGGCGCTCGGGGAATCTTCCTATTCATCCAGTCACTCCTCAAGAGTCCTTTGGCGGTGGGAGCTCTTGTTCCCAGTTCTCCCCAACTTTCGAGACTAATCGCGTCTCAGGTGGGTTGCAGGAACTCCCATGTGCTCGAAGTGGGAGCGGGCACGGGATCAATTACGGACGCACTGCTCAGCCTCGGCCTCCCAGCCAACCGCTTATTCGTGATAGAGCGTGATCCGTCGCTTGTTGCCCACCTGCACAAGCGGTTTCCGAACATCCGAGTCCGCTGCGGCGATGCAGAGCACGCCGGAGCCATCCTTTGTGAGGAAGGGATATCCCAGGTGCAGACTCTCATTTCGAGTCTGCCCGTTCGCAATTTGAACGGCGACGACCGGATCGCGATCGTGGGGGGAATGATGAAGGCGCTGGCTACAGATGGCCAACTGATCCAGTTTACTTACACAGCAAATTGCCCTTTTCCAACGGAACGGCTCGGATTGCATGCCGAACGCGTTGGTCGCGTCTGGATGAACATTCCGCCCGCCGTTGTATGGAAGTTCACACGGCCAGCTACGCTCTTAAGTACATTGCGCTGCCCTCCGCGCTCCGAGCGTCCGGCTTAGCGGCGAGCAATTCGCGGAACCGGCCCTGTCGGCTCCGGCCTGCATCATGCTTTGCGTGGTGCCGGAAAGCCTCCTTTTGACGCCGGACTCGAACTTATACCGGCTCGAATGGAGAAACCTTCCCACGTACCTCGTTATCCCCCAAGGCAGCGGAAAATCCGCGGGAGTGATTTGGGGGCATTGGCTGATGCCGGGTGCCGCAAACTCAAACCGAGAGGAGTTCCTCGATGAAGCGATTGCGCAGCACCCGCCGGTGTCGTCTCTCTCCTGATCGACGCTCCGCGAAAGCGTCCAAACTTCAAACCGATACCCGGTCCGGAACTGATTGCGCAACAAGTCGTTGATCTCCGTCGAGGGCTGGAATTATGGATTTCGCGTTACGCCTCGAAGGAATTACTCTGCAAAGCGATGACTCCTCGCCTTACTTTGACCAGGGTGGAACGACGCCCATCGTGCGCGCATAGGCAACAAGTTGCCCCATGTGCTCGTTGGCATCAATGATGATCCGCAGGTACATGGCGTCCACCGTTGAATCGCGCCTTTCTCTCCTCACCTTCTTCTCCAGATGCGACGGTGGCTGTACGAGGTGGGCCTTCTTTACCGCTTCCAGCGATCGCTTGAGCCAGGCAATCACTTCCGGCTTCGATGTCACGGTCTGCTCTGCATTTGCTTTCAGCTCGGGCGGGATTGGCGGTCCCGTGATGCTCAAGAGGAGAAAAATTCGCCATTGTGATGTGCATGTATACTTCGCTCACCGACCGCACCCCGGCTCCCCACTGCCTCTCTCAGACGTTTGCCAAAGAATCATATCGGCCTGGGAATGGGTCTCGTCGACGTATATCCCGAAATAAAATCCGCGGCTTCCAAATAGGCCTGTGTCGGTGCGCTCAGTTGGGTCGGTGAAGGCGGAGGGTTACCGGTCCTGGGAGCACTTGATAATCGTCGTAAACGGACTTCTGGTTGGCGTACACCTTTACCCGAACTCTATCTCCAACTTTCCCGTTTACGTTGAGCTTGAATCTTCCGATATCGTCTGGTATCGCCGTTGTATCCTGGCCGTCCACGAAAATTTTGATCGTGCTTTCCGCATCTGGCGGTGGAGTAACGGTGCCGGTCAGGACTATGACTGGAGCGGTTGCTCTTACGAGGGGCAAATCTAGAACGTTGCTTCCCAGTCTTTGTTCCTGCCATTGTTCTTCATAGCCATCGACCTGCGGCAGGACCGTCAGGGTTGAGTTCCTGAACTTTGGCGGAATACCTTTAAAGTCTGCTTCGCCGTTCGCACCGAGGAACGCGATGCGGCGGTCGTTATCCAGGTCGATAGTGATCTTGCCCGAGGTGATGACAGGATCGCGCGGGCTCGCGCTGTGAGCGCGCACCGTTAGGTCAAATGTATCTGGCGCGGGTGGGACGAGCTTAAATCCACCGACCAGAACCAGGAAGAAGAGAACTACTGGGCCACCGAGTTCCAGGGTGTTGCTGAGATGCTTATGAGTGAATCGAGCATAGCTCTTCATTGCACCAAACAGGAAAGCAGCGCAGGATAGCGCCCAGGGAATCAACAGGAGAAAGAAGACCTGCCCTTGAACGCCACCTGCGACGAGCTGATTAATTTGATAGACGTAGAGCAGGGTGAAAGCCGCAGCGAAGATGAGTCCGATCAGAGCGACGATGACGTAGCCCTTAGCCGAGAGCGGTTGGGCGGAATCGCCGACCGATGGGCCGCCCGGTTTTTGGCCGTTAGTTCTGGTCATTGTTTGTTCTTGTTCTTCTCACGGATATTTGCCGCCTGCTGTTTATAGGCCCTGGCCTCTGCTTTGCGTCCCAGCTTGCTTAAAGCCTCAGCTAAATTGTCCGCTGTCTGCGCGACCGTTGGGTGGTCCGGGCCAAGGGCCTTTACCTCGATGCCAAGAGTGCGCTCCAAAAGAGCTTCGGCCTCACTGTATTTTCCCAGGGCATAGTCGAGCGCGGCCAGATTGTTGAGGGATGTCGCAACTTGCGGATGGTTCGGCCCGAGGGACTTTTCAACGATGGCCAGGGAGCGCTGGTATAAGGGCTCCGCGTCGCCGTATTTCTTTTGGGTGTAGTAGAGCGCGGCCAGATTGTTGAGTGCGCCCGCAACGTCCGGATGATCGGGGCCCAGGGCTTTTTCGTCGATGGCCAGCGAGCGCTTCAGCAGTGGCTCAGCCTCGTTGTACTTCTTTTGGCGGAAATACACTGTCGCCAGGCCATCGCCGATTGCCGCGACCCGTGGGTGGTCGGGGCCTAAGGCCTTTTCGTCGACCGCCAGGGCGCGCTTGTACAAGGGCTCCGCCTCGCCATACTTCCCCTCGTAAATGTAGACCTCTGCCAGGTTGTTGAGCTCTTCGGCAAAGCCAGGGTGATTCGGGCCCAAGGCCCTTTCATCGATGGCCAAGGCGCGCTTGAATAAAGACTCCGCCTCGCTGTACCGGCCCTCCTCATTGTAGAGCAGCCCCAGGTTGTCGAGGTTTGCCGCAACATCCGGGTGGTCCGGGCCAAGAGCGTTCTCATCGATGGCCAAGGCTCGCTTGTACAAAGGCTCTGCCTCGGTGTACCGGGCCTGCTTATCGTAGAGTGACGCCAGGTTGTTGATGCCTCTCGCAACGTCCGGGTGATTGGGACCCAGGGCTTTTTCATCAATGGCGAGAGCGCGCTTGTACAAAGCCTCCGCCTGGGTGTAGTTGCCCTGATCCTCGTATAAGCTTGCGAGGTTGCTGAGGTCTGTCGCAACGTCCGGGTGATTGGGACCCAGGGCTTTTTCATCAATGGCGAGAGCGCGCTTGTACAAAGGCTCCGCCTCGCTGTAGTTGCCCCGGGCATAGTAGAGAGCTGCCAGGTTGTTGAGGTCTGTTGCAACGACTGGACTGTATGGTCCTAAAGCCCTTTCATCGATGGCGAAGGCGCGCTTGTGCAAGGCCAGCGCCTCGGTGTACTTGCCCTGGGCATGGTAAAGAGCTGCCAGGTTGTTACCGATTGCCGCAACCTGTGGATTGTCCGGACCCAGGGCTTTCTCCTCGATGGCCAGGGAGCGCCGGTATAAGGGCTCCGCCTCGCTGTATTTCCCCTGGTGATAGTAGAGCTCCGCCAGGCCGTTTAGATTGACGGCAACGTCCGGGTGGTCTGAGCCCAAGGTCTTTTCATTGATGGACAGCGCCCGCTTCAGCAGCGGTTCCGCTTCGCCGTATTGTGCCTCGGCGTTTAAAACTTCTCCCAGATTGTTCAAAACGACGGGATCATCGGGGTGAACCGCAATCACCTTCCGCAGCGCGGCCTCGGCTGCGGGATAGTGCGCTTGTTCATACTCCGCACGGGCGAGGGGGACGTATCGAAGCACATCCGCCGCCGAGGACGAAAGGGAAGCAGCAATATATCGGCTGGCCTCCGCATATTGGCCGCCGTAGAGCGCCGCAAGGCCCTTATTGTACGGATCCTCAACGGAGTTGGTCCATGCTGCAATGGCCGATTTAAGTTCCGCTACTGAGAAGCCGAGCTCCTCGGCTTTCGCTGTGAGAAACGCCTCTCTCGCCGGACTCACACCTTCGTTTAATTTCGGGGGAGAAGGTTCGGAGGAGTTTTGAGGAGTTGGGAATTGGAATGCCGCCTCCACGAGATGGTAGCGTGGAGCACGACGATCGGGTTTCAGTTCTGCCAAAGCGCTTTTATCCTCGACCGGCTTCGTGAACCTTGGATACTGCTGGCTTGGCAGTGACCCGCGAGGCCTTCCAGCGGATTTGGTTTTCGGGGGAAATTGGGAGGCTTCGTCAAGAATGAGACATCCGATGATCGAGCCGATCGCCTGAACGGACTTCAGCCTTGGGTCACGCGGAGGCAAAACGAAGATCTGGATGTCCCCCTCGCCGGGATCGTGGAGGTATGCTCGTCCGTTCTGCAATTCGCACGGTCGAGTGATGACCCAGTCTTTCACGTGAAATACGATTGGTCCGCCTATTTTCAGGCTATTGGACGAAAACGTAAATTCCCCGTGGTCGGTCGTCTGATATTCGCCTGCGCCCTCAACGTGCACTTGTGCGTGGCCGACTTCGTTTCCGCCGACCTTCTGAACTATTCCAGAAAAAGTAGGCGGCTGCTGACCGTACATGCTCGCGGGGAAGAAAGTCGTCGCCATTGCCCAGCTCATCAACCACCTTGAAGGCTTCGTCACTATAATCGCGCTCGTCTTCATGCTATAGCCTTCCGGATGGCACTCACCTGAATCCCTTTCTCGGAGTCGAGTGCCCGAAGATTACTCCTTACAGTCTGTAATGTGCTCTTATCTTTTCTTGCTGAGTGAGCCTTAGGCCACCTGGATTCCTGAAAAGTCTTTCAGGTAGCGAGGGATATGCTTTTGTGCCGCTTCCGGAATCGTTCCAGGTGCTAGGCCATAAGCGCAAAGCGTGACATATCCAGCAATCCTGTTCGGTGCGTCCATTGGAACCAGAACAAAAACCGCGTTTGCTTTGCGGCGCATGTCCTGTGAGGCCTGTGTTTTCCACTAGGAGTCTAGGCTTTCTACACCACAAGCGAACTCCGCGCGGTCGTGATGCTTTCCGAGCGATTCCAGATGGTAGAGTATCTCTTCTGCCATCGTCTAAGAAGCCATCCGTTCCTGCAGAGCGGAACGCACGACGCAGACGAGAGTTGGGCTTGGGAGGACGAACCAGAGCATCGAAAATATCTGGCGATCCCGTTCTGAAAGCAAAAGAGTCTCATGCCGCGAGATTGTGGCTTGTGTCGCCTCGGTCAGTGCGGTTAGGCAAAAATCCGTCCGAGTAGGCCACAACACATCCGGAATGAATCAGTCCTTCACGCAAGTGACGGAGCTAACGCCACTCCGTTAGATCAAAGCGCCCTGTGATCCGATCAATTGCCGCTACTGCCAAGAGGGGCGGAACAGAGTCGTAGTCCTGTTCCACGTCGCATTAGCTTGACTTACAAAGCCAACCCTGGCTTGGGGCAGGGAATTGCTCAGAGCCGGACCGCACATTCTCGAAGACGGGCCAGCTTTACACCACGCGTCGTACTCCGGGCAGGCGAACCAGCGGATCGGCCAGGAGCCACGTGGCAATGCAGGTCAACGCACCTACGACCGCGAACTTGACACCAGGGCAGGCGCAACTCACCCATGGAGCAGAAGAGAAATTCCGACCAGCACCGGCGGATGAAGGATGTAGACCGCGTAGGCGCGTCGCCCGAGCCACTCCCAGGTTGCTGAAGGCTGGTTGATGTGACCCCGGAACCAGAGGAGAACACGGCGATGATTCCCCAGGCGATGAACGGCTCCCAGAAGGCATAGAGGAAGGCGGCCCAGGAGAATCCTGTATTGAAGTTGGCGGTTGCCCTTCGCGAGCATCCACGCGAGTGGGAGAGTAGGCCATACAACGGGATGGTTGATTCCAATCAGAGGATCGAATCTGGCGAGTATGGGAAGGCGAAGTTGACGCCTCCCCTCAGAACATGCTCGTTGTTCTTATGCGGGTACGGGTACGGGAACGTTGATCTTATAGAAGGTCGAGTTGACAACCTCACAGGTCTGAACCTTAGGGGTTCCATCGATCAGTTTTGAGAAGATCTTCACCACTTCGGGGTAAGTATTGGTGTTGTAGGCTTCTGCATCCCCTTTGTTGTCCCACAGACTGATTGCCGTCACATCCACTCCGCTGGGACTGGCGAGCGTGATTTCATCCCTAAAGCCTGTTTGTTTGCGAAGTAAAGGGAGAATCTGGCTCTCAAATACGTGGCGGTACTCAGATAGCATGTTGAATTTCAAATGAACAGAGACGTTGCGTGCGAACATGGGTCCTCCTTAAGAGGCCGTTGTTAGCTAAGAGGGGGATAACTTCAGATGGGCTGACTTAGTTCAGGGAACCTGAAAGAGGAGGAGGTGTAGTAACCGCCTCATCTGCAACCCTACCTGAACGCCGTAGGTTTGTCCATTGAAGGAGCTGAGTCAGGAAGGTCCTGTATTGCTATGTTTTACGCACCGATCAGCAGTGCTCTCGATGGGCTGGCATAAATTATGGTGCAGACTACACGCTGGCTGTATGCATAAGAAACAGCCAGACTTTGCTTCCCCACCTTACACGAACACAGTCTGCCCCGACATTATAGCTGGCTACCGCGATGACGACCACCTCACTTCGCCTTCCTATACTTCGCCCATCTCTTCCTTTGAGCGGCTGCAATCTTCGCTAGTGTTTCGGCGTTCATCGTATGTCTGTCTGATTCTTTGCGTGGACTTGGATTGCCTGCCAACAAGTTCCGCGCCTGTCGCAAAACGGCAATCTCGGCGTCAATCGCAATCACGATCTATTGTGTATTCAAGTTTCCTTATCGAAGCAGTGGCGGAGTCTAGTGACCTGTAAAGGAAATTGCTGTAATTGCAGCCATCGAAATATGTGTGCTCGCGATACTCGCCATGCCTTTGCTAACGCTAATAATGCCGGGATGTTCTCCCCGTAGTAGGTGACCTTTCTCAAACTCAAAATGATGTTCACCCTGACTGATTTTGATAGGGCGGTTGACGGTGTAAGCCTGATTCTTGGTGTCATCGAAGGCTGGAGTGAAGCCAGGCTGTAAGACCGTCCACCATATCATCGAATCCATTGCGCTCTTCCCCCTTTACTTTTGTATCGTTTGCATCTACCTCTATCGTACAGGTGTGGGGGAATGGAGCCTATCAGGGACAGGGAGATGCGATTCCGCAAAGCCGCGCCAAAGGCCCAGGATATGACCTCGCGGCGGACACGATACGGCAAGATCGTGGATGAGTTAAAGCGGAGAAAGAACCGGACCAAGGCTAGCATCCGGGCCAAGGTGGAACATCCCTTCCGCATTTTGAAGCGCGTGTTCGGCTTCGTGAAGCTCCGCTTCCGCGGGTTGAAGAAGAATCACGATCACCTGTGCGCAGCCTTCGCGCTGGTCAACCTCTATCTGCACCGCACACGGCTGGCCCCTCTGCGGGCGTAGCGCGCCCAGTGAGCGGCGAAAGCGCGCGCTCCGAGGCAAAAACAATTAACCATAACCCTCAATACCAGCATGAAAGCAATCCCGGCTCGGCCACTTCGGTAAGCACTCAAAACAGCAACTTGCTCAGAGATTCCCTAAGATGGCCGGGGAGAGGAAAGCAGATGAGCAGACGTTCTCGTCGGCGCAGTTGGCAGCCACGTGAAGCATTAAACTCTCATATGCCGCCCTCTCTCGTCGCCAACCCCGGGACCCTCCAACCTCAAGATAGACGGTGCACGATGGTGTTAAATAAATCCGTGCCGTCGAAGTCCGTCATATCGCCGGCTATCTTGCCAGGAGCGGGGATCAATCGCGCCGAGACGGGCAAGTTGCATTTTTTCGCCAGCAAGGCCACATCGCTAAAAATCCGCTTCAACTGACCCAGAGTGACGTCTCCCGGCAGTGGCACGGTATCCAGTCCCGCCATGCCAACGGCCGAGTAGGCAAACAACGAGTCCATGGTGTAGGCGCCTTCGGCCCAGCGTTGTGCCAGCAGTTTGTCTTCCATCACGCCCGGCATCAAACCGGGGCCGACGGCGTTCGCGATCAGAAGAAGGGCCGTCAGCGTGCCAGGAGAGCCGAATTTCTCGCCAGTATAGGCTTCCACGGCAGACGCGATGGATATACCTTCGTGGGACGCGGTCGTCGCCTCG
>Ga0206966_1144_pt1 | contig 17586 bp, 16 predicted proteins | sample Alteio_BWOrgHeat_23_FD_152970 | JGI IMG/M metagenome (GOLD analysis project Ga0206966, IMG submission 152970) | Enriched cells from forest soil in Barre Woods Harvard Forest LTER site, Petersham, Massachusetts, United States -... | ecosystem: Environmental > Terrestrial > Soil > Temperate forest >...
GCGGTCGCGTGGGCGTCCGTGCGAGCCCCGCCAGCCGCGCCCGGAGCGATGACCAGATCCACGTAGCCAAACCAAGCCGACGCAAGCGCGGGTCCGGCGCTCAGCACCGCCAGCCGGCGCAGCAAACCCGTCGAGCGTGCGTCGGCAATAAGCGTTCGCAGCCGCTGCTCGCGCTGCCAGAAGCCATGCGTCGCCCCAGCGCGGACAAAGCGCGCAACCTCGTACAGTCCGAGCCCGATGGGCACAGCCCAACCAAGCTCCTTCGCAAAGCACGCGGCAGCCAGAACAACGCCGGCCAATCTATTGCCGCGCAGCCAAAGCAGCAGACCGAGCACCGTCAGGGCGGCCAGCAGCACCTCGGTGGTGTCAAATGCGGTCGCCATCAACAGGCCGGGGTTGAACGCCCCGAGCAGGCCCCACCATGGAGACCGGCCGAAGTGGACGGCCAGCAGGCTGAGTAGATACGCCGTGAGCGGCAGCAAGGCAAGGTTGAGAAGGACCATCACGCCAGGGAGCAACCGCACATCTCCGAGACTCGCAAGGAGTGCCAACCAGCTATAGCCAGGGTGTTTGTAGCGATAAATGCCCCAGTTGACCATGTTGTGCGCCGTGCCGACCCCAAGCGGGTCTTGAGCCATCGCGTAGTAGACCTCGCCGTCGTAGTCCTGGAAGTAGGAAACGAACACGAAGCCGGGATCCGCGGCGCGTGCAACCGCACTGAGCGGGCGGTTCGGGCCCAGGTGGACCAAAACGCTCGTCTTCCAGCCTGCAATCGACAGGGTCGGCGCCAGGGAGATGCACACGAGGGCAAGGGCGATGAAACCGCAGGCAAGCGCGATCAGCTCGCGTCTCTCGATGAGCTTATTGTCAGCCTCAGGGGCTACTGGGATGTCCGCGGGCGGCGGCGCGGTAGCCGAGGCGGCTTCATCCACGAGGATGGAGCTTATGCGACCGGCCGGCGTAGACGGTTGCAACAACCGTTCCGCCCTGTCCTGCCGTCGTGCGCTCCGCCGCCCGCGACTGCTACTCGGCACGTTTTCCCTTTTTCATTTTCATCACGGTCATCATGCGTCAGAGCAGCCTCCGGGATCGCCAATTCTCACGCCGTACTACGCTCCCTGTCCCGCGCATCCATCGCGTCCGTCGCAGTCGCCACAGGCGTCAGTAGCGCCAGGGCCATGAAGATCAGCGGAACCGCGGTGGATCGCAGCAGGTTCTGAGGATAAAGGAACGAGTTGGGGGGTAGCGACAGCATCGGCACCGCCATGATCAACAGAATCGCCCTGAGCGGTGTTTGCGCCCGCAGCGACAACAACAGTCCACCCAGGAACACGGACGCGAGCGCGATAGCGACCGGGGCCATGCCCATGCCCAGTTGCACGCGTTCGGTCTCCTGACGCAAGGTCCAGCCTGCCTGCTCCGCCAGTGCGCCGACAAGTCCGCTAAAAGGGACCAGGTTGTAATCGAAGCCGATACGGCGAGTCAGCGGGCCAACCACGTTCCAGAAGGCCACGGCCGTCTCAGTGGCCGGAATCGCATTGTTGCTCGATGGCGGCACCCAGGTGATCGTCGCCTGTCCGTTGCCACCGACCACCGGTCCGATAGCCGGGGCGTCCGGGACAGGTCCGGCACTAATCGCAACCTCGTTTGAGAAGGAGGAAGGAGCTCCCGCGCCATGAAGGTTCGTCGCCCTGACGTTGAACGCATAGCGCTCCCCCACCTTTAAGCCGGTCAGTGTCTGGGACGTCGCAGTCGGCTTAAGCGTTCGTGCCGGCTGAGCGACTCCCCCGGTGTACGGCGTCACCACATAGCCGGTTATCGCGTCGCCACCGCCCGGCGGGGTCGACCACGTCACGTGCGCCTTGCCCGCACCAGCGGGCGCCGCCGGTCCGATAACTGGCGCCCCTGGCACACCCGCCTCCGTTATCGCCACCTGGTTGGAAAAGCCCGACGCCGGACCTGTTCCGGCGCTGTTCCTCGCCGCGACGCTGAACGAATACGTCTGGCCCGCCGTTAGGCCCTCAAGCGACGCACTTGTCTCCGTCGAGCCCAAGATCCGCGCTGGCTGCGGCCCGCCCCCATTGCCGTCCAGGTATGGAGTCACCACGTAGCCGGTGATCGCGCTGCCGCCGTCCGATGCGGGCGCCGACCAGACAAGCGTTACGTTGCGGGCGCCGGGGGTCGCAACGCCCACGGCCGGCGCCGAAGGGACGGACACGCTGCTAACGAGAACGATGTTTGAGTATCCCGAGGATCGCCCGATGCCGGTTCCGTTGATCGCTGCGACTCTGAAGCTGTACGACCGTCCGCCGATGAGCCCGGTGACGGTTTGCGTAGTATCGCTGGAGTTGAAGGTCTGAGGGCTCTGCGGACCGCGACCGTCGCCCTCGAGAAACGGCGTCACAACATAGCCCGTGATGGCGCTGCCGCCGTCGGACGGCGGCGCCGTCCAGCTCAGCGTCGCCCGACTGCCACCAGGAGTTGCAAATCCAATCGTCGGCGCTCCGGGCAGCGCCTGACTGGCGATCAGAACTGAATTTGAATATCCCGAATTGGGCCCGGAGCCGGATGCGTTGATCGCCGCGACAGTAAAGCTGTACGACCGTCCTCCGGTGAGCCCGGCGACCGTTTGCGTCGTATCGATCGAGTTGAAGACCCGAGGGCCCTGTGGGCCGCCATCGTCGCCCGCGAGAATCGGCGTCACTACGTACCCGGTGATCGTGGCGCCGCCGTTGAACGGCGGCGCCGTCCAGCTCACGTTTGCCTGGCCCTCACCGGATGGCGCCGCCAAACCAATCGCCGGCGACACCGGCACGCCTACACCCGGGTTGGTCGAGGGACTCTGCGACAACTCCGCCGCAATCGTTACCTGATTTGAGTGGGCCGAAGGTAGCCCGGTTCCAGCACCGTTACTTGCCGCCACGCTAAACGAGTACGTACGGCCCACGGTCAAGCCTTTCAACGTCGCCGTGGTCTCAGTGGAGCCCAAGAGCTGCGCGGACTGCGGCCCGCCCCCATCGCCCTCCAGGTATGGCGTTACCACATAGCCGCTTATCGGGCTGCCTCCATCCGACGCAGGAGCGGTCCAGCTTAGCGACACCCGACTGCCGCTCGGTGTCGCGGGACCAATCACCGGCGCCCCGGGCGGCGCCAGGCTGGCGACGAGGACCTCCGTGGACTGCCGTGAGGGCGGACCCGCGCCCTGTGAATTCACTGCGCGAACGTTGAACGAGTACCGCTGCCCGTCTGCCAGGCCTGTGATTGTCTGGGTGGTATCCAAAGAATGAAAGCTACGAGTGGATTGCGCGACCGTACCGATGAACGGCGTCACAATGTACCCCGTTATTGGGCCACCTCGGGGTTGAGCAACCGCCCATGTCACCAACCCCAGCAACGCCGCTGCCACAACCCCGATCGCAGCCGCTGTCTTCGGAGGCAGCCACAGACGAGGCCACTTCCGCCCGGTGAGCAATGCCGCGGCCATGCCAATGACGATCGGCAACAGCCAGAGGCCGGCGACGGGAAGAAGGCGAAGGATTGCAAGGGCAAGCGCGTGGAAGAGGTCGCGCCTTGTTGGCGCACCGTTTTGCACGATCGCCAAGTCAACGTAGGCAAACCAAGCTGACGAAAGCGCCGGCCCGATTGCAAGCACCGCCAGGCGCCGGAGCAGACCAGCCGTTTGAACGCTGGCATACAGCGAGCGAAAGCGCCGCTGGCGCTGCCAGAACCGATCCATCGCCCCAGAGCGAACGAAGCGCGCAACCTCGTACAGACCGAGGCCGAGCGGCACGGCCCAACCGAGCTCTTTTGCAAAGCAGGCCGCAATCAGCACGATTCCTGCTGTCCAATGCCCACGCAGCCACAAAAGTAGACCAAGCACCGTCGTGGCGGCGAGCAGAATCTCGGTCGTGTCAAATGCCAGTGCGGTCATCAGGCCGGGGCTAAGTGCAACGAGCAAACCCCACCAGGGGGAGTGGCCGAGGTCGGCCGCGAGCAGGCTAACCAGATACGCACTCAGCACCAACAGGATCAGGTTGGTGAGAAGCATCACGCCGGGCAGCAGCGGCGCCTGACCCAGACTCAAGAGAGCGGCCAGCCAACTGTAACCGGGATGTTCATACCGGTACGCCGGCCAATCGATGAACTGGTGCGCGCGGCCGCGGCCTATCGGGTCTCGGGCGACGAGGTACTGTGGCACACCGTCGTAGTGGGAGAACCCAGACACGAACACGAAGTCGGGATTGGACTCACGGGCGAGTAGTTCCGATGCTTCCCCCTTACCAAGATGGACGAGCACGCTGGGGTTCCAGCCTGCGAAGGAGAGCGTCGGGGTGAGGACAATGCAGGCAAGCACGAGCGCCACAAGACCACAAACGAGCGGAATCTGATCGCCCGTCCGGCCGGCTGATGCGCCCTTGGGGGCATCCATCAATTCCCGGCCCAGAACGGCCTCCGCTACGCTCGCGGGCGCGGTTCCGCCAGCCGCCTGCGAGCTAATATCCGCGCGTCCGCGCTGTTGCCGGCCGGCATGCCTAGTCGGCAACGCCTTCAATCCTGTGAATCAGATGTGGTCCCTCCACACTGACCTAGAAGAGGAGGCCAACGCCGAGGATGAACAGGGCGAGCGCCGTCAGGCCAAAAATGTAACCGAGGCGGAGGCTTGGTTCTATGAAGTGCCCCAAAAGGGCGAAGTGCAGGCCAAAGGCAAACGCTGCGCTGACGAGCGCGCTCAACAGAAGACTCGCTCCCAGTCTTCGCGTTCGGTCGATGTCGCGCCACCACTCGACCAACGTCGGCTCTCGCGGTGCCCCGGGCACCCCCGATTCGACAGGCAACTGCAGGGAGTCGTGGTCCGGCTCGTCGTCGACCTCGACTCGGCGCTGATGCAGGTCATGGCCGGACTGGGCTCCAGACAACGGCACCGCTCCGTGCCGCTCATGATCGCTGCTTATAAGCAGTTCCTGCTGGCGCAGCAACAGCTCACGAAGTTCCTTCTGCGCAGCGCCCGCCTCGGCCAAATGAGCCTCCAGCGTATCGCGCTGGTGTCGCGTTTCGGCCAGCAACTCCTGGGCGAAGTCCAATCTCGCGCGCAGTTCAGTAGCGCTGTCCTCCACCATCGACGCCTCCCACACGCCTGGCACCTCAGCTTCGCCTCTCATCCTTCGATGGTACCCAACGCGCTGAGAGAAGCCCAAGGTGCGAGTCTGTCTTTTTATGATAAGCAGATCATGCGCGAGAATAATGGATAGCTGACGAACATCCAGGACGGAGCGATCCCTGCGTGCCGTTCTGGTCGTCTATCGCCTCACTCGTGACACCGCGCGATAGCTCCCCAAGAGCCTTCGCGAGCAGCCGCAGATAACCAGCGCATAGGCATGTGGTTTGCCATAAGCACCCGGTGTGTGAGAATAATGCGAAGCGATCCGGCTCTCCTGCGGAACAGTCGAGACTGAGATTAGGACGATGGACGAACCAACCAATTCCCTGGGAACGGCTTCGGCGGTAGTGGAGCGCGATCGAGGTGCACTGACGGCTACGCCCGCTAGTCACGTCAGCGCCGCGACGAAGCACCGGCTTACGGCGGGCGGCTTGGCATGGGGAATCAAGCGGATCTTCGACATCTGCCTGGCACTGATGCTGCTCACGATCGCGGGTCCGATCATGTTGGTCTGCTTGATCTTAATCGCCCTAATAGATCGGCAGCGGCCTTTCTACATCGACGAGCGCGTTGGCCGCAGTGGCTGGGTGTTCAAGTGCCTCAAGCTTCGAACGCTGCGCCCGGATCCGACACTGTTGGCGCACTACCTGAGTGAGGAACCTCAGGAGGCGGCCAGATATCGAGATTCACGCAAGCTGGTGAATGACCCGCGGAAGACGCCGCTCGGCGCCTTCCTACGCAAGTACAGCCTCGACGAAACACCACAGCTCTTGAATGTACTGCTCGGACAGATGTCGATCATCGGTCCGCGTCCACTGGCGCCTCATGAGTGGCGCGCGCGCGGCGAGGCCGCGAGGGACCTCCTGCTCGTGAAGCCAGGACTTACGGGCCTCTGGCAGGTCAGCGGACGTAGCGACTTGACGCATGACGAGCGGGTAGTTTACGACAGCCGCTATGCGCGCAACTGGACCCTGCTACTTGACCTCAAAATCCTGCTGCAGACGCCGTACGTCATCTTGACCGGCCGCGGCGCTACCTGAGCATCTCGGGTCCCCAGTCGTAGGCCATGGAACAGTCAACGCCCGTCGCGATTGCGGTTGTAGGCATCTGGCATCTGGGTCTTGTCACCTCGGTATGTCTGGCTGACCTGGGATTCCTTGTCGTCGGCGTCGATCCCGACGCCGCGAAAGTAGAGCGACTAAACCAAGGGCAGCCGCCGCTCTTCGAGACTGGCATCGCGGAGCGGCTCCCGCAGCACCTGGCCTCCGGCGTCTTGCGCTACACCGCTGACATGGACGATGGCGTGCAGCACGCCAGCCACGTGCTGATCGCCTTCGACACACCAGTTGACGAAGACGACGAGGTTGACCTGCGTGAGATCTACGGCAGCGTGGAAACTATGGCCGCCTCGCTACGCCAGGACGTCACCGTGATCGTCAGCAGTCAGGTGCCGGTCGGCACATGCGAGGAGCTTGCGAACATCATTCGCGCCAATCGGCCCGGACTACGCTTCGGGATCGCCTGCGTGCCGGAGAACCTGCGCCTCGGCCAGGCGATCCAGCGCTTTCTGCACCCCGACATGATCGTGGTTGGCGCGGACAACGCCGGCACCTATGAAGGCGTTGAGCGCGTCTACGACCGGGTTCAGGCGCCTCGCGTCCATGTCAATTTACGAACGGCTGAGATGACCAAGCACGCTATCAATGCCTACCTTGCCACGACCATCTCGTTTACCAACGAGCTGGCAAATATTTGCGACCTGGTCGGAGCGGACGCCGTACGCGTCGTCGAGGCCCTGCGCCTGGATGCCAGAGTCAGCCCTCGAGCGCCACTCGATCCCGGATTTGGCTTCTCGGGTGGGACGCTCGCGCGCGACATGAAGGTCTTGCAGCGCATCGCGCAGCAACACGACTACGAAGCGCCAATGATAGAGGGCGTTCTCGCCCGCAACCGTCTCCAAAACACGGTTGCGCTCCGCTACATTGAGCGATTCTACGGCGGATGGAAGGGACTGACGGTCGGACTTCTTGGCCTCACGTACAAGCCAGGCACCAGTACGATTCGTCGTTCATCGGCAATCGAGATGCTAACGTCGTTGGTCTCTGGTGGCGCTCGAGTTAGGGCCTACGACCCCATGGCCGATCCTGCAGAGCTGGCCCCGTACCAGCGCTCATTCACGCGCTGCGATTCGGCCTACGACGTCGCTACCGGTAGCCACGCACTGGTTCTGGCCACGCCGTGGCCCGAGTTCAAGGAGCTCGACTTCGACCGTCTACGCTTATCGATGTCGAAGCCACTGCTCGTAGATCCGGGTAACGTCCTGGACGCGGACGACATGGCCCGGGCCGGATTCGCTTATCAGGGTGTCGGCAGAGGCACCTCCCAAGGCTCAGGCGAATTTGGACCCTAGTCTTCCGGTCATGCAATGTGTGATTCTCGCGGGTGGGCGCGGGACCCGCCTTGGCGAGCTCACTGCCAGTCTTCCTAAGGCCATGGTTGATGTGAACGGCAGGCCTTTTCTCGAGTACGAGATCGACCTGCTTCGAAGTCACGGGATTGTGAACATCGTCCTCTGCGTTGGGCACTTGGCAGATGCCATTCAACGTCACTTTGGCGACGGCAGCCAGCATGGAGTTACCATTCGCTACAGCATCGAACGTGGCGCACTGCTGGGAACCGCTGGTGCGGTCAAGCAGGCGGAACCGCTGCTCAACGAGGTCTTCTTCCTGACCTACGCCGACTCCTACCTGCGAATGAATTACCAGGCGGCACTCGGGCGCTTTCGCGGCGGTGGCGAGCCCGCGATGATGGTCGTCCTGCAGAACGAGAATCGCTTTGAACGCAGCAACCTCGTGGTCAAAGACGGCTATGTCCTCGTCTACGACAAACTCCACGGCCATCCCGGCATGAATTACATTAACTTCGGCGTCTGTCTACTTCGGCGGGAGGCCCTGGCTCGCATCCCGCCCAACGAAGCGTACAGTCAGGAACAGTGGTTCCAGCAGTTCATCGACGAAGGACGGCTCGCCGCCTTCGAAACGGGGGACCGCTTCTACGAGATTGGATCTCCAGACGGCCTCGAGGAGTTTCGGCGCTTGGTGGCCGCGGGTGAACTGCCATGATCGTCACACGGACGCCGCTGCGCGTTCCACTGGGTGGCGGCGGCACCGACGTCCCGTCCTACTATCGGGACTTCGGCGGCTATTTCATCAGCGCGGCGATCAATAAATACATCTACATCACCGTCAATCCTCGCTTCGAAGACAGCATCCGAGTCAGCTACTCTCGCACGGAGATCGTCGACAGTGTTGACGACATCGAGCATCCAATCGTCCGCGAAGCCCTGAAGCTCCTCGGCATACTGCGCTCGCTCGAGATCATCTCCATGGCAGACTTGCCAGCGAACACTGGCCTGGGCAGCTCTGGCAGCTTCACTGTGGGACTGCTGCAGGCGTTACACGCCCTCAAGCGCGACCATGTCGGTCCGCAGCAGGTTGCCGAGGAGGCGTTCCACATCGAGGCGGAAATCCTCGGTGAACCGTCGGGCAAGCAGGATCAGTACATTGCGGCCTTTGGTGGGATAACAGCCTTCGAGATCGCCACCGACGGATCAGTGAAGGCAATGCCAGTGGGGCTTGATGAGGAGGTGGTCGATCGCCTGGAAAACGATTCGATGCTGTTCTACACCGGCCTCAAGCGCAGTTCAGGGGAGGTGCTGACCAGCCAGCAACAAGCCCTGACGAACGGCCACGTCGACGTCGCTGAATCGCTTGATGAGATCAAAGCGATTGGACGCGAAGTCTCGGAGGCCCTGGTTCAGGGTGATCTGACGCGATTTGGTGCATTGTTGGACCTTCACTGGCAGGCAAAAAAACGGACTTCGACACTGATTACGACCGACGAGGTGGACCGTTGGTACGCTCTGGCCCGCGCGAAAGGCGCTCTTGGCGGTAAGCTAATGGGTGCTGGTGGCGGCGGTTTCTTCCTCTTTTATTGCCCCAACGACTACAAGAGCGGTCTTCGCAAGGCGATGGCCGCCGAAGGCCTCCGCGAGATGCGCTTCGCCATTGACGAGGATGGCTCCAAGGTCATCGTGAATCTCTAGGGCCGCCAGACGAGGATCTCGATGAACACGGCAGTCTTCCTGGACCGCGACGGAGTGATCAACCGAACAGTATGGAATGCTGAGGAGAACGTGGAAGACTCGCCCTACCGGCTGGAAGACTTCGAGTTACTCCCTCGCGCGGCTGAGGCGATTCGCTGGATCAACTGTGCGGGATACCTGGCCGTTGTCGTGTCCAACCAGCCTGGCATAGCCAAGGGAAAGTGCAGCGCGGCGTTCCTCCAGGACTTGACCCAGTTGATGCGCGATCGGCTTGCGGCGAAATCAGCTCGCCTGGACGGTGTTTACTATTGTCTTCACCATCCGCAGGCCGCGGTTCCGGAGTACCGGCTTGTCTGCGGCTGCCGCAAGCCCAGGGCAGGTCTCTTGCATCAGGCCGCCAGAGACCTCGACATCGACATCCCTGCTTCCTTCATGATCGGCGATCAGCAGCGCGATATCGACGCCGCGCTTGAAGCAGGATGCGCAAGCATTCTCGTTGGTTCCACTCACGAGCCCTCCGCAGCCCAGCAATTGACCGCCGGAAGTCTGTACGAGGCGGTAGGGCTTGTCACGCGCCATGACTGACTCCTATGCCAGCCGCTATCTCCGCGAAGTCGCCAAGCTCGCCGCGCAAATCGACGGTGGTGAACTGGAGACAATGGCGGACACCCTGGTGGACCTGCGCAATCGGGGCGGCAGGCTATTCATTATTGGAGTCGGCGGCGGCGCAGGCCACGCCTCTCACGCGGTCAACGACTTTCGCAAGCTCTGCGGCATCGACGCCATCAGCCCGCTCGACAACGTCTCGGAGCTGACGGCTCGAATCAACGACGATGGCTGGGAAAGCTGCCTCGTAGGCTCACTCATCACCTCCCGCATGGGAGCGAACGACGCCCTGCTTGTTTTTTCCGTCGGAGGCGGCGCGCCGGAGACCGGGCTATCCCTTAACATCGTCGCGGCCGTCGAGCATGCCAAAAAGCTCGGAGCACCGGTGCTCGGCGTCGTCGGACGCCGGCAGGGTACAACCGCGAAATTAGGTGATTGCGTCATCGTTCTTGACGGCGGCCCAGACGACCTGCTCACGCCGCTGGTGGAGGGATTTCAGGCGGTCATCTGGCATGGGCTTGTGTCGCATCCGCGCCTGTCGATGAAGTCAGGCACCTGGGAGAGCGTCTTGGCAAAGGAGCGCTGATGGGCCTCGACGCATGCGGGCTTCGCATCAAGCTGTTTGCCGACGGCGCGAACCGTGCGCAGATTCTCAAGCAGGCTACCGATCCAGCCATCTCCGGGTTCACGACCAACCCAACTCTGATGCGATCGAGTGGAGTTGTGGATTATCGCGCTTTCGCCCGCGATATCCTGATGCATGTTCGGGATAAGCCAATCTCGTTTGAGGTATTTGCGGACGACCACGAGGAGATGCGCCGCCAAGCCGAGGAGATCTCCACCTGGGGCTCCAACGTCTACGTCAAGATCCCGGTCACCAACACCAGACGCGAGCCGTCTGTCGATCTCGTGCGTCTGCTTACCCAAGAGGGGATAAAAGTTAATGTGACCGCTGTGTTCACCATCGACCAGGTGTCGTCGGTGGCGGCCGCCTTGGAGGGAGGCGCGCCAAGCGTCATCTCCGTCTTCGCCGGTCGCATCGCGGACACGGGCAGAGACCCAGTTCCACATATGCGGCAGGTGGTCGAGGTCGCGGCGCGCGCGCCGCTGGCGGAGGTCCTTTGGGCGAGCCCGAGAGAGGTGCTTAACCTGTACCAGGCCGATGCTATTGGCTGTCACATCATCACGATGACCCCCGACCTGCTGGCCAAGATCGCGCTTCAGAACAGAGACCTTCACGATTACTCCCACGACACGGTGAAGATGTTTTACGACGACGCTGCGACCGCCGGGTACAGACTCTGAGGCGCCCTTAGCCCACCAGTGGCGCTTGCGTTCCATAGCGACCCGCTTTGCCCTCATCGGTGCGGCAATCCAAATCAGCGAGGGCCCCACGTATCACAACTCACGGCTTTGACACTTCAAGGGAGAACACCAAATGGAACTTGCCGGCAATATGGGGCGTTGCTTTGTAACAGGCGCCGCCGGGTTTATAGGCAGCCACTTGGTCGAGTACTTGCTCGCCGGCGGAAACGCGGTCACAGGGTATGACAATCTCTCGTCAGGGAAGAAAGTGTGGCTCGAATCGGCGGCGACAAATAGACAATTTCAGTTCGTGGAGGCGGACCTACTCGACGAAGCACGGTTGACTGGGGCGATGGAGGGTCATGACGTCGTGTTCCATCTCGGCGCCAATACAGATATACCGCTTGGCAACCAGGATCCACGGATTGATTTCGAGAACTGCATCAAAGGGACATTTAACGTTCTTCAAGCGATGCGCACCGTTAACACCAGGCGCATTCTGTTCGCTTCAAGCTCCACGGTCTACGGAGAGCACCCCATCAGGCCGACCCCAGAGACTTCTGGGCCGCTTCTGCCGATTACGCACTACGGGGCTGGAAAACTAGCTGGCGAGGGACTCGTCAGCTCCTTCTGCGACCTATACGGCATGAGAGGGTGGGTCTACCGATTTGGCAACGTCGTTGGCCCGCGTATGGGTCATGGCGTGATCTTCGACTTCATCCGGAAGCTACGCCAAGACCCGATGGCGTTGGAGATTCTCGGTGATGGAAACCAGGAAAAGAACTACTTCCTTGTAGAAGACTGCATCGAGGGGATTCTCCACGCGTCTCGTTACGCCGGCGAGGCAAGTTGCCAGGTTTTCAACCTAGGCACCGACAGTACGGTCAGGGTGACTGAGGTCGCGAACATCGTCGAGAGCGAGATGGGGCTTCACGGCGTGGTGCACCACTTCACCGGCGGCGACCGAGGTTGGCCGGGAGATGTGCCAATCGTTAGCTACGACATGCACAAGATGGAGAGCCTCGGCTGGCGTGCCAGGGCGAGTTCAGCCGAGGCGGTCCGGATAGCGACCAGGCGGCTACTCAGCTCAGCGCAACCGGTGGGGTAGGGGTATCCGCGTGGGCGCGAAATGAGAGTTGGATTTGTGGGGGCAGGCCTCCAGGGGCGCCGGCGTGCGCCGGCACTGATCGGTCTCCCTGAAACGCAGATTGCGGTCGTCGGCGCGGCCGACCGCTCGTCGGCAAAGCTACTGGCAGATCGAGTAGGCGCTCAAGCAGTTGAGGGCTGGACACGAGTGGTGGAGTGGGAAGGGCTGGATGCGGTCGTGGTCTGTACACCTCCCGACCTGCACGCCGAGATCAGCATCGCGGCAATGCGTGCCGGGCGGCACGTTCTCTGTGAGAAGCCGCTGGCGCGAACGATACCCGAAGCTGAGAGAATGATTGAGGTCGCTTCCGAGACGGGACGGATCCTCAAGTGCGGCTTCAATCATCGGCACCATCCCGGTATTCTTCAGGCCAAGCGCTGGCGTGATGACGGCAGAATCGGCCAACCGCTTTGGGTCCGTGCCCGTTACGGAATCGGGGGACGGCCTGGGTATGAACGCGAATGGCGGGCCGACCCGCGGATCGTCGGCGGCGGCCATTTTATGGAGCAGGGGATCCACGCTGTGGACCTCGCTCGCTGGTTCCTGGGCGAGTTTTCCAGCGTCGCCGCGTTCGTGGGGACGCAATTCTGGCAGACGGAGCCCTTAGAGGACAACGCCTTTGCCCTGTACCGCACCCCAACCGGAGCCGTCGCGTCAATACACTCGAGTCTGACCCAGTGGAAGAACCTTTTCTCGTTTGAGGTCGGTGGAGCGGACGGCTACATCAACGTCGAAGGCTTGGGCGCTAGTTACGGAACCGAGCGCGCCACGCTCGGCCTGCGCGACTTCACGGCACCGTTCACCGAACAGGTCATTGAGTACCGTGGCGAGGATCGGTCCTGGCTGGCCGAGTGGCAGGAATTTGTGGCCGCCATCGAGGAGAAACGCGAACCCCTGGGCAGTGCACAGGATGGACTACAGGCGCTGCGCCTCGTCTATGCCGCGTACGATGCCTCTAACAGCGCAGGCGGAAAACCTGCGCATCTCATAGCGTAGGCATTCGGGGCGGCCGTCGGACTTTTCAGGACACGCGATGACCTCATGCCTCGTCACCGGAAGCACGGGCCTGCTCGGGTCATACATGGTCGATTTTCTTCTCCGCAAGGGATGTCGCGTTTACGGTATCTACCGCGCCCGCCCCAGCCGGAGCGATGAAGAACGAGCGAACCTCTCGCTGCTGGAGTGTGACCTCCACGATTCTGAGCGGCTGGCTACAGTGGTCTCTGAGGCTAAACCCGACCTGGTCTTTCACTTCGGCGCACAGAGCTTTCCCGCCCGGTCATGGGCTGACCCCGCTGAGACCCTGAACACGAACGTGCTGGGCACTCTTCACCTCCTCGAGGCGATCCGGGCCAGCAGGCAAACCCCAGCCGTCTTGGTCGTCGGCTCTAGTGCCGAGTATGCCGAGTCCACGACTTCGGAACGCGTAAGCGAAGACAGCGCGCTACTGCCAACCTCTCCCTACGGCGTCAGCAAATTGGCGGCAGGCCTCCTGGCGCAGATGTACGCACGTACCTACGGCATGAGAACAGTTCTCGTACGCCCGTTCATGGCCGTGGGCCCGAGAAAAATCGGGGATGCCTGCTCGGACTTCGCCAGGGGAATAGTCGCCATCGAGAGGGGCGAACGATCTCACATTAGCGTGGGCAACCTGGATCCGATCAGGGACTTTCTGGACGTGCGAGACGCTATCAGCGCGTTTTGGCTTGTCACGCAAAAGGGCGACACGGGAGAGGCGTATAACGTTTGCTCTGGAACCGGTCACTCCATGAGAGAGGTGCTGGAGCTGTTCTGCTCGTACGGGCAGAAACCAATCCGAACCGATGAGGACCGATCGCGCGCTCGGCCTGGCGAGCCGTCGAGCATTGTTGGCGATAATAGCCGGCTACGCAGCTTGGGATGGGAGCCCGTAATTCCGTTGAAGCAAACCGTGGCGGACATTCTCGACTATTGGCGCTGCCAGCCCTAGCGAGACGTCGTTTACCTGTTCAACGTCAAATCGGTCGGGCTACGGCGATTATCTCCCGCCCCAGAGGAAACACGTTCAACTTGAACATCTGATAAATGAGCCACATTACCACCCTCCGGCTCATGCCAACCTCGGAACCACCCCCCATCTTCAGCCGGCTCTCGTCGCTAAATCGATTCAGGATGACACGATAAAGCGTGTGGAAGGGGAACCCCCAGCAGTTCAATGCCACCACTTCGAATCCAGCCAAGACCAGCTTCTCCCGCAACTCGCTCTTCGTGTAATGCCTGACATGCCCGACCTGACGCCCAATCGCATCGTAGGGCTGGCCGGGAACAGTAATGATGAGTGTTCCGGAGCACACCTCGCGCATATGGCGTAAGGCGGTGACATCGGCTTCAAGGTGCTCCAGGACCTCCGAACAAATGATTGCGTCGAACCACCCTGAAGGAACCTCGCGCTCGATGTCGAACACCTCGAATGTTCCGGTGGCGAAGGTCATTTTAGCCAAGGCCACTGCCTCCGCCGACACATCCAGCCCCAAAACCGAGCACTCGGCAGGCAGCGCAAGCATTGTAAGCTTGGAGCCATCTCCACAGCCGACGTCTAGGAGGCTCGCATAGGCCAACTTCCCCAACTTGCGTCGAAGCAAGCGGGCAAGCGACCGATGAAGCGGCGAGTGTTGACACCCTTCGTGCAGGGCGGGGTAGAGCTCGTCCCAGAGATCAGCTTGGCTTCTGTGGCCCTGTCCCTCGGCCAACCTTGCCTCCTTGTCTGTGCATGTCGACAAACCTCCCAGGACCGAGGGTCACCAGGCGCTTGTAGAACAAGAAGCCCATATTCGCGACACCGGTCCTCCACGGAAAGACCTTGGTGTCACCGAGCCGCTCTCTGTAAATGATTGGGTACTCCCCAAATCGGATTCCCGGATTTCGGATTGCTTCGATTTTTATTTCCGCTGAGAAATCCCAGTTGTCGCTGACGAGATTAATTCCCGCAAGGCACTCCCTACGGAACGCCCACATTCCCGAAAGAGCGTCAGTGATCTTTTCGTGGAACAGCAGCATCAGCAGCACGGCAATGATGACGTTGCCCGCGAAATTTCGAAAGCTCATGCTCCGCTTGTCGCGGAGCGGAAACCGAGAGGCTGAAACGAAATCGAGCGGCGTGTCAATAAGGTAATCGAGGAGCTCGCTGATGTGTTCCACAGGATAGGTCGCGTCACCGTCACACGTGACGATGATGTCGCCCGTCGCCCGCTCGAATCCTCTCTTGTAGGCCCTTCCGTAACCACGCTGATATTCGACGATCACGTCGGCGCCCGCCACGCGCGCAATCCGTTCGGTGTGATCGGTCGAGCCACCATCCACCACGATAATCTCGTCGACGAAGGACGGGACCTTCTGTAGAACCCTGAGGATTCCCTCTTCCTCGTTGTAACAGGGAATGATGACCGTGGTGGAGCAGTCTCTGTACACTGTGCCTCCAGGAAAGCGCAACAACCATAAGGACCGTAGCAGAGTTCAGCTGGCGGGCCTAAGCGATCGATTGAGCACCTTCGGGCGGTCCCAGGGAGGACACATCCGGCCCGGGATTTCGCGCGACGGCGATGAGGCTGACTCCGGCCTTCCCGCGTGAGAGGGTCCTGTCCAGCCAATCTAGTAGCGGCATGATAGTGCCGGCGAGCCTCATCAGCGACGTTCCAGGCATGTCCCGGCGAAGCACGGTACCGGCAATGAACCATAGGGGAATCGAAAAGCAGTTGAAATAGGTCAGCCCCTCAAGTTGCCAGCCACTTTCAACGAGGCGGTCCGCCAGTTCCCTGCGTTGATAACGTCGAAAATGCCCGGCAGCCTTATCAATGCGGTTGTAGAGCCAGGGATGAGCGGGAACGAAGATGAAGAGTTTCCCACCGGGAAGCACGCGTTCGCGAACGTTAAGGAGGCCCTGGCGGTCATCATCCAGGTGCTCAGCTACGTTGATGCAAATAGCCGAGTCTGCCGGCTCGAAATTCGGCAGACCTTCAGGTGCCGCTAGGTCGCAGGCATAGACTTCGCCTCCTGAGGGTTCCAGTCTCGAGCGCAGATCCGGCACGAGCTCCGGATCCGCCTCCAACGCCACAACCTGTTTCCCATGTTCTTGGAGCAGTTCGCTGTACGTGCCAATCCCGGCACCGGCATCTATGACCCTGTGACCCAAATGTTGCTCGATCCTGCGGTAGACCCAGGCCGATAACTCCGGCATCGAGCTATCCACATCCCTGAGACCGCGCCGCATATCCTCGAACATGCTTTCCCCCGACCAGGCAACCAAAGAATGGAAGAGTTCCGCGCCCGCGCCTGCTCTCGACCCCAATCCCGGATCAACAGGCACGCGACCTATCGGAGTCTAGCAGGCTGCTTTGCATAAGGCGACGTAGAGTAAACTCAGGTCGAAAGCCATCGCTCCCACCCTCCTCGCAGCATGACTTGCCGCAAATGGAGGCAGCGCGAACCCTGGAGGTGCGCCAGCATTCTGCTCCGGACCCAGCGCACATCAGTCAGGATTGGGAGCGAAGAGGGCTTGCAGCGAGCCGGCTGTGTTCTCGGGTTCGTGCGCGAGAATGGCCCGGCGTTCGGCGGCCTCCTCCTGCTGACGGCGCTGTTCTTCTGGCCTACGCTCACACACATCGGCAGCGAGTTTCTCTCAGGCAGCTCAGACGGAACGTTCTTTCTCTGGAATTTTTGGTTCATTCCCAGAGCGCTGCTGCACCTGCAGAACCCGTTCGCCACGAACATGATGTTCTACCCGGTCGGAGTCCACCTCGCATTCGAGGTGCCACCACGGCCATTTGCCCTTGTCTGGGCTCCGCTCGATCGCCTATTCGGGTTTGCTACGGCCGCGAACATCATCCAGCTTGGTGCCATCTTTCTGTCGGGCGCAGGCGCGTACCTTCTCGCCTTGCACGTGTGCCGGGATAGGCGCGCGGCGTTTGTCGCCGGTGCGGCATTCATGCTCGTTCCGTACAGGTTCAACCTGCTCGACGCGGGCGGCCTGGGCTACAACCACACGGAGCTTCTGTCCTTCAGCGTGCTTGCCCTCGTGCTTCTGCTGGACCGCCCGAGCCGGCCTCGAGCACTGTTCTACGGATTTATGCTCGGACTCACGTTTTGGTCGGAATTCACCTACCTGCTCTTCATCCTTCTCGGGTCAGCCATGATCATAGCGGCCCACTGGCGGCTCGCCGTGAGCGTGCGTATGCGTCCGCGCTGGCTGGAGGCCGGACTCTTCGCGACAATTCTCTCCCTGCCAATTGC
>Ga0206966_1156_pt1 | contig 17270 bp, 13 predicted proteins | sample Alteio_BWOrgHeat_23_FD_152970 | JGI IMG/M metagenome (GOLD analysis project Ga0206966, IMG submission 152970) | Enriched cells from forest soil in Barre Woods Harvard Forest LTER site, Petersham, Massachusetts, United States -... | ecosystem: Environmental > Terrestrial > Soil > Temperate forest >...
CCTGCCACCAATTTTCGACGATGGCACGAATCGTCGCCGGATCGGGCTCCAGACTGTGGCGGGATCGCGCGATCATTCCTCCGAGTCCTCCGCCAAATACCTCTGCCCATAAGAGCGGCTTTTTCGAGACGGCAACCGCCGCGCATAAATAGTTAAACACCTTAGGATCTGCTGTACAGTCAAGGATTAAGTCCGAATCCGCAAGGCTGTTTATCAAGGTCTCAATGCTTCCGCTTGATTCCTGCCCGCCCAGGCGGTGTTTTCGCTTCTCGCTACTGGCGGCAGGGTTAACAAGTTGTATCTTCCGCGCAACGCTGTCTGCCTTGTGCGTTCCCGCATCACGCCAGTCAAGATCATGGCGAACAAAGTTATCGGGAAGCAGCAGGTCGTCATCGACTAGCAGGAACTTGCCCACGCCTGCACGTGCCATCATGACGGCTACTTTGCTCCCAAGGGAGCCGCATCCGACGATGCTTACCTTGCGATCGCGCAGCGCCTGATGAGCTTTGTCTAGTCGCTCAGCCTCCGGTTGCGCCGGAATAACCGACAATTCGCTGGCTGTCTGATCATCCCAAAGAGAATAGAGACTGAACGAGGAACCCTGCACCAATATCACTTTCCTCACGTCAGGCAATTCCAAGCCAGCTGAAGCGATTCCGTTTGCGAAGCCTTCCAGGGTGCCGGGGGAGGGGAGGGGCATTCCTTCTGGCCATTTGATCAACGCAGCTGGTCGTTCATATCCTTCAAAGAGCAACGCTGCCGGGAACATGGGATCACTCCACGTCCCTCCATCTGCAAGATCTACCGAAGTAAGGACATGCGTGTACGTCTCTTTGCGAAACAGCACGACCACTATCGCGGGGAGCAACGCGAGTTCCTTGAGGCCCTCCGCAAATTCGGCAAGGCTACGCGTTACAAGAAACCGGCCGAGCGTGAAGCGCAGCTCTTGGCCCAGCGTGGTCTCATGCCGTGAGGCAACAGCAGCACCCTCATTCGCCCCAGGGGCTTCCGATTCCAGGAGACGATGTGCGCTTTCGATCATCTGTGCGCCGGTTACCTCCGGGTGCCAGTTGTCGGACCCGTATTCGAGGCACATCTCACCCCCATTGCCATACTGATGCGAAGACCAGCGGTCGTTGCTACCGCGAGGTAAGACCAACGGGGGTGAATGAGGAAAATGATTCGGATAGCAGAGCGAAACCTGGAATACGCGTCCTGATGCCGATATCTCCGCGTCCCAGATGAGACGCAACGAGCCATCGATACGCCATCCGCCGGGAGCGAGCCAGTCCGCGTGGGTAGCGAGCGCCTCAAGCGCCTCCCGTTCCTTACGACTTCTTCTGTGGTTCTCTACGTACCAGATCACGCGAAACCGGCAGGCTTCGAGGGGCCGATAGGCCGATTCGGGAAGCTCGGTGGCGTCGCGGGAGCGGTTGCCGGCTTAAGGAAGCCTGCTGAAGCCATAGCCTTCGCCGCTTTCGCTGTATTGTCGTTGTTGGCCGACAGTTCGTCGATCATTGAGTCGTAATCGAGCCCCGAACGTTTGCGCGTCGGACCAAACAGAGCCCGAACTGCATCACTTGCTGCGGCGTATGCCGTCGGCCCAATTGCGGTTTCGTTACCAGTGCACCTACCCTGCTCCCTCTCCGCCGTGAGGACGCCTCTGCTGACGGAACAACGAACAAGCTCTCCCTTCATACCAAGACGGGTCACGTTCATCGGGCCGTACTCAAACCCAATTTGAAGGCCCAGGCTCGACGCGTCGGTGCCGTTCTCCTTCAGTTTCAGCAGCGCGAGGTTAAAACTGCTTCGCATACCTCCCGCGCAGAGCGTTAAGTTGCTAATCGTCTCTTTTTCATCGGTAGTTTGCGCGGTTCCCTCGACAGCGAGTCCATGCACGCAATCCCCGATGAATCGAACTTTCCTGCCTGCGAAATCCGTGTGCAAAACGGCATCAAGCTCGCTACGCAAGACATGAAGAGCCCGGACAACGTGTTTTGCCGAGGTATCGCCCGAAATATTGCTGCTCAGATAGGCGGTGAATCCATCCAAGTCCGCGTAAAGGGTGGCGGCGTCCTGGCGACGCGAGTTCTTCACCGACAGCTCTTCGATGTCTAGAGTGCTGAACGGCGGAGTGTGCCCCTTGAATTCAAACGCTCCAATCGGATTGTTTTTGAGATCTTCCTTCCATTCCTTTACGATCTCGTCCGCAGCTACCCCAAGCTTCGCCTTGTCCTGGCAATCCTTTACCTCCAGCGCGGTGAGGAAGGCCGTGTCTTCGTTCGGGGCGTTCTTGAGTCCAAGCACGGCCCTTGCATCATTTGTAAGGAAAATCCCGACCGCGTTGCCGCCGCATGCTCTCTTGGCAGCATGATTGGCGGGTTTGCCCAGAAAGAGCGGCTCGCGGTGACCGCGCCTGCCGTTGTTGACGGCCAGCGCCTTGCCCGTATCGATTCCTACCCGAACTCTAGCGGCCGGATGATCGGCATCCTCTCCCGTTTGCGCCAGGACATCGATGACCAGTTGCGCGATGGCAACCGCTCTTTGAATCCGCCTTAGCTGGGAATCGTAAGGCTTCGCAACGACGGAATGCAGCCGCTGATTGTGAAAATCGACAAAGATGGCATCGACACGCTGAAGCGTACGGTGGACCGCACGGTAATGCAGGTTGAGAAACCTGAGCGTCCGGCGGTGACAGGTCTCTCCCTCCACATCCGTCACATGCAACATGTCCGATAGGTTTAGGATATCCGCGTAGAGATGGACGCCATCAATGCGATATGCCACATTGCCCGGCAGGTTGGCAAGATCCGTGTCACGGACAAATTCTTTGATCTCAATGGCATTGAGCGGCAGCCCCTTGATTTTGGCCGCGATCCGGTCAGAGGCTCTTTCCTTCTTCCAGGTGCGAGTTGCCATTTCCGCACATCCTTTCGCCGCTTTCGCTCAGGTTACCAGTTTGCTCGTTGCCGTTTGTAATCTCGGTTGAGACCGGTGTACTTGCGTTTGGTAGCGACAGTCATCATTCTTTCATGCCTTCTGCCAGCACGTTCCGCAGAATTCCAAGTCCATCCTCAGATGAACCCTCACTCTACAACCTCGTCGCTGAGAGTTACCTGCACTCCGGTAGCGCGAGGAGATTGTCGGTCCAGACGCGATCCGCATGCGTCTGCAGGTACTTCGTCCCGTTAGAGTGTTCGCGTGTCCCAACTAAAGCCTTGTTGCCACGCGAGTCCATAACGTAGGCGACACCATTCTTGTCTTTAATCCAGTCATACACCTCAAGACGCGTGCTCTTACCGGTTTCGCTCGTCACCTCATTTTTCCAACCCAAATGGGAGATGGCGTGATGCGGATCGGCATGATAGCCTCCCGACTTGTTGACGCACGTGATCCGGACTGTCATTCTTCCTCCTTCTTTAGTCCCAGCGACCCAAAAGCGGAAGACCGTTGGGAGTGAAGCCGTCTGCGATGAGATGGACGACATAGGAGACGGTCGCCGCGGCAGCCGTAATCTTGAGAAACTCTTGCCAATTGGCGTTCTCGCGGTTACAGTTCGTGATCGCGAGCTTAGTCAGAACAGTGCCGAGCGCTACACTATGCCCTAATCCACGGTGGTGGGGATCGGTAGCCGGCTCGAGAATATCGGGCGCGGCACCGGCTGCGATGCCAATGCCCTCACAAATCAGAAATTCCCCGAGATTCGGCTGGCGGTCGTAGTATCGGCACATTGCAAAATACGTCCCGGCGCTCACAATCGCGCTCAGCGCGAGGTGTTTCCTAAAGTTCGGCATTTGCGGACGCTCCTTGTGCTGAAGGACACCCAATCGGAACGCGACGGTTTTGCACTCACCCGACGAGCTGTCCGGCCGGTAGGGCCCTGGTACGACGATAAATGCAATGGCTATTTCTGACGACGGCGGTGGTGTGTCGGAAACTCTTCAGAGTTTCCTTCAGACTCCTTGGCGGAGCGCGGCGCTTGATTCTGAAGCAGTTTGGCGAGGTCTGATATCGTTTTGTCGCCGATCTCGAGTAGCTTGTCAATGGCACATTCGCCGATTGTCACACGGGGTTCGAAGCTGTAGTCACCGTGGTAGTGGTTCTTAATGATCTCGACGCCACCCAAGATTGGCTTGAGTTCATTGCGCAACATGGAAATGCCCTTGAAGCCCTGATCCTCCGTCGCGCCCATGTCGCGCTTGTTAACTGGTTCTCCCTTTCGGTGAGCGACTATCAGATGCAAAAGCACCTTCAGTGTGGAATCGGGGAGTTCTATTTCCTTAGCCTCAATTATTACGCGGGTTCGGCGCCCAATCCTGTGGCCTGGAATCGCGATAACGATCCCGTCTTTCAGGTTTGGATTTTGTGTTTGCGGTGGCAAATGACAACGCTCGTGCATTTGACGGCCACTATCTTCCAGGGCCTGCCGTATGCGTTCTGAAACCTGCCTGCTCTCGAATGGTTTGTGAATAACGTGACTCGCGCCGTCTTTCATGACCTCGACAGCCTCGTCACGCTCGCGCGCGAATCCACTAACGATGAGCACGGGTAACCAAAAAGCCGTTCCGTTATGGTCGTGGTGCTTCGCCCGAATGTTGCGCAGAAGCGCCTTGCCGTGTTCCACATGACCCCTAATCGAGTCCGCCGCTTTGTTGATCTGCAAATCCAACAGGATCAAACAGAAGGATTTATTCTGGAGCGCAGCTAACGCGGCTTCGCTATTGTCTGCAACGACGGTGTCACAGTCGATTGAAGAGAGAATCTCGACGAGGTCTTCTGCAATTTCCTTATCGTCCTCGACGATCAACGCGATGTGCCGTTGTTTCACGGGCGATCCACTCGGTCGTGTTTTGGGATAACGATACGAATGATGGTTCCGCGGCCTTTTATGCTCTCGATACTCAGCCGACCCCCGTGTTCAGACTCGACAATCTTTACCGCGAGCGGTAAGCCGAAGCCAGTGCCATTCGGCTTGCTGGTCGCAAACAGAGTGAGAGCGTCACGTTGGGCTTCAGCGGACATGCCACATCCTGAGTCCTCCACGGTTATTGCGACGAGCGCCCCCTGGAGATCTGCGCTGACTTCAATTGGCTTCAGAGAATCCACATCTCGATAGGACTCAACTGCATTCAACAACACGTTCGTAAGAGCCTGAACCAAACGTGCTCGTGAAATGTCAACAAGGATACTTGACGGCACGTTAATCTCGATTGACGGTCGTCGCGATTTGTCGCCATCGCTCTCAAGTGCCACGCTGGATGCTTCTTGAATTACTTCTCGCAGAACTTCTGTTTTGATACCGAGTGCGGGTTGGGCAGTGTAGGCGCGCATCGCATCTAAGACAGCACGAAGCTGTGCTACACGCCGACCGATTCGGTCGGCCTCCTGTGCGAGTGCTTCTGCTGGGACATTTGCTGCTGAAAGCTGTGTCCTTAGACGCTCGGCTGACACAGCCAGCGGTGATAGGAGCTTAATGACTTCATGGTACAGTTCGCGAGCAAAGGTATTCGCAATTTGTTCCGCTGCCCGCTTTACTGCATCGCGACCCCTCCCACCGAAACGGGCTTCGATGTCGTCCAGTATCGAATTGATGCGATCTTCGTGTTGCTTGCCCAGCGTGCTTGCGTGACGCGAGTCACGCCGTCGGAGGGAAGCCTGTTCGGCAGCCTGCCGAACGCGGCTATTGTCGTCGAGCGCAAGCGTCGCTAAGACTGTCTCGAATATTGGGTGAGACGCGTGCGCAGCGGCATTTGCTACCGCCCTACGAACTTCCCACTTTGTATGACCAGCAAGAGTAACGAGTTTGGCGACGATCTCCTCGATTTCAGGATCTCCGACCATCGAGCCGCGTATCCGCGTATCGGCGGCGGCGACTGCCTGAAGCGCGACAGACCAATCTGGTGCGTCAAGCGCGGCCATTAAGTCTCGCCGCGACATCGCTCCCTCAATGGCCATAGCGAGCTTTCCTCAAAAGAAATGCTTCACGTCCACCCTCTAGAATTCTCTCGACCTGCTCCCTGCATTCATCGACGGTTCCGACCTGCTTAAGAGTGGAGTGTTGGCCGTCGGAGGAGAACACAAAAACGCGTTCGGCCTCGCCAAGGACCGGTATGTTTGGATTGTGCGTCACAAAGATTACTTGGCGGCTGCCTTTGATTGCTCGCAGTGCTCGAACAATCGTTTCGTAAACGAAAGCGTTGTCAAGGTTGTCTTCAGGCTGATCGATCAACAGTGGACGCTCGCTTTGAGTCAACAAGATGGGCAAGATCGTTGTACATCGTTGCCCCGTTGACAGATGCGTTGAGTCTTTGAAAGTATCTCCATCAAGAAGTTCGATGGAAGGTTGATCCTCAAGGGCAACAGTCTCTACCGTGTAGTGAGTACCTCCGCCACGCAATGCGTTCAGGATCTTCTTAGAGCGGTCTTCGTCGAATCCTGACCGCAGCATGAGTGTGTTGAGATCGTTTTTTGCTACCACGTCGGCCAACTCGCTTGGCAGAAATGCGTGACACAATCGTTCTGCTGCCGCGCCCTGTTTAACACCAGAACCTTTGAGCGCTTCGGTCACAAGCTCCTGATACTCGCACAAATCGGCCGCCTGCGTCACAGTCACACGAATGCTTGGAAATTGACTTGAGAGGCGCTCGGCGGTCTTCTTTCTGAGGGCGAAACGTTGATCGCGAAGTTCTGAAGTTCGCTTCAGCAGCTCTGCTCGAGCCTTTATCATGCCCTGCCGCTGTTGTTCTTTGGCTAGTTGGTCATTCGCGGCAGATTGTGCGTTCACAAGCCCGGTTTGCAGCCCCAGGCGCTCGGCGGCGCGTTGGCCTTGTTCTTCTGATGCTGCGATGATGGTTCGGTACTCAGCCTCCTGAATGGCATGCCGTTCGGCAAGCAAAGCCGAACGTGTGCTGATGCGTTGCTCAACGGCTTGAGCCTCGTTCTCGATCGATCGAACGGTCGCCGCAAGGTGGCGTGTAAAGGCTTCAAGCTCCGCCTGAAGCGCTTGAAAGACTTCGCGATTAGCGCCCGTTCGAATTTCACTATCGAGCTGGGCCTCGACACCGGTTTGAAACGCCGATTGACCTAAGCCGATGTCCCGTACGAGCTTTTGCAAAGCGGCGATCATGAGCTCTGGCACTTTCTCCTCGCGGGCGCGCTGGCTTTTTGCCGCGTGTGCTGTGTTGATTCGATTAGCGTCGGGACCAGCGACCTCAGAGAGGCCTTTAAGCTTTTCCTGGAGCACGGGCAACTCGGACGCCCGGGCGCGGGTGTCGTCTACTTCTTGATCGATGCGGCGAAGGTCAACGCTGGATTGATCGAGCTGTCGTTGCAGCTGCTCCAACTCACGATCGATTGTTACCGCCTCGCGTTCTTGAAAGCGGTCGAGAAGTTCCAACTGGGCTGCGGGACTAGATGCAATCTCCTCGATCTCGTTCTGGCTAAAAACGTCTGCACCGAATATTTGATCGCGATCGAGCGAAATCGGAACGGCTGTACCTACTTCGTTCAGGACCTGGACCGTTTCATGAGCGCTACGGCCGGCTGTATACCGCATATCTGTCTTCGTGCGGAGTTCGACCCGCAGCTGCCCGTTTCCAAGATTCGCTTTGACCAAAGCGTCGATGGCTCGATACCGCTGCGGATTCGCCTTGGGATCTGGCATGAGTCCGAGACCGAAGCGAAGAAACTCAAGGGCGGTTGTCTTTCCAGCTCCTCGGCCGCCGATCAGGCAATTCAAGCCGTCAGCGAACTCCAATTGGGCGCCGGCCAAAAAACCGCCCGTCACGTTAAGACTCAACACCACGTGGTGGGCAGACTGCTTCTGATTCGTCATATCGTCAAGGCGCCAAACGTACCCAACAGAGTATCTGACATCTCGCGTAGCCTGCGAACAGAGGGATTCTCAACGCGAGTTCTCGAGAGTATCCGCGAGTGTCAACTTAATCGCGGCCCAGACCAATGCGTTTCGCCTTTCGGTCGATCGCATGAAGGAGATCGACAGGAAAGCCAATGCTGACGCACTGGACCTAGCGTCCGGGATGCGTCGCGTTCTCCTGAGGGCGGATCTTGCCGCGCCCTCATGTTCCTTACGGCTTCCGCGTGGCGATATTCTCAAAAACCTTCCGGGCATCCGTGCGGGTGATCACCGTGTCGTACAGCCCGACGTCCTCGCCTTCATGCTTATCAATCCCGGTGTAGCTCAGGCTGGCATCTTCATAGCGTTTGAATTTGTAGACGGCGCCGTTCATCAGGCCGCTGTTGAAGAGTCCAAGGCTGACGAGCAACGAGAAGTCCGTTACCGTCAGGCCCGTAACCTTCTTGAACAGACCCGGTTCGAGCTGCGTAATCACATCCTTCAGCGACCGCTCTCGGTAGTCGGTCAGATACATGAAGATCGGAACCCGTGTGGCGAACTTAATGAGCTTCTCCTGAATCTGCTTCCGCAAGCTCTTGTATTCCCTCTCCTTTTCAGTCAGTTCTTTCTTTTGCTTCGCGGATAACTCCTCGTCGTTAGCCTCTTTGCGGGCCTTCTTCACGGCTTCCGACTTGTTAATGATGGTCTCGATTTCCTGATTTAGATTGCGGAAAGCCTCGATGCTCATGAGGGCATCCATCGCCCTATTGTTGTCCATCAAGCGACGCAAAGTGTCGTTATCTACGTTTACAAGTAGAGCGCTTTCCCAGCGCCGCGCCAAAAGGGTTGCGGTCGTGCCGCTCATCGCCATATCGAGAATCCCCGCAGCATCAATCTGTTTCATGGAGCTACCGTCGTAGGCGAGGACAGGCAGAAAACTGATGAACTCCTCAACCTTTTTTTCCACGTTTGTCTCGTCGACGTTCAAACGACAACCGTAATCGGCAATCTGTCGCAACGCCCGATCCGGAGCAAAGTCGAAGACGTAACACTCTTCCTTGATGACCTGCTCTTTGTTTGGGGAGTCGCCGTCCGGGTTCCGGACGGTCCAAGGGGATTGGACACGAAATGCCGCTTGAAAGTACGTCTCAGGGGTGGATGAATTGCGTAGCATGAGAATTCCAGTCCAAGGTTTCACGGTCACACCTGTCGTGAGCTTGCCGCAGGAAAGGGTAATCGTCTTGGACTTTAATGGCTCGTCCATAGCTTCCAAAACGGGCGGCAAGGCAGAGACGCCGATTCCGGCGGCGCTCCCAGCCGCGACGATGATTTTGTAGTCCTGGTAGAACACGTTTTGTCTCTTTGCCAGCAGCTTGTGCATGGCGTGACAGGACGCCACGCTGGGAAGGAACCAGAAAGTGTGTGATAACACGCTCAGGAGCCGCGCGTCCGAATACGGCAAAGGCGGTTTCCCGGCGCCAAGCTTTAGATTGTCAACAGTGGTCGGAATGAACGCCCCGCGGACCAAGTCGAGCCACTTCTGAACCTCGTCCTCATACTTGAATTTCGCATTGTCACCAAGACCTTCGGCGGAGAAGAAGACGTTCAAATCGAACTCGTTGAACTCACCCTGCATGGCGATTTCCCGGATCGCGTCGGGGAGTTGATAGGTCAGAAGCACCATTCGGGGCAACGCGGCGTAGGGGTTGTTAGGGCCTTTCCAGTCCCGCTTTGCCCGTTGCTCGTCCGAGTAGGTCCAGTTGTAGATTTGTTCCTCAATGAACTCGCCGGAGGCAATCGCTCGGAATGGCGTTCCGGACAGGTAGAGATATGCATCGGCAGTAATCGGCATTTCCTCTTCGTCAAAGTACTCGATGCCTTCTCCTTCCCCGAACTCCACCTCCTTTTTGTCCTCCGCCTCAAACAGTTCCTTCGCATTGTCCCGCCATGCGCCGTAATGGTATTCGTCGAGAATCACGCAGTCCCAATGGGTTGAGTGCACCCATTCATTTTTCGTCTTGATTCCGCCAGTGCTTGGGTTGCGACCCAGATAGTCTTGAAACGAGCCGAAACAGACAAACGGCCTCTTCTTGTCGGCCCTCTCGCAGGGCAAGCCGCCAGGTGAGATGAACTGCCAGCCCTTGAAATCTACGTGAGTCTTCAAGTCCTCTTCCCAAGCGCTTTGCACCGCCGGTTTGAACGTGAGGACCAGCACCTTGCGCCACCTCATCGTCTTTGCCAACTGATAGGCGGCAAAGGTTTTCCCAAACCGCATCTTGGCATTCCAGAGGAAGTGCGGCGGCTTATTTTGGTTGCCCTTTTCCCTACGCCAACTCTCGAAATATGCGGCGGTCTTCTCGACGGCCGCTTTCTGCTCTGGCCGCATTGTGAAATCGAGTGATCGGTTCTCCTCGTTCAGCTGGCCTGTTCCTACGGCCACGACGGCTGCCTTGACCTGGTCGATCGTGCACCGAAACCACTCGCCCTCTGGGTTCTTGATGCCATTGATCCGGAGCATCCGATGTACATCACGATCGGTGAAGACCGTTCCATCATTCCGCATGGCGGACTCTTCGAGGACGATCCGGTAGGGCAGCTTGCCCGGACGCAACGTCGGATACTGTTGGGCGACGCGGGTCTGCGCATCGACGGTCGTATAGCCGACTTTGAGCAGGCCGGCATACTGCGGGTTTGTATCCTCGTAGGCGTAGACGGTCGGCCGCGAGTCTGGGCGGGGCGGGAAGAACTCCCTACTCATGGTTGGCATCCATCGGCTTCACAGTCGACTCGATGAATGCGATCTCCTCCGGCGTTAGACCGTAGCGCTCATAGAGGTTCTCATCGGTCCACTCACGGTTGAGAGGTATGTCGGGGACGAATGCGTACACGTCTTTTGTTGCGTGCTGTGTCGCTTTGCGTAGCGAAACCAGGAAGCGGACAAAGCGCGTTCGTAGATATCTTGCGTACCGCTCGGCTTTTTTCTCAGTGTCAAACCGTCCAGCGACTAAGTAGGTCTCCGAACACGCCTCTCCTGGCCTCGCAATGATCGGTTTGCTCAGGAACATTGTCTCTACCGCAGCACTGGTACCCTGAATTCCAGTCATCAACACCTTCCACTCATCAATCCATTCTGGGTTCCTTTCAATATCTGCACGTTCAACCCAACTTACCCGTTGAGAGCCGTAGAGCTTCACTGGACGTTTCAAACCCTTGGGTGAATTGGCGCCGTGAAAATTAGTGGGAAAACCAAAGGGCTTTCTGCTGGACACTCGCTCGTCCAATGCCGGCTCGGACCGGCCGCCAACTCGGTAAGCACGCACCTTTTCGAGAATTGAGACAGCTTCGTTCCGGCGGACCAAAACGTCATAGGTGTCCAAACGACGTTTCATCGGTTCGCCAAGTGGTTCGCCATCCCACATCGTCTGCACAGAGCACGGGCCGCTGTAGTCGCGATCCCACAGAAAGTATGAGACCCCTCCTCGAATCTTCACTCCGGGAAAGCCGTCGTAGAGCTTTGGGTAGTCCACGAGGTTCCGCAGGCGTGATTCGCTAAGCATCTGTTTCCGAAAGTCGTCAAGGCCCTTGCCACCGGTAAACCAACGTGACGGCGTAATCATCACGATATATCGGGGGTTGAGCTTTATCGCGCTCTCGGCGAACTTGTGATAGATCGGTGATGCGCTTGCGCCGTGTCCGCCATCATCCAACTGATATGGTGGGTTGCCGATAATAACGTCGAATTTCATGTTAAAGATATCCTCCGGGTTGTCAGTATGAATGAAGGCATAGGCATGACTTTCCAACTCGCTCCCTCGTTCATAGCTCTCCTTGCTGGCTCCGCAGTACAGGCAACTCCCATTGGCCCAGGTGTGCTCCACGCGCTTGAACCAAATATTTCCTTCGGCGTTGTCGAAGGCCTCGCAGACGGAATACTTCCCGTTGGCGGTCTTGGAGCAGTACAGGGACCGGCGGGATATTAGGGCGGTCAATTCCGTGATGGCGAGTCCGTACAGTTGTTTCTTGAAGATGTGGTCCATCCGCTTCTGACGATTAGGGATTTGTTTCTCCAGTCCCTTGTCGAGGCGTTTGGCAATCTCTCGAAGGAACACGCCAGATTTGCAGCCCGGATCGAGGAATGTGGCCTTCCTGTTGCTCCAGAGATCCACAGGAAACATGTTAAGAATCCCATTCACCAGTTGCGGAGGTGTGAAGACTTCGTCACTGCTCAGGTTGGCTATGCAACTGAGCACGTCGGGATTGTAGTTAGTGTCCGACACTGGCGATCTCCATGAAATGAACAGGAGGATACTCCCTTTCGGGTGTCGGTATGAACACATTCTCGCCGAGGTCGGAGAAGAGTGGCAGTTCCTTCATGCCCTCGTGCGCCAGTAAGCCGTGAAACGTGAAGTCCCTCCGTTTCAGCATGCTCCCGTTGACCGGTGACCATTCTGAAAAGACTATGTAACTTTGCTTCGCATCCGCCGTTCTGAGGGTCAAGGCATCGCCCCAGACAATGTTCCGCTCAAGGATGAATCGGACCGCCTCTCGGCACTCGTCCTTTCCAGAGGTCTTGAAGAAGCGCGTGTAGCTTGCCTCAAATACCTCAAAGAGCCTTCGTCGACAATCGCAGACATTGTCGGGCAGGATATCAATGCCGTAGATAGATGAGACACCTAGGACGGCATAACGCTCGAAGTCCAATTGCGACTTGCCGTAGCGATTCCCCACGACTGCTAACTTGCGTTCCAGAATGGCTGTCAGGAAGTTCCCGTCGCCGCAAGCGGGCTCTAAAAAACGGGAGTCGATTCGTTCCGTTTCCTGCTTTACTAGATCGAGCATGGCGGTGACCTCGCGCTGCCCGGTTAACACCTCGCCATGATCCGAGACTCTTTTCTTGGTTCTGACATGTGAAGCTCTTCGTTTGACATCATCTTCCGAGAGCATAGCGGAACGTTCTACCTCCGGGGTTGGGCCAATCATCACTCGGCCTCCTCCGCATATTCGTCAAGGACGGTGTCCGATAAATGAGACAAGTGTTTTTGCTCCGCCAACTCACGCAGGCTGTCATACGAAAGATAAGTGCAATATTCTGCGAGAGGACCCTTTTCGAGCAACGAAAAGACGGGACGGCGAATTTCCTGAAAGACCTTCTCTCGCCTTGCCTCCGGGGCCACAATATGGAGATTGATGTCCATGTTGGGTTGAAGCGCTAACAAGTCAGCCATTCGAAGAATCCCCGAGTACACCGAGGTAGTGTGCTCGACTTCGAAGGCGCGCACTATAGATCGGCCTTGGAGCCATAGAACGTCGATCTGCTCAATTGTTCGTAGGGTGGTGTCGTCGTAGTTGAGCGGCAATCGTTCAAGAAGACTATTGGTGCCGTTTTTCCAAACCTTCAGCACGGCGGTGCGGTCAGCACGCGGAATCCATATCGACATTCCCATCTTCGCACCGACGGTTGCGACAAGTGCTTGCATGCGGATGGATTCACGGGTTTCGCCTTCCGGTATGACCTCCGGTGCTTCGGCAAGCTCCGTATCGTCAGGAACAGAAACGGTAACGACTTTGTCTGGGCGGTTAACCGTATGCCTAGCGAGTCGATGCTTATCATGCTCACTAAGAGGATAGGTCTTGCCTCCGGCGGCTTGGGAATTCAGCTTCTCGGCAAGAAAAACCCCGTCTTGATCGTCAAGTCGGACGAGACTCCCTCTTACCTTACCAGTCCAACCCAGAGATCCTTTGTCCAGCCCGCGCGTAAATGAGAGGCCAGCCCAGATCGAGTCCTCGTGAATGGGCATACCCTTCTCGATCTCAAGCCACACTTTAGGTCGGACTCGGAATCGCACGGTGAAGGGGTCGTCGTCCTTGACGAAAATCGGCGTGTTGTCGGTAAACGGGCCTTCGATAACCTCAAGCAGTCCGAACCAGCGGGATAATCGTGTGAGATAGCAGACAAACACATCGCCGGGTTTGATCTTCCCGGCGACGTTCTTGTGTCGGCTGCGAAACCCGGAGATGTTCCGGGACGATTGTGCGAAGGCTTCGTAGGTTTCCGGGGAGAACAAGTCAATGAAATACGCCATTTGGTTTTCGCTGCCCGTTCGGTCCAACTCGGCATTATACGGCCCGACGAAAGCAACGACACCGGAAGTCCTCGAAGCCTCAATCCCAGCAGGTCGACAACGTCCCGTCCCACCCTTCACGGCCGGGGTGCTTGCTACAATCATGCCACTGCGCGCCAGCTCTGTCTTCGCATGGGGTTCGTCATTTTCGCAGAGGATGCTCTTGTGCCACCGAAACTAGCCGGTTGGATCGTGCTCTTTGTGATGATGCTGGCCCTAGTGGCGGCCGGCGCCTGGCTCGGGGTAAAGAGCGCGACTGGTCTTCTTACGGTTTACCGAAGCCACGCCTGGGATTCGGTTCCATGTGTGGTCACCAGCAGCACCATCTCTCCGGCCAGGCAGTCAGTCCCAAATCTGACGTGGATGGTAAAGGCGATGTGCACCTACCAGAAGGGAGGTCAGTATTATTCCTTCAATTGCTCACCCCACGCGGTTGGCTCCAAAGATCTGGCCCAGTCTCAGTACGCTTCGTTGCAGATCAATTCCGTGCACGGATGCTACGTAAATCCTAAAAACTCCTCGGAAGCTCTCTACGGCGAGGACCAGAGCTTTCTGCTGCCTCTGTTGTTTTTCGGCATCGGCGCAACGTTTATCGTGCTCGGTGGCTCTGGTGCCAAATTCCTGATTAGGAATGGAGCGTCCTAGAATTCAATCGCCGTTTTGAATGGTTCCATGATGGAAGATCGAATAGTCTGGATTCGGAGTAATGAATCCTTATGCCGGAATATCTCGCAGCGCTGACGATCATCCTGTTGGTCGGGATGGTGTTGACGCGTGCCCTTTTGATGAAACAGCAAGGCATAAAGGCACTGAAATTCGGGAACATCGACAAAAAAGACTTCCTGATTCCGCCCTTTGCGCTCTTTTATTTCTATATCGTGTTTGCCCAGGCGTTTCGTCTGCCCGCCGTGAGCCGACAGGAATTCTTCCGGTCGGAATTTACGCCCTGGATCGGAGTGGCCTTCTGCACCGCTGGTCTCGGGTTATTACTCTGGAGCCTCATTTCGTTCGGGCGGAGTTTCCGCGTCGGTATCGACACAGACCGACCCGGCAGGCTTGTAACGTCCGGAATATTCGCTCTGAGCCGCAACCCGATTTACGTGGCTTTCGCATCCGTCCTGTTAGGCCAATTCCTAATATTTCCGAACTGGATATTATTGGTTTACATGGGTGCGGCCACATGGCTCTTCCATCGTCAGGTATTACGCGAAGAAGAGTGTCTGAAGAAGCATTATGGCGAGGAATACACGGACTACTGCAGGCGGGTAAGACGCTATTTGTGAACGTTACGTGTCGCAGAGCGGATGTGTCCTGAGCAAGGACTCGCCATATTGGCTGTCACAGTTCCGGTAGTGAATGCTAACGTCCTTTAACATTCCCTATCCTAGGTGCTTTGCGGCAGGTAACAATATTCAGTGTTTTCGCTTGACCTCCGATCATTCATCTCATAGCGTCCGCGATTAGGCGACTTTCCCAGATCACACAGCTACCCCATGTCGGCGGCGACATATTTATCAACGACAAAGGCTCGATGCGGGCCTGCTACCGTAATTTTCTCGGAACGAGACGGGTATATCGAGTTCGAGTTCGCGGATGATGGAACAATCTTGGTCCCTGAGCGCTTTACTGCCCACCGGCTTCAATCCGCTGACAGATACCAAGAGCGCGGTGTAACAAACGCGCTTGGACTGGCATGCGCAATGACCACCAAAACCTCTTTGAATGCGTCGTAATCCATCGAAGCTTAAATGGTTTACATTCATTAACGTGCGAAACACCTTCGCAAGGTGAAACCGGGAGAAAGCACCGTGGCGAACTGGAAAATCAACTGTATGGAAGACGAATACCCCGGCCTCTGGCATACCTGGTTTCGGGAGCAGATTGTCGCGGTGGGTTGGCCACCGGACGAATATGGCCTTCAGACACCCACAAAGGTAAGAGCCTGGTCCGATGCTCGCAGATATCTCATGCAGATCAATGCCGGAGACAAAGTCATAGTCCAGCTTAAGAACTGGCGCGTCGGGCGTATTGGCACAATCCTGTGCAAACAGATTGAAGACGGAGAATGGAATCCGAGCGTCCCTCCTCAGGGCGGCGATCTTGGCGAGATGGGCAGGCGCATTCAGGTCCGATGGGACCTGACGACGGGTCCTCTGACGCCGACTTACGTAGTCGAGTTGCCCCCGGAAGCGCACCCCAACATGCGCATCTGGCGTCCAACGATTAGCCAGGTGCCCGACGCGGCATTCACCGTGATGGAACAGGCCATCAGAGAGGAAAGCAATTGGGTCAGCCTGATTCCGGGGTTCGCCAGTGAGCGGGCGTTGTCCGAGTACATCAGCGCCTCCCCGCACCTGCTGGAAGACGGCCTCGTGCCGTACCCTTCAGAATCCGCACGCGAACTAGTGTTTCCCGACCAAACGTGCCTAGATGTCTTGCTTCTAGACCGCGACGGAAACATCGTGATCATTGAATGCAAGCAAGGCGCACCATCTCTCCAACATGTCGAACAGCTGCGCGGCTACATGAGAAACTCAGAAAAGCTGAGAACAGGGTTAAAAATCGGGAAGAACATCCGGGGAATTCTCGTTCATGGAGGAGCGCGCAAGCTGAGCCCAGAAGTCAGGGCGGAGAGCAAGCGCGTTCCACAGATTGAATTGGTGCAATTTTCCGTATCGGTAGGTTTCACAGCGTCGCTGTAATCATTTGCGCGGGACCGGCGGAGGAGCGATGGCGAGTCGAGAGTGCGTGGGATGCGGCATCTTACTGACAAACGATGTAATCACCCGTGAGCACATTCTTCCGCGATGGTTGGCCGAGGAACTCCATTTGCCCGGAGTGAGCTATAAGCATTACCGGCACGACGAAGATGCGGCTCGGGATGAACTTGTTCGAAGCCATGACTTGGGAAGCCTTGCGATCAAGAATGTCTGCTCTTCGTGTAATAACGGCTGGATGGCTAGCCTCGAAGGTCGCGCGAAGCCCACACTTCTTGGTCTCCTGAACATGAAGACTACCTTGCTGCAGATGACAGAGCAAGAACGCGCGACCGTTGCCGCCTGGGCTATCAAGACGGCATTCATGATTGCTAGCGCTCAACCCGACATATCGGGCTTGCCTTGGGATCTTTTCCGGGGTCTCGCTAGGACTCCGGAACAGATACCGGATGAATGTCCTGTGGTGGCCGGGCAACAGGATTTCTTGGATGGATTCATGCACTCCAGCCGCACGGACTTGTCGTCCTCAAATGGCCAGGCGATTCAGGCGCGAGTGGGCTTCTCAATTCGAAAACT
>Ga0206966_1157_pt1 | contig 17220 bp, 14 predicted proteins | sample Alteio_BWOrgHeat_23_FD_152970 | JGI IMG/M metagenome (GOLD analysis project Ga0206966, IMG submission 152970) | Enriched cells from forest soil in Barre Woods Harvard Forest LTER site, Petersham, Massachusetts, United States -... | ecosystem: Environmental > Terrestrial > Soil > Temperate forest >...
GGGCCTGGAGCACGAGGTGGTGCCGGGCGTAATGACGTCGCTCAAAGTGATCACGGAGAAAGGCTCGACGCGTATCGCGAAGTGGGCATTTGAATACGCGCGTAAGCATCGCCGCCGCAAGATCCATGCCATTCACAAGGCGAACATTATGAAGCTGTCGGATGGTATGTTTCTGAAGTGCGCCCGGGAGATTGCTAAGGGCTTCCCGGAGATCACCTACGGCGAGCACATCATCGACAACACATGCATGCAGCTGGTGACGAATCCTTACCAGTACGACACGCTGCTGCTGCCGAACCTGTATGGCGACATCGTGAGCGATCTGTGCGCTGCATTCGTGGGCGGATTAGGTCTGGTGCCGGGAGCGAATATCGGCGCGGATGCGGCGATTTTCGAGGCTGTCCATGGATCTGCCCCGGACATCGCAGGCAAGGATATTGCAAATCCGACGGCGTTGTTGCAGTCGGCGATACTTATGCTCCACCATATTGATGAAAAGGATGCGGCCGATAAGGTCCAGGAGTCCTTGGAGCGCGTCTATACCGAGAAGAAGACGCTCACTCGCGACGTGTATGGAACGGCCGGCACACAGGCCTTCGCGGATGCGGTGATTGCAGCTCTCAATTCCGAACCATCCCCCCCGGTGGCGGCTTAAATTTCAGGAGAGGGTGAGTTCGAATGCTTAAGCGGAAAATAACTGCGGTGGCGCTGTGTATGCTGCTGCTTGCGAGCACAGGATGCAAGAAGAAGGGCCCGGCTGATGGGACAGCGGCGGGCGTCTACACTACGATCGACCAGAACACGGCTGGAACAATCACCGGCACGGTTCATTTTGCCGGTCAGGTGCCGAAGCGAGTGGAGATCGATATGGCGCAGGACCCCGTGTGCAGCGCGGCTGACAACAATTACAGCGAGCAGTACATGGTGCAGGACGGCGCACTTGCGAACGTCTTTGTTTATGTAAAGGATGGCCTGGGGAATAAGCTCTATGCGCCCTCGTCGGACCCCGTGACGGTTGACCAGAAGGGCTGCCGGTTTATACCGCATGTAATCGGCGTGATGGCAGGAGAGCCGGTGAAGTTCACCAACAGCGACCCAACCATGCACAACGTTCACATAACGCCGCAGATTGGCACCAATCAGTCGGTCGATATCTCTCAGCCTCCAAACGGATCTGGCGAGATGCGTACCCTGCCCACGCCGGAGCTGATGATACCCGTGCGCTGCAACAATCATCCCTGGATGGAAGCGTTCATCAATGTAGCAGCGAATCCGTTCTTCGCGGTTTCGGGCACGGATGGGCATTTCACCATCAAGGGACTGCCGCCGGGAACCTATACGATTGTCGCCATCCACCAGAAGCTTGGGCAGAAAACGGCAACTGTAACCGTAACGTCAAAACAGACCGCAACGCAGGATTTCAATTACGACGTTCCACAGTAGGTGAGCCCCAGGTGTAAGCTTCAAAAACATACCTGCACGCAAACGGGCAAGCACAAATGTGCCCGCCCGCCGTGTATTGAGTCAGGTAAGAAATTAGTCCGCGCCGACAGGTTTGGGCTCGGCAGCGCTTAGCTCTGCGACGCGCTTGGCGAGCAGCAGCTCGAGGGTTTCAAGGGCCTTGGAGAAGCCTTCGATACCTTCCTTCAGCTTGTCGTGAGCCATGCGGTCGGCAGCATGCATCTTGTCAAAGGTCGCCTTGTCGATCGTGAGCTTTTCGATCTCCAGGGATTTGGCATTTTCAGGGTCGAGCTTGCGCGGCAGATCCTCCTGCACGGAATCGAGTTCATGGAGGAGGTGCGGCGAGATGGTAAGCAGGTCGCATCCGGCCAGCTCACGAATTTCGCCGATGTTGCGGAAGCTCGCGCCCATGACCACGGTTTTGTAGCCGAATTTCTTAAAGTAGTTGTAGACCTTCGTTACCGACTGTACGCCGGGATCGTCGGCACCCTGGTAATCCTTGCCGGTGTCTTTCTTGTACCAGTCGAGGATGCGCCCGACGAAAGGCGAAACCAGCGTGACTTTGGCTTCGGCGCAAGCGACAGCCTGATGAACGCCGAAGAGAAGAGTGAGATTGCAGTGGATGCCTTCCTTCTCAAGCTGTTCGGCGGCGCGGATGCCCTCCCATGTGGAGGCGATCTTGATGAGGATGCGTTCCTTCGAGATGCCCTGTTCGCCATAAAGGCTGATGATGGCGCGAGCCTGCTTTAGGGTCGCTTCAGTGTCATAAGAGAGGCGGGCATCGACCTCCGTCGAAACGCGGCCGGGAACAATCGCGAGGATCTCCTTGCCGAAAGCGATGGCCAGATGCTTGAAGGCCTCCTTGGCCACGGCCTGGTCTGTCGCATCTTCGCCGAGCTTCTTCTTGGCATCGAGCAGAACGCCATCGACGATTGGCTGATACTGCGGCATCTGCGCGGCGGCGGTAATCAGGGATGGATTGGTGGTCGCATCTTGCGGTTTAACCTGCTCGATCGCTTCGATGTCGCCGGTATCAGCGACCACCGTGGTCATGGTGCGCAACTGTTGCAGCAGAGTCTTCGGCATCTTTCCTCCTAAACCACTTCCCGGTCCCATTATCCGCCATCGGTGCGCAGAATGGAATGAAACGGGAGAACACTTTCGTTACAGATCGATGAGAATCAGGCGGTAGAACCCTCGCTTTTAAATGCGGGATCCACTGGAGGGTGCCATCAGGCGACCGGGTTTCCCAGTGTTCCGATGCCCTCGATGACTACTTCGACCCGATCGCCACGCTGCATGGGACCGACTCCGGCGGGCGTACCGGTCGGGATCAAGTCCCCGGGATAGAGGGTCATGGCGGCGGTGATGTAGCGCAGCAACGCATCGACGGGGAAGATGAGGTCGCGAGTGTGGCCGTACTGCCTGAACTCTCCGTTCAACCGGGTTTCAACCGCGACGCCGCATTCGAGGTTGATCTCGTCGGTCACGACCGGGCCGATGGGGCAAAAGGTGTCGAAACCCTTGGCCCGCGACCACTGGCCGTCCGACTTCTGGAGATCCCGTGCGGTCACATCGTTCACGATGGTGTATCCGCGGATATAGGGCCTGACGTCTTCGTCCGGCCCTATGCGCGAGGCGCGCTTGCCAATGACGACAGCCAGCTCGCCCTCAAAATCGACGCGCTGCGATTGACTGGGGATGCGGATGGCTTGTTCGAGGGCGATGACGGAGGACGGGGCTTTGAGGAAGAGCAGCGGCTCTTTCGGGACGTCATGGCCCAGCTCGGCAGCATGATCGCGGTAGTTGCGGCCGATGCAGACGATCTTGCGGGGCACGACGGGCGCAAGGAGCTTCGCTTTTGTAAGCGGCAAGGGATCGATGGCTTGCACGGCAGGCTTCGTCCAGGGATCTTCCTCGAAGGGCGGAAGCAGGCGCTCGATCCACAGGGTTCCGGCGCGGTCGACGACTTCGCCGTAGTGGGGTCCGGCATCGGTTTCAAAGCGGCAATACTTCATGTGAATCCTCTTAAAAATTACCTTACTGTTGCGGCAGGCTCTCTTCGGTCTCAGCCGAGCGCGGACTTTCGTTGCCGTCGCGATCGACGGCGCTGATGGAATAGGCGTAGCGATGTCCAAAACGAACGTTCGCATCACGGAAAGAAGGTGCGACTTCGCCGGGCGGCGAGATTCGTACTACCGGTGCATTTGATGCCGTGTCGCGGCGGTAGACAATGTAGCCGGCGAGATCAGGCTCGGTGTTTGGCGCCCAGGCGAGATCGATGGCGTGAGCTTCGGGATCGGCGATAGCCTCGAGCCCTTCGGGCGTTCGTGGCGGGAAGGTGTCGCGAGCATCGATGGTGACGCTGTCGCTGGGCGTGCTCATGATCTCAAAAGCATGACCCCCAATGGTGAGCTTCTCAACTCGCTGCACGGTGTAGCGCCAAGTATGGCCGAGAGCCGCATCGCGGTCGAGCGCCCGCCCCTGATCGTTCCCGGTGACTTCGAGGGTTTGCTCCTGAGATACAGGTGGGGGGATGGGCGAGCCGCTGGTTTCGGAGCGTTTGGGTGCGCCGGGCTTGGTCACCAGTTCGCGATGGATGCGCAGAAGGACCTCTCCGCTGACAGGTTGCCATCGGAGCAAGACGCCCTCCGCCTGCGCGGCTGCCGAGAGATACTCGACCCGCGGCGGGGCTGCTCCGGCTGCGGTGTAGGCCGGATTCGAAGGGCCCGCGTTGTGTCCTGCGTGGTTACGCAGTTCGACGCTGTAGGTCATGAGCTTCGGCGGTCCGGAAGTATGGGCGGCCGGTAGATGGTCGACGAAATGTGCGGGCGCATCCGGCACGAGGCGCAGATCGGCGGCAGTTTCGCACGGGCCAGTCTCGACGCGGCGGCAAAGATGCGCGTCCTGGTCGCCCTTCAGGATGACCTTGTCGGTAGTTCGCTTGGGCATCGTCCAGGTAAGGCGAACTTCTTCGTTGCCGGAACGGACGGCGGCGAGGTCGACCACAGGCTCGGGCAACTTCAGGCTGGGGGACTGCGGAGCGGCAGGTGTGCCACAGCTGGCCATCATCAGGAGCGGCAGCGCCAGTACGGCGGCCGCGGCGCGCAGTGCAACGTTCATGCCAGAGATAGCGTAGCAGGCTTCAGAGCGCACAGCGATCAGCGTTCAGCGAGTTAGCTCAAAGATTAGAGAATCGCATTGAATGCCGAGGCGATATGAGGAAGCTCGAAGATGAAGCCGCTGCTCAGGAGGCGGTCAGGGACAGCGCGCGTAGAGGCCAGTAGGGCCTCGTCGGCTATTTCACCCAAGGCCACGCGCAAGGCAACGGCAGGAGCGGGGATGATCGCAGGGCGGTGCAGGGTATGGCCGAGGGCGTGGGTGAATTCGGCGTTCGTGACCGGGTTAGGAGCAACGAGATTCACAGGGCCCTGGAACATGCTTGAGTTGAGGACGTGGAAGACGGCGCGTACCAGATCGCCGACTGCAATCCAACCTACCCATTGCTTCCCGTTGCCTAACCGTCCTCCCAGGCCCAGCCGAAAGATGGGCAGCATTCGCTTGAGTGCGCCCCCCTCGGCGGCCAGAACGACTCCAAAGCGGAGATACACGACACGGATTCCTGCGTCGGAGACGACGGCGGCTTCGGCTTCCCAGGTGCGGCAGGTGTCGGCTATAAAACCCTGGCCCGGTTCGGATTCCTCGGTGAGAATTTCGTCGCCTCGATCACCGTAGATGCCCGTCGCCGAGGCGCAGAGCAGCGCTTCCGGCGGCCGCTTCAATGCCTTCAGGACTTTGACCAGCGCGCGAGTGCTCGCGATGCGACTGTCGCGAATCTCACGCTTATAGGCCCGGGTCCATCGACGTGACGACAGATTTGCACCAGAGAGGTGAATGGCGGCATCCATGCCTTCAAGCATTGTCAAGTCTCGAACCGGTTGGTCCGACTGCGGATCCCACTGGATTTCTCCGGGATTTGCCGGTTCGCGCCGAATTAATTGAACAACTTCAATCCGCTCAGCGTCCGCAGCCCGTACCAAAGCTGCACCGATCATCCCGGAGGCGCCGCTGAACAGGATTTTCCCGGGTGACGAGGTCATGGCATCCACCTATAGAGATGTGGTTTGGGCCAGCTCAGAACTTCCTTCGCAGATCGTAGGCCACTATCTTCGAAAAAGGAGGCCGTACGCTGAACGCGTTAAAATTGATTTCACCTGGTAGAAATCTATTATGATTGTGTAACATTTTGAAAAAGCCGGCATCTAACTATTCGGGGGACTATAGAAATGGCTACCAAGCAGAGAAAAAAGCAAGAGGAAGACTTGGAGTCCGCAATTGCTCCGGAGATTTCAAGAGTTGCTCCGGTGATTTCGAAGACCGATCCGACCATCTCAAGAATCGATCTGATGAACTCGCAAATCGATCCGGCAACTGCCGAGGCGTTTATCGCCGAGCGGCGCATTGGCGAGCGCATCAAGCGGTTGCGCCTGAAGAAGTCGATGGGACTGGTGGAGTTGGGAAAGCATACGGGGTTGTCGGCGAGTTTTCTTTCTCAGCTGGAGACGGGGCGCGTAGTGCCCACGCTTCGCAACCTGGCGCGCATTGCGATGGTTTTCAGCAAAGATCTGTCGCATTTTTTCGAGCCCGAGCCGCACACTCTGTTCCGCGTTCATAAGAAGCATGAGCGCGTGCGGCTACCGCAAACCGGCGTCGATGACCCGACTTATTACTTCGAGAGCCTAGGCTATATGGTGCCTGACCGCCATCTCGACCCCTACTATGCGGAGTTCATCCCCCTCAAGGCCGGGACTGACGTGCGGCCGCATGTACATCCGGGGTATGAATTCCTTTTTATGCTCGAGGGTGAACTGGAGATCCGGCACGGAGACAAGACGCATACGGTTGAAGCGGGCGACAGTGTCTACCTCGATGCGAGCACTCCGCACGCGTATCGGTGCGTGGGCAAACGTTCGGCGGTGGCGTTGATTGTGACCATGCATCAGCAGCATCTTCCGCAGCCAGCGATGAATTTGCGACCGCTGGGTACACCGCTGGGTTCTCGTGTTCCGTCGGGCTCACAAGCGAGCACGGTGGCGACGCTGCCATCGGCTGATCAGTCTTTAGGGGTGGTGAAGCCGAGACCCCAGGGTGCGCCGAACGGCGCCAGGCGGAGCTAGAGCGATTCAACCTTGAAGTTCGGCAGAAACATTTTCGCGACCTGCTGCCAGTTGTCGACCCGGCGGAACCCGGAGACCCCCAGATTATGGGGCGCAGTATAGAGAATGCCTTCGCCCTTGAATCGGCGGAATTGGAGCGGCTGGTCGTCGATCAGGTAATCGGCAGCCAGAATTCCCTTGTCGCCGCAATATACGAAGCGCGTCGGATGCAGGTAAGGAAAATGACGGCGCAACCAGCGATATTTGGGTCCGAAGGAGTTTGGAAACTCCATTGCCGCTGTTGCAACGTAGACCTCATACTCCCTGGCCAGCTCGCGCACCACACGCTGGCTGTCTCCCATCACGGGCAGGTCTTCGAAGAAATCCTCAGAGCGTAAATATCCCTCAAGCCGCTCCTGGCGGTCGACGGAGACTATCTGCCAAAGCCACTTGCCGTCGAGATCAGCTTTAGTGATGGCTTCGCTGTGATCGCGATTGTAGCGGAAGATGTGTTCGGCTAGCGTGTCGGCCAGAACCTCGTCCATGTCCACGCAAATCCGTTTCATCTTGAGCGCTATACCCCGGCGTCCTCTCCGAGTGTCTCCAGCGTAGGCTTCTTTTTCTTCGCTGCTTTTGCAGGCGGAGCCTCGGGTGCGGGTTCAAGGGTCGGATCGTAGTAGAGGAGCCGCCCGCAGCTTTCGCAGGGCAACAATTCACCCATGCGTACCTGGTTCCACATCTGAGGACGCAGCGCCATCTGGCAGGCGAGGCAGCGATGTCCCTGGACCCGCGCCAAACCGGTGCCGCGCGCCCCGGCGATGCGGTCGTAAGTGGCCAGGAGTCCCTCATCGACTTTGGCCCTTAACCGAGTCCGTTCGTCGGTGAGAGATGCCAGCTGGGCTTGCTGCTGGGCGGACGTGGCATGCGCCGCCTCTTTTTCCAGCTCAACTACTCTTGCATGGTCAGCGAGTTCCTGCCGTGCCGCGCTCCGTTGACTTTCAAGCTGCTCGGAACGCTCCATGCTTTCGATCTCACGATCCTCGATCTTGCGAATCTCGGCTTCGGCGAAACCGATCTCGTGCTGGAGCGCGGTGTATTGTTCGTTGGTCTTTACGCTGCTCGACTGCTCGCGAAACTTTATGATCTTCTGCTGCTGGTCCTTGAGGTCGCTCTCGAGTCGCCGGCGCCGGGCTTCTTCTTCCTTGATTCCTTTCTCTACCTGTTCAACCACCAGTTTCTGCTTCACCAGCTTTTCTTCGAGTTCAGCAAGGCGTTTGGGCAGCGCGGCAATCTCACGGCGCAGGCGGACAATACTTTGGTCTGCCTCCTGTACGAACATCAGCGTTTCTAATTCGGAATTGATCATCGAAATTGAAGTCTAGCAGTTTCCGCTTTGTCTGCAGAAGCCAAGGCTCGGTTCTGTAGTGCCTGACCTGCACTAGAACGCAATGTCCGTAGTTTGTTGACCAGGTTAACTGCCCAGCGTATAGAACAGTTGGAGGTGCGACGATGAACCTTCGCCCGCCTGCTGCTCGTTCTGCTCGCCGCACTATTTGCAGCGTCTATTAAAACCGCGCCCACTCAAAGCCCGTCGAGTTCTATGCAACAAATCGCTGCCATACGCCACGAGTGGGTGAACGACTGGAAATCGAAAAATTTGGAAGGCCTCCGCACGTTGTATGCGCAAGGCGCAGTATTTTTTGCCAGCCGTTGGAACGTGGGTTGAAGGTCGAGATGCCATCGGAGACTATCTTAGGCAAGTCATCGATTCGGGCAGCGACTCCATAATCGTGCCGGACGCGCCGAACCGATCGGACGAGCCTTCGGGGGATTTGGCTTGCGACTCCGGGTTCATACAGTATTGGATCAAGGCCAACAACGGGCCAGTCAAAGGCTTTTACCTCATGGTCCTGAAACGGGATTCGGAAAGCAAATGGCATATCGTACCGCATGCGTTGATCGAGATCTCTACCCGCTACAGCTCACCCTCAAAGTAAAGACATTCGAGCTTTGGCTGAGAAGCTCCTCTTTAAAGAGAGAATCGGGACACCGCCCTCATTCGCAAATTCTGCATCTTCGAATCCGTCCGGCTTGTCTAATGGCCATTACAGATGCCTGAGCAAACTGCCGAGGGCTTGTGGACGCCCAAACATAACCGCTGGGCAATTGCCCTCACTGTAACCCTCGCAACCTTCATGGAGGTGCTTGACACCTCAATAGCCAACGTGGCGCTGCCCCATATCGCTGGGGGCCTCGGCGCATCGCAGGATGAGGCCACCTGGGTGCTGACCTCCTACCTAGTTTCGAACGCTATTATCCTCCCGGCCAGCGCTTACCTTACTTCCTTCATGGGCCGCAAGCGTTTTTACATGATCTGCGTGGTACTGTTCGGTATCAGTTCGGCGCTTTGCGGGCTGGCTCCGTCGCTGCCGCTGCTGATTTTTTTTCGTGTGCTGCAGGGAGTCGGCGGAGGAGGCCTCGCGCCGAGCGAGCAGGCGATCCTGGCCGATACCTTCCCGCCGAAGCAGCGCGGACAGGCCTTCGCCGTCTATGGCATGGCCGTTGTGTTCGCGCCGGCGATCGGCCCGACGCTGGGCGGCTGGATCACTGACAACTTCGACTGGCGTTGGATCTTCTTCATCAATGTGCCGGTCGCGATCATCTCTCTCTTCCTCACCGCGCGCGTAGTCGAGGACCCGCCGCACATCCAGAAGGAAGTGGCCGCAATGCGCAAGCGTGGCCTGAACCTCGACTACATTGGCTTCGGACTGCTTGCCCTTGGCTTCGGCTCGCTGGAGTTCGTTCTCGACAAGGGGCAGGAGGATGACTGGTTCGGATCGCGCATCATCACCACCTTCATTGTTCTATGTGCAATCGCCCTGATTTCGCTGATCTTCTGGGAGATTCGTCAGATACGCAAAAAACACAAGCCGATCCTGGACCTGACGATGTTCCGCAACCGGACCTTCGCGATTTCCTTCCTGCTGATGTTCGTGCTGGGCTTTGTCCTTTTTGGCACCACAGTGCTGATTCCGCAGTTCGCGCAGACCATCATGGGCTACACCGCCGAACAGGCTGGCCTGGTGATTTCGCCCGGCGGCGTGATGGTCATGCTGATGATGCCGCTGGTCGGCTTTCTGGCGGGGCGAGTGGATCCGCGCTACATGGTCGCGTTTGGTTTCGCGATGCTCTCTGCCGCGCTCGTCCGAATGCACAGTCTCGATGCGCTATCCAGCTACAGCTACCTGGCATGGCTGCGCATCTTTCAGGCTGCGGGAATTGCCTTCCTCTTCGTGCCCATCAACATGCTCTCTTACACGGATGTTCCGCCTCAGAAGAACAATGATGTATCCGGCTTGACCAACCTGGCTCGCAACATTGGAGGCAGCGTTGGTACATCGTTTTTCGTCACCGAACTGGCGCGCCGCAGCCAGTTCCATCAGAGTCGCCTAACGACGCATCTGACCGATCTGGACATGATATTTCGTCAGCGCGTGGAGGCAGTCGCAAACCTTCTGACCCATGTAGGCGGCAGAACACCGTCCATGGCGCAGGCTCGGCAGATGGCTCAAGCCAGCTTGTATCGGCAACTGGCTACACAGAGCGCTGTGCTGGCTTACCTGGATGTGATTTTCGTGCTCGCGGTCGGCAGCGCCTGCATGATTCCGCTGGTATTTTTCATGAAGAAGCGTGCAGCGGGCAAGGGCGAGGTCGCGATGCACTAATGCGTCGACGCCGCACTGCGAGAGGAGAGCAATGACAACGCTAAGAAAATGGACCTTGTGGGTGGCGATTGGCGTGATTGTGTGAGAGCAGAACTGGATATTTCTGGACGACTTCGCCCACTGTAAAATAATATTTCGCCTCAAACCGCTTTCTTTCAGGCCCAAACCGGCCTGAGACGAAGACACTTTCCTGCCTGGAGCTTCCTTGCGCCATACTTGCGCCGTAGTTATTTGCCTGCTTTCGCTCGCCTGTTTCTCAGTCGCTCATTCGCAATCGAATTCGCCCGCGAAGCCCTGGACGGTTAAGGAGATATTCGGAGGCGCGAGCCCCACCGGCTATCCACCGGACGGCATCAGCTGGTCTCCTGATGGCAAGCGCGCTACTTACATTGACGACAACGGCAACGTGATGCAGATTGAAGTTGCGGACGGAAAGCTTAAGAAGCTGCTCGATCACACGAAGATCAGCGCGCTGCTTAATCCGAACATCAGCGAGAAGGACCGCGACCACCGGGCTCGTTACGATGAGCCAGATTACATCTGGTCACCCGACTCGCAGCATCTGCTCTTCGACACCAATGGCCAGTTATGGCTCTACGACCTGCCAACAGGTATTGGTGTGGAAGTGGGCAACACTGGCATGCAGAGCGGCGACGATCCGAAGTTCTCGCCCAACGGACAGTTCATTTCATTTGTGCGCGACCACAACCTCTTCGTTCAGAAGGCAAAAGGCTCTCCGCTGGCGCTGACCGATACGCACGAAGGAACGATCCTGAACGGCGAGATTGACTGGGTTTACCTCGAAGAGCTGAATGTACGCAGCAACTATTTCTGGTCGCCCGATTCGAAGCAGATTGCTTACCTGCAGATGAATGAGGCGCAGGTGCCGACTTATCCCATCACTGATTGGATTCCGGTTCACGCCACTGTCGATGAGCAGCGCTATCCGCAGCCAGGCGATCCCAATCCGTCTGTGCGCGTGGGCGTGGTCAACGTCGGCGGCGGTTCAGCGCGCTGGCTGAAGATTCCCGTCGATGCAGGCAATGATTACATTCCGCGCTTCGGCTGGGTGAATCCACACACGGTATGGGTGGAGACGTTGACCCGCGACCAGAAGCATATGAATCTCTACTTCGCCGATGTCCGTTCGGGCGAGGTGAGGCTGGTGCTTGCGCAGACTGAGCCCAAGTACTTCACCATGACCTACGATGTGAAGTTCGTTGGCGATCACCAGTTTCTCATCCAAAGCTGGCGCGACGGATTCACCCACATCTATCGCTACACCTTCGACGCCCGGAATCCTCTCGCAGCCGAGGCGCAGCTTGCCAATCAGCTGGAGAGCGGAGCCTACGAAGTTGATGCGATCAAGACGGTCGATGAGAGCACGGGCACTGTTTACTACACTTCGAACGAAGGCGATTCGCGCAGTGAGCAGGTGTGGGCGGTGCAGCTCGATGGCGCGGGTAAACACCCCGTCACGAAGACGCCGGGCGTCCACGATCCTAACTTTCCGGAGAAAGGCGGGTCATTTATCGATACCGCATCCAGCCTGATGATGCCGGAAACAATGAGCTATTGCAGCTCACAGGGAGAATGCACGCCGTTCTGGCAATCGCATGCGATCGAGGGTCACACCCTGGTTGCACCTGAGAATCTGGAACTAAAGGCAGCGGACGGCGTGACGACGCTTTACGGTACGCTCCAGTTACCGGTCGGCGCGATCGCCCCGGGCAGCGTTCCGCTTATCGTGAATCCGTATGGCGGCCCTGGGATAGATGCGGCGAAGGATGCCTGGCATGGCAGAGTCTTCCTCTTCGATCAACTCATGGCCGAGCACGGATTTGCCGTGCTGCATGTAGACAATCGTGGCATGGCAGGACGCGGGCGCGATTTTGAGCAGGCCGCATATCACAACTTCGGACCGCCGCAATTCGCCGATCAGATGGCTGCGGTAGATCAGGTGCTCGCGAAGTATCCGCAGCTGGATGCCCACCGCATGGGCTGGTGGGGCTGGAGCTGGGGCGGTTCGTTCACGCTCTACGCGCTCACCCATACCGATCGGTTCCTGGCCGGAGCCTCCGGGGCACCGGTGACCGATTGGCGCAACTATGACTCGATCTATACGGAGCGATATATGGGGCTGCCCACGGAGAATCCTGACAGCTACCGCGACGACTCGGTCCAGAACAACGCGAAGAATCTGAAGGGACACATCCTCATTCTGCATGGCACGGGAGATGACAATGTGCATTTCGCCAACACCATTCAGTTCATCCAGAAGCTGCTCGACAACGGCATTCCCTACGACTACAACGTCTTCCCGCGCAAGACGCACTCCGTCGCCGGACCGATCGCTCAGACAGAACTTCACGACCGGTTGTTGTCGCACTTTGAGACTTATGTGAAGAACAAAGAGAACTAGCTCGCAGCTCTACGGCAAAAAGAGACTCGGCCCGCAGGCAGCCCGTTGGCTAAATCTCTCTGCGCATTCCGACGTGGGCGTGCGCTTGAACTAGCCGGTTGGGTGAGTGCTGGCTCCAGAGCCTGGAGCACGAACAGCAGCAGAAAAACCCTCGTCCTTTGCTCCACCCGTATCGGCGGTCCCAGCCACATCCTCTGTAGCGACGGGACTCGCCGGTGCGCTGCTCTTGGCCTTTCGGCCTGTGGCGGAGGTTACTGCATCTTTCGTCGTATTGGTTTTCAAAACTGTCTCCTTTTCTCTAGCGGCGCAAATGATTCTGTGGCGATCTGCGGAACTCTCACATAATCATTGATATAGAACGGTACCAGGAGGACAGCACCGCAAAAAAATATTACGCTGCGGTCTATCCGCATGCAAGCACCAAATCGCCAGAAGCTAGTAAAGTGGTGATCGAGCCAGGCGGCGATGACGGAGTGGGAGAGAGAGCAGGATGCATCCAGCCGAGCAACCGGACACCAGCGATCCTGTACGCTGTCGCACAGCGCTTGGCGATTTTGAACTTACGATCCTGAGCGATGGCACCTACTACCTCGATGGCGGAGCCATGTTCGGGGTGGTGCCCAAGCCTTTGTGGGAAAAGCGCGCTCCCGCCGACGAGCGGAATCGCATTCTGCTCGGATTGAATACCGTCGTGGTCCGCACCGGTAAGCACACGGTTGCCATCGAAACCGGGATTGGTAACAAACTCAGTGACAAATTGCGCGCGATCCACGACGCGAAGGAGCAATTGCCGCGTGCCTTCGAAGCCGCCCGCATTCGACTTGAGGAAGTAGACATCGTCATTAACTCGCATTTGCACTTCGATCACTGCGGATGGAATACGACTCGCATCGAAGGCGGCCGCATCGCGCCGACTTTCCCAAATGCGCGCTATTTCGCGCATCGCGGAGAGGTGGAGCACGGCCATCTGCAACTCGAGCGCGACGCCATCAGCTACACGAGCGCGAATTACGACCCATTGATCGAGAGCGGTCAGATGACACTACTCGATACGAAGACCGGGCAGACGGAAGAAATAGTTCCGGGGATTTCCATAGAGCGCTATCCGGGTCACACCGCGCATCTGCTCGCCGTGCATATCGATTCGGGCGGGAAGCGCGCCTGCTATGTTTCGGATCTTATCCCCACGAGCGCGCACCTGGATGTGACATGGGTGATGGGGTACGACCTCGATCCGCTTACGTGTATCGAGCAGCGCAAGCGCTTCTATGCGCGCGCAATTCCTGAAGAATGGCTCGTGCTTTTCACGCACGATCACCACACACCCATGGGCTATCTGATGTGGAACGATAAAAACAAACCGGCGATGAGGGCAGGAATCTGAGTAATTCCAGCCTCATCGCCTGTGGGGAGGCTTAGGCTGTTTTTTGCTCCTGCCCCGGTGCAGCAGCAGAGCTGCCTGCCGTCTTCGTCCCAGTGCCTGATGCCGCTCCCGCCAGAGCATGCGCAACGGCGGTCCCGATCGGGGATCCAATTCCTGTGCATGCGTCCCATCCCGGCCCGGCGGAAAAGGCGCCATTGTTGCCCTGGGTGATGTCATGGAAAGCGCTGGACGAGGCGTAGAGCGTGGGGTTCACAAATCCCGCCGATTTACCCCTCTGTTGATTGGTCAGCGCAATCAACGCAGCCCACAACGGAGCCACTGCACTGGTTCCCCCCACCACTTCCTTGGAGCCGTCCACCAGAATGTTGTATCCCGTAGTCGGCGAGGCATCGCCTGAGACATCAGGCACGCCGCGTCCACCCGTTTTGCCGTGCGGTTTGGGGACATGGGCATTCTTCTGCCAGGTAGGTAGCGAGAAATAGGTGCTCACGCCGCCACCACTCGCTCCACCCCCTGCACCGTCGTTCCACACAACTTCGCTTTGGATAGTAGAGCCGCTTCCCTCGAGCTTCGTGCCGCCGCAGGCCAGTACATGCGGACTCGACGCTGGGAAGTCAACGTGGTTCCCTCCGCTGGTCACGCCATCGCTCGATCCGTTATCTCCCGAGGCGACCGTGATGGTGATGCCCAGTGCGCCTGCCGACTTGCAGGCGTTGTCGAGTGATTTCATGGACGCCTTTGTCCACCCCGACTCGGGGCCACCCCAACTGATCGAGATCACGGAAGGCGCATTTGCGGTGTCATGCACGGCGGTCGTAATTGCATCGAGAAATCCCTGAGCGGTGTTGGTCGTAAAATATACGGCGATCTTCGCGCCGGGTGCGATCGCTCCCGCCACCTGAATATCCAGTGCCACTTCGCCGTCGGCACTGTTGGGATTGCTGGGCGCATTCGCCCCTCCATCCACCGAAACGGAGACTACGGTCGGCGGGGTAAGCCCCAAACCCGAAAAATAGTTGTGAATATCGGCCGCCCGATAGCCGCCGCCCAGTTCGATGATGCCGATCGTCTGGCCTTTTCCATCCACGCCTTTCGGGAAATCATACAGGGCCGCTACCTGCGGCGGGGTAAAGCTGGTGGCTTTCGGCGCCGGCTTCTTCTTTTTGTCCATGAATCGAAGGTGCGGCGTCGCTATAGGCCGTGTATCCAGCCCCAGTACGGACTCGATAATGTCCGCGTGTTCGGCGGGTACTGAAATACCTCCCTGGAACGCGTGGAATGTATGACCTTCGCGTTCGTAATTATGCAGGTCAACGCCAAAAACCGCCTGAAGAGCCTGCGCTGTTCCGCGCATGACCATCGTCCGTCGCGCCAGGCTCGAAGCCCCTTCATCCACGGAAAGTCCATGGTCATGGGCAAACTTGCGCAGCGTATCGAAGTCAGCGGGATCCGCGGCATACTTCTCGTCAAATTCCTGACGCGAAATGATGCGGCCGCCGAGAGCATCCAGGTCCAGATGATTCCTACGTCTCACGATGACGGACACGCTGATGAGCTGCTGCGGCGATGTCTTTCCGGTAGTGGTTGCATTGTGGGGAGCTTCGCGCTCGGAGTCGGGCAGCGGCACGCGTTGTTCAGATGGAGTGGTCATCGCTTTCACCTCGTTTTTTTGGTTTGTAGATGCGGACCCAGGTTTTGCAGGGAGGCTAGTTAGATAGCTCCCTCCGGTCTTCTCCGCATTTGTTACATGACAGAACCTCGGACCGTATTGTAAAGATCACCAAAGTACAGCCTGCCTTGGCGAGCCCTCGACTGCAATATGGGCATTCAATGGGAAACCAGCCGGCGCCCGATGGGTAGTGTTACGAGTGATTCGTTCGTTACAGAATCTTCCACTCTGCCTGGGCAGTCACCTCAGGTCTGAAATCTTGGGCGGGTTGCCGATCCCCATGGCTCGGCGGCTGCGATATTACAAGAAAGCGAACATCTGCGCTAGAGCGATTCAGGGCCTGGTGCGGTTGGCCAGGAGCAATCTCCAATCCCTGCCGCGCTTGGAGCGAATAAAGTCGCCCATCGACCTCCATCGTCAGCTCGCCTTCCAGCACATAGAAGAACTGCCGCAACTTGCCGTGAAAATGCCGCTCTTCTGCCGATCCCGCCGGCATGCGTTCCTCGATTACGCTGAGATTTTCGCTGCACAGCAGATGCCAGCCATCACAGACATGGCCCCACGAATAATGTTCGGCGTTCGCCGCGCTGACAGGTTCATTCATAGCGGAATGTTGCCATGCTTCTTGGGCGGATTCTTATCGCGCTTTCCATCCAGCATTTCAAGCCCTGCGATCAGCCTCCGCCGCGTCTCATGCGGCAGAATCACCGCGTCCAGATACCCGCGCTCAGCGGCGACATAAGGGTTTGCGAACTGCTCGCGGAACTCGTGCACCTTTTCCGAGCGCGCCGCAGCCAGTAGTTCGGCTTTGCGCTCATCTGAAAGCGGACCCTCGGTCGCTTCGGCCTGCTTCAAGACCTGCTCCAGTTCGCGTCCGTAAACGATGTTCACCGCGCCTTCCGGCCCCATCACGGCAATTTCAGCAGTGGGCCAGGCGAGATTCAAGTCAGTTCGGATGTGCTTCGAACTCATGACGCAATAGGCGCCGCCATAGGCTTTGCGGGTGATCACGGTGAGCTTGGGCACGGTTGCCTCGGCGAAGGCGAAGAGCAGCTTCGCGCCGTGACGGATGATGCCTCCATATTCTTGCTGTACTCCCGGCAGAAATCCCGGAACATCCTCAAGCGTAATGAGGGGAATGTTGAAGGCGTCGCAGAAGCGGACGAAGCGAGCCCCCTTCACGCTGGCGTCGATATCGAGCACGCCGGCCAGAAACGCAGGCTGGTTGGCCACGATCCCCACCGGCCGTCCATTCATGCGCGCGAAGCCGATGACGATGTTGCGGGCGAAGTGCTCATGCACTTCGAAAAAGTAGCCATCGTCGACCAGCCGCTCGATGACCAGCTTGATGTCGTAGGGCTGATTCGACTCGGCGGGGACAAGTGTATCGAGCTCGCGGTCGG
>Ga0206966_1160_pt1 | contig 16938 bp, 10 predicted proteins | sample Alteio_BWOrgHeat_23_FD_152970 | JGI IMG/M metagenome (GOLD analysis project Ga0206966, IMG submission 152970) | Enriched cells from forest soil in Barre Woods Harvard Forest LTER site, Petersham, Massachusetts, United States -... | ecosystem: Environmental > Terrestrial > Soil > Temperate forest >...
GTCCCGGAATGGGCTCGTCCTTGTTCAACGCCTGAAGAAGTTGAGTAAATCCACCCTGAGCTGGAGGCAAGGATTCTGGGGAACGTGCCGGGCTGCTTGAGAACTGGAAATTGCTCTCCGGAACTGACTCAGGCCTGAGCGATTTCAGCGCATTCTCCAGGGGAGTTTTCTCCGGGGTGCGCTGAGAGAACATTTGCGTGAAAGAACCCGGTCCCGCGCTTGGCACTGATTGCTGCGCAACGGGTAACACCGGTTGCGCCGGACCGGACTCCCTGGCCGGCTGCGCCGAGTGAAACATCTGAGTAAAGTCGCCGGGCGAGGATACTGCCTGCGGCTTTACTGGTTGAGGAGAAATTGGCCCCAGCTGCGAAGGTAACGGTATGGCCTTGGTCGCTCCCGGGTCAGCGGCCGGTATTTCGGCTCCGGCCGGCTTCATGGATTCGCTCGGACTTGCGGATATGGAGTTGAACGTCTGCGTGAAGCTGCTCGGCGCGGAAGCGGCTTTTGCCGTCTCTGGTACTGCAGGTGGTGAAACTTCGTTTCCTGTTTTTTCCACTGGCGTACTTAGTGCTTGCAGCATCTGCGTGAATTCGCCAGGCTTCACGGTTGCAGGCGGCGCTGGCGTATCCGGCGAAAAGGGCTTTTGCACCAAGACTTGCGTAAATACGTTCGCTAGATCGGGCAACGGCTTTTGCGGCGTTTGTGAAGCAGACGGCGCAACTGGGGTGGGTCCTAAAGTGGCTTCCGAAGCGGGTCCCAGGGTCGATGGTGATGCCGGAGTGGCAAGCGCCCGGAACATATCGGTAAACCCGCCGGGGCTGACGGGAGCGGCGGCCGGCTGATTGGCTGGAGTCCAAGGCGGCGTTTGGGACCCGGGTGAAGATATCGCCTGAGGCCCGTCGGCCGGGGCGGACTTACTCTCCTCTCTGAGCAGGGACCGCAACAGGTCATCTTCCGGTGGCTGAGCAGGCCGCGCAGCCACGGTGCCAAAGATAGCGGTTGCGCTTGATGGCTCAGTAGTGGCAGATTCACTCTTGCTGGGAAAATCGGGATCATCAAACGGAGACTTGGACGGGTCCATGAGAGTGCCACCGTACTTCTGAATATTCTGCTTGATTCTGGAGACCAAGACTACATCGCATTTACTTGACAGTAAAGTGCAAGCGACCTACGATGCACTCACGAATTGGCCGCAGTATATTCAAGCATTAGCGCAATTGGGCAGACGCGCCGATCGGCCCTTACGGCTGCACATATCTGCGAGCCGTTCAACAACCACCAAATGGTTCGGTGACTATGAAATTTTTGTCGCGGGTGGTGTGGTCTGAGGGGATGTATCTGGGCCCACACCATTTTCAAACGCAAAGCCGCTATTTTGAAGATTCGATTGCATTCCTGGCGGCCAGCCTATGGCTTGAGCCATGGGGACTACTGCACGCCGAACTGGACCAGAAGGCCATCCGCAACGGCAATGCGGTTTTGCTGCATGCCTCGGGAATTTTTCCCGATGGACTCCCTTTTGAATTACCCAATTCCGATCCGCCTCCACCCACGCGCAATCTGCTTGAAGTCTTCCCCTCCACGGATGCGGTGCTGCCGCTTTATCTTGCAGTCCCGAGCCGTCGGGATAATGGTTTCGACTGCGATCTGAGCACGATCGCAAACGGGGCGGCCAGCGGAGTCCGCTTTTCGCGGATGCAACGCACTCTGCGCGACGAGACGAACGGCATTGACGAGCGAGAGATTGAGCTGGGGCAAAAAAACATCCGCCTCGTGACAGAAGCCGAGCTGACCCAGGACATGCTTTCCATCTCCATTGCGCACGTACTCCGGGATGGCCGCGGGCACCTTGTCTATGATGAGGATTTCATTCCCACGTGCCTGCGTTTAAGTGCTAGTGAGCCGCTCATGCTCCTGATCAAACGCCTGATCGAGACGATAGGGGAAAAAAGTGGCACGATCGCGCGCAGCGCAAGACGCCACGGGCGTTTCGAGGCGGGCACAGCTGCTCTTGACGTAGCGAATTACTGGTTTCTGCATGCCTTGCACAACGCTATTCCACCTTTGCAGCACCTGAGCACCACCAGGCACGCCCATCCGGAAGACCTGTTCATCGAGCTTTCGCGGCTTGCAGGTGCATTATGCACCTTCGCGGTTGATTCCGACCCGCGCCAGCTTCCATCCTATGATCACAGGAATCCCGGTCCGGCATTCCGCGCGCTCGACGCTCATATCAGGAGGCACCTCGAGATCGTGGTTCCCTCAAATACGGTCACGCTCGACTTCCATCCTATAGAGCCATACATTCAGGCAGCGGACGTTCTTGACGAACGTTGCTTGCGGCGCGCGCGCTGGGTTTTTGGCGTGCGCTCGGGATTGGGAGAATCGGAGCTTCTGAACCTGGTGCCAAGACTCGTAAAGGTATGCTCTTCGCGGTTTGTCCCCGAACTGGTGAAACGCGCGCTCCCCGGCATGACGCTCACCCATCTTCCTGTCCCGCCCACGGCCCTCCGCGCCGAAGTGGACATGCAGTATTTCGCGGTCGAAACCACCGGTCCGTGCTGGGAACATATTCTGCAAACCCGAAAAGTAGGCGTGTATATTCCAGGAGAAATCTCGAAGCCGGAGTTTGATCTTACCGTCATCGTGGAGCAATCGTGATGGGTACCGCTCGCGTTAACAGTCTCGCATTTTCCTTCCAGGAGGTGCTCACCGCCATCCTGCGCGTGCGCTTCCAACGGCAGCAGGTTCAGGACTCGGAGAGCTTCCGCGCGCAAATGCGCCGCTCCTTACAGGCGGCAATGCAGGAGGCTCGCTCTCTGGGTTATTCAAGCGACACGGTGCAGATGGGAGTCTTCGCCGTTGTTGCCTATATGGATGAAAGCGTACTCAACCTGCAAAGCCAGGCATTTGCCGACTGGGCACGGCGTCCGTTGCAGGAAGAGCTCTTTGGCGGCCATCTTGCGGGCGAGACTTTCTTTCGCAACCTGAAGACGCTCCTCGGCCAACAGGACTCCACGGAAGTAGCCGATGCTCTGGAACTGCACTGCCTCTGCCTGCAGATGGGGTACCGCGGCCGCTACGCACTGGGCGATACGGGTGAATTGCATCAGCTGCTGCGCCAAGCGCGGGAAAAAATTCAAAGGATTCGGGGAGCAGCCCACCTGCTGCCGCCCATGACCCCGCCCGAAGTGCGCCCGACGGGGACAAAAGACTCGTGGAGCCGTGCCTTGCTGATTACCACATGTGTGCTCGCCGGTTTAACAGTAGTTGGGTTCGCCGGCTTTCAACTTGATCTTGGTTCCGGAGTATCCCAGGTGCAGAACACCAGTCTGAATGCGCGATAGGAGCCTGCTGTGGTACCAATTCTGATTTCTGCCCTCATCTTCATTCTGTCTGTTGTGCTTGCCTGGCTAGCCGGCCCCCTGCTTCACATTGAAGGTACGTCGCTTCTGATTCTGCGCATCCTGCTCGTTGTGCTGGGCGCTGCTGCCGCAACCGTCATTCTGGTCATGCACTTTAGAGACAAACGGCGCGATCAGGCTACGCGAAAGATACAGGGCGGATCGGATATGGACATGTTGCTGCGTGACGCCGAAAAGAGGCTGGCCGCAGCCCAGCGCACAGGTCCGAAATCGCTTGATTCCCTCCCCCTTCTTTACATTCTGGGCGACGGGAATTCAGCAAAGACAACAGCAGTTCTGAAATCCGGGCTCGATCCGGAACTCCTCGCCGGTCAGATTTACCGAGACCAGGACGTCACGGCCACACCGGTCGTAAACCTGTGGTACACACAGCAATGCGTCATCGTGGAAGCAGGGGATGCAGTCCGCAAAAGCCCGACGCTGTGGAGCAAGCTGATTCGCAAAACGCGGCCCAAGGCATACCGCTCCGCGATGGGAACGCAGGCTCCGGTACGCGCCGCAGTGGTTTGTATCAGTCTCGAACAGTTTCTCGGCGCGACCGCGTCTGATACTGTCCTTGGGTCCGCCCGTTCCACAAACCAGATGCTGCGCGATCTTGCGCAACAACTGGGGACGGAAGTTCCGGCCTACGTGGTACTCACGAAGCTTGACCGAATCCCAAGCTTTACAGAATTCGTTCGCAATCTGACCACTGAAGAGGCGTCCCAACCGCTCGGGATGGCCTTCGCGCGCAGCGAAGCCTCCAGCGGCCTCTATGCGGAGAAGGCCATGGGGGAGGTGACTTCCGCCCTCGATCAACTTATTTTCTCGCTCGGAGAATTTCGCTTGGAGCTGCTGACTCGGGAATCGGACCAGAAAAATGTCGATCCTGTCTATGAGTTTCCCCGCGAGCTACGAAAGCTGCGGAACAATCTGGCGTCTTACCTTGTCGAGCTTGGGCGGCCCAGCCATCTGAACGCCAATCCATATCTAAGAGGCTTTTACTTCACCGGTGTTCGCGCGCACATGGTCGAGCAGATGGTAAGTACTCCGGCGAAGGTACCCCAGGCGCAGCCCGCTGAAGCCGGAGCCACGCGCATGTTCAATGTGCAGCAGATGCAGGCTGCCAGCGCTCCGCCTGCGCCGCAGGTGGTGTCCCAGAAAGTGGCGCAATGGTGCTTTCTGCCGAGGCTCTTTCCTGTGGTGATACTCCAGGACAGAAGCGCGCTGTCCAGCACCAGTAACAGCGGCAGGACGCACGTCTTCCGCCGCGTGGTTTTTGGAACGGCCTCTCTGCTGCTGTTGTTCTACCTCATTGCCCTGGGCATCTCCTTCAACAACAACTCAAAACTTGCGCGCGATATAGCATCGGCTGCAAACACGCTTCCGGTAAGAACGGTGCCCGCAACCACGCTTGCATCGGTGCAGGAGCTGACTGCGCTCAACCAGCTGCGCACGGCCCTTGTGCAACTGGAGAACTACCGGCAGCAGGGTCCGCCGCTGATGTATCGCTGGGGGCTGTATCACGGAGACCAGCTCCTCGAGGCCGCCCGGCACATCTACTTCGACCGCTTCCAGCGGCTGCTGTTGGCGAATACGCAAAACAACATCGTGACGGCGCTCAACGCGCTCCCGGCCGCCGTGCAGCCGGACTCAGACTACGGCGCTGCTTACAATCCCCTCAAAGCCTATCTGATTACGACGACCAATCCCGACAAGAGTACGGCTGAGTTTCTCACCCCTGTACTCATGCAGTACTGGCAAAACGGCAAAGCCCCCGACACCGAGGAGCAAAAGCAACTGGCGCAGTTACAATTTGACTTCTACGCGAATGAATTGCGATTAGGAAATCCCTTTTCTATTGCACCTGCAATGCCCACCATCAACCGGGCTCGCGCTTACCTGGCAAGCTTTGGCGGTTTCGCACGGATCTACCAGCAGATGATTAACGCCGCCAACAAGGTCGCTCCCGCGATTGACTTCAATCGTTTGTATCCTGGCTCTTCATCAGTAGTCGTAGAGTCGCACATCGTGCCCGGAGCATTCACGCGCAACGGCTTCACTTTCATGCAGGATGCGATCCTGCATCCGGAAAAGTATTTCAGTGGCGAAGCGTGGGTGCTTGGCGATCAGGCTCCGCCATCACTGGATCCGAAAACCTTGACGGCACAGCTGGCCAGCCGCTACCTCGGGGACTATCAAACGGAGTGGCGCACCTTTCTACGGCAGGCTTCAGTTGCCAAGTATCGCGATCTGAGAGACGCCGCCGGGAAGCTTCAAATACTCTCCAATCCCAACTCGCCCCTGTTGGCGCTTATCTACACCGCATCGCACAACACGGCCGTGGCGAATCCGGATATAGCAAAACAATTCCAGCCGACCCAGGTGCTCGTTCCTCCGGACAGTGCGGAGAAGCTTATGTCAGAGAAGAACACGGCTTATGTGAACAGCCTTGTTGGCCTGCAGGGCGCGGTGTCGCAGGTTGCACAAGACCCGAACGCGGCAACCAATCCTGGGGCATTCCAACCAGTAATTACAGCGGCGATCAGCGCGCATAGCGCGGTAAGCCAGACTGCCCAGCTGTTTAATATCGACCCGCAGGGGCACAGCGAACAGACGGTCCTCGCGCTCCTGCAAGCCCCGATCAACTCGGCTGAAGATATCTCGAAGCCGGGACCGCCCAAGGGCGGCGGCCTTTGCGCAAGCTTTGCGCCGCTCCTGTCGAAATTCCCGTTCTCGGCCAACGCCACCGTTGACGCTACTCCGGCGGAGGTTTCCGCAGTTTTCCAACCGGGATCGGGCGCGCTGTGGCAGTTCTATGACGCCTCGTTGAAACCGTTGCTCGTCCAACAGGGCACAACGTACGCTCCGGCTTTGAACGCTCCACTCAAGGTGAATCCGGCGTTCCTGCAATTCTTTAACAAGGCGGCGAGCGTGTCTGCGCTCATGTTCCCTGCCGGCGCCACGTCACCGGCACTTACGTTCACGACACACATTTTGCCATCAAAAGGCATACGGACGGCTACGTTTACTGTGGATGCACAAACGCTCACCGGCTCAGATGTCTCCAAGCAGTTCACCTGGTCGGCGCAAACCGCCCAGCAGGCGCAGCTTATTGCGAGTTACGAAACCGGTAGTCTCCCCTTGCTGCAATTCAGCGGACCGTGGGCACTCTTCCGTCTTGTTAACAAAGGCCGGGTGGAGCAGGCCGGCAATCCAGGGCGTCTGCTGTACCCGCTCGAGGTGTCCAATACTCCTATTGTGGTTGGCGGCACGCCGTTGATTGTCCACATAGAATTGTCCGGGCCGGGTGCGGGTCTGCTGATGCCGGGGGGGTTGAGCAGCATTCGCTGCGTTTCAAACGTGGCTCGCTAAGGAGTTGTTGGCAATTCAGCGGTTGGTTCGGTCAGTGGGTCCGCCTGGGCTTCACTGAATCGCAGGAGCAGGCAGGTAACATTATCAACCGCTCCTTGCTCCTTGGCCGTATCGATCAATGCCTGACAGGCCTGCAAAAGATCCGGGTTGCCGAGCACGAGATGTGCGATGGCCTCGGCGTCGGCATAGCGAGTAAGGCCGTCAGTGGTCAACAATACAATGTCGCCGGGCTCGACGGCGGCGGTGAAGAGGTCGGGTTCAACCGATTCCGCGGTCCCGATGGCGCGCGTAATCAACGATTGCAGCGGCGACGATCCGGCGTCGTCCGCACTAATGACGCCGTTACGTACCTGCTCGGCAATGTAGGAATGGTCATGAGTAATCTGGGCACATTTCCCGTTGCGAAGAAAATACGCGCGGCTGTCGCCTACATTCCCGACCACGATCTTGCGGCCATCCATGCAAGCCGAAACCAGGGTCGTTCCCATGCCGCGCAGTTCTTCGCTGTCATGCGCAAGCGAACATACCTGCCGGTTCGCATGCAGGATTGAGTTGTATAACCGCTGCTCCCCCTGTGTCTCAGACATGTCCTGTCGATTAAAGAACTGCAGCAGTTCGCTGACCGCCGTGCTGCTTGCGATCTCGCCGGCTGCCATTCCACCCATTCCGTCACACACGGCAAATATCTGCGTGGAAATGTCATAGCCGAAGCTATCTTCGTTGTTAGAGCGCTTGCAACCGACGTCGGTTAAAGCTGCGACTTCAAGTTTCAATGTACTTTGGCTTTCCATCGTAGAGACTCTTCTCTTCGCCGGAGATTACAGCTCATTTCGGATGGCTTTCAAACCAAGCCCATCTTATTCGCGGTTGCGCGATTAGACTGCCAGAACGCCAGCCAGCCTGTAAAGACCTCGACAAAACCGGGCTGCCGTCATTCCCTCCGATTCGAATCTGAATACCCTAAAAGTGGGACTATCGGCGCACAATTTTCCCAGGCATAGTGTACGTATTTTGGGATAAACTCATGGCGCTAACGTACGCGCTGCTGTCCTCCCCCGCAAAGTAACCCCCGGTTGAGAAAGGCCGTCTCCATGGCATTAGAAATCGGTAAACGTGTTGGTGATTACGAAATTCTTTCCCTGTTAGGGGCAGGTGGGATGGGCCAGGTCTACAGCGCCCGCAACATCATCTCAGGCCGCATCGAGGCGATGAAGGTTCTGCTGCCGGATTTTGCCACCGAACCCGAGCTTGCCGCGCGTTTCACCGCCGAGATTCGCACTCTCGCCGGTCTCGATCATCCAAACATCGCCCAGCTGCGAACAGCCTTCCAATTTGAAAATCGGCTGGTGATGATCATGGAGTTCGTCGAAGGCGTCACGCTCGAAAAGCGTGCAAGTGAATCCGCAATCCCGGTAAACGACGTGTTGAATTACTCCACACAAGTGCTGGCTGCCCTGAGTTATGCGCACAGCAAAGGTGTGACACACCGCGACATCAAACCGGCAAACATCATGATTACCTCTCACGGTCTGGTCAAGCTGATGGATTTTGGCATAGCCAAGTCCACCACTGACCTGCAGCTCACGCGTCCGGGTACGACCATGGGGTCGGTATATTACATGTCCCCGGAGCAGGTGCGCGGAGGAACGGTCGACGCGCGTTCGGATATTTATTCCTTTGGAGTGACTCTGTATGAGATGCTCACTGGCCGTCGTCCTTTTCAGGCCGAGACCGCCTACAGCGTGCTGAATGCGCAACTGAATGAAGCGCCGGCGCCGCCTGCTCAGGTCAACCCGGCACTCTCGGCAGAGCTTAATAACATTGTGCTGCGGGCGATGGTGAAAGCTCCCGATGGGCGCTTCCAGACGGCGGATGAATTTCGAGCGGCCCTGCGCAATTTGCAAGTACCAGTGGCACAGGCTACCTCGTCTCGGGTGGTTCCGGCGGCGGTAGCTGTGGCCAACCCGCCAAGTGCCTCGGCCAAGAGCCAGCGCAGCTTGTGGCTAGGCCTGGGAGCCGCGACGGCAATCATCGCCATGATCGCGGCCGCCACACTCCTGCCGCGCATGCTTGCTACGCACGCGGGCCAAAAAAATGCGGCTCCTGTAACGGATACTGCGGCTCCTGCACCATCTTCTGGAAGCGGCAATGGCGCTGCACCCCAGCCTTCGCCGGGAAGCTCGGCCGCCTCCCCAACAAATCCGCTAACCAGCGCAACACCGGAGGTAACGCCGAGGCAATCGGATCAACCAGGTCAACCGGCTCCATCGTCCGGACATGCTAGTGCCGGACACCCGCAGTCTATGCCGAGCATCACCAAAGTGACCCCTGCTCCCGAGTCGGCTAACACTCCACCCCCGGGCCCATCAAAGCAGGAGATCGCTCAGACACGGGAAAGGATGATCCAACTCGACGCGAAAGCCGATGCCGCCAAGGTAGGCATACAGCAGATACGCAACCAGCAGCAGGCACAGGTCCTGGATATGCGAGGCGACATTCTTGCCGCCATGAATCGGATGACTTCTTACCTGAACGAAGCAGATCGCGCGCTCAGTCAGAACGATTTGCAAGCGGCGAACGATAACATGGACCGCGCAGATAAAGAACTTTCAACATTGGAAACATTCTTGGGCCGATAGGAGATATCTACAATGCGTAAACTCTGTCCATCTGTTCTTTCCCTCGCCTTGATGGCCTCGCCGCTCGTCGCTCAGACAGCCGCGCCCACCCGGCATCGGGTGGCCGTGCTCGACTTTGGCTACGCCACTGTCATGACAGCGTCCCAAGCTGTCTTCGGCACAAACGTTGATATCGGCAAGGGCATCTCGGATATGTTGATCGACAAGATGCTCGCGGATGGCACCTATCGCGTGATCGAACGCAATGCCATCGATAAGGTCCTTCATGAACAGGACTTCTCGAACAGCAACCGGGCTGACCCGTCAACAGCGGCCAAGATTGGACATGTTCTAGGCGTGGATGCTGTCATTACCGGGGATATCACGCAGTTTGGACGCGACGATCAAAATAAGAACTACGGCGGAGCCGTGGTGGGAGCCTGGACGCATGGCGCGGTTGGCGGCTTTGGCAGCCACAAGGCGAAGGCCGTGGTGGCCATTACCGTCCGCATGGTGGATGCGAGTACGGGCGAAATCCTGGCCTCGGTCACCGGCAAAGGAGAATCGGAAAGAAGCGGAACGGACCTGCTCGGCGGGGGCTGGGGCGGCGGCTCCGGAGCAGCCGGTGGCGCCAGCATGTCCAGCAGCAACTTCGCCCAAACCATTATCGGCGAGGCCACAACCGCCGCGGTTGCACAGGTTGCGACAGGGCTTGACAGCAACAGTGCGAAAATCGCGGATGCTCCTCCGCCGCCAAAGGTGGCCGTTTCTGGACTCGTGGCCGATGCATCGACGTCTGACGTCATCATCAACGTGGGCAGTCAGGCGGGGGTGAAGGTCGGCGATAAACTCGCGGTTTCGCGCGTTGTTCGAGTGGTGAAGGACCCCACCACGGGAAAGCCGCTGCGCTCCATTGAAAATGCACTTGGACAACTGACGATCACCAGCGTGGATGCGACGTCCGCGGTAGGAACTTTCAGCGGTACCGGCCCATTGAAGACGGGAGATACGGTAAAGACGCCGTGACCGATCCCGGTTGCTAGAGCATCTGGCCAGCCGGCGTGCCAACCGGCTGGCCATCGTCTGTGGACGGCATTGCAGCCACTCTCTCTAAGAATTTCCGAAGAACTTCCTCCCCGGTTCCGGAGAAGTGGTCGCCTGGCTTTGCTCCACTTTTGCCCCAGGCAAGCAGGAAAACCAGCGGAATCCAACCGCGACGATCCTGTTCCAGTTGCTGTCCGAAGCTGTAAAGAACTCGGGAAAGCTTGAGCGGAAGCATGACGCCAGCTACCTGGTTCACTGATGGGTCCTGGCAAAGAGCGGGCGGCGAAGTTACAAGATATTCCCGGCAACTCAGCGGACGGATGGCGTGGATGCTGCAACTCTCGTTTTCGAGAAATGGGCACGGAACGCCGGCGTGGAAGTAGTCAATCGCCAGCTCCGCGACTGCCTGCTCCTCCGCCATCCATCGATCACTGAGAATTTTCTCGATAACACCGGCGTCGCGCAGTGCCAGCAAAGCACGATGAAAGCGTCCTTCGAGTTCCGCATGCCGCTCCTCGGATAATGTGCTCATCCACTCGGTCAGCGTTTCCGCTTCAAAGAGACTCACAGGCACGAGTTGACGGCAGCAGGCTCCGCACCCAGCCCTGCAGGAAATGGGTGACCCTGCCTGCGCGGCTTCTTCGCTCACCTTGCCGATGATGGCGTTCTCCAAATTTTGAATGATGGGTAAGAGCTGTGTGAGCGTCGTCTGCCCCATCGGCAGGTTCGCACTGGCGTTAAGGAAGCCACCACCCACAGGCAGCGCAAATGATGCCCTCATCGTCGGCGAAGGAGAGTTTTCTGAACTGTTCGACATGACCCGACACAACCTCGCTCAGAAGTCGAAACGAATTGTTCATTGTATCTGGCACGTTGATCGGCAGAGTGGGGAAAAATTTCAACTTCGGGATCAGTAATGCGCCAACAACGGTCTCCTATTCCACTGGCTCCCAAGCTAAAATCGTGTTACCGTGCGATCAGTGTCAGCGATAGCTAACTGATACATTGTTATGAATCTAGGTGCTTTCGAGGATTATTTTTGCCTACGACAGTAGCTATTTTTGACTCAACTGGCCTCGGGCGAATACGGTGGATGCAACCTCAGTAAAAAAGATAGGGAAGTACGAGATAACAGGCATCCTGGGCCGCGGTGGCATGGGCGTCGTTTACCGCGCGGAGGACAAGCGCATCGGCCGGCTGGTGGCCATCAAAACGCTTACAGAGGGCTATTCCGGACAGCCCGAAATGCTGGAACGCTTCTACCGGGAGGCGCAGGCCGGAATCCTCCAGCACCCCAATATTGTCATTGTTTACGACCTGGGCGATGAGGACGGCGTGCCGTTCATCGTCATGGAGTATGTCACAGGCGAGCCGCTGGACAAAACTATCACTTCCGGCAGACAACTCCCGATGATCGACCGGCTGAGCATTATTGAGCAGGTCTGCGCGGCTCTGGGATATGCGCATCAGCGCGGCGTCGTTCATCGCGATATCAAGCCCGCGAACGTGATCGTGCAACCCGATGGTCACGCGAAGATCGTCGACTTCGGCATTGCGCGCGTACAGAGTTCAAATGCCGAGACCGGGTTGACTCGCACCGGTAACGTGATCGGCACGATTCACTATATTGCGCCAGAGCGCCTTAGGGGGCAACCCTTTGACGGACGCTCGGATATCTTCTCGACCGGCGTCATGCTCTACCTGCTGCTGGCCGGGCAGTTGCCCTTCGTCGGCGAAGATATGACGGTGTTGCAGAAGCTGGTCAACGAGCCGCACCCCCCGCTCAAGACACATATTTCCGATTATCCCTCGGGTCTCGATGCGATCCTCGATCGCGCCCTGGCCAAGGACCCGGAGCAGCGGTATGCCACCGCCGAGGAATTTGCCGCCGATCTGCGCGCCATTAGCGAAGAACTTAAAAAAGGCCGCGTAACTGAACTCTTTAACGATGCCGAGCGCCTTACGACTGAACAACAATTTGGCCGTGCAAGAGAGGTTCTGCTGCATGTTGTCAAGATCGACTCGCAGCATACAGCGGCCAAGCAGCTTCTTGGTATTGTGCAGCAAAATCTGGCCCGTCTGCAGCGCGCGGAGCAGATAAGGCAGCTCGTCGCAGAGGCGGAAGAGGCTCTTGCTTCAAAGCGCTTTCCTGAAGCCCTGGCTTCATTGGATCAAGCAGTCAAGCTTGACCCCGCCAGCACCGAATTGCAAGCGAAACTCGAAGCCGCGAAGGAGAAAAAACAGCGCCAAGATGAAATCGGCAGCCTTCTGGCGGAGGCGGATGCGTCGCGAAATCGAGGCGACCTAACAGGCGCCCTGAAAGTGCTGGAGAAAGCTCTTCGACTCGACCAGGAAAACACCAAGCTTCGTGCCGCATATGCGGCTTTTGCAAAGCAGGCAAAGCTTGCTGCTCAGCAGGGCCAGATCCGCGCAATGCTGGACAACGCCCGGCAAGAGGTTTCATCACGGCACTTTACATCGGCGATTGAGATTCTGCGCGAGGTAAGCAAGCTCGATCCATCCCTGCCGGAATTGGAGAGCTTGTTGCAGACCGCGGTAAGCGGGCAGGAGCAGGAGCGCCGCCGCAAACTCCTTGAACAGCTGCAGACGCAAATTGAAGGCTGTCTCCTGGCGGACGAATACGACCGTGCCACGGATCTGGTAAATCGGGCGGTCGAGCAATTGCCGACGGAAGCGTCGCTTCTTCAGCTGAAAACCCGGGTAGCCAGCCAGGCAAGAGCGTTCCGGGTCAGGCAATTGATCGACACAACGGCGGCCGATGCCCAGCGGGTATTTGCAAGCTCGCCCCACGAGGCGCTGTTGATTGTGCAGAGAGCGCTCCAGGAGCTGCCCGGCGAGGAGCGTCTGCTGGCGCTTGAAGATTCGCTGCGGCAGCGCCTTAAAAACCTCCAGGCTGAAGAGGTACGCGGACGTTATCTACGCGAGGCCCAGGACGCTATTGATCGCAGCCAATTTGAGACCGCGATTGGGACTCTCGAGTCCTACCAGCTCGAATTTAGCGATACGACTGGCGTTAACGAGCTTCTGGATTTTGCCAGGGGTGAGCTGGCTCAGCAGAAGCGCCGCGAAAGGATAGCCTCGTGCGCTATGCAAGCGAAATCTCTGATTCAGGAAGAGCGAATTACGGAGGCGATTCGCTTGCTCGAACCGGTCGCTGCGGAGACGGGCGACGCTTCCCTGTCGCGGCTTTTGACCGAGGCTCGCGGGCAACAGGCGGAGGCTGCCCGGAAGTTGGAAGCGCTTCTTAGCCGGGTTAAAGGGCTGCGTGAACGCGGCCAGCTTGATGAGGCGATCAAGCTGCTGGAAGGCTCGCCCCAGGCGACCGCCAAGGGCACGCAATTGAATACCCTGCTGATGGAGCTTCGTGCTGAAAATGCCCGTCAGCAGGCGGAGCTTCGCGCCGAAAACGCCCGGAAGCAGGCGATTGTGGCGGCCATCGCCAGTGCTTCGCAGGCGTTGGAAAAAATGGATTTCCACGCGGGACTGGAAGCCCTCCAGAGCGTCCGTCGCGCCTACGGAGATTCTGAAGACTTGTCACGCGTAATTTCGGACTACGAGGCGAGACGCACTGCGATCGCGAACGAGGGCATCGGCAAGTCCGTTGAGGCGGCGCGAACCGCTCTTCTCAGCAATGACCCGGCAGCGGCTTTGAAGGAACTCCAGGGGTCCGCAGGGCTGGTCGAGTTTGCAGACTCATCGCAGCAGGCGGACTGGCGTCGGCTGAGAGCGGAAGCCGCGAAGCCTCCCGTGCGTCGAGCGACAGCAACCATCGAGACTGACAGCGCGGCTGGGATCGCCGGCGAAGAGCCGGAGGCAGTAGCACAAAGGGGGCGTGAGCCCAGACTGCAGCCTAAGTTGATTGCCCTGATTGCCGGCGGTCTAGCTCTGGTCGTGATACTGGTTCTTGTCATCGCGCTCAGGGGACACAAATCCACCGCCGCCAATCAGCCTCCGCCATCGCCCACAAGTCCGGCGGCGCCGGTAATACCACCGACAGGAACCCTGAATGTGCAGGGCAATCTGGGCGACGTGAACGTGTTCGTCGATGGCGTGCTCAAGGGCTTTACACAAAGTGATGGAAAGCTGTCGCTCCCGGTGGATGAAGGCACGCATTCGGTGCGATTCACCAAGGCAGGTTATGAGGATTATCAGGCGCCCGGCATTACGATCAGCACAAATAAGGAAGCAAGTGTACCCTTCAATCTCAACCCGACTACCGGCGCCGCTCCTCCGCCGCCAACGGACGCATATCTGACAATTCACTCCGCGCCCGGAGGAGCTTTGGTCAGCGTCGACAAGGTTCAGGCAGGCAGGACGGACGCACAGGGCAACCTTATCATCCCTGTGAAGCCCGGTAAACGCGCGGTCCAGATTGGTCTCGACAATTTTCAGACCTTCAACCAGAGCGTAAATGTGAAGGCTGGAGAAAAGAAGTCTTTAGCCGCGGCTCTGACCCCGAGTGTGACAAAACCAACATCTGTTCCAGCGAGTGCTCCGGCGCCTGCTGCAACAGCGCCGACACCCCAGCCGGTCCAGATTTTGTCGTTTTCCGCGTCGGCATCACAGATCGAGCAGGGACAATCCACCACGCTGAAGTGGGACACGGCCAATGCGTCAGATGTGACTATCGATAATGGGCTCGACGCACAAGCCAGCAGCAGCCATGTCTCTGTTTCTCCGTCCACCGACACAACCTACACACTGACGGCGAAAGGAACTGGCGGACCACTGCAAAAGAGTGTGAAGATCACCGTCGAGCCTAAGAAGGTCGAAGTACAGCCGCCGCCACCGCCTCCGCCGACGCCTTCATCCACGCCGATCCGGCCAGCCGATGATAGGGTGCCTTTGCAGGAAGTAATGCGCCACTTTCAATCCGCGTTGGACTCGCACGATGCAGGGAAGATTCAAGCGGTTTGGGCCGGGAACAAGTCCCGGGATTTTCAGAGTTTCTTAAAAAAGAATCCCGAGGCCGTAGTAAAAGACGATTGCTCCCCCTCATCATTAGTTCTCGCCGGAGAGACATCAGCGCAATGGACCTGCACCGAGACGATAACAATCAAAAGTGGCGGGAGGTCCCAGCCGCCGACATCTCGCCAAATTCGCTTCTCTTTCGTCAAGAACAACGGAGCCTGGTCTATCTCGGATCGACAGTAAGAACAGCCAGTGAAGAGACGAAAAATGGGAGTAATATTAGGAGTGTCACAAGACTTCGACCCCAGGTAAGACTGGGGTTCCCGCACGATGGGGGCGTCACGGTTTCGACGGGATCGCTTGCGGCAAAGAGGCATGCCGGGGTGTGGGCACCCGTAATCGCTCGCAAAATGATAATTGCCGATCATCAACTGGCATACGCAGCTTAATTAATTAAGTTGCCGTCCCCCGAGGCTTTGCCTGTGGGCTTCGAAGGGACGTCGCACAGCAGGCTGGTTCTCATAGCTGGGTACGGGCTATGAGAACGAGATCCACGGACTAGCAATGCGCGCATCTTGTCGGTTCTGAGTGCGCAAAGCGAAACCTCCGGAACGCGACTGAGCATGGAGCCTCTCTTTGTTGACAACGATTTCGGACGCGGGTTCGACTCCCGCCGCCTCCACCACAATGCTTTCAACAGCTTACGAAATTCTAGCCATGTTGTCGTGCGATATCGTACGATGTCGTCGTGGGGCTCCACATCTAATGGCCAAGGATCTTCGCGTTGAGTAAATCCCATTCACTGTCGGTGCAAACCGAACGGTGGCGTATCAAACTGCAGAAGGTTTTCACATTGGCCGGCGAATTCGATGAGCCGCCTGTTCCGCACAAATTTCGCCACACATTTGTCAGAATGCTACTCGAACGCGGTATTCCTGTTGGAGATATCGCTGAATTGATCGGCGATACTGAGCGGACCTTGCTCAAATATTACGCAAAATGGATTCCTTCGCGTCAGGCGCGTCTGACCAGCATTTTAAAAGAAGTCTTCTCCGACAGACCGCACGATGGCGAGAAAGTGCTTTCGATGACCTAGCGCAAAACACGCCGACGCATTCTCTGCTTGAATTGATCAACTGGTAGCGTCAGCGCCATTTTCACTGACCAGCCCCTCCCGAAGCGACGATTTTTAGAGCTATAGCCGAGATCATTGTCAATTCGGTCAAGGTGTAGACCTTCCTTATAGCCGTTTACGAACGCCCATCGGCAGAAGGCGATTATGTGGATCAACATTCAGCTACTAAGCCTCTGATGGATGCGACGGGCCACGCTGTCAGGCACAGAATAGGTCGTGTGCGTCTTCTTTCGACCTAGGCGTATCCTGACAACACCAGGCTCATCAATCAACATCTTTCTAATCGTCTCGCGCCCAAGTCCCCAGCGCTCTGCAAGTTCCTCGATCCTGTAATGTCGCTCCATATGGGTGTCGCTCATACCCTACCGTCCTAAAAGCAACCTCTTAACTCTGTTAACTGGTTTACCCGCGTTCCCGCCTTCAATTAATG
>Ga0206966_1161_pt1 | contig 16869 bp, 17 predicted proteins | sample Alteio_BWOrgHeat_23_FD_152970 | JGI IMG/M metagenome (GOLD analysis project Ga0206966, IMG submission 152970) | Enriched cells from forest soil in Barre Woods Harvard Forest LTER site, Petersham, Massachusetts, United States -... | ecosystem: Environmental > Terrestrial > Soil > Temperate forest >...
TTCGGCCTCGTGCGCGTGCGCCAGCAGAGTAATCCGGGACATGGGAGTGTGCAGATCGTCGAACCGATTGCAGACCGGCTGGTCATGCGGGCGGATATTTAATCCTGTGGCGGGTTGGATGAGGGAAGGCCCAAATATATTCATTTACCTCGGAATTGTGTAAAGTAGCAGGCTTACGGGCCTGCTTCTTTTGTTGGCAATACGGCACTCTTCACAACCTTGAACAGTGCTTCCATCCCCGTTTGAAACTCTCAAGTGATTCTGGGCCTTCTTTGTATTCTGCGTTCGTCGTGTTTAAGGGTACTACTCATGGAATCAAATAAAGAGCCGTCCCTTTGGCCTCTGGCTATTTTAGGCATTGTGGTTTCATACTTGACTTTTCGGAGAACCCAAAATAATCAAACTACGGAAACCACACTTCCACAAGTCAACGCCAAGGTAGAACGATATTTCACTCCAAGAGAGCCGATGGTTGTCCCGCACATTCCACCATCCCCAACTGATTACAGTGACACCAACGGGCGCAAAGATGGCACTCCACCTTGGAAAAAACGTCTTGAAATTGCTGCCGCTTTCATCGCCTTCGGCTTGCTGATAGTCAACATTTTTCAGATGCGCGCTACCCAAAAATCTGCGGATACCGCTGACAAGACCCTGAAGGAGATGGCCTTCGAAAAACGAGCATGGATAGGGCCTTCTTCCGAACTCGTGTTGGATAGCAGTCCATCCTTCACGGCCGCGCGATTTGAGAAACAAACAATTCTCGTCAACATGACAGTGAAATTTTCGGTAACTCTGCAAAATCTCGGTCTTTCCCCAGCTAGGCGAGAGAACGATACCTTCGTTCTTTACCCTTCCGAAGACAGCAACATCCCTCCCGAAGATTGGAGACGACAGAGACCCTGTGCAATGAGCGAGCAATCCTCCAAGAACCCCATTGGGGTAAGAGCGATTTTCCCCGGCGAGAAGATAGCGCTCATAAACAGGAGAGCCGTAGCGGTCATTAAAGCCCGGAATATCCTTGCGGTCTGGATTATCGGGTGCATTACCTACCAAGATGCTGAAGGTGACCAGTTTCATCACACCCACATTTTGTGGACTGCGGATTTGCCCTCGCCTCCAGTTCCAGAGGTGGCCTTCGAGGAGCCACGCGCAACTTGGGTTCCATTCACGAACTTTAGGATGGTTGATTCCGCTGTTGACTAAACCTGTCACGGCAATTAGCAGTACGCACAAATAGGGATGCGCCTAGTATATGAATACCGAAAAATCTGCTACTGGTGCCGTTAGCTGAGCAAATCGTGCCCGCAAGCATCGAACACCGACAAGTCGAAGCAAACGGTATCACCTTCCACGTAGCCGTCTCCGGCCCAGCCGACGCCCCGCCCATCCTCTGCATCCACGGATTCCCCGAAGGCTGGATGAGCTGGCAGCACATCATGAACCTGCTGCCCGGAAGCCGCATCTACGCCCCCGACACGCGCGGCTACCCCGGCACCACCTACGCTAAAAGCGGCTACGACGTATTCACCCTCACCGACGACATCCGTGCCCTCATCGAAGTCCTGGGCATCCAGGGCTGCCTGCTCGTCACCCACGACTGGGGCGGAGCGCTCGGCTGGCTCTTTTCACACCGCTACGGCTCATTCATCCGAAAGCTCGTCGTCGTCAACTGCACCCACCCCAAAACGCTCGTCCGCGCCGCCCTCACATGCGAGGACTGGCAACCCTTCCGCATCCCCTGGGTGCCGTTCTTTCAGATCCCCTGGTTTCCCGAATGGTTCATCGCGACAAGCCTGGGCCGAAAGATCCTGAAATGGTCCTTCACCGTAAGACAAGGCCAGAAGGGAACCATGGACATAGCCCTCGTCGATGAACTCGTGAACCGCTTCCAGAGAGCCGCCGACATGCACGGCCCCGTCGAATACTACCGAGCCTTCGTCCGAACGCTGCTCTTGCCATCCCAGCACAAGCGCCTCTACGCCCTCTACCAGACCCCGATCAGTATCCCAGTCACCATGGTCTGGGGCATGAAAGATGGAGCGCTCCCATCTGCAGTAGCCATCAAGAGTTTCAACGACGCTGGCTGCGAAGGCGACTGGCGCCCCCTCCCCGGTGTAGGCCACTTCGTCGACCTCGAAGCCTGGACAAAGCTAGCCGAAGAAATCAAACGAGTCCTCTAGATAGAAAGCATAGATAGAAGGCAAACCAAAAAATGCTGTCATCCTGATCAGACCCCCGGTGACCGCGATTCACGGTCGGATCTGCAAACGCAGGTCACGCTTCGCTCCAGTCAGCGCCGGGCGTGACCCGCGATTGCCAATAAGGATCCAACTCACTCAACGCTCTCGAATCCGGTTTCCATGGTCACTCTGGTTCCGATGACTTTGCCCTGCACGTGAGCCAGCAGATTGCCCGCCTCGTCCCACTGATCGATGGTGAATTTTCCCGTGGTCGAATCCCCTTTGGCATCGAGGGTTAGCCATTGCTGAATGCGCGCGGGGCCGACGAGGGTTTGACCTGTGGAGTCGTACGAGACTCCAAAGTGGTTCATCTGATACGTCCGAGCGCCAGTTTTTATCCATTCACCCAGGCAAACGTCGCCGGTCAGTGGAGCACGCAAGCCGGAGACATTGATCTCGGTGCCATCACTGTGCCACTGAGCGTAGGAAGCATCCACCTCGGTGCCGTCCGGGATTCCACTGCTGCCTTCGGAAATCCAATGCTCTTTCCAGGTTCCGACCATGCTGGGTTCTGATCTTTCATCACCATCGCGGTTGATGATGAAAGCCGCCGATACCAGTCGCGGCATGGCGATCCCTGGCTGCGAACTAGCGGCGTGTCGCACTGGGCTATAGAGTCCGCAGCCGGCATGCGCGTAGGGAACAACAATGGTTGCGAGTGCCAGCCCGCTCAGAACCAACACAATTTTACAATTTCCTGATCTCATAACTTCCTCCTGTGCCGGGAAATGTGCCGGCTCGAATGAGATAAAATCCAATTCGAGTTCGCGAGCAATGCAGGAAGGTAAATTCAGAGGTGAAGAAAGCTGAAGGCGTAAGTCGCTGAACCTGGAAGGGAATGCTCCATCCAGATTTTGACCAATGCTATACTTCAGCGACGCTGCGGAGGTAGATGATGCCGTTTGTCGTCTATCAATTCGGCGACTTCAGCCTCCATTGCGGCAAATTTGAGCTGTGCCGCAATGGCCGCAGGCTCAAGCTTGAGCGGAAGCCTCTCGAACTTCTCGTCCTCCTGGTCACCAGACACGGACAGGTTGTTACCAGGGATGAGATTGCCGGATGCCTTTGGGGCCGGGAAATCTTCGTCGATATCGAGCACGGAATCAACACGGCAATCCGTAAAATTCGCCAGATTCTTGGCGACAGTTCGGACCTGCCGCAGTTTGTGCAGACAATCTCCGGCTCTGGTTACCGCTTCATCGCACCTGTTACGGCTGTTGAGCCGGAAGTCACCGAGCCAGCTCAACCTTCCGGGGATCCGGTCGACCTGCCTCCTGCTCCAGCGGAGATCTCCGTTATCCCATCACCAGCCAAACCCCATCCCAGGCTCTGGGCGATCACTGCCCTGTGTGTCTCCGTGCTCGTTGCCATTTCCATACTCACCCTCGGTCCGCATCCGCTGGCTGACCGCTTCCTCGATCGAGATACTCACGCTGCGATCGCCTCGCTCGCCGTTCTCCCCCTCGACAATCTCTCCGGCGATCCGAATCAGGAGTACTTCGCCGACGGCATGACCGACGAACTGACGACAATGCTCGCCAAAGATTCCACCCTCCGGATCGTTTCCCGCACCTCCGCCATGCAATTCAAGAAGGCACACCGGTCGCTGCCGGAAATTGCCCGCGCCCTCAACGTGGACGCCATCCTCGAAGGCTCAATCGCGCGCTCCAGTGACCAGGTTCATATGACCCTGCAACTTGTCCGCGGTAATACGGACAGTCATCTATGGGCCGAAAGCTATGACCGCGACACCAACAATGTTGCTGCGCTGCCCGATGTTGCGGCACGAGCCATCGCTGCCCGCTTGAACAGTTCAACGCCGACGCACGCCCGTGCCCCTTACATCAAACCGGAAGCTCACGACGCCTACTTGCGTGGCCACTACTCCTGGGCCGTCGGACGAAATGAAGAAGCTGGCAGGTACTACCAGCATGCTGTCGATATTCAGCCCGACTATGCCCTTGGCTGGACCGGGCTTGCCGACTATTACGCACAGGGGACAATCCTGGGTGAACTCGATCCCCGTCAGGCGTTGCCGCAGGCAGAAACTGCAGCTCGAAAGGCAATCAAGCTCGACGATAGTCTCCCACGAGCCCACGCAACTCTCGGAGGGATGATCTTTTTCAATCGCGAGGATGACGTATGGGCACTTAAGGAACTTGCCAGAGCCACAGAATTAGACCCTCACGACAGCGAGAATTTCCATCTGCGCGCGTGGATTCTTTGCGCACTGGGCCGCTATGACGAAGCTATCCCCGTACAAAAACAGTCCACTGCGATCAATCCCTTCGAGTATCCGGGCGCGATGGCGGAGTTATACATGTGGACACGCCAATTTGATGCTGCGATCAGTGACGGAGAGATGCGCCTGAAAGGCTTTCCAGCGAATCCCGGTATTCTTGGAACTCTATCTGATAGCTATCACTGGAAGAATAGGGACAAAGAGGCCGTTGAAATGCTCGCCCGCCAGATTTCAGCTCAAGGAGATATTCCCCGGTCGGCTGCGGTTCGTAGCGCTTTTGAGACCGGCGGATACGCTGCTGTGGTTCGTTGCCAACTGGCCGCAGTTAAAAAGAAGGCGCTAACCCGGAGAGTTTCCACTTTCGTGCTCGCAGACCTGCACGGGCGGCTCAGCGAGCACAATGAGACTCTTGCGTTGCTCGAGCAAGGTGTAAATGAACGCGATCCACTCTTGCTGTTACTGATTCAATCTGACCCCGCTTTCGACTTTCTCCATGCAGACCCGCGTTATCGCACCCTCATCCGGCAAATGGGCCTGCCACCGATGTACTGAGCAGATCGGGCTGCGAAATATCGATTCGACCTGCGCCCTCTGGCATCGAAGCCTTGTGGCCAGATGTCGACCTTCTGGGTGGCCACGAAGGAGAAAACGACTGACGAGGATCAGGAGCCATATGATAAGTAGCCGCATCGCCGTATCCACACTGCTTCCTATCGGCAACCCCGTAACAGCACTTCTCCGTACCCGAAGCACTGTCGGGGGAGAGTGCACGGCTGGCAGGGTAAGCGGATGATCACTGAGCGTCCGCATGGTTGCCGACAATCCAACGTGGGGCTCGCCACGGGTTTCATGGCGAACTGAAGATGCTTGGGTTCGACATTTCTGAACGGACGGGGTTGCGCTGGATGCGGAAAGCGCCACGGAATTCAGATCCGGCAAGGCGATGGGCGGCGTTTCTGAGCAATCATCGGGAAGCCATCGCTGCGATGGATTTCTTTACCGTGCCCACGCTCACCTTCATCTGCCTGTTTTGAAGGTAGTTTGAGATTGATTCGGGAGCCGCATCGATTGTTCCTAGAAACCGGACTCTTCGGGAGATGCGGATCAGTCCGAACACGTTCGGTTCAATTGGTAAGCCGACGCGCGAATCCGGCTCAGACAACTGCATCTCTCTGTCGCCTTCCGGTACAAGAAGGGAACTGAACCGGCTCCCTGCATGCGCGTAAGGCACCCCGCGCCGCCCCGGCAGGCATGATCGCCGGCAAAGAAAATCGCCGCTGATCGAACCTATCCCGCCTGCCTGCGCCGTTAAGGCGCAGGCGCTATTGCGGTGAGATCAAAAACGGCCCAAATGGGAGTGTGCTCCGTCCAGACATACACTCTCTCGGGCCCCGGGTCGTCGGAGCTATAAGCCATAACCGATGCCCGGCCCTTTGCATCGCTCGTGGTAGGGTTCGGGGCCGTTGAGACGCCCGAGCCAATGTAGCCGGTGACATAGGCGTTCCCCGCGCTGGGCTGACATGCTTGTGAGAGCCCCATCGACGGCGATGGCGGTAGCGGCATCGCCAGTGGGGGTTTCAGAGGACGGTACCCAGTGCGCTTAATCCAGAGGAGCAACTGCACGATCTTTGGGTTTCCCTCCCGCAACTGAATGATCCGAGCGGCGTCGACCAGGTCGCACGCGAATGCGAGAGGCTGATCTCACGCTTGCAATCGAACTAGAGCAACCTGAGCTTAGAGGCTTTGACGCCGCTTATCAGAATCGGGAAATCTGAATGAATCTACTTTCCGTGCGCATTTAGCCTGTCCAGTATGCCCTTGAGCGCATCGAGCTTCAGCCCGGCTTCGCCGAGTTTGCCTGCTGCTGTCAGGCGCTGGTAATCGGCAAAGTCTTTACTAGCCTCAGAGACAAGTACGTTAATATCTGTCGAGGGTTGGGCCGTCCCTTGGGGTGCGGGCGTGGCTTGTGGAATCTCGCTTGCGTTCAGCGATGAAACTTCTCCGCCAAAAAGGGACCTTAGTGCTGCCTGAAATGTAGTACCGTATGCAAGCTTGTCCTGCAGCGCGAGCACGACTAGGCGCAGTTCTGGCATGGGGCTTTGCTGAGCCTGAAGGTAGATGGGTTCCGCATACAAGAGTGCTTGCCCAGACGGTATGACCAACAGGCTTCCGCGCAGCACATGGGAGCCTTGTTGATTCCACAGCGTCAATTGTCCTGAGAGCTGCGCATTCTGATCGATGCGAGCCTCGATCTGTTGCGGACCATCGATGAGTCTTGTCTTAGGGAAGTCGTAGACCACTGCTGTTCCATACTCTGCGCCATCGCAACGGCCTGCAATCCACCCGATCAGATTATTCCGGTTGGCAGGTGTGAAGGGTAGGATCTCCACAAACTCTTCGCTGGCTCCTCCCGGCAGTTTCATCAGAACGAAATTAGGCTGCATCATCTGAATCGTCTGCTGACCGTTATTATCCGTCTCGGTCTCCGTCGCGATTGTCCATAGATCCTCACGATTGAAAAAGGTCTCCGGATTCGTCATGTGATAGAGGCTATAGACCTCCGACTGCACTTCGAGCAGTGCTTCCGGGTAACGCACATGCCTGTGCAGGTCCGCCGGCATCGCTGAGGCGTCTTTGAAAAGACTTGGGAAGATGCGGCGATAAGTAGCAAGGATAGGGTCTTCAGAGTCGAAGACGTAGAACGTCGTAGCACCGTTGTAAGCATCCACAACCACCTTGACGCTGTTTCGCATGTAGTTGACCGAGCTATCGCCGAGGTTGTAACGGGTCGAATACGGATAGTTGTTCGAGAGGGTAAACGCATCCATGACCCAGAAGAGCCGGCCATCGTCGCTCACCGCCATATAGGGATCGTGATCGAGGGTAAGGAACGGAGCTACTGCCGACACGCGTTCCCGAATGTTGCGCCGCATCAGGAGCCGACTCTGCGAATTGACGTCATCACTGAACGGCAACTTCCCAAGATCGCCGCGATCGATCGCCAGGATGACGCGCCGCAAGAACCCGCCCAGCACGATGCCGCCGGTGCCTTGATAGGACGTGAGATTGTTGTTCTGGCCCTGCGGGTAATCGAACTCCTGCTGCCGTGTCTTGACGTACACGTCGGTGTCGGTCAATTCGCCAAAATAGATCTCGGGGCGCGTTACGTTGAGACCGGGCACCGTGCTCTGGACGGGCATGTTGCTCAGAAACATTGTCGGCAAACCTTCCGCTGTGAACCCATTAACCGGGTTCATCGTAACTCCGTAACCATGGGTATATATCAGCTTCTCATTGATCCAGTTACGACTACTTACCGGGAGCTTTTCCACGTTTAGTTCTCGCGCTGCGAGCATCACCTGACGTGTCGTGCCATCGATCTTGTAGCGATCGATGTCGATGTCAGGAAAGTCATAGTAGGTGCGGATCTCCTGAACCTGACGTAACGTATCCTGCAAGGCGTGCCAGTCCCATAGCCGAATGTTCTGGAGAGTGGGCTGGTTGTTCGCCGGATCAGCTGCACCCACCGTTGTTTCCGCGGGAAACTCTTGCTGTGCGAAGCGATTGAGCCCGTAAGCCTGCCGGGTCATCTCAATATTGTGGGCGATAAAGGGTTCTTCACGAACGAGTTCGTTGGGTTTGACGACAAAGCTGCCAACGTACCAGCCGACTATTGCGAGGACACCATAGCAGACCACTGCAGGAAGGATTGCAGCCAGAATCCATCGGCCACGTGAATGCCGAACCGCGTTGTAGGCTGAAACCACCGCACCAAGTACAAGAGCTGCGCATACGATTAGAAGTCCATGGATTGTGACGTGTGCGTCGGTGTAAGTGATGCCGTCAAAGATCGTGTGATGTTCAAGCAAGAGCTGGAACCGGTACACATACACGTTCATAGCGAGGACGAGGAGAAGGATCGTGACCGTAATCGAAAGGCCTCGCCACGGAGACGGAGCGTAGATTATCTGCCGCTTGGCAAGGGAACGGGCACCACTCGTAATAATGAGGAACAGCACAGCGACGGCACAGATCGCAACCGCAAGCGTGAGAAGCCAACTATTGACGAGTTGCCATGCAGGTAAGGTGAATAGAAAAAAACTCAACGGCTTACCAAAGATTGGATCAACAACGCCACCCGTTGCGTGCGGCGCATACCAGAACAGCGCCAGTATCGACCAGTCCGCCATTAACCCCAAGGCGGTCACACACGCAATGACCAAGGAGATGCAGAGGGAGATGACGCGCAGGGCCGGCTGGACTGACAGGCTGATTGGTCGTCCTGCGATGACAATGGCGTGAGCCCTTGGCAAATCGCCTTCATGCGACCGTCGAATAGCCCAAAACGCTCCGTACAGAATCAGGAACGTGGTCCCTGAGAAAAGCACGAAGGCCGCAATCTGCAGTCCTACCGATTTCCAGAACACCTCGCCGTATCCAAGCGACCGGAACCAGAGAAGGTCAACCCAATAAGACAATCCGATCCGACCGCAGACGAAAACGCCTAAAACTAAAGCGGCCAAGAAAATGATCTTGCGACGTCCCCCTGCGGAACTTCGATGTTGTGGCGATTCTATGAAATCCGGCAATTTTCCTCCGTAGTCGTCATTGGGCAAACACTCTGATTGTAGACTCCTTAAAAATGCGGCCACTCAGATTGAAAAACTAGCAAATAAATCCATTCCAGAAAATCCATTGTGAGTTGGCCGTTAACAGGGCTTAGCGCTCATTGACCTATTAAGATCGCTCTGTGTCTTCGGCGAGTTGCTGTATAACCGGCTGCTTGCAGATTTGACTGCCATACCTCGTGGCGCACCTAACCAAAGTTCAAGTTGACGAACAGCCGACTTTTCGTCCAAGTTGGAAAGTCCCACACTGGAATCAGTGAACGCTAGGGCGTCCCGGTACTGATCCGTACCTCGTTGCGGAGTGGGGCAAAGCTCTACCGATCCGACTCAGCCGGAAGTCTGGTGGAACCTTCCCAGGGACGGTCGATGGACTGAATGTATTCCCGAGGGGCTACGCTGAGAGTTCGCTTGAACAATGTGCTGAAGGCTGCAGGATTGTCGTATCCAAGATCGGCCGCGGTCTGAGTTACAGATGCCCCTGCAATCAGCTTTAGAAGCGCCGCAAGAATGCACGCTTGTTGTCGCCATTCCACAAAGCTGAGTCCTGTTTCCCTTCGAAACAACCGGGTGAACGTGCGACGCGTTAGATGCAGCGAACTGGCCCAATCGTCGATCTTTGCATTGGCCTTGGGAGATGCTGAGAACTTAAGGCATCGGCGCGCAAGAGCCTTGTCGGTGGGTAACGGTAGAGAGAGGGGCAGTTCACGCAGCCGGCCTACCTCGTATCCGATGAGCTTCATTATTGTTCCTGAGCGCCCCTCGCGGTCGTACCTGATGGGTAAGGCCACGGCTTCGGCCATGAGACTTCGCATAAGCGAAGAAATAGCTACTACCCGACAGCGATCCGGCATGTCAGTAAACACACCTGTGTCGAAGTAGAGGCTCTGCATTTCCACCACGCCTTCCATTCGCAACTCGTGCCGGACGCTCGCTGGAATCCATAGTGCTCGCCTGCAAGGAACCACCCAGGTTCCGTGCGAAGTGGAAGCCATAGCGAGGCCGGACATGGGGCAGAACAGCTGACCTCGTTGATGAAGATGGGCCTGAACGTGGTGCGCGTCCGGGAACGTCTCGCACAAGGCAATGATCGGCCGCGTATCGGTGAAGTATTGCTCGACCCTTCCAATTATTTTTCTTTGGCCCATTTGAATACGTTTCTGTCCCAACTCAGGTGGCGGGCCGCCCTAGACCGATTATATCGTTCGATTCAGTTGAAAGATCGCCGGAGAAGAGCACTGCCGTCAGCGACGTGGAGGAACCATGAAAGAGGAGCGACAACGTCTTCGGCTCTTTGTATGTATGAAGACCCGCACGGATGGGCGATCCTGTTGCGCCCATCAAGGGGCTTCGATCGTTCTCGACGAACTGCGGCGGCAGATTTTGCAACGAGGAGAGACGTGCTCCCACATCGATGTCCGACCGAGTGGTTGTCTTGATCGGTGCGAGGACGGTCCAGTTGTGATGGCTTTCTACGGCCAGCTGCGGAAGAAGCAACTCCGAGCAGAGAGCTTATCAAGGCGAGCCTGGATGATGCCGCATACACATTTACGGCGGTTTCCGCCTCCGACGTCTCAGAGATTCTCGACACCGTTTTAGAAGGGCGAACTTGTCGCACAGGCATTGACGTGATTGAGTCTTTGTCCCATTGAAGTTGGTGGGCGTCGTCGAATCTGACCTATCGTCGTTAACACGAAAGAAGAAAATCAAATGAGCACAACCTCACAAACTTCAGACAGACCCTCCGCCTCCTACCCTGTTCTTGGCGCGGCAAGCGTCTGCCACATGCTGAACGACACGATGCAATCACTCTTCGTCGCGGCATATCCGATCTTCAAAGGGAGCTTCCATCTGTCGTTCAGCCAGATCGGTGCACTGACGCTAGTCTTCGAGATTACGGCTTCGCTGTTGCAACCGCTTGTCGGTCTCTACACCGACCGTAAACCGCAACCGTATTCGCTCCCATTCGGCATGGCCATCTCCATGAGCGGCTTGTTCACTCTGGCGTTCGCAACGCATTACGCGATGTTGCTGCTTGGCGGGGCCTTGTTGGGCGTCGGTTCGTCGATCTTCCATCCGGAAACATCCCGGCTCGCCAGGTTAGCTTCTGGTGGGTCGCATGGGTTGGCGCAGTCAATCTTTCAAGTTGGCGGAAACTTCGGCTCGTCCCTAGGGCCACTGCTAATGATTTTTCTGATCCTTCCCAACGGGCAGCACAGTCTTGCTTGGTTTTCATTGGCGGCGATGCTGGGCATCGTGATGCAGGCAGGTCTTGCCCACTGGTATAAACAGCATGGATGGGCCATCCACAAGAAGCAAGCCGCGGTAAAGGTGAGCACACTCAGTCTGACGAGGGTGGTCGGAGCGATCGCTGTATTAGTCCTGCTGACATTTTCAAAATACTTCTACTTGGTAAGCATCACTAGCTATTACATCTTCTACCTGATGCACCACTTCCACCTCCCCCAGAAGCAATCGCAACTCTACCTCTTCTTCTTCCTCGCAGCCCTCGCCGTCGGTACGGCGGCTGGAGGCCCTTTGGGCGACAAAATTGGCCGCAAGAAGGTGATCTGGCTTTCCATCCTTGGTGTGCTGCCCATGACGGTCCTGCTTCCATATGTTTCGCTGCCGGTGACAGTCGCTTTGAGCGTCCTGATCGGACTGATTCTGGCTTCCGCATTCTCGGCGATCCTGGTCTACGCTCAGGAACTGGTACCGAATCGAGTCGGCATGATCTCGGGGCTGTTCTTCGGGCTTGCCTTCGGAATGGGAGGGCTAGGAGCCGCAGTACTTGGCACACTCGCAGACCACACCAGCATCGACGTCGTTTACAAAGTTTGCGCCTTCCTGCCTGCTCTAGGCCTCTTCACGGCCTTGCTGCCAGACACCAACAGGCCAGATAAAACCCGGGGATCCAAAACAGCGGCGGAGTTGGAGGTCGTCCTTGGGATGGGCTCAGATGAACAACCGGCCTGACTGGCGTCACAGATCACCGTGCCTCAGTTGCGATAGGTCCTGAGATCGGGCTAGCATCCACAAATGCCGCGGAATCTGTTCGCCTCTTGGTGCGATTCAATTGAGCGAATGTCCGCTGTGGGGGTTGCGCTGCAAAAGACCTACATCAGCGTCTATCTATCGGTCATGAAAGATGGCGCCTCCCTGATACAGCCTTATGCTGGCAGGCTCGGTGAACTGAGAGTTGGCCGCAATAACGTCAGCTTCGAGAAGTACGAAGATCTGGATGTTTGTGCGCTGGCCTCCCTGTTGCGGAAGCCGAACAGACCTTCCATTTGGACCTCCGTCGTTGCGCTCTTGGCCATGGAGGCACGAGGTCGCTGCGAACTCTTTGATAGACGCACATCGGAGCTCCGTGCCCCTTACGATAACTGCGGAGGGAGAATCCAATGTTCACACTTGACGGCGTTTGCAAGTTCCACGGATGGACACACGCCAGCCTCGCTCTCTTGCTAGATCACCTATCTGCGATCTCCCCGGCGAATTATGCGAGAGCGTTACCAGCTTTTGGCTTCCCGACCCTGCAAGAGCAGGTGATTCATATTTTCAACTGTGAAAGCTTCTGGATCCAAACGCTACAGGGGTTCCCGCACGTCGATCGCAACCCTGCCGAATGCGCCACGGTCGTCGATGCGAGACTCCTGCAGCAGGAAGTCAGCCGGAAGACCCACGCCTATCTGTCAGAACTTACGGATCAGAAGCTCAACACCGCCAAAAAACTTCAGTTTTCCGATGGAGACATCGCCGTTCGCACTCCTGCACTCATCCTTCACCATGTCCTGACCCATGCCTTCCACCACAAGGGCCAGATCGTCGCTATGTGCCGAGCGCTGGGGCATCCTGCACCCGACACTGATCTCAATCAATTTGAATGAAGAAGACTGCGGATCCGAGGATAGTGGTGACCAGTTCGGCCAGAAGCGCATCGCCAGCGGTTCAAATGAATTACGGTCAGCGAGCACTTGTCTTGGTTCAGCCTGAACCGGAGAGGAGGCGCTCTCGGTTAGCGAGTATTCCGCCCTGCGGGCGGGGATTTTCGAGGCATCGGGGACTTTCGATCCGATGGGGTTCGAAAGCAGCGCAAGAAACTGATTCCCGCGCTGCCTATCATCGTCTCGATGAGCCCACCAGGTTATGCCTTGGCATGGTTGCATCCCTGCAGTGCCGCTTCTGTTTCACCTGGCGACGGCCATAGTAGCTCCGCGTCGCCGATAGCGCATCCTGATCAGGGTCGTTTCGGCGGGTACAGTCGCGATCTCGTTCTTTGACGCGAGCAAGCTCTGGGTCAGCCTAAATGCATGAAGCAGAGCTTGGATCTTTCAGGAACTGCTTTCTGCGATGTCGATGGAACCGGCTACGCTGCGGATTTCATCGCCTGCCTGGATCAAGCGGCAGATCACTTTAAACCGCTGAAAATCTTTACGCATTCACTTCTCCGACTGCGACCGGGTGAAAGAGTTTTATACGTAGGGTGCGGCTGCGGAGACGATCTCCGCTGGCTAGCAATTTTTGGTTACTCCGAATGGGTGCGCGGTGGGCATTGATAATAGCCAGTCGATGGTTGATGAAGCACGCCGACGCCATGCTGGGTGTGAGCTTCCACTAGAGTTCGAGCGGGGCGACGCTGGGCACCTACGATGGCAGGCAGATTATTTCGATGTGTGTCGTGCGGATCGTGTCTTCCAGCACTTAGCCGGCACAAATCCCTGCGTCCAAGCCTTCGTTGAATTGCTCGCGAAATTCGCCCCGCCGGAGAATGCCCGGCATGAACTGGGGAGTAGTCACCGCCACGACAGAAAGCGACGGCGCGGAGCGAAAGCATGAGCGCCGTTCATCGTAACAATGACGAATCAACGTTTTGACGAACGACGGCCCGCAGGGGGAAACTAAGACCGCATTGGATCAAATCTAAGGAGCCATGATGGGCGACCGAAGGGTGGCGACTTTTTTCTACGGGTCGTTCATGGGCGATAACATTTTGAAACAGCTCGGCGTTGTAGCGAAGCGCAGTGAGGTCGCGGTGTTTGTGTGACGTCATCACACCCGTATGATTGCGAGCCAGGATGGCTCGGTCTACTCCACGAGATGTTCGGCCGCATAGTCAGTCTACCGGGAGGACCAATGGCAGAGACCTTCGAAGCATACCGAACTCGAGTCCTAAGCTATCTTGGCGATGAGGAGCCCATCGGTGTCCAACGAGCCACCCCATCGCAGCTCGATCGGCGTCTGCGCGATATCGTGCCCGAGGAGTTGATCCGGCGTCCTGCACCTGAAAAGTGGTCAATCGCCGAGATCGTAGCGCACTTGGCGGACGCGGAGCTGGCGATGGGGTGGCGATTGCGAAACATGCTGGCGAATCCGGGCGTGGCCTTAACGTGGTGGAATCAGGCCGTATGGGCGGAGCGCTTGGGTTACGCGCAGCAAGATGCGAGCCTTTCGGCAGGGGTCTTTCGGGCGCTGCGCGAGAGCAACCTGCGACTGTTGGAGTCGGTCCCGCGCGCACGGTGGGTGGAGTGCTATGGGGTCCACGAGGTACGCGGACGGCAAACGGTCGATGAGTTCGTCCGCTTGGAAGCGGCACACGACTTGAACCATCTTCGGCAGATCGACCGCATCTTGGGTGGGTGTATGTAGTAGTGGTAGCCGTTTGGCTGCCAACGCCTCGGCGAGCGTGGCGTTTCACTTTGATCCTTATCCACAAGACCATCTGACCTACAAGGGCAAAGAAATTGTTGAGTATCAAACCCGGCGAATGCAGACGGGCTGGGAACAAACTCTCGCCCGAAAAGAAATGACAGCCCAATCCGGGGTGTCGCAATCCTCTTGGGCCGTCGTCTGAGCCTAGTCTTTCGCTCTTGTCGGTACGACTACCACCCAATCTGACCAGCCTAACGGCAACCATCATCCAGCAGGTCGAACTTGATGTCACTGAAGCTGATCAGTGAGACGGGCCGTTCATTGAATCCCCGAAACGGGTAGCTCCTGAAGTCACGTTTTGAGTAAGTTTCTTCAAACGGCCTGAACTTAATGGCATGGTCCGCGTGCGCCGTGAAAGGCGTTTGGTTCACAGTGGGTGCAAATCCCGCCCGGGAACTGGTTCGTTCCACCCGGTAGCAATCGGAGCAGTGGTGGAGGTAACGAAACTGCTGAAGCCTCCGGTATAAAAGGATCGCGCAGGCGATTCTGCAAGTATGCAGGCCGTAACAAGAGTGAACGCCGAGCAAGCCTCGAAAGCCATGATGCAGGTGCCGACCCACCGCGGACTCGGGGAAGGCCGAAGAGGGGGAAGGGTACGAGCGAACAGCTTCCACCGAACCTGCCGGGGTAGTGGCGACAGCATGCATGCAAGAGGGAACCAAAGGCAACACGGGAAACCCCAACGGTGGCCGCAGTTATGGCCAACTGGTGGCTCGCGAGAGACAGACCGGGCCGTATGGGGTGACGGAGAGGCTCGTAGTACCGATGAACCCGGATATTGCCGGTGGAGGAAAGGGGCCTCAGTTGAAGACGAACGCAAGAAGCGATGAAGGAAGGGGATTGGCGATGAGCCTAGTAACTCCAGCAAGTGTTCAGAACTCGCAGATGGCGTTGCACGCAAAAGCGAAGGAATCGCCCGACTTTCGTTTCTACACGCTGTACGACAAGGTGTACCGCAAGGATGTTCTGGTGTATGCCTACCAACGCTGCAAAGCCAATGGCGGGGCAGCGGGAGTGGACAATCAGACATTCGAGGACATCGAACAATACGATGTGGAGCGGTGGTTGGACGAACTGGCGCAGGAACTGAAAAGTCGAACCTATCAACCGCAACCTGTGCGGCGGGTATACATACCCAAGCCGGATGGGAAGCAAAGACCATTGGGCATACCCGCAATCAGAGACCGGGTTGCGGAGACCGCGGCAGTGCTGGTACTTGAACCTATATTCGAGACCGATCTGCAGCCAGAGCAGTATGCCTATCGGAAGGATCGCAGCGTTGGACGCCGTAAGACATGTCCACAAGCTGATCAATACCGGCCATGTGGAAGTTGTAGATGCTGATTTGAGTAGCTATTTCGATACTGTGCCACACTCCGAACTTCTAAAATCCATGGCTCGGCGAGTGGTTGATGGAGCGATGTTACATCTGATCAAGATGTGGCTGGAAGTCCCGGTAGAAGAAACCGATGAGCGTGGCAACAAACATCGGACCACGCGCAATCGGGACGAAGGTCGAGTAACTCCGCAAGTGTCTCCGGTCACGCCCCTTACACAAAAGGTAATTTGGGCTGTCGGTCCTGCTTGGCGGTAAATTTCCGCTTTGTGAGGGGCCCAGCGGGACCGGGATGCTGTGACGAATGGTGATTGTGTCATCGCCTATCAAGACGTCTTTTACAACGAGCCTTATGATTCGCTGGCGCTCAGTGATACTGAGCGTATCAACAGCTCCCCGCAGGCGGGCGAGGAACGCGGTAAGGGTCTCTGCCAGTCGCAGGAAGACGGCCCGATCGTTGGCCTGGTCGGCGATTGCCTGCAACTCAGCACGAATGGCCTGTTCACGTTGGCGCAGAGCAGGCATGCGCTCGCGCAACTCCTCAATCGACATCAGTGCTTCCTGGTAGGCGCTGAGAAGCCGTTCGATGCCCTTGTCAACATGGGTTAATTCTCTTTGTAGGCTCTGTTCGCGTTTCTTCGTCGGATCCGACGAGCGCGCTGCCTCCAGCCGACGGTTGAGTTCCTGCTGTATGAGCGTTGGATCTTCCAG
>Ga0206966_1164_pt1 | contig 16688 bp, 15 predicted proteins | sample Alteio_BWOrgHeat_23_FD_152970 | JGI IMG/M metagenome (GOLD analysis project Ga0206966, IMG submission 152970) | Enriched cells from forest soil in Barre Woods Harvard Forest LTER site, Petersham, Massachusetts, United States -... | ecosystem: Environmental > Terrestrial > Soil > Temperate forest >...
AGCATGATCTTGCGTAGATCGGTCACGAGCACCTCCTCGTGACCCACACCTTATACTGGCGTAAAAACTACTCGAAGGCCAACGCCGTAGCGTCCGCGGCGCCTGCGGCTTCGTTCCTGTCGCCAACCCAGACATAACCCCAAAGTCGAATGTCCGTGCTAGCGGTCACTTGACCCCAATCCAGTTTTAGGAGCTTCACATTGAGGTGGATGTACACATATAAAGTGATTCTTGTTGTTGAATCAAGAGGGAGATTCCTGATGAAACTGTGGTTTAGCCTGCTGATGGCCGTTGCACTTCTGTTGAGCCCCGTCGTCTCTATCGCGGGAGAGGTTGAAGGTCCCGCTCTCGTGCTGCAGGGTGGGAGGGTTTATCCGTCGCCGACTGCCGGCCCGATCGACGATGCCGTGGTACTCATACAAAATGGCCAGATCGCGGCGATGGGAAAACGCGGCCAGGTGATTATTCCGAAATCGGTCCGGGTGATCGATTGTACCGGCAAGATAATCGTCGCCGGGTTCTGGAACAGTCATGTGCATTTTGAAACTGGATGGCAGGACGTTTCGCACACTTCCGAAGGTCAGATCGAAGCACACATGCAGGAGATGCTTACTCGCTGGGGTTTTACAACGGTGTGGGATCTGGGCTCCGAGCCCGCAAACACCCTGGCGCTCCGGCGTCGAATCGAGGCCGGAGAGGTTTCCGGGCCTCAAATTCTCATGGCCGGGGATGTCTTTCCCAAGAACGGCCATCCAGTCTATCTCCCCGCCGAAATGCAGTTACCTGAAGCTGCCAGTCCCGAGGAAGCGGAACAGATGGCGCAGCGATATATGAAAATGGGCCTCGACGGCATAAAGCTTTTCACTGGCGCATTCATGGGCGACAAACCGGTAGTGAACATGAATACTGCCATCGTAAGAGCCGCGTCCGATGTGGCGCACGCTCAAGGCAAGCCGGTCTTTGCCCATCCACAGAACCGCACAGGAGTGGACAGCGCATTGGCTGGTGGCGTTGATGTACTGGCACACACAATTCCAAACGAGGGCAGTTTTACAGCAGATGAGTTGTCCCGCATGAAGCAACAACATACCGCGCTCATTCCTACCCTCACATTGTGGACGACTGTCGTTACCGACGCTGCCATAGCGAACAAGCTTGTGGACTCTGGCGTCAGTGAGCTGAACGCCTATTTCTCCGAGGGCGGCACAATTCTGTTTGGGACAGATGTAGGCTTCCAGTCCAAATACGACACCTCTCAGGAATACGAGTTCATGGGACGAGCGATGGGTTGGCGCGACATTCTGGCATCGCTGACCACCAATCCCAGCAGCTTTTTCAAGGAACCTACAAAGGGCAGGGTCGAGAAAGGTTTGAGCGCCGACCTGGTCGTGCTCGATGCCGATCCAGCGAGTGATGTGAGAAATTTCGCCAGAATAGCCTATTCGATCAGAGAAGGAAAGATCATCTACCGCAGTCCCGCCAAGCTCAAATAAACAGCCCCCCGAAACAGAATTACAGCTGCAGCGCAAACTCGCCGCCGGACTGCACTCACCTTCTGACTCCAGCAGTACAACAGATGACATTGAGATCGAGCCTCAACTCTTTTTGCGGTCGTCTCTCTTCACGGCAGCGCGGCGCACTGGGCGGTGATGCGCGGATAGCCTTCATCCCTCAGCCTTGCACGTTCACGGGCTTTTTCGCTGACCTCAGGGAGCTTGGAGGTGGTGTCATCGATACTCCATCCCCAATCGATAGCTTCGGATATAAAAAGCGGCTTAAAGGGGCGGGCTAAGTGCGGGCCGAAGCGGCCCAAGTCCGAAACGCCAGGATGGTTCCATCCTGGCTCACTAGAAAGCGGACATGGTGCGGGCGGAGGGAATTGAACCCTCACGGCCTTGCGGCCTGCGGATTTTCGTACCACTTCGGCTTTCGCCGCCCCGCCAAGGGCGGGTTCGTGGTCTGGACTATACCTTCACCATTCCCCAAGCGAGGTTTAGGTGCTGCCCATCTAGTCTCTACACCTTCCCGGAAGCGCTTCCAGGCTTGGCTCGGGATTGCCATTTCAGGTTTCCCCGACTTTGAGCAGTTCTACGCCGTCGGTTTCCCGACGGGCACTCAAGCTTGCTTAAGTCCGCTGCGTCTGCCATTTCGCCACGCCCGCGCGGTCAATTGTCCACAGCCCAATCATACAAGCAAGCCACGATGATCTACGCATCGCGAGCCAAGCGACTGACTGCCGCTCGTCCCGGGCCTTTCCCGAGCATCTCTTTCTTCGGACGTGGCCTGTTGTCCACGAGCGTAGGTCGGACTACGTTGTCCCTGAGTGATGATGTCGAACTCGTGCAGGTACAACTTTGCAGCTTCGCGAAACATTTTCCCGTTTTTCAACTCGCGGTCGCGAAGTTTGCCTCGAAGTTACAAGTACCAGTCTTCTTCGAAGTCCTTTGCCTTTGAGAGACAGTCATCTTTCGTCGTCGTGCGTTGATTCTTGCCGCTTAGATAAGTTGCGCATGGCCAACTAGAACTGTTGGGACGTTTTGTAGATGTGTACCCTGTCGCCAAGGATCGTGTGATGTTCGGACACGTGCATTCACCTTCACACTTTCAGGAATAACACGAAAAATGTGTAAGGGTTGTGTAACGATCGCCATCATGGCTAATAGTATTTATCGATTTTAGTTTCAATAGTTTATATGAATATTAACGCGAACTTAATCGATTTTAAGTTCCGCTGCGTCTGCCGATTTCGCCATCCGCGGATTGGTGTTATCGTATCCGAAATGTTTTGCGAAAGGCGGAGACGGTGTGGAAGACATGAGAGTCGCACCTGCGCTAGCAGGCACTACACTCGTTGCGACTCTGTGCGGTTCTAGTGCGGCTTGCGATACTCGATTTCATCTTCGCGCAGGTAATATTCGGCGGAGCAATTGTCGGCGCCGCAGATCATCGATTCCAAGCCGGCGAATTGAGCTCGCGTAATCAACCCCAACGCGCCACAACTGGGGCAGGCGAGAACTGCCCAGTAGGGATTCTGGGCATCTCCGAGCGACCCTGCGTTCTCAAGCACAAAAAGCGTTCCCGGTTCCATCTGCTCTGGTATCCATTGTTCGAGCAATTGTAGTTCCGATGACATGTCAAAACCTCCCTCGTCTTCGCTCGCGCCACTTGTCTTGCGACATGGAAGAGGTAGCGCCCACATCGCCTTTTGCAGGGCTTCTGTTTCATCGCTATGCCGTTACGCGTTGTATTTTCGCCCTCCTGGTTTTTTCGACTGGCTTCTTCGCCGCAGACTTCTGCAGCAGATCTTTCAGCTCGACGCGTAGTGGCTTCACCGCGTCCGTAAGGCTTATTAACAGCATCGGCTGCATTGTGTTTCGTAATAGTTCGATAATTTGCTTCGAATCTGCCTCCAGAAAGATTCGCTTCCCGGCGAGTAGAAGATGATATTCGTTGTTCCCCGCCACTAAATCGGCCAGTCGAACATGCAACTCCGTGCGCAGCAAACGCAGCACCCGCCGCACTTGCGCGAGCGAGATGCTCCGTTGCCGAAGATGTTCGATGACGAGAATGTCGACCAGGTCTGGCGCGGAATACACACGCTTGCGGCCTTCACGCACCGGAACCACAATTCGCCGCTCGTCCCACCACTGGAGTTGCCGGGCTGTCACGCCGGTTAACTCAAGAACGTCGCGCGTGCTGAAGCAATCTTTCAGCATACTCAAGCGAATCTCAGTCCCAAACATTTTGAAGCTGAAATGTTTGAATCATTTTTGCCGGAGCAAGGCCGCCTGTCAATCTTTATCGCTTAAAAGAAACCTTCAACGGCAATTACTCTTCGGGTTCACCGGGAAGCCGTCTGATGCAGAGCGGCTTTTATGGCATCTGTCACTCGCTGCATATCGGCGGGAGTGAGATAGGGATGCATGGGCAGGCTCAATACACGGTCGGCGGCGCGTTCCGCGTGGGGAAAGCTGCCCGAGCCTAGTCCAAACTGCTCAGCAAGCGGCGCGAGGACCGGCTGCTGATGAAGCACAACGGGATAATGCACGGCTGTCGGTACCCCGATCTCGCGCATAGCCGCCTCGACGGCTTCGCGGTCGTCCACCTCTATGGTGTACTGCGCCCAGGCGCTGGTGCGCTTTGGGGCAAGCTGCGGGGTCTGCACCGCTCCTTTAAGAAGTGCGCCGTAGCGATCCGAGGCCTCGCTGCGCGCCAGCAGTTCTTCGTCAAAGACATCGAGTTTGGCCAGCAACACGGCGGCCTGGATCGTATCCATGCGACCATTGATGCCGACGCGGGTGTGATGGTAGCGGCGATCCTGTCCGTGATTGCGCAACTCAAACATGGCGGAGGCCAGCGCGTCATCATTGGTGAAGCACGCTCCGCCGTCACCGTAACAGCCTAGCGGTTTCGACGGGAAAAAGCTCGTGCAACCGATAGTGCTCAGGTTTCCGGAGTGCCGTCCGTGGTAGAGCGCGCCAAAGCTCTGAGCCGCGTCTTCGATGACGGGCAGTTGATGACGTGCGGCAATGGCGTTGATCGCGTCCATCTCCGCGGGCTGCCCGTAGAGGCTGATTGGCATGATCGCGCGTGTGCGCGGTGTGATGGCCGCTTCAATTTTTGCGGGATCAATGTTGTAGGTGGCCGGATCGATATCCCCGAAGACCGGAACCGCCCCAAGCAATTCGATCATTTCGGCCGTTGCGAAAAAGGTGAACGGCGATGTGATGACCTCATCGCCCGGCCCGATACCGAGGGTCATCATCGCCAGCAGCAGTGCATCGGTCCCGCTGGCGCAACTTATGCAGTGCTTCGCACTTACGCGCGCGGCGAGACGCCCTTCCAACTCGCGTACTTCGGGTCCCAGGATGTACTGGCCATGGTCGAGTACGGCCTGAATCCGCGCATCGATCGCCGGTTTCAGACGGCGATACTGCGCCTTGAGGTCGATAAACTCCATGCCTTTATTTTCGCTCATCGCCATAATGAGTGTCGTGTCAGTGCATGAGCTTGGGGTCAGCGTGGGTCAGTCATTGCAGGCCCAGTGGAAGCCCGCTGCGAGCCGGCCTTGTCCAGTTCGCGGTAAATCTCCTGATTGCGAACGATCGCCTGAACGTAGTCGCGTGTTTCCGTAAATGGGATAGACTCCACGAATTCGTCCATATCGCGATAGTGGCCAATCGACTGCCAGTCAAGCACGCGTTCGTCTCCCGCGTTGTAGGCAGCGAAGGCATACTCAGGCCGTCCACCGAATCTGTCCATTGTGCGTTTCAGATACAGAGTTCCCAGACGAATATTCGTGGATGGATTGAGCAACTGGCTCGTCTCGAAAGAGTGAATTCCCTCTTGTTTGGCCATGCTCTTCCCCACGCTGGGCAACAACTGCATCAGACCATACGCGCTCTTGTTTGACACCGCTCCGGGATTGAACTCCGACTCCTGGCGAATGAGCGCAGCCACCATGTATGGATCGAGCCCATTGCTGGCGGAGTTTTCTTTGATGTCAGGCCAATACGGCTGGGGAAACAGAATGCGCCAATAGGCCATGGGAATCGATTCGATAGGCGCCGAGGTGTAGAACGGGATCGCATGCTTCAGCAGCCGCATGGCGTGCCACGTTTCGCCGTATGAGGCAAAGATTTCGGCTTCCGCGAATGAGCCCCACTCGCTGCTTCCATCGGCAGCCTGAATCTCCGGCGCAATGTACTCGTTCAGTCCGGCGTTGGCCAAAAGCTTCGCCTTCACTACATGTGGGTCGTCTTCCGGCACATCGTCGCTCAGCTCCGGAATCGACTCAGGCTGCATCGCCTCAAGGACGGAAAAGCTAACCGGCGTGACCTGACCCAGCTGCGCCAGCCGCTCCTGCGCCAGCGCCGCATAGTAATAGTGCCGGTAAACGCGCGCCACCGTGCGATAGTATCCCGCAGCCATCTCCGGCTTATGATTTTCCTGCTCGTACAGGCGGCCGCGCCAGTAAAGCGCCGAGGGAATCTCCTTGCCTCCGGGGAAGTTGGCAATCTGCTCATCGAAGAGCCGGGCGGCCTCGGCGTATTGCCCAAGGCGATAGTTCAACCACGCAGCGCGCCAGTGACTGCTGGGCGAATAGTTCGAACACGCCCCGGTGTGCGGCGACTCGCATGATTTGGGGAAACGCCGCGCGAGCTCTGTGTAGTATTCGATTGCGTGGGGAAAATCCTTACGCAGCAAATACATGTTGCCGCTGGAGTAGAGAGCCTCGGCCAGCCATGGACTCTCCGGAAAACGCGTCTTCATCTGCTCTACAATTGTCCGCTGCGTCTCGCCGTCATCCTTGTTGCGGGCCAATTCCATAAGCAGATACAGTCTTCTGGCGCCGGCCTCATCGTCGGAGTCCGGTAGGCGGTCCAGCTCCTGCTTGTTCAGGCGCTTCAGCTTCCAATCGCTGGCGGCCGCGGCTACCAGAAGCCCGTTGCGCGTGCTCGCTTCGAGCGCAGAATCTCCGGCAAGCGAGCGATACTCCTCTTCGGCCTCACTATATCGGGCAGCCGCGTAAAGGGCGTCGGCATGATGACGCCGTTCTTCCGGGGGCAATGATGCGAGTTCTCCAGAAGACACAAGCTGAGCCCGCGCCTGAGCTGCCTCCTGACTGAGCGGGAAATTCAGATATAGCCGGCGGAATTGTTGCAGCGCTTCCGATGTATGGCCAGCCATCAGGTTTGCCTTGGCCAACGCGAGTTGAAAATCTGCTTTACCAGCGATGGTCTCGACGCGGTGCGCGTCCAATATCCGCAATGCCGCCTGAGGATCCTCCTCCTGCAAAAACAGGTTGGCCTCCAGGATGGGTACGCTGTGAACAAAAATCGAGTCAGGATGCTTCTGGATAAAACTATTCAGAACCGATTCTGCATCAGGCAGCCTGTTGTTCTGCAAATACACCTGCGCGGTCAGATAATCCGCGTAATCATCGAGCGACTGGCCGGCCAGGTTTGCCGAGTGCAAGGCGCTCACTGCCTCTGGGTATTTGCGATCCAGCAGATACGCGTGTCCGATCGCGAGGTAAGCCGCAGCGGCAGCCTCACCGGTATGAGCATGGGCATAGGCAGAGACGCCTGCGTAAGCCGCCGGCGACCGCATCGTGGCTAACTGCTGCGCCATGGGGCGAAGCTGTGACGAAGCCACGAAGGCCTGACGCAGCTTCTGGCTCTTAGCGAGCTGTTTTGCGGTGAGTGGCTTGTGTGACTGCTTGTGTCCTGCCTTTGAGGTGTGGCTCGTCGTGTGTGCGCTCGTCGTCGCCACATGCGCCGTCGAATGAGCCGCTGACCCATGAGCCGCAGAATGGCTTGTTGTGGTTGCCTTCTTCGATTTCGCAGGCGTTGATGCTGTGCTCGGCTTAGCGGTTGATCCGCTCTGTGCCCCGCACACCAACACAGCAAAGAAGGCTGCCGCTCCTAATACCGTCGCAGTCCAGCCCCCTCGCCTCACCCTCTTCATCGCTGACAGTTCCGCGCGTGTCACGTCCATCCGACTCCTGTCTTTACTCTATGCCGAAAGCGCTCCCCGCGTGCCGGTCAAATTATGGAGAAAACTGCAGGGTTTCTCTTTTGGATACTTCTTCCTCCAAAACGGTAGCGGTTCAGCCGCAGATTCATGGGCTGTGTGCGCACGCCTTCTGATATATGCCGAACAGAAGCAGGATCAGCCACTTTGCTCTCGACTGTCCGGCCATTTAGGATGGAACGAGCAGAAACCAAGCCCGTCGTATTACCCAAGCGACCCTTTTTTCTGAAACTATCTGTCATGTCAACGATCCAAACACAAGGCACAGAGGAGATTCACCCCGATATCCTGCTCGTCAACAGTGCTCGCGGGGGCGATGTTGAGGCGTTCGAGAAGCTGGTGCGGCAGTACGATCGCCAGATTTTCCGTATTGCCCAGCACATCACCCAGAACCGCGAGGACGCGGAGGATGTAGTACAGGATGCCTTCCTCAAGGCCTACGAAAAACTGAACCAGTTCCAGGGTAACTCGAAGTTTTACACCTGGCTGGTACGCATTGCGGTAAACGAATCGTTGATGCGGCTGCGCAAACGGCGCACTGGCCGTATGGTATCGATCGATGAGGATGTCGAGACCGAAGAAGGCTCCATGCCGCGCGACTTGGCGGACTGGGGTCCTGACCCGGAAGAGCAATATGGCCAATCGGAGATGGCAGATATCCTGCGTAAGACGATCCAGGGGTTGCCTCCGGGCTTCCGAGTCGTGTTTGTTCTGCGAGATGTAGAGGGTCTTTCCACAGAGGAAACAGCCGAGACCCTGGGTTTAAGTATTCCGGCAGTCAAGTCGCGCCTGCTGCGGGCACGGCTTCAGTTGCGGGAGCGGCTTAGCCGTTACTTCCGCAATCGAAATAAGGATGGTGTGAAGTGACGTGCTCAGAGTTTTTGGCGCAATTGGACGATCTAATCGACAACAGCGTAACTGTCTCGCTGCGGGCTGGCCTCGAAGAACATCTACGCGGTTGTGAGCACTGCGTCATCACTCTCAGCACCACCCGAAAGACCATCGAAATCTACCGCAAACACGAGATCTACGAGTTACCCAACGAACTCCGCGAGCGGCTGCAAAAGGCCATCCTGGCCAAGTGCAAGAAGTGCTGAAGGACTTGCAGGTAGCTGCTGTGTGACGGAAAAATCCCACTACTCTTAAAAGACAGTCTAAGTCGCGCCTAGTTGCTGGTGGGCGGAGTTGTGCTGCCACCGCCGGTCGGTGTAGTGCTACCGCCACCGCTTGGGGTAGTGCTGCCCCCACCGCCGCTGCTGGTGCCGGAATCGTCGCGGCGATGCAGTGTGGGCCGATCGTCGCTGTTGCCCGTCGAGTTGGGGTCGGAGGTTGAGCTTACGCGCCGCAGGGTGGGCTTCTGGCCGTTCTTGCCGTCCGTCAGCTTGCGCTTGTTCTCGATGCGCGCCAGACGTGCCTTCACTTCGTCGAACTCCGAGGTCGTCACCAGATATTCATCGCGCGGTGGAAGAATCTTAGCGATCTCCTCCTGCGAATGCGCGATGCGGTCGGGAGTTTGAGGATGATCCGAGAAGGCTCTGGCCACCGCGCCAGGCTTGTGCTTCTGAAGATCCTGAATCTTCTCGAAGAAGGTTACGAAGGCCTGCGGATCATAGCCGGCGCGATACATATATTGGAGTCCGAGATAATCGGCCTGGGCCTCAAACTCGCGCGAAAATTCGAGAAAAGTCATCGGGATTGCGATGTTGGCGGCTTCGTAGATGCCATAACCGGCCCACCCCCCTATAAAGATGAGCGGGATGGTGCCCAGCTGGGCGTAGTTGGCTCGGGTCATCTCGCGGGCCGCATGGTGGGCGCACACGTGGGCGGTCTCATGCGCCATCACGCCGGCTAACTCCGCCTCTTCGTCGGCGGCCAAAACCAAGCCGGAGTTCACGTAGAAGTATCCGCCGGGCAGCGCCATGGCGTTGATCTCGTCCGAGTCGATTACCTTGATGGTGAAGGGCACCTTGCAGTCCGAGTTCTTCACGATGTTCTGCCCAACGCGATTCACGTACTCAGTTACCATCGGATCGGTAATGAACTTCGTGCTTTTTTCGACCTGGGCGGCGTAGGACTTGCCCATCTTGATCTCAGACTCGGTCGAATACCAGTTGCCCACGCCACGGGCGCCTATGTCGCGGGTTCCCACTGCACTAACGTCGTTGATGCTTCCCTTCTTTATGCCTGCCACGCTGCCGTCCGGGTTCACAGTGGGAGATGCCGTGGAAGCCGAAGGCGCAGAGCTGGCAGGCGCGGCGTTGGCCTGATCGGGATTGGCGGGCGTGCCGCTCGGCTTGGCGTCCGGAGCCGGAAGCGGAACGGAGCCGGCTGATTGTCCGGCCCTGGGCTGGCTGGAGGAGGGAGCCTGGGTGCTCGCAGGCGCTTGCGTGTCGGGCGCGCTGGATGAGGAAGCCGCAGGCGGCGCGGTTTGCGAGCCGGTCTGTGTTTGTTGACTGCTTGGGGTTTGTTGGTTGCTCGACTGGGCCAGGACAACAGCGGGAGTGAGCGCCAGAGCTGCTATCAGCGCAAACGACGCTGGTGAGCGATCAACAAGACTGTGAATTCGCATGGGACGTCTCCCGGAGAACAGACCGATCTCTGCTCCATTAGACGTTAGTATGCTCCTTTTCGCTGACGACTGTCGCGGCGATTTTTGCTGCCACTTCAACCGCCTCACTAGCCCCTATCCCAACGCCCCTCTTGAATCTGAGACTGATTGATCTAAAGGACTGGGCTGAAACTAATTCATTCTAAAGGGACAATCCGAGTCTGATTCATTCGAAATGGCCTCCCTGCTGTAAATCTCAACAGACGCGAAAGGCCCGGCTGTGACGGCAGCCGAGCCGGTTGTCTCTATTTCTTTGTGTAGCGGTTTCGGCGAAATTGTCGGCCAAGAAAGACAGGGATGAGCCATTAGGGATCAGAAAACGCGGGTCCTCTCTTCGGCTGGTTGTTCGCGATGCTGAGGGTCAGAGAAGTCCGAAAACGCGGCGCGGACTGTGGGATTGCAGTGATTCCGAATGTGGTGGGCAACGCAGGTGGGGGTTGCCGCCGGTCCGAAGCTGTAATGGATGGCATACAAGGGTTCGTGAAAGAAGTTCTGTTAGATCAGGAGGAAGTTTCGCAATGGCACATAAAGCTCACAATATCGGTGTCGCGAATCAAATAGGCAAGTACAGCGACGCAGTAGAAACCGCTCCGAACCTCCGTAGGCGTCGGAGAGAACAAGCAATAGCCCAAGGACGCCACGGGGCAATCGGAATTGGCCTGGAAGCACATCCTAAGACTGCTGGGTGAGGCAGGCATGACGGTCGACGATATCGTCAAGGTGACGCAATACCTAAAAAGTGCTGAGGACATCGCGGATTACGCGAAGATAAGGTACAACTTTCTGGGAGATGCGCGGCCGGTTTTCATGTTGCTTGTTGTTCCGCAGCTTGTCTGGCTTGAGATTCTTGTGGAAGTCGAAGTGATTGCGGCAAAGGCAGTGGTGACGGCATAAATAGGGCGGTCTGCCAAAGCTTGAGTGGGCCACTCGCCAGCCGTATCATCGATTCGAAAAGAAGACCGTCGTCAACGCCCTGGAAAAGTAGCCAACGCAGGAAGAGTGGCCTGGCTATCCAGTGGCATCGTTCCTTTCAATCCAGCAGCCATTTTGAAATCTGTGCGGGCTCGGGTTGAGATACTTGGCGAAGGGACAACGGCTGTTGTTTCTTCGCCAGTGGATTCAATAAGGAGGATTCGACAGTGGCTTATCCCGAGGATCTGGTGGGGAAGTATATCCGGTGGAATCGTACCGGAACCGCGCTTTCAGCCGAGGAGAAGAAGAGTGACGAATACGTCTTGACAGGGCACAGCGCCAACCTGCCTGTGCCAGTGTTCCATTATTTCGCTGGTAGTCCCGGTAAACCCGGCGCGCGCGGGGCGCCATCCGTTCCGCCCCGACCGGCAAATTTTATCAATCTCACACCCTGGAATATCTCTTTCCTCGATTATTTTCCGGGAAAGGTCACAGCGGTCCAATCGCAATCTCCGGTTCTTACCGGCCCAATGAGCGGCTGTTATCTATTTCGGTATCAAGACCAGAGTTCCACCTGGTATGCCCATGTCGGGACTGCCGAAACAGAGGAGGTTTCCGTCCAGGCGAAAACCAAATGGAAGATCTTTGCGGAGACGAGCCGGATGGCAACAAATATCTGGGGCCAATCTCCCCTAAGATTCTTTGACGACCAGACGCTCGCGTCGGCAGGGCTGCTCGCAGGAGGACCGCCTCACATCTTTGGACTCTTTCAGCCGGGTCAGGATGGAAACAAGGGATTTTACGCAGTCCTGTTGGCTCGCATCAAATCAGGCGCCCCGGAGCACGGGTACGTGAAGGTTTGCGCTGTTAAGGAAAGTTACCTGCAGCGTTGGGATGTGATCAAGAAGACTGATGCATTCAAGGACATTCGCACGTAATGTTCGCCATCTCAAGGCACCACTTCTTGACCTGTTGAATTATCTGCCGTCTGCCTGCCGAATTCACGGCAATAAATGAGGGCACCCATGCTTCGCGTACTTTGCGAAAGCTGAGATCGCACGATCGACTGAACTCCAGGCAGCATTGTCTGGTCCCACCGCCTTCGCGCTGCCAATCGCGATTCGATCTCCACCGTTCCGGACACTGCCTTTATGTAATGGCGAAAACTGGACCAAGGCCAGTCGCATACGGACTACTCAAGCAAGGTGTTTGAATAGGTCACCCCTCCCAAGTCCGACATAACACGCAGCTCAATTACTCCATAGTCGGCGAATCGCCGGATTTAAGACACCTGCGATGAAAAAAAGTTTCTAAGTAGGAATAGTTTTCCGCAAATGCCCGACTAATGACACGTGAAGCAAAGAAAAGTTGCTGCGTTGTAGTTATAAAAAATATTAGTGTATTTGTATCCACCTTTATGCAAATTAGCCTTGACGGCGGGTGCGCGACGCCTCATTATGGAGCCCTACGAATCGCAGGCTCCATGCGTGGGGACAAATTGATAACTTAGGCGTCTCCAAAGATCGGCTCGTAGAAAAGGCAAGTCAGGACAGTCAAAGCAGCTTCTCGGAGGTCTCCTCATGAAGTGCAAAGTTTCTACTTTCCTAATGCTTCTGCTAACTCCGCTTGTTGGTTTTGCGGAGCAGCTCATTCCAGCCGGTTCCCTCATATCGTGCATTGTGTCTGAACCTAAGCTCTCCTCGAAGACCGAGAGTATCGGTGATCCGGTAATGTGTAAGGTCAGTCACGTTGAACTGTATGGCCGCTCCACACTACCTTACGGAAGTTATCTGGTGGGCCGATTCGAGGACTATAAGGACCCAGGTCATTTTGTAGGCAAAGGGTGGATGGAGCTGAAGTTCGATCGCATGGTAATTCAGCCGGACACAGTTATCCCGGTAGATGCTCGAGTAGTTTCCGTCCCTGGATATAACGTCGATCGGTATGGGCGCATTCTGGGCAAAGGGCATCCAGTACGCGACGTCATTGAATGGTCGATTCCCATCCTGTGGCCGATTGACCTGATTAATCTACCTCGGCGCGGTCCAAGACCAACATTAAAGGAAGAGACACGGTTGACGTTGAAGATAACGGACGACCTGGGTATACCGGATCAACATCAGCAGATTTACAACGATGACACACCGAGGCTGCAGCGCCGGCCGTCGGCTTATCAGCAACAGGAGTATCAGCCGGCGCCACCAGCCGCGCAGGCATATGCACCGCCTCCGGTATATCAGCAGCCGATTGTCCAGCCGATGTATGTGGCGGCTCCTCCTGTGTACTACGTAGCGCCGCCTCCAATGCCGGTGTACTACTACTATTCGCCACCACCACCGATGGTCCAGGCGCCGAGTCCTTACATGGGGTACTACGGGGCCTACTATGGAAGGTATTAGCACTAACTGGCGCTAAGCCTGGAGACGGATCTGAAGGAGCGGCACACCAGGCTGAGTGGGTCATCTTGCCATCTGCGGTTCTCGCAATGTCAATGGGCCCACTTCAAGCCGAAGCGCGTAACTGGCATGAAACCATCAGGCATGGTCCCGATTTTTCTCATCGCGTAAATGGAACGCTCCATGGTGCCCGAATCGTTGTCACGCCGCAGGATCATTTAGTGCGGCAGTCTTCACTTCCCCATCCGCTGATATCCAGGGTGAACACCGCGAGTGAGTCCCTGTTCATCCGCGACTTTGAGAAGCATCTCCGTGAGTATTGAGCGCTCCTCGCTCGAAAGTGCAGCGAGAAGTGTGTCCTGATGCTCCCGTGCCACCTTACCGATCCGCTGCAGGGTTTCACCGCCAGTCTTTGTCAGATGTAGTGAATACAGGCGCCGGTCAGTGGGATTTGGCTTTCGTTCAACAAATTGGAGCCGCTCCAGATTGTCAAGAATCCCGACCAGCCGGCTGGGATGAATCTGGAGCCTCGCAGAAAGTTCCTGTTGGCTGATTCCCGCCGCCGTGCGCAAAAGGCGCAGGATACCCACGTCCGCCGGTGCGAGTTGCAGCACACTCATCCGCTCGGCGAATTTCGTCGCGGCATGCGCTCCCAACTGGGAGAGAAGAAACGCCGGTTGTCCTCTTTCCATCTCTTTATGGTCCATGTCGCAAGAATATCATTGCACGGATAATTCATTTGTGTTATAAATCATTTTACTATGAAACCTTATTCCCATTTCCGTGGCCCGTCATTGATCCTGCTCGGGATCGTCCACATCCTGCTCTTCGCAGCAGGTCTCGTAGCAGCTGCGGCGCTCCGTCATGGAACGCCTTATGTCAACCCCTTTGTGGCAGCTGAGGTTGTCCGCGACTTTTTCCAACAGAACCTCACAGCTGTGCGCGTCAGCAGCTTCTTCTTATTCGCCTCAGCCGTGCCCCTTGGCATCTTTGCCGTTACCATGGTCAGCCGGTTGCGGTTTATGGGAGTTCGGGCCGCCGGTACCAACATCGCGTTGTTTGGCGGATTGACGGCAGCCAACGCGCTCATCTTTTCAGGCCTTTTCGGCTGGGTGTTGTCCGTACCCGACGTCGCAGCTTCTGTGCCTGCGGTTCGGGCCATCTACTTCCTCAGCTTTTTGTTCGGGGGAGCAACTTACGCAGTCGGATTCGGTCTGCTGGCGGCGGGTGTTTCCATCACAAGCCACTTTTCCCGCCTCCTTCCGCGCTGGCTGGTTGCCGTTGGAATGCTCGTCGCCCTTACGGGAGAGTTCTCGGCGCTCAGTCTCATCGCATATCCGGCAAATTTCTTCATTCCGATCACGCGATACGTGGGGTTTATTTGGCTGCTGCTGGCGGCGGTCAAGTTGACAAGGCACAACAGACAGGGGCAGCTCGCGAATGCAGCGGACGCGTCATAATGCTGATCTTTCGCGCGCCAGGTCATCTGGGCGTCTGCACTACTCTACCGCGGACTTTGCGGGATTACTGCACCTTCGCCACCAGCACGCCGAAGGGCGGGAGCGCGATGTGATCGGCTGAAATGATTTCGTCGCCGAAGGGTGGAGAGCTGTAAAGCGGCTTGAGGGCCGTTCCCTTTACTCCCTTGCCGGCCAGGTTCAAGTAAACCGTGTGAGGCTCGGCGCTCATGTTCAGCGATACGAGCACCGTCGATCCCGACGCCTTGCGCAGGAAAGAGAAGACGTAGGGATTCTGCTCGTCGACGTTCACCTGCGAACCGTCGCGCAGAGCGGGCTCGGATTGGCGCCGGGCGAGGAGCGTTTTGTAGGCGTTGAAGATGGAGTTCGGGTCCGGCTTCTCGTTCTCGACGTTATAGACCGAAGATGAAGTCGGGATGGGCAGCCATGGCTTTGCCGAAGTGGTAAAGCCGGCGTTTGCCGCGGTGTCCCACTGCATGGGTGTGCGCTCACCGTCGCGCCCCTTCTCCTTGGGCCAGCCTAATTTGCCGATGGGATCGTGCACGTCTTCGATGCGGGCTGGGTCGGTGGTGCGCATGCCGATTTCTTCTCCGTAGTACATCTGCGGTGTTCCGCGGGTGGTGAGCAGGAGCGTGGCCATGAGCTTCGCGATCTGGTCGTTGTGCACGCCGTCCCCGTAGCGGTCCCACTGGCGCGGTTGATCATGGTTGCTGAAGAAGTACTCGGGCTGTCCGTGGGCGGTGTTGTTCTCGACGTCGCTGAAGAGACGGCGGAAGTCGGGCGCGGAGAGCTTATTGACGTCGGCGATCTGGAAGTCCATGGGGAGCTGCACTTCGTCGCCGTTGCCGTAGAGCTTGGTGAGCTCAGTGATATTGGGCTCGTCGGCTTCGGTGATGAGAACGGGATCGCCGGGATACTTTCCGACGACTTTGCGCAACCGCTTGAGGATGTCGTTCACCTCGGGATAGTTGTCGGTGTATTTGTGCTCGATGTTGCGGTCGCCATAGGCGTTGTACCCGGGCAGATAGGGATCGTCGTGCAGGCCGGGGTCTTCGAAGAGGCGGGAGACGGCATCGATGCGGAAGCCGTCGACGCCGTGGTTCATCCAGAACTCGAGCACTCCCTCCATCGCCTTTTGCACCTCAGGATTGCGCCAGTTGAGGTCGGGCTGCTGCGGATAGAAGTAGTGGTAGTACCACTGATTCGTCTTCTCGTCGAAGGTCCAGGCGGAGTGGCCAAACCAGGATTGCCAGTTGTTGGGCGGCTGACCGGGCCCTTTGCCATCGCGCCAGATATACCAGTCGCGCTTGGGATTGTCGCGTGAAGAGCGGGACTCGATAAACCACGGACTCTGGTCGGACGTGTGATTGATGACGTAGTCCATGATGACGCGGATGCCGCGCTTCTTGGCCTCGGCGACCATGTGGTCGAAGTCGGCCATGGTGCCGTATTCGGGATCGATGGCGGTGTAGTTGGAGATGTCATAGCCGTAGTCGATGCCCGGCGAAGGATACATCGGTGTGATCCAGATGGCATTGACGCCGAGATCCTTCAGGTAGTCGAGGCGCGAGGTGATGCCGTTAATGTCTCCGATGCCGTCGCCGTCCGAATCCTGAAAGCTGCGCGGATAGATTTCGTAGATGACGGCGTGCTTCCACCAGTCGTCAGTGTGGCTCTTGGCGGGCTGTTGTGCGAGGAGGCTGGCTGCGAAAGTGAGTGTGACGAGCAGGTATTTAAGGCGTGGCATTCTTCGACCCC
>Ga0206966_1165_pt1 | contig 16680 bp, 13 predicted proteins | sample Alteio_BWOrgHeat_23_FD_152970 | JGI IMG/M metagenome (GOLD analysis project Ga0206966, IMG submission 152970) | Enriched cells from forest soil in Barre Woods Harvard Forest LTER site, Petersham, Massachusetts, United States -... | ecosystem: Environmental > Terrestrial > Soil > Temperate forest >...
GATTGGCGCGAACGCTGCGATTTTTTCTGTGGTGTATGCCGCGCTGCTCAAGCCGCTGCCGTACAAGGAGCCGTCGCGGCTGATCACGATTGGCCAGGGACGGCGGCAGCAAAACGCAGGACCAGCGTCCGCGACCAACGCGTCGTATCCCGACCTGCGCGACTGGCAGAAGACGACGAAGAGTTTAGAATCGATCGCGGCGTACACGGGCGACGCCTTTACCCTCACGGGCAACGGTGAACCGCGGAACGTATTTGCGACGGCGGCGACGGCGAATTTTTTCAGGACGCTGGGCGTCGCGCCGGCGATGGGACGCGACTTTGTGGAATCGGATGAAGCTACCGATGGACCGCACGTGGTGATGCTGACGTACGGCGAGTGGCAGTCTGATTTCGGGGCAGACCCGGGAGTGATTGGTCGTGCGGTGCGGCTGGATGGAAATTCGGCGACGATCATTGGCGTGCTGCCTAAGAATTTTGAATTTGCGCTGTCAAACGCGGCGCCGATGTGGGTGCCGCTGCATCCTGGGCACGATCAGGCGACGCGGCGGAATTTGCGCTGGCTGCGGACGGTGGTGCGGCTTGCTCCCGGCGTGACGATGGACCAAGCCAAAGCCGAGATGGACGGCGTGACGGCGCAGCTCGCGCGCGAATATCCGCAGACAGATGGATCGGTGTTCGTGGTGATTACGCCTCTGAAGGACAGCATCGTCGGAAAAATTCAGCCGATTTTGCTGGTGCTGCTTGGGGCGGTGGCGTTCGTGCTGTTGATTGCGTGTGCGAACGTGGCGAATTTGATGATGACGCGTTCGGTGGGGCGGAAGCGCGAGTTTGCGATTCGCGCGGCGCTGGGCGCGAGCCGCGGGCAATTGATCATGCAATTGCTGACGGAGAGTTTGCTGTTGGCTGTGTGCGGCGCGGCGGCGGGATTTTTTCTGGCGGAGTGGGGCGTGAACGCGCTGGTGGCGGCGATTCCTGCGTCGATTGCGGCGGGGCTGCCGAATTTGCAGGCGGGCGATGTGAATTTGCCGGTGCTCGGCTTCCTGACCGCAGTGGCGCTGGGGACGGCGGTGCTTTTCGGAATTGCGCCGGGAGTTGCGGCCTCGCAGGTGCGAGTGAGCGACGCGCTGAAGGAAGAATCGCGTGGCGGCACGAGCGAAGGACAGTCGCGTGTGCGGAATGTGCTCGTGGCGGCGGAGATCGCGATTTCGCTGGTGCTGCTGGTGGGCGCGGGGCTGATGTTGCAGAGTCTGTGGCAGCTGCTGAATCACAATCCGGGCTTTGACCCGGAGAGGCTGCTCACTTTTTCGGTGAACTTGCCGAACGACACGTATCCGAGCGCGAAGGAATATCCGAATCCGAACCCGTCGGCTGTGCGGTTCGAGCACGAGTTCACGGAGAAGCTGCGCGCTCTGCCTGGCGTGGAAAGTGTTGGCGCGACCGACGCGCTGCCGCTCGGTGGCGGCGGTGCAACGATTCGATTTTTGGTGGAGGGACGGCCGACTGCGGCGGGACAGGAAGATGAAGCCGACATCGTGACGGTGAGTTCGGACTATTTTTCGACGCTGAAAATTCCTCTCGTGCAAGGGCGCACGTTTACCGAGGCTGAGAAACAGGATTCGCCGCCGGTGCTGGTGGTGAACCAGGCGTTCGTGCAGAAATATTTCCCTGGGGAAGATCCGGTGGGGAAGCGGACGAAGTTTACTTTTGACGCGCGCGAGCCGTACCGGCAGATCGTCGGCGTCGTTTGCAACGTGCAAGAAGAGAACATCGATAGCGAAGCGCCGCCGGTGATTTACTACCCGAACGATCAGGGGCCATCGACGTACATCACTTTTATGGTGAGGACGAAGGCGAATCCCGCGGGGATTGTGGGAACGGTGCGCGACACGCTGCACGCAATGGACCCGGCGCTGCCGGTGATCAATCCGCTGACGCTGGGGGATTTTACGAATCAGGCGCCGGCGGTATTTGTGCGGCGGTATCCGTCGTACTTGATTGGGAGTTTCGCGGCGCTGGCGTTAATTCTCGCGATGATTGGCCTCTACGGATTGATTTCGTTTGCGGCGGCGCAGCGGACGCGGGAGATTGGGATTCGTATGGCGCTCGGCGCGCAGCAGGTGGATGTGCTGCGGCTGGTGATGCGGCAGGGAATGATCGCGACGCTCGCTGGCGTGGGAGTTGGCGTCGTGGCGGGGCTCGTGCTCACGCGGACGATGGCGACGATGCTGTACAACGTGAATTCGGCGGACTTTGTGACGTTTGCTGCGGTGGCGGCGCTGCTGGTGTGCGTCTCAGCGGCGGCGAGCTATTTGCCGGCGCGGCGAGCGATGCAGACGGATCCGCTGGTGGCGCTGCGACACGATTAGGCGCGACGGCTTGTTACATGACGGTGCCATCGCGGCAGTTTTCGAGCCATTTCAGACTGTCGGGTGTGAGTTTCTTCGCGTTCACGTCGATGTATTTTTGAACGAGTTCGCGAACGGACGGATGTTGTAAGTGACCCAGGCCGTGAAGGGCACTGGATTGGCAACGCGCGTCGTTGAGGGCGAGGATTTTGCTCAACGTCTCAAACATGCAGTCGATGAGCTTGCGATCACTTTCGTCGAGCAGTTGATAGTCCTCGGACGGAACTACCTTGTGGTGCGTCCTCTCGAACCAGAAACCCGTGCAGATGAAATCCCACCACATGTAAAAACCGCTTTCCATGGTTTTTACTTTGCAGTTCGCGACGAAGTCTGCGAACGGACCATACATCGACCGAATGCACTCTAGTCGTATCTCGAGCGCGACGGCGTTGTTCCATAGTTCTCTCTGAAGATTGCAGCTGGCAGGGCTTAGCATCCCGTTGAGAACGTAGTCCAAGGTTTTAAGGGATGTGTTCTCCGCGATCGCGCCGAATTCGTTAAAGAATCGCGTCATGTGGCGGACGATCACTTCGGGATTCGATTTCTCGATGACCCAGTACGCATATTCGTTGCCCGACATGTCGCGGGTCCAATCGGTATCGTCCTCGGGATGCGTGAGGAAGTAGAGAATGAAATCGTCGTAGGACAGGGTTGAGAGGTCGAATTCGATTTCGTCGGTCATCGGAATGCGGCGCAGACTGAAGTCTACCGTACGGGTGCGAGGGTCGGCGAGACGTGGCTTGAACGATGTGCTCGCGCTACCCGTGAATTCCCTACTAGAGGTGCAAAGCGCCGCGCTTGAACAGGACGGCGAATCCGACCGCGACGAGCGCGAAGAATCCGATCGAGAAGATGTAGTACAGGATTCGGATCTTGGGCCAGAGAAACTGCGGCAGCTGGTCGGCGAATTTGTCGCTCCAGGTGTCTGAAAACCTCGGAGGGACGACGGCCTCGGCCGAATCCGGTTTCCATCGCGACGCGATCCAGATGGCGCGCATGTTCGACAGCAGAAGCGCGGCCAATAAAATTCTGAGCACGCCGATGCCGGTGAGAAGCGTATCCGACGTAAACATGATGAGGACTACCGTCGCGGCATATCTGCTGCGTTCGCGCACCCCAACCCCGCCCAAGAAATAGAAAAGGAATGTCACCACGCCGGCGATCCACTGGTTGTTGAGGACGCAGACGATCAGTGAGAAGCCGGCGACAATGGCGCAGACCCAGTAGCCCTGTGCGCCGAGGTAATCGACGTCGGAGGCTGTGTTAACGGACGGCCAGAAAAGGCTCTTGAGGCGATTGTCGGAATCTGGGGTGGAGTTCGAGACGCCTAGGGTTTGCATGGTGGCCGGATTAAAGCGCAAAACTACGGTGGTGTCGAGTGGGAATCGTGGCGGAGTTGGTACGTGGGAGAGGCGGGTGGTGTTCGAGGGTGCGAAGTGCATGGGGCTGCGGGCGTGGCGGGGCGGTGGTCCCCGTCGCGACGGGGAGCCACCGCAGTCCGGGAGAACCGTTGGTGCTTTTAACATCCGTGCGAAGCTTCCTAGAAGCCCGCGTGGCGCGCTGACTTGAGTGCGCCCACTTCGTCCTGTGGTTCGGACGAACCGACCTCTACAGGTAGTTGCGGATGAGCGCGAGTAGACGCCGGAAGAAGTTAGGCGAGGACGCGGAGGGCGGGGGCGCGTGGGGGCACGGCGGCGCCGGCGGGTAACGGGGTGTCGCGCTTTCTGTATTTGGTGGAGATGTAGTCGTCGACTAATTTTTGGAAGGCGGCGGAGAGTTCGTCGTAGGTGCCTTCGAGAGTGTTGAAGTGCTTGCCGTCGATGTACACGGGGCAGCGCGGGCTTTCGCCGGTGCCGGGGAGGCTGATGCCGATGTTGGCGGCTTTCGATTCGCCGGGGCCGTTGACAATGCAGCCCATTACGGCAAGCTTCATTTCTTCCACGCCTTCGTAGTGGCGCTTCCACTCCGGCATTTGCTCGCGAATGTAGCCCTGAATGCTTTCGGCCAGCTCCTGGAACGTGGTGCTGGTGGTGCGGCCGCAGCCGGGACAGGCGGTGACGCTTGGCGCGAAGGTGCGTAGGCCTAGCGCCTGAAGCAATTCGCAGGCGGCGTACACTTCGTCGCGGCGATCACCGCCGGGACGCGGCGTGAGCGAAACGCGGATCGTGTCGCCGATGCCTTCGTTGAGCAAAATTCCCATCGATGCGGACGACCAGACGTAGCCCTTGGCGCCCATACCGGCTTCGGTGAGGCCGAGGTGAAGAGGCTGATCGGTCTTGCTGGCGAGGTCGCGGTAAATTTCGATGAGGTCCTGCGGACGGGAAACTTTGCAGCTGATGATGATTTGATCCTTGCGCAGGCCGTTTTCGAGCGCGAGTTCGGTGGACTGCAGCGCCGAGAGCACCATGCACTCGTTGATGATTTCTTCGGAGGTAAGGCCGAGGTCTTTGTCGGTGTTCTCCTGCATCTTGCGCATCACGAGTTCTTGATTCAGCGAGCCGCCGTTGACGCCGATGCGGACGGGTTTGCCGTTGTCGCGCGCGACTTTGCAGATGGTGGAGAACTGTTCGTCGCGGCGCTGGCCGGCGCCGACGTTGCCGGGATTGATGCGGTATTTATCGAGCGCGATGGCGCACGCGGGAAATTTGGTGAGCAGGACGTGGCCGTTGTAATGGAAGTCGCCGATGATGGGCACATCGCACCCGGCATCGAGCAGGCGTTTTTTGATTTCAGGTACCGCGGCTGCAGCTTCGGGGATGTTGACGGTGAGGCGGACGATTTCCGAGCCGGCCTGCGCTAGTTCGAGGGTCTGCTGGACGGTGGACTTGATGTCCACGGTGTCGGTGTTGGTCATCGACTGGACGACGACGGGCGCGCCGCCGCCGACCTGGATTTTGCCGACCTTGACGCCGACTGTGTTGTGCCGCTTGCGAGTCATTCGACTTCTATTCTATCGAATAGGCGCACCGGTACGCTACCCGGTGCACCACTCGATGAGTTGGTACGGAATTTAGAATTCGGCGCGGCGGGCGACGGCAGCTGACGCTACGGGCTTGTGGTTCGCGCGACCCGGCGGCGGAATGATCGTCGCCATCTTGCGAATCATCGCGAGCACGAGCTTCTTGTCGTCGTCCGACAAAGTGGTGGAGTACTTCTTGATATCCGCCAGGAAACGAATTTCTTCGTCCGAGAGCTCGCCCAGGATTTTGCGGGTCTCGCGGTCGCCGGCGGTGTCGCTGCCCGGGAAGAAATCGGCGAGCGAAATCTCCATGGCTTCGGCGATCTTGGCCAGCGTCTCGAGCGAGGGAACGGTGTGGCCGTTCTCGACGCGAGACAGGTAGCAGCGCAGCAAACCGGTGCGGCGCTCGATATCGCCCTGCGACAAACCACGGTCGCTGCGATAGGACTTGATGACTTCTCCGATGTTCACTTTCGGCTTTTCTTTTGGCATGGTTACTTTCCCCTAACTGGCCCTTAGCTTACGAGTAACTAAAAAAGCAGCGCAACAAAAATCTCGAAAATTGTGTCCGAAATGTTCCTGTCAGGAACATTCGGGGTTGAAGGTGGCAAATTTCAGGTCTGCGCCTGATGAACGGGCACGGGAACGGCGTCGAGCAGGCCGCGTTTGTCGGACTTTTTGTTGACGTATAGGGCCTTGTCGGCGCGCTCGATGAACTCGGTTTGAGCTTCGCCGGTTTTGTAGTCGGTCCAACCGCAGGAGAAAGTCGGGCGAAGTTTGCCGCCTTCGACGAGCACTTCGAGGCCGCGAACGCGATCGAGGACGCGGTGAACCTCTTCCGAGCGGCATTCGGGCAAGATGGCCATGAATTCGTCGCCGCCGAGGCGGACTGCTAGGTCTGAGCCGCGGATCGCGCGCTGTATGCGATCGGCGAAGCCTTTCAGCACGGCATCTCCGGCGGCATGGCCGTAGGTGTCATTCACTTTTTTGAGGCCGTCGAGGTCGATCAGGAGAACTGTGAGCGGACGGCCGTGGCGTTGCGCGCGGCTGATTTCCTGGGCCATGCGCTGTTCGCCGGAGCGGCGATTGTAAAGGCCGGTGAGCTGGTCGAGCGCGGCGAGCTTGTACACCTCAGAGGCCAGCGTTTCGACTTTCGCGAGGCAGTCAATTTGCGTCGCGATTTGGTCGCGCATGCGGCCGATCTGCATTTGCTGGTACACCACGTAAACGCTGAAAACGAGCACGAATCCGACGAGCGCGCGAATGCCCTGATTGAGGTAGAAGCCGTAGTCGGGATCGATTTTCAGCAGGCCAGGGAAGGCGAACGACGCGACGCCGATCGTCAGCAGAAGCACGACGGCGACGGTGGTGGAGCCGAGCCAAAGCTGACGACGAGCCAGGGACTTCAGGTGCTGGCGGATCAGCTCTGGATGAATGTTTCCGACGGACGGCACGCCGTCGTTATCGTGGCTGTGAGTTGTGTCAGTCATATGCACAAAGCTGCTGCGTGGGGACAAGGATGGCAGAACTGCGGGGCGCCGCTCTATCCGTATTGTCCGTAAGAGTTCCAACTTAGTAATGAGATAACCCGCTTCTAACCGGCGGTCATTCTTCGGTTTCAACTCCAAAAAACTTCGGAAATAGCTCATGTCCCGCGCCGGCGACGCCCAAAAGCGTGCCGCGGGCGGACCTGCGTTACGCGGCGAAAAACGCGATTTTGAGGGGTTCTGCTTCGCTTTCTAAGCAGTTTTGTCCTCTGAAGCTCGATTTTCGCCGGACTCCTTACCTTGCGTGAAAGCCCCGAGGGGCCAACGCCAGGCAAAGGAGCCATCTATGAACGGCAAGCTAACGGGATTGTTGTTGTGCGCAACTTTTGTGGGATTCGCAGGACTCGGAGCTGGAACGACCGCTGCGGCCGTGCCGCAGGAAAAAGTGGTGATTGAGGACGGCACTCAGCCCGTCCCGCCGCCGATTATCCCGCCACACGCGATTGCGATGTTTGAAGATGGGACGCAGCCGGTCCCCCCTCCGATTATTCCGCCGCATGTCTTCGCGATGAATTGGGAAGACGGGACGCAGCCCCCTGTACCGCCGACACGTCCGCCGCATGCGATTGCATTGTTGGAAGACGGGACACAACCGGTGCCGCCGCCGATCGTTCCGCCACACGCCGTCGCGTCGATGCTGGATGACGGCACGCAGCCTGTGCCACCCCCAATCATTCCGCCGCACGCTATCGTGATGGCATTCGAGGACGGCACGCAGCCCGTACCGCCGCCGATCATTCCGCCACACGTTTAATCGATGCTAGAAAGCGTTTTGAACGCAATTTGAACACGGGCGCATGCGTTGCCCCGGCCTGTTTATCGGCGGAGACCGATGGGGAGGTGAGCTTGGGGTAACGTGATTGGGGAGAGAATCTTTGCCGGGTTTTCTCCCCAATTTATGCTAGGATTTCGCTTGAAATGGACTTTCTTGGGAAGTTTTTATGGTACGGCGGAATTGGTCTCGAGGCGGCGATTTTGCTTCGCTCGCTGTGGACTAGCAGCTACCTGCGATTTCCGATCTTCTACACGTATATGGCGTGCGTGTTCGCGAGTTCTGTAACGTTGCTCACGCTCGATCCGAACTCGGAAGCGTACGCGAAATCGTTTTGGTACTGGAATGCCGTGACGATTCTGCTGGGCTACGGCGTGCTGGTCGAGATCATGCATCGCACGCTGGTTGACTATCCAGGCGCGGATCGGCTGGCGCGGTTTCTGGCGATCGCGGTGTTTTTCGGGGTCGTCGGCGGACTCCTGCTGTCGTCGGCTCTCCATTACAACCCGGTTGCGATTGCCAATTGGACGCACCACGTAAACGCGCTCGAGCGCGACTTACGAATCGTGCAGGCTGTATTTCTGACGATTACTCTGGCCGTAGCGATCCATTACCGCATCGCACTGGGACGGGCGCTTGCGGGGTTGGCTTTCGGTTTCGGCTTTTATGTTGCGGTAAGCGTGGTTTCGACGGCGCTCGGGTACTACTACGGAAAGAAATTTGAACCTATCGCGAAAGAGCTACAGCCGATCGGCTATCTAATCTCGCTTGGGATTTGGCTAGCGGCGCTGTGGCAAACCGTAAAAGTTCGCAGCAAGCCGCCGAATCCTCAAGTAGAAGATGACTACCGAAGAGTTGTTGCGATGACGCGCGAGAAGCTGCGGGAAGTGCGGTCGCGGTTCATGCCGCTCGAGAGTCGATGATAGGACTAATTATTTCGCTACTCGTTGTCGTAGGGCTGGTTGTATTCCTGGCCCTATCGGCGAGGCGCGGAAGCGCGCCGACGGCGGTGGGGAGCGCGCAGGACATTGTGGGGGCGCGCGAAGCGCTCGATCATTTGCAGAAGGGACTATTGCCGGCAGAGTTTGTGGAGCGGATGTACGACCGCGGAGACGCCGAGTATGTAATGAAGGTTGCGCCGCGCGAGGTGCAGAAGCAATTTATCGCGGAGCGGAAGCGGATCGCGATCGCGTGGATCGAGCGCGTGCGAGAAGAGATCCGAGGACTTTGGCATTTCCACCTGCGCGAGTCGCGGCATCACGAGGCGATGAGCATCCGGTCTGAAATCGCGCTGGCGTTTGATTTTTACTCGCTGCTGCTGGCTTGCCGGATTTTGCAGGTGGCCGTGCGGTTTCGTGGGCCATACTCGGTGGCGGGAGTCGTCCATACAACGATGGCAGCTGCGGCAAGGGTGTGCCAGGCGTCGGAGCGTTCGCTGGGAATGCTTACGCCGGCGGCACAGATCGCGCACGAAGGCGACGACGCGCGAGTGGCAGGATAACGAATCGTGCAAACGAACATTCCAAAGCGGATGGAGGTAGTGCGAGCCGCGGAAGATTTGCGGCGGCGCACGCTTTCGGGGATTGCCGATCCGCTGGACCGCTTGATTTATCTGGCGTCGATGCGCGACTACAACACGGGGCTGTACCATCACGCGGGCCTGGCGATGAAGTTTGGCGACGATGTGGCGTGCGAAGCGCTCGCGGATTGCCACCGGGAAGCGTACCGGCAGTTGCTGGGGTCTTCGCTGGAATCGATGGTCGCGCAGCTGGAAACGTACGCGTTGCGCTCGGGAACGGCGCCGAAAGAAATGATTTCGACCTGGAAGGGCCTTGAGCCTTACCGCGTGGCGATGCCGGCCAAGAGCGACCCGCTGGCGACAGATTTCGTGTGTTCGAACGTCAAAATTGCCTTGTCAATTTTGGAGTCGCGTCTTCCCGGGCAACCTCAGCCGCCGCGCTGAGCCGCATCGCAACGCCGGTGACCTGGCCGATAATCTCCGCGTCATCCGGGTAAGCATACTGGCGGACCGCGCAGCCGGAAAGCGGGTGGGGAATCAGCGTAACGCGCCCGCCAATCACTTCACACCACGAACAGGCATAACTGTCGCGTAATTCCAAAAAATAGATAGGCCGATCGAGTTCTGTGCGCCAACTGGACGAGGGAACGCGGCGGATCTGCGGATCGATTTGGACGAATGAGCCGGGGCGGAGCAGGGGCGACATCGAATAGTCGTCGAGCCCGACGTAACCGTACTGACAGTGGCGCACATCGAGGCGCTGAATCAGCGAAATCGGGACCTCGCCCCACACCTCGACCATGCGAGAGAGCAGGTTGGTCTTATCAACGCTGAAGCCGCGGTCGAAGCGGACCGGAAAGTTGATGACTTTGTCTGGATCAGGAGCTTCCATCTCGGCGAGATGGGTGTTTTGGAGAGGCATGTCCATCTGGTAGCGGACCACTTCGCCGAGGTCGATGTCAAAGATAGAAAACAAGTCAGCAATTTTGGTTCGGTAAATAACGGCCAAGCTAAACAGCTTATAGATGCTGGGGACCGAGTCCTTGTTCTCGAGTTGAGTGAGCCAGGCGTTGGAGATGTAGAACTCGGAGTTGCCGCGATCCAGGGCGATCTTGCGGCTCAACTCTTCAACGGCGCGCGTGGTAACGCCCAGCCGATTCCTCAACTCGCGCAGGTGATCCCCGGGGCGCATACGCGGGCTCATGTGCCTCGATTCAAAACGCTAAGCGAATAGGAAGCGAAGTACAGGGAGGGTAAGGTGAGAGGCTGTGGATTCGCAACGTATTTGTACTTATGGCGAAAATAAACGAATGTTTCCGGTGCGTAACGTAACCCGCGCAAAAACCTCGGGCCGCTGCTTTCAAAGCCGAGCAAGTGGAAGAATTCCGTAAAAGTTTAGGCAATACTATTCCAGGAATAGCCCGGGCCGGCGACTGGGAGTCATCCGCCCTGCGGGCCGGTGATTCACACCGCTTAGATGTGGAAATCGAGGCGGAGAGCCGGATTCGCGGGCCGCGATTTGCAATTATTGGGCGTGCGTAAAACTACGGACTCCATCCGTGTTTCTACTATGTTAATCAAGTAGCTATTTGAGGCGCGAGATGCCAGACGGCAACCGGACGGGGTAGGGTTCCCACGGACGCGACGGTGGGTTAGAGTGTTTGGCGGCGATTATCCGGAGGCATTCTTGGGGTTCAGTGCGAGCACACGTCAGCTGAACGACGTGACGTTGGTGGATGTACGGGGCCGGTTCACGCTGATCGAGGGCGAGGCTGTGCACGATTTGTTGGTGGATTTGTTTCACGAGGGGCGGAAGCGCGTGGTGCTGAACTTTCGCGACGTGACGTACCTGGACAGCTCGGGGATCGGGCAACTGGTTCGCGCGATTTATACCGCGCGCAGGAGCAACGCGGAATTGCGCGCCGTGGAGCTGAGCCCGCAGGCCGCGGAAATTTTGAAGCTGACCAACCTGCACACGGTGATCAGCGACTACGCCACGGAATCGGCGGCGATCGGAAGTTTTACCGAGCAGTAGAGTTAGTTCCGGAATTCATTTCACGCGCGGCTTTCGTCTGACTGTGTTTCAGACGCAAGCCGCGCGATTTTTTTGCGCCGGGCTACTGTTCGATCACGCCGCAGGCGATGCGCGCGCCGGAGTTTCCGGCGGGATCGGTTTTGTAGTCGTCAGGCCCGGCGTGAATCACGATTGCTGTGCCGCCCGGCTGGAAGAGGGAATTGGCGCCATTGCCGAGAGTAACGTTGGCGTCCAGAAAGCTTGCGGTGGCTTTTCCGTCGCTGCCTGCGGTGAGATTCAGCAGGTCGCCGTTATGCGGGCCGTCAGGATTGTCCTTGCCGTGTTTTTTGTTCGCGGGATTGAAGTGTCCACCGGCAGTCTTGAAGTCGGGACCTTCACATTTTCCGACGGCGTGGATGTGGATGCCGTGCGTGCCGGGCGCGAGCTGCGATACTTCCACCTTGATTTGAACTCCATCGGCAGAGGATGTGAGCGTCGCTGTGCCGATTTTTTCACCGGCGGCGTTGACGATGTTGGCGTGCGCGGACGCTTGCGCAAATGCGGAGGTGGCGCAGCTAAACGACGCGAGCGCGACGGCGGCGGTAAGAAGTGCTTTGAATTTCATGAGGTGTCTCCGTAAGAGCGGATCGATATACACATGATAGATGCGCGGGGTGGGGAAAACAGCCGCGGGCGATCGATTTAACGAGAATTTAACTTCCTGCGGCGAGTCGATGCGCTAGCTGGCGGAGATGCGGGCGACGACAAGAGTCATGTCGTCATGTTGAGGCGCGCCGGCGGCGAATGCGTCGGCTGCGGACATGATCGCCGCAATCAATCCAGGTGCGGCGAGTGTGGTGGATTTGCGGACCGTCTCAGCGAGGCGCGTCTCGCCCCACTCCTCGAGGTCGCGGTTCATCGCTTCGCTCACACCGTCGGTAAAAATCACTAGCTCATCTCCCGGCGACACTTTCACGACCGCCTGCTCGAAAATGCAGTCGGGAATCAGGCCGATCACCGGGCCGCCGACGTCGAGACGATCGGCTGTAGCGAAGCCGCCTGCGGCGCGAAACAGCATCGGCGCGCAATGGCCGGCGTTCACATAGGTGAGTTCGTGCGTGGCGGGATCGTATTGGCCATAGAAGAAAGTCGCGTATCGATCTTCGGAAGACGCGTCGAAGAGCGCCTGATTTACGCGAGCGATCAAGCCGGCAATGTCTGCCCCGGCGCGAGCGGCTTCGGCGCGAAGCGAGGCCTGCAGGCTGGCCATCATCAGCGCGGCCGGAATGCCTTTGCCGGAAATATCACCGAGGGCGATGCCGAGTTTGCCGCCGGGCAATGCGAGGAAATCGTAGTAATCGCCGCCGACGCCGAGCGCGGTGCGGCACGCGCCGAAATATTCCACGCCGGCGATGGGCTGCAAGCGCTGAGGGAAGAGGCGCTCCTGCACTTCACGCGCGATTTCGATTTCGCGGCTCATCTTTTCGCGGCGGCCCACTTCTTCGGCGATCGCGGTGGTGAGTTGCGCGTTAGCCAGAGCAAGGCCAGTCTGCGCGGCGACGGATTTCAGAAGCCGCAAGTCTGAGCCGGAGTACGGCGCCTCCGATTTCTTTTCACCGAGGCTGATCACGCCGAGAACTTTTTCTTTCACCGTGAGCGGCAGCAATAACTGCGAACCGATGGCGGCGAGGTTCCGGCGCTCGTCATCGGAAACGTCAGGTGAATTGACCCAGGACTGATTGTCGTCGAGATACACGCGGACGGGATCGTTCTCATGCGAAACTTTGCGGATCGTGGCGCCGCTCGCCGCGAAGTACGCCTCCGGGATCGACGGATAGCCGAGCGCGTAGGCGGGTTTGAACCAGCCTGCGTCGTTGGTGAAAACGGCGACGCGCGGAACGTGCAGCGATTCGGATATGCGCTGGGTGACGCGTTCGAGCAAGGGGCGGGTTTCGAGGATGGTGCGGACTTCATCGCTGAGGCCGGAAAGAATCTGGTCGGCGTTGTAGGCGTCGCGGAAGAAACGCTTGTCGATCCATGCGCGCAGGCGGTCACCAAGGCTGCGCAGCCAAAAAATCGCGGCGAATCCGAGGCAGACGATAATCACAATTTCCAATTGATTGTGCCGCTTCTGCAGTTCCAGGCCCGCGATGAGGATGATGATCCCGTAGAGAACGATCTGGAGGACAAACGTGCCGCGGCGCGCAAGCGCGTACTGCACGCCCTGGCGAACGACCATCCGGACGTCCATCGCGCGCTGGACGATGATGACGTGCGCGAGCGTGATGGGGAAGACGATCAGCATCAAAAACGCCCCGATCACGAGCCATTCCGGGAACATCGATTCGAGATCGCCGCCGCCTCGCACGTTCTGAATAACGACGAGAATGAGAAGCGGCGTGAGGCCAAGGGTGGCGCCCGCGTAGATCAGGTTGAAACGGCGCTTCACATCGGGCGAACCGGACGCGGCGGCCTTGATGCGAGTGAACATGAAGAAACCGCTGGCAGCCGCGATGCTGAGGATGAAAATAAGCGGACCGAATTTTTCCAGCCGCACATTGAGGCCCGCGACGGAGGCATAATTTTCGATCTCGCCGATATTGTTGACGATCGCGAGAGCAGCGCATGCCAGAAGGCCGACGGTCACGATGCGAATCGGAATGCGAAGCGACTGTGGGGGCGTGTACGCAAAATTTTCAGGGAAGTAGAGGCCGAAGAAGAGCATGGAGAGCGGCCAGCACAGATTCATAAAGGTGCGGAAAATGACGCCGAAATCTCGAAGGCCCGGGCCCCAAGACTCCACACCCGAGCCGTACACGGTGCAGAGGCCGAAGAGCACAAAGATAAGAAGCCACGCCGATTTATCGTATGGCCGGACGGCAGCGACCCAGAACCCCAGAAAGATGCAAAGAAATGGGAACACGATTTTGAGCGTGACGATGGCAATCAGTCCGCCGAACAGCGGCGGAGGCTGGTAGCGCTGGAGAACGAAAGTGGCGTTGCGCGTTTCGCTAGGCGAAGTCGAAGGATGGAAGTCCACCGACATCGTATCGCCGGGCTGCGCTGACGAGACGGCTTCACCGAGAATTTTCAGGCCCGTGAAGGGGCGACCGTTGACGGCGGTGACGACGTCACCGTCGCTAAGGCCTGCGTTCGCCGCCGGGCCGGTAACGAAAGCGGTGGTAGGGGCGCCGCCGTTGTAGGAGGCGGTAAATGGCCAGTGCACCGTGACGTGCCCGAAAAATTCAGGGAACGCGAAGTAGGTCGCGCGGATTTGATACCCGCAGGTGACTACGAAGAGGGCCGCGAGGCAAATGTAGCGAAGTGTGGGGCGTTTGCGCGGCGCCATGAGCGTTGGAAGGGGCCAGTGTAGCACTGAAGACTGCGAGATTGGACGAGTGCTGCACGGAGCTACTTCCTTAGTGAATTGTTTTTCGCGGTTGTTGCGCCACGGAGCGCGGCAACTGCCGCACTCCCTACGCTAGAACGAATCAACGATGTCAGCGCAGCCTCAGTGGCTCGGCTGTGCGGTCGATGAGGCGGCAACGTTCGACTTCGAGGCCGTCGCCGGCTTTGCGAGGACGCACGCGGCGGCCCTGTGTGGCGACGAAACGCCGGCTTTGAATTCCGTCGTCTCTTTCACGCGCGTGCGAACGCCGTCGTAGCTGGCTGGAACGAACTCGTGCGGCTGGCCCTTCAACACGTAAACCATGATGGCGGCCTCGCCGGGAGCGTCGAGGCTGGCAGCGACGCCGACGCCTTGCACAGAGGAGTGCGACGAAAGTTCCTGCTTATGCGCGTCCTTCACGGTGATCGCGTGAGTGATGGCATCGCTTCCGACAGAGACGGGCGATTGCAAGGCTGAGGCCATCACTTGAGCGGTCTGCGCGCCACTGAGTGAGCCGCGAAGGTCGGAATTGGATTCAACGATGCGAGTGCGGATGCCGTTGATTTCTTGTGGCATGGAAGCCGTAGATGCGCCGCTGGGCAGGAACACGAGCATCGCCGCTTCGCCGGGCGAATCGAGGCTGGCGCCGGTGCCGACGGCGGAGACTCCTTCGACGTTGAGCAGATCGGCGGCGTTGCGATCCTGCGCGCCGAGCGCGGCTTGCTTCACGCTGGCAGAAAGAGATGCGGTCGCAGCGGGAGCGTTTGCACCTTTAGCGACAACGCCGTCGGCCGATGGCGCGGGCAAGCTGCAGCCGGCAACAACGTGCGGAGTATTGGTGCCGACGAACGTGGCGGCTGAACCGTTATTCAATGCAGACAAGACGGCGCCGATGGGATTGGCGATCGCAGTCCCGCTACTGCCGGCAAACAGCAAACCGACCGGCGTCGAAGTAGCTTCGTCCACCATGAGCGACCCGGAATCACCCTCGGCGATGAAGTTGTTGTGATTGGACGTCTCGCCCACGCTGATTTGACTTTGGTAGATTACATAAAATGAAGTGGTCGTCGAACAGCCCTGCTCGTAGTTCACTTTAACGTTGTCCATAGCGATTGATTCCACCGAAGCGCAGGTCAGTCCGGTGGTGCGTCCGCTTTTCGCGACGGCTTCGCCGATGGTGGCGGCCATGCCTGGGCCGGCGACAACTTGCGCGGGTTGCGGAATGCCGTTCGATACGGCGCCAAGTTCGAGAATATTTCCGCCGGTATCGACTTTGCCGCTGGTGACTTGCGCTATCGCGACGTCCACGGGAACGCCAGGCGCAGGATTCAGCGTGACGAACGAAGTGAGGGTGCCAACGCTGGTGGTGCCGTTGGTGGAGCAGTTGGTTTCAATCTCGCCGGGCTGCGTGACGACTTGGCCCGCGACGCCGCCGTCGGACAAGCCGAGCACGTGGTTGTTGGACATGATGTATTGCGTGCCGCCGCGAGTGAGCAACGATCCGTGCGTGCCGCCGAAGCAGAAACCGCCGCCGCCGCTGAGGCAGGTGGCGTTCACATTGGAGCCAGAGGAGCCGAGTTGGACCGGCGCGTTGAGCGCGTTTTGGTTCAGTGGCTTGACGTACACGGAACTGCTGCCGCTTGCGCCGGGGCTGGCGACCGAGGTGGCGGTGACGACTACGAGATCGTTCGTGACACCCTGATTGCTTTCGAAAGTCGGAACAGAGTTGGGCGCAGCGTAAAGGCCGGTGCTGCTGATCGCTCCGCAGGCCGATGCGCCGACCTGGCAGCTGATGGTCCAGGTGACGGCGCTGCTCGATGCGCCGGTCACTGTGGCAGTGAACTGTTGTGTGGCGAATGTCTCGACTTCGAATGGAGTGTTTGTACTGCCAGAGGGCGAGACAACGACGGTGACGCCAGTTCCCGAGCCCGTAATCGTGATCTGCAGGCCGGCCGTCTTCGAGGTATCGGCTTGGGACGTGGCGATGAGTGTGACTGCGCCCGTAGTGGGGACGGTGGCGGGCGCGGTATAAGTGGCGACCTGCGTATCGCCCAATGAAGTCTGAATCGTCCCG
>Ga0206966_1166_pt1 | contig 16677 bp, 8 predicted proteins | sample Alteio_BWOrgHeat_23_FD_152970 | JGI IMG/M metagenome (GOLD analysis project Ga0206966, IMG submission 152970) | Enriched cells from forest soil in Barre Woods Harvard Forest LTER site, Petersham, Massachusetts, United States -... | ecosystem: Environmental > Terrestrial > Soil > Temperate forest > O...
TTGGTTGGGCAGGTTCCGGTCGCGAAGAAATTCATAGCCGGGGTGAAGTTCTCGAGCGGTCCGGGCGGAATGGGAAGCGGAGGCGTGAAGGAGAACCATTCCGAACCGTTCCAGGATTCAAAGTCAATCGCCGACCCGGTATTCCAGGCGACGTAAAGCCTCTCCGGGACCTTTGGCAACACACTGCCGATGAATGCCAGCGAGGGCGCGACGCTGGTCAGCGCAGCCGGAGCGGGCAAGGTCGTCCAGGTTGCTCCAGAGGAGGACAGCGGAAGAGTCGCATGTTTAACCTGAATGGTGTTGTATTCCGTTACCCATGCCAAATAGAGATCGTTTCCGTAGGCCGCCAGAGCTGGCGCCAGTTTTGTGGACACTCCGGGGACATCCACGGAATAGATGTTCCAGGCAGCGTCAGTGTAGGAGGCATATTGGATCGTACCTGAAGAAGTCGTCCACGCGGCGTAGAGGGTAGTGCCATCTCCCGCCAGGGCCGGCGAGGAGATCGTGTCACAAGAGGAGCAGATGCTTGGATCGGTAGTTGAGAAGGTGTTACTAGAGTTGTCGAAGACGGCGTAATGGACGAGGCCGTCGTCTTGCCTCCACGCCATGTAGGCGTGATTAAGGCCATCGCCCTCCGCCTCCGCCTGGGCCAGTGCGGGCGCGGCAGTAGTATTTATTTCTGTGCCGGGCGGAGTTCCGTAGGGCATGGTCTGCTGGGTCTGCCACGCTCCGTCGTAGAAGTATTTGTATCCGACTTTATGGACGGTTTGTCCGTCGGCAGACACGGATGAGATGCCCGCCCAGGCAACGAGTGTGTTGACGCCGAAGGTTGTGAGCGCCGGCGCGGCACTGGTTTTTGCCTGTGGGATTACTTGCGCAGATGCCGGCCTGGAGCAAGCCAACAGGCAAATAGTCAAAGCGATGGTCAGATATGAAGTTGAGTGCTTCATGAGTCTTTTCTCCTTAGATACGAATGGGCTCCGCGAACTCGATTTCGCTGGCGAATGATTGGGCAAGGTGCCATGGATTGTGGATTTCATTTCTTCTCCTTTTCGGTTTTGCCGGAAAATTGGGGTGGCTGAATTCCCCGTTCACACCAAAAAGCGGAAAGCGCGAGCGAATCGCCTCATCAGTCGGAAAAATTTCGAACCGAAAAGCTAGACCAGATTTTGTCGCAAGGTGCGGTGTCGGATGCCGGAGCTGAAACGCCACCTGTCTGCGGAACACTATTTAGAAGCAAAGGGGGTCATCACTTTGGTGTACGACGCTCGAGCGCATGCATGTCCTTCGGACTCTTCCGGGGAGAGGGCAGCCGGACACTTTACGGCTGTGGATCAGCACGATGAGGTTACTGAGCTTCTGCATCAGTGGAAGCAGGGTGACAAGGAAGCTCTCCATGCCTTAGTGCCACTTGTCTACAAGGAGCTGCGGCGTCTCGCTCACTACCATCTCGAATCCGAACGACCGGATCACTCCTTGCAGAGCACAGCCTTGGTCCACGAGGCATACTTGCGTCTGGCAAACGGCCTGCCGGGGGATCTACATGGTCGGACGCACTTCATCGCCGTGGCTTCGCGGCTTATGCGCCAGGTTCTGGTGGACTACGCTCGTAGTCGCCGGGCGAACAAGCGTAACGCGGGACATAGGGTTGATTACGAGGAATTACGATTTCTCCCCGTCACGCGAGATGCAGCATTACTCGCATTGGACGACGCTCTGAACGAGTTGTCGCGCATCGACGAGCGCCAGGGAAAGATCGTAGAGATGAGATTCTTCGGTGGGTTATCGGCTCCGCAGATATCTCAGGTTCTGGGCATCTCCCGCGCTACTGTCGATCGCGACTGGGCGACTGCACGTATCTGGTTACATCGCGAAATAAGCCGGAAGCAATAAATATGATCACGCAACCATGGGAGCACGTTAAGGAGCTTTTGCATGAAGCCATGCAACTTGAGCCCGAGCAGCGTGGCCGGTACCTCGATGAGGCTTGCTCGTCAGACGTTGTCTTACGCGAAGAAGTGGAGTCCCTTCTGCTAGCTGAGCAGGAGGTAGGCTCCAGCTTCCTTCGTTTACCGCCGATCGCCGAGCATCTGGACCCATATTGGGACCGAGTGATCTCTGCAGAACCCCCGGCAGCGGGACACATCTTCGCGCAACGTTTTCAACTTATCCGAAAGATTGGCGAAGGTGGCATGGGACAGGTATGGCTGGCAGAACAGACCGCTCCTGTGCGGCGACACGTTGCGCTGAAGCTGATCAGGGCAGGGATGTACGACGAGGAAATCGCTCACCGCTTCCTGTCGGAACGGCAATCGCTGGCGATCATGGATCATCCCGCAATAGCCAAGGTGTTTGAGGCTGGGACGACGTCCACAGGCCAGCCTTACTTGGTAATGGAGTACGTACCCGGACTGCCAATTACCGAATACTGCGACTTGAAAAGACTGACAATTCGAGCGCGACTGGAACTGTTCAATGAGACATGTGAGGGCGTCCAGCATGCACACCAGAAGGCCATCATCCACCGCGATCTGAAGCCGGCAAACATACTGGTTGCGGAGGTGAGTGGCAAACCTACTCCGCGGATTATCGACTTCGGGCTGGCCAAGGCGACCGCACACTCGATTGCTGCAGAAAGAACTCTTACGCATCCAGGAAATTTTGTGGGCACGCCCAGGTACATGAGTCCGGAACAAATCGATCCTGATGTACACGACATTGATACCCGCTGCGATGTCTATTCGCTGGGAGTCATTCTCTACGTGCTGCTGGCCGGGTTACAGCCGTTTGAGAGCGGTCAGAAGCAGTCCCTGGAGGAGTTGCTGCGGAAGCTGCGCGAGGAAGAGCCGCCACGTCCTAGCGCCAGGATCGGCACGGACTCCGAGAAATCAGCTGCAACCGCCGAAGCACGGGCTACCGAGCCAAAAAAGTTGATGAGCCTGCTGCGAGGTGATCTCGATTGGATCACCATGAAGGCGCTCGAGAAAAATCGCGTCCGGCGCTATGGTTCTCCCTCCGAACTGGTCGCCGACATCCGGCGGTATCTGAACGACGAACCGGTTGCGGCGCGACCGGTAAGCACCAGCTATCAGTTGCGGAGATACATCCGACGGCATCGTATCGGCGTGGGTGTGGTCGCCGGCCTGGTGTTGTTGCTTAGCACTTTTTCGGTGCTGCAGGCGATGGAGCTGCGCAGAATTACGCACGAACGCGATCGCGCGAATCGCGAACGAGATCGCGCCACGCGAATCACCGATTTCATGACTGGCATGTTCACGGTGTCTGATCCGGACGAAGCGCGCGGCAACAAAGTCACTGCCCGCGAGATCCTCGACAAGGCGTCGAACGACATGAGAAGAGGTCTGGCGAAAGATCCCGAGGTCCAGTCGCGGATGATGCATATCATGGCGCACACCTACTCGAACCTCGGGCTATACGCTCGCGCTCATGCATTGGCACAGGGCGCCTTGGACGCTCGAGTGAGCTTGGGGGGACCCAATGATCCAAGGACACTGGAGTCGCTTACTCAGCTTGGTTCGATTCTGGAGCGCGAAGGACACTTTACCGAAGCCGAGACGCTGGAACGCAAGGCGCTTGGGAGCGAGAGCCGTACTCTCGGACCCGAGGCCCCACTTACGCTCGAAACCATGGATCTCCTGTCCGTAATTCTGGAAGACCAGGGTCATAACGCCGAAGCCGAGAAACTGGCGCGGAAGGTGAGTCAGGTTTCAACTCGCACAATGGGTCCCGACAGTGCCCTGGCGTTGCGCGCGATGAGTGACTTAGGCGCGGCACTCAGAAACCAGGCCCGCTATACAGAAGCTGAGCAAGAGTATCGTTACCTGCTTGATGCCGATCGCCGTGTCCTTGGACCGGATCACCCACGCACGCTCATGGCAATGCATCTTCTAGCAACAGTCCTTGATTCGCAGGGTCGCCTGGCGGAAGCCGAGCCGCTGTATCGTGAAGCTTTGGCCGCCTACCAGCGGGTGCTGGGACCTGAGCATCGTACCGTAGCGCTCGCTTTGCAAAACCTTGCAACCCTCCTCATTACGGAGGGTCGCCTAAGCGAAGGCGAAAGACTGTCCCGAGAGGCGCTGGCGATTCAGTTGCGGACCCTCGGAACCGAACACCTCGAAACACTGCAGTCCAAAATAAACCTGGTAGCTCTGCTCGACAGAGAAGGCCATTTCCACGAAGCAGCAAAGCTGCAACGGGAAATACTTGCAATTCAGATTCGCGTCCTTGGTCCCAAGCATCCCTACACACTGGTGTCCCAGGCCAATCTTGCCGGGATATTGATTCATGAGGGCCGCTCGGCGGAAGCCGAAAAGATCGCTCGGGGGACTTACGAAGAACAGCTTCGCGACCTGGGGCCCGACGATCCCGACACGCTGAATTCGTTGCAGCAACTCGCTACAGCGCTGGCCTCGACCCATCGCTATGCCGAGGCGAGCAAACTATTTCACGACGTGATCGAAAAGCAAAGCAAGTCCGAGTCGCAGGCAAACGGCTGGACGGTGTGGTATGACTTCGCCTGCATGGCAGCAACGGTCAACCATCCCAATGACGCTCTTCAGTACCTTCATGAAGCCATTAACCGTGGGTATACCGGCGCCGATGGTTTGATTGGCGACGATGACCTGAAAAACCTTCGTCAGAACCCTAAATTTCAGGACCTTGTCGCCGTTCTCAGACGCCCGGCAGCAAGAATCCATGCTCAATAGTGGAAGCTAGAGGCAGCTCGACTCGCGCCTCGATACAGCGAGGAGCTTGCCTTGCTCTATGAGCGCGAACGGCAACGGGGGAATGCCAATAGGGCAGTACTCACGGTTGTCAGAAAGATGGTTGCGTATCTGTTGGCCGTAGAGAGGCGCAACACTGACTTCATCCCTGTATGAGCCATTGCAGAAGGTTGAGTTTGTGTTCTCTACCGGTCCCGAAATAATGCAAAGAGAGTTTCCTCCGTCACCCGGGCGGAAGTTTGAACTCCGCTTTAGCCATGCCTAGGGGATACTCAAACTGCGATCAACTTCTTTGCTTTGAGCCATTATCGCGCATCGATTTTGGCATCACCCACCTTGACATGCCCAGACTTCATCAGGCAGACCTTTGTGGCTGATCAGACGACTAAATTAACCACGCCCACGAAAGACTAGGCAATGGGGAAGCAGAGCAGATGCCCGTGTTATAGTCCAAACCCTTCGGATGCCCGCACGAAACTGACGAGCTTTGCGGCCTCGCTAGTCTGGCAATTGCGGATGCCTGCGGCGCTCGGCGAGAAAGCATCAGAGGCTTTCTAAGGGTTTCTGCTTAACCGCTTGTAATACTCCGCGACTGAATCCTGATATCCCTCTGGAACCGACAATGGCTTGCCAGTGCGAGCCACTGTCGACGCGTTGTCGTGCTGCAACTGTAGTTCAATGCGGTCGAGGGAACTGAGCACATCGCGGTGCATCTTTTCCACGATTTCAGGATTGCCGGGGAAGCGTTTGGGATCAAGCAATTGCATTTGTCGTACCAGAGCCCGCACTTCTTGCGCAGCCTGAGGATCGTTTTGCACCATTTGGCGGAGTTGGTTCAGCTCACGCACGCCTTGCTGGTATAAGCGCTCACCATCTGCAAAATTACCTGAGGCGTCGGTTGGAACATCCCGATGTATCGCTGGGCCATAACGGTTGTCCCCAGTGTTGATATTGCCCAGGACATCGCCGTTCGCAACAGTTCCACCTCCATCGCGCACGTCGCCACTGACCGGGCCCGATCGATCTCTCGCTTCCTCGCCGTTGGAGCCATCGCGACGCAAGCCGCCCTGTTGTCTTTGGTCGGATTGTCCTCCGTCGCGCTGTTGTTGGCCAATATAGTTTGGTTGCCCGCTGGGATTGCGCCCTTGGAGTTGACCATTCTGGGTCTTCGGTTGCCCGCCATTCATCGCTTCAAGCTGGTTGCGCAGCCGCTCTATCTGATTCAGCATGGCTGTCTCATCTCGTGGCTCCGCACCGGTTTTCCCCTGTCCCTGGGCGGGTTTCTCCTGTCCCACTGCTTGCTGCGCCTGTCGAAGCTCCTGACTCAATTTTTGAAGTCCCTGGGCGATCTCATTCTCGGTACCATTTGAGTTTGGATTGATTCCGCTTCGCAGCCAGTCTGCCGTTCTCTGCACATGGTTATCGAGATCGGATTGGTCCACCTCAGTCAGGGCATCGCGCAGCTTCTGAGAGACACCGGGCTGGGTCGGTGCTAACTCACGCGCCGTGTCACGAAGGTTTTTCTGCAGCTTTGACAGATCATTGGAGAGTTGCTGCCGTTCACCGGCGAGCTGATCGCGCTGGCGAAGCTGCTCGAGCATGCGATCCCGATCCATCTGACCATTCGCCGCGTCATCGGTCGCATCGGCTTCGTCTTGCTGGCCCGCAAGCTTATTTATTCGGTCTGACTGTGCTCGTTCTTCCTGAGCCAGACGGCCGGCTTCGTGCGAGAGCGAATTCAGCTTTCCCGACGCGAGTTGCTGCTGTGTGCCACCCAAAAGATTTGCCGCCTCGCGTAGCTGGTCAGCGGCCTGGCGCGCCGTATCAGCGCTTTGCTGCGGACTGCCGCTGCGCTTCATCGCCTCGCCCGCCTGGCGCAGACGGCTCAGAGCCTGCTCGATGCGTTGGTCTGAATTTTGCGCGCCAGACTGGCTGCCTGCTTGTTGTTGCCTGGACGTCTGAGATCCGCTCTGCGACGACGCACTCTGTTGTGAACCAGCTTGTCCTGAAGCAGATGCTCCACTTGAGCTTTGCTGTCCATTCAGCTGCTGGCCCTGATTGTTCTGCGCCAGTTGCTCCATCTGCCGCTGTAGTTGTTCAGCCTCACGTCGCAACATTTCCTGCTGCCAACGCTCCTGAAAACTCTGTTGCGAATTGTGCTGCTGGTTCGCTAAATCCTGCTGCCGCCTAGCCAGAGCATCGAGCTTCGCAAGAGCATCCTCTACCTCTTTCTGATGCTGCTCTGCTGGAGACGTGTTCTGCACAGTTTCATACTGATTCTTCTCAGTGTCCAGCTCAAGGTCGAAGAGGCTGGCCAAGTCACGTCCAGCACTGTTGACGCCACCACCCCCACCGCCACCCTGCTGCCCGAAGGCAACTTCAATCTGGCGGAAAGTTGCCTCAGCATGAAGCAGCGCCTGCAGCGCCTTCTGCTCCAATGGAATAGCATCCTTCCATTGCATTCCCTTCAGCTTGTCAGCAGAAGGAGCCATAGCGGCGGCCGCAATCTGCATATCCTTTTCAAAGCCAGTGAACTCTTCGTTGGCCTCGGAGAGATCGCGGCTCTCCATGCGTGCCGAGAGCGCCGTCACCTGGTCACGCAGCTTTTGCTGCGCGTCTGAGAGAAACTCCCCTTGCGCCGCTGCATCCCTAGGTGTCGCCGATTTGTCGTTCTGCTGTTTCCAGGTCGCGGCAATCAGCTCTTTCTCACGCTTGGAGATCTCAATCTGGTTATTCTGTCCTCCACCGCCCCCTCCACCGCCACCCATTTGCTGCGACTGTGAAAACTCACGCTCGAATGGGTCAGCCTGGATGAAGGTGATATCTGTGCGTGACTCGGCATGCCCATCCTTCGCGGTCGCATAAACACTCACCAGATCGCCGGGCACCAGCTTGAAGTCTTCGAGCGACAGTGTGTAAGAGCCGTCGGCATTCTTTTCTCCGGACTCTTTGAGCAGACTCACGTCACGTTCCGCGCCGCCATTCACGGAGTAGTGCAGGCGAACGTCGTTCAGCCCAAATTGATCAGCTGCTTTGACACCAACCGTTACCTCTTCAATCGGACTGGCACGGTAATCGGCGCCCGGACGGTTGATGGCGACTTCCGGAGGCATCGCCTTTTCCGTAGCAATAAAGTAGTCCTCTGACAGTCTCACAGGCTGGCCTTCGTCCATGGCGGCGACATGATAAGCGCCATCCTTCTCCATGTGAATCGTGCCCTGATACCTGTTTCCGCTGCCATCCTTCAGCTGAAGCGTCTCTCCGTCATCGAGTGTGAGTTGACCATTCTTCAAAGGATGATCCATCTCAATCTCGATTCCGGCATTCGTTCCTTCGATAGCGCGCAGGTCGCCAGAGTGCTCTTCGGTGACCGGTTCCATCCCGGTCCACTTCGGATACTGGTACGTCACCCGAATGCGCTTCACAGCGGGAAGGTCCACAACACGCACTTTGTAGTGTGGTGAAAGCAGCGGACCAGCCGCCACGTAGTATTCAACGTTCTCCGGTAAGCCGGCAAAAATGAACTGATACGTTGCCGCACCGCCTGCATCCGGTTGCGCTTGCATGGTTACAGGCTCCCACCCGTTTGTGCTCTGGTAACGAGCGAAGATCTGCGTCTTTTCCGGCCTCATGCCGAGTATGCGCGCGGTAATCAACTGGTCGCTGTTTCGCCGCACGACAACGTCGCCGGGAGTCACCACGATCGAGTAGAACGGAGTCGCATTCTTTTTTGCGCCGGTCCACAGCAGCGAAGCGCCATAGCCCAGATAGCCGGACCCGGCAGCGATTGTCCATGCCAGCACGCCGAGGCATGCGACTCCGGCGCCGCTCAGAACGATAAGTCGGTTATCTGAAACCAGAGAGGACGGTTTCACATATTGTGCCTGCGATAGAGTGTCGGCAGCCAGCAGCTCGAGAAACGGGTCACCGTCGCTACTGCGTTCGCGTTCATGGAAAGTCGTCAGCCGTTGTTCGAACTCAGGGTATGCTGCTTCGGCCCGGCGCACCGCATGCGTTCGCGTCATGCGGATGAGCGGGAGGGCAACGCCGAACGCACCGGCTGCAGCGAGCGCAGCGAAGAGTGCCAGACGTGCTCCTGCGACACCATGTGATGGAAAGGCGAAATGATTAAGCAACAGTACGAGTGCGACTGTGACAACGAGCGCCGTGCCCGCAAAGATCGCAGCACCACGCAGCCACGCTCCCAACCGCAACCTCTGCTGCAGTTGAGCAATGTAGGAATTGAGCTCATCCCGCCTGCTCATGCTTCCTCCCGCTGCGTACCCATGTAGCGGCTGGCAAGCGTCGCCTCTGCCAGCGCCACTACCAATGCAAGCAGCATAACGTACCACCATAGATTCACTCGACGATATTTGACGTCATCAAGCACGGTGGTCTCTGTCGGCATGCCTCCCGCGTTGTTTCCACTCCAGAGCTGCTGTACATCCTGAGGAATCGGCTGCAGGTCCGACTCGCGGCGATCAGGATTCACACCGATGACCGCATCCTGTCCATTTGCAAATCGAACATGATAGAAACCTGCGCGTTGCAAACGAAAAGTTTGCACCTTTCGTGCCTCGCTGAGCGAGAGCGGCCTGCGCCCGTCCGGATCGATTACTTCTACATTTGCGACCTCACCGGCTGGAGCGGCAGCAGAGCGAAGCTGCACGAATGAATCGACGAGTTGAGATCCGCTGAGCCGCTCATGTCCTGAAAGATAGCGAGCAGTCTTGTCGATGAACGCGACAAAGAGAGGATGGAGTGGCAGGTTGTTCGTCAGATTTTCCAGCCCTGATGTGAATAGCAGCACGTGTCCCTCGCCTGACTGTTTGTCCAACAGAAGCGGAGTCCCGTCACTCAAACGGGCGGCCACGCGCGCCTGTCCCGGATCGACAGATGCGGCATAGAAAAACTTCGTCTCCGCCCAACCTCCGTTGTCATGCCCGGGCTGTTCCTGCGCGAGTGCCGGATGGGTGAAGTCCACCTGACTGACGGTAGCGGCGGCGGGTCCGATGCGAGCGTAGTCATGCACATCCTTAACATCAGCTCCCCAGAGGGGAATGCGCGCACGTCGCCCTGCGTTCGTGCCGAGAGCAATGAGAACGCCTCCTCCTTTGGCAACATATTGTGCAAGCGTGTGCTCGAAAATCGATGGCAGCGGTCCAGTATCTGACAGGACCACGAAACTGAATTTGGAGGGATCGAGGTCCGTCGTTTGTCCCGCAATCACAGCTTGCAACAGAAAGGACCCCGCTCCTGCCGCGGCCAGAGCAGCACTGAAGTACGACGCAGATCGGCTATCGCTCGACGCATGAACGAACAGCACCCGCTCAGGGTCCGCCCGGCGAATCACGAAGAGGCTTGCATCATCCGCTGGAAAGGCGTCGCCTGCTTCAATTCGTACCTCACACCTGTTGAATCCGTAGCCTACGTCAATCGGAGCGAACTCCACGACCGCACGCCCATCGGCCGGAACGTTCACCTTATGTGTTGCGATCGGCTTTCCATTAACCACCAGCGATACTGTCTTCTCTGCCGCCGGAGTGTCGAAACCAGCCACAACTGCCTGTACGCGTGATCGCTTCGGATCTTTCGGGTCGGCGAGCTCAGCCGGCGCACTTACCCGCTCCACCGTCCAGTTCGGGAGCACTGTGCCCTTCGCCGCATCATGGAGCACGAGTGTCGCGTTCGGCGGCAACATTAACTCAGCAAAGTTCGCAGGCATGGCGGTACGCTGCATGTCACTGAAGAGATGCAGATCGATCGGCCTTTCCGCCGTTTCCGCCATCGGGCGGATGATCCGCCGCAATTCGCCGAAGCCTGCGTGCCCATCTCCTAGCCGGATGCTCTCGAGAGCCGAGCGCAACTGCGCCTCATCGGCAATCGGTTGCGTCAGCACCTCGAGCTGCCCTCCGAGCCCAATCACTTGCGCCTTTTGCGACGGAGGCTTCACGGCCAGCAAAGCAAGCGCCTGCTGCTTGGCATCCGCGAATCTCGTTCCCGCCTGCATGCTGAAGGAGTCATCCAGCACGATCAGTAGTTCATGATCACTGGCACCCGTTGCCGGTCTCAGCACAAACGGCTCCGCAAACGCCAACACCACCAGCAGCAGCAATGCAGTTCGCAGCGCAAAAAGCAGCAGGTATCGTAACCGCTGCTGTCGCGTGGAACTCTGAATACCGCGTTCGAAGAACATCAGCGAGCTCACCGGTCGTGGCGTCGTCACATGCTTGCGCAGCAGATGCACGAAGACGGGCACGCCCAGCGCTGCCAGACCTGCCAAAAACCATGGCGCCAGAAGGCCCATCAGTTCCCCGCATGCCGCAGCGAAAGATATTCGCGCAATGCTGTGTCAAGTGGTTGATCGCTGACGAGCAGGTGATAGTCCATCCCCGCTTCCCGCGTGCGCGAGCGAAGCTGCTCGATATGTGTACGCATCTTCGTGCGATAGATCGTCTTTGTGTATTCGGGGATAACCTCCATCTCTCGATCGGTTTCAAGGTCAACCAGGATCGCCGGTCCCTTGAGTTCGGGTTTTATTTCCTGGGGGTCAAGAATATGAAACAGGACTACATCGTTGCCATGAAAGCGGAGGGGCTCGATGATGCGCACAATCGCCTCCGGTTCCTCGTAGAAATCGGAGATCAAGACGACAATGCCGCGCCGGTGCAGTAATGCCTGGAAATGGCGGAGCGGCTTTCCATAGTCCGTCCGCGCATGTGGCTCCGCTCGCTCGAGTCCCGCGAGAAGTCGCATCAGCTGACCCTGCCTCGTTGATGGCCTGATATAGTCTCGTACCTCGTCGTCGAAAACAATCAGGCCTGCAGCATCTCGCTGATTTCGGATTGCGAGATAGAACAGCGAGGCTGCTATGAAGCGTGCGTAGTCCATCTTCGACGGTGGCCCGGATGTGTACTGCATGGAATTGCTCGCATCGAGCAGCACCGTCACCTGACTGCTCGTCTCGCCACGATACCGCTTCAGATAGCAACGCTCGGTACGCGCAAACAGATTCCAATCGACATGGCGGAGGTCATCGCCGGGGCTGTAAGCGCGATACTCAGCGAACTCCTGACTGAAGCCGAAGTCCGGTGATCGATGCAGGCCAGCCACGAAGCCGTCCACAACCGTCTTTGCCAGCAAGTCCAGCGAAGTTATGCCTGCAAGAACGCCGGGATCGAGGAAGCGTTGCATCAGTTTTCCTTTGCGCGTGGCACTTGGGCGATGAGCCGGTTAAGAATTTCGTCCGCGTCGATCCTTTCCGATTCAGCGTGGAAATTCAGCAGGATCCGATGTCGGAGCACCGGAACCACCAGCGCGGTGATGTCGTCGTAAGTTACGTGATAACGCTTTCGGGAAAGCGCTCGCGCCTTTGCAGCCAGCACAATGAACTGTGCCGCTCGGATGCTTCCTCCGTAGTTCACATATTTCTTCACGAAATCAGGCGCGCTCCCGCTGTTGTGCCGTGTTGCGCGCACCAAACCCACGATGTACTGCGCCAGCGTGTCAGCTATTGGCACCATGCGTACAAGCTGCTGAAAATCGAGCAGTTCCTCAGCCGACGTCACCGGTTCGATCTTCGCTACACGCGTGGTCGTCGTCATATCAACGACTTTGAGTTCATCCTCGGTGCTCAGATAATCCAGAATGGAGTTGAAGAGGAATCGGTCTAACTGAGCCTCTGGCAACGGATATGTGCCTTCGAGTTCGATAGGGTTCTGCGTTGCCAGTACGAAGAATGGTGCTGGAAGCTGATAAAGGTGTCCGCGCACCGTGCACGAATGCTCTTGCATGGCCTCAAGGAGGGCCGCCTGTGTCTTTGGAGGCGTGCGGTTGATCTCATCGGCGAGAAGAATGTTGCCGAAGATGGGGCCTTTTACAAATGTCCATTTGCGATGGCCGGTCGCCAGGTCCTCTTCAATAATGTCCGTGCCGGTGATGTCCGAAGGCATCAGGTCGGGCGTGAACTGAATACGTCGGAATTCGAGGCCCAGCGTGTCGGCGATTGTCCGCACCATCAGAGTCTTTGCCGTGCCGGGCAGGCCGGTCAGCAGGCAGTGACCACCCACAAAGAGCGCGATCAGTACCTGCTCCAAGACCTCATCCTGGCCGACGATTACTTCGCGCACCTGCTTAAGGATGCCCTGATGCACTGCGTGAAAGCGTTCGACCCGCTGTTGGAGTTCCGCTGCATCTGAATTTAGCTCGGCCAAAATAGCCATCTGTCATCCTCGTCAGTTCATTTTCCTGATGCTTGATTCAACTCGAGCAACATCTTCTGCGCCGGGCGGTAGCCGGGCGCAGCTTCAAGTGCCGCAAGCACGCTTTCCTGGGCCTTGTCCTTCTGTCCTGCCGCGAGATATGCCTGAGCCAGATGAAACTGTGCACCGGCCTTGTCCATTGGATCTGACACCACGACCGCCGCGTATTCTCGAATCGCGCCGTCATATTGCTTCTGCGCGTACAACAAATCGCCAAGCCGGCGATGCAACTCCTCATCTTTGACCGGATAGATATAGTTCAGGCGTGCGAGCGTAGCAGCCGCTTTAGCCGGCTCCCCGGCGGATTCTTCGAGCGTTGCAAGCCTCTTCAAGACCGCGGGATCCTGACCGCCCTCTTTCTCATATGTAGTCAGTACCGCCGCCTCAGCCTTCGTGTCGCTTTTCTGCTTATATGCATCCGCCAACAATTCATAGACATTTGCGTCTTCGACATATTCGGGATACATCGCCAGAGTTGCGGGCCCTTGTGCTACGACGGTGCCATACTGCTTCTGTTCGGATGCGGCCACAAGCGCCTTCAACTTTTCTCGCCAGTCGTTGAAGCGCATAGCTTCCGCACCATACTTCTTGTCAATCCACGCTAGGTATTGCTTATCGAATTCTTCCGGCGTCAACCCAAGGTCCTGTTGGACCACCTGCGGCGTTGATTTCAGCTGAGCGTAGGAATGAATCATCGCCAGCAGCTTTTCATCGCTCCATCGTTGTTCCACAAAGTCGCAGATGCTGCCCGCCTGAAAGTACGAGACGATCACTTGCGATGGATACTCGGGATATACAAACCCTCGATCGAGCTTAACGATCGGCAGTAGCTTCTTATCACGAATGGCGACCAGCACGTCGGGAGTGAGGCGATCGGCCCACTCCGACGAGTGCGCGCCCTCTTCATGCACCGCCAGGCCTTCAGTGAACCAGCGCGGCACGCGATGGTTGGTAGCCGTAAGAACATAGACATGGCTCATTTCATGCCATAGGGCTGAGCCCCAGTTGAGATCTCCGGGCCTGAGTGCCGATGGACTGTCCATGGCCACGACTTCCCCGAAGGTAACTCCGAGTGCACCGAGCCCCGGCATTCCCGTTGTACGCACAGCAAAGTCTTCGTGGTCCGGATAAACTTCCACCTGTACCGGCCCCGGCAGTTTCATACGATACTTCTTGTCGTAGGTCGCCATAATCGTATGCAACTCGGACTGTATATACGGTTGCAACAGCCTAGCCTCGGTCTTCTTCAGCTTCAGGATGGTTGATTCGTCACGGATTGTTTCGAAATTCTTGTAACTGTCGAGCAAACGCAGGCTATTGACCGTCGCAGCATTGCGATAGCCGTTGTTATAGCTCAACTCCAGCTCCTTCATCGGCTCGTCTTCTTTGCCAAGCCGCATCAGGTCAATGCCGAGCTCCGAATGAGCACTCCAGAGCCGGGGATTAGCCTCGATGGCCTTCCGATAGTAGGCGGCGGCATCCTCGTAGCGATAATGCAGCTCGAGTTGGTCCGCCACCACTGCATAGGCCTCGCCATAACCCGGATTGACCGCAACAATCTTGGCGAACCATGGAGCCGGAGAACGATCGGCAAGCAACTCAGCAGCCGCGCGAATCGCCATCGCATCCAGCGCGTCATCCTCGAGGACGATCGCCTTGTCCGCTTCAGCGACAGCCACCTCGGGGTCATCATTCTGCAGAGCGAGACCGGCCATCAGTTCATGCGCTTCGGGGAGTTTTGGATCGAGTGCAATCGCCTTCGCTGCGTATTCCGTCGCTTTCCCGTCAAAGGTGTCTGCAGAAACAATCGTGAGTCCGAGATATGCCGGAGCACTGGATGGATCTTTTGCCAGTGCTTCACGGAAAAGGTCGGCTGCTTCGCGGTTGTTGAAACGCTCGTGTAGCAACATCCCCCAACGTACTTTGTATAGAGCACTGCTGCTTTCCGGCTGCGTTGCCAGGCGGAACTGCTCGTTCGCCTGCTGCCACTCTTCCAGCCCCCAGAACCCCTCGGCGCGAGCGTATGCATCGCTGCTGCGCGTTAAATGCTCAAAGCAGGCTTGTGCCTCCGAGCGATGCCCATGCTTGCGCAGTGACCAGCAGTCTGCGGGCGATGCCGCAAATACATATGCTGTCGATGCGCACATCTGCAGCAACAGAAGAGCTGGCGCGAGCTGTTTCATTTGTCGAGATCCTCCTGCACCTTCGCAAGTTCCAGCAGTGCTGCCGTCAGCTGTTTCTTGTAGTCGTCAGGATCCATTGCCGCTTTCTGATACTTCAGTGTGTCGATTTTCTGTTCTAACTCCTCCCTCTTTGCCAGCAAGGCGCGTTTTGCCGCATCATTTGCTGCCTGCTGACTGGTGCCGAGCCGCAGCAGCGTGAAGCTCGACATGAGCGCACCCTGACCATTGCCAGGTTCGCGCACCGGAGCGCCACTGCCTGTGTCGTCAAAAACCGCATGCTCTGTAGCCAAACGCTTCTGCGAGTCATAAAAAGCCGCCGTCTTTTTCGTCGCGTAGATGAAGGCTTCCATGCCACTGATGGAATCGCTCTTATCGATATCGGCTTCTGGGTCCTGCAATGCCTCAACCCAGTACCGCACGAAGACCGTGGCGTTCTTTTCTGTACCTGATTTTGTGGCTGCGATCACCGCGCGTCCCGGCCGCTCAAGAGCTGGCACGGCCCCCCCGCTCGCGGTGGTTGTGTCAACAATCAGCTGGCGTCTCGTCGGAATACGATTGCACATCGTCGCGATCTCGCCAGCGGTCACATCTGGACCTATTAGGTTGAACTTGTACTCAAAGCCATCGAAGGAACCATGGCCAATGAGAATGAGCACAAAGTCATCGTCTGCCTTGGCTTCGCGTGCCACCCCGTCAAGTGTCTTTCTTAGTTGAGATGCGGTGGCCTGCTTGCCGGTGAGTGTGTAGACGTGCGCAGTGCTGCCGCCAGTCTTGAATACTTTATCCAAATCCTGCGCCGCCGCCGTGAAGCGCTGTTCGTAATCCGGTTCCCCGCCCAGCCCGGCGACGGTAACGTAGTACACCGCGGCACGCGTTTGGAGAGCCAGTGCAAGAAACGCGGAGAGAACTGACATCCGTCTCAAGCGGCGCTACATACCACACCCCATTTGCGCCGCAAGAGCCACTCGGCAATCGGTAGCCCAAGCAGCAATACAAAGACGACCGGCATGTTCCACAACTCATTTGTGGTCCGAACAGAGATGCCTGCTTCGGAATACGCAATGTCACGGGGCAAGTTCTTCAGATCGGAAGGTTCCCAGTAACGTCCGCCGGTCTGCGATGAGAGCTGTTCGAGCAGTGTCCGATTCTGCTCAAGGTGAAAATTCTCGGCGATGCCATCCTCACGCTGGAAGGTGAGTACATCACTACCGAGTTCCTGCGGCTGAGCTCCTGCAGACGCAGCCGTGACCTCAGCCAGATATGCTCCTGGTGTTCCCGCGGTCCATTCCGCCTGATATAAGCCCGGCGTGTCTCGCGACGGCGTGAGATCGATCAGCGCATTTGCGCCCGCGGGCCCCACTATGTTTGCTGTAACGTGTGCATCCGACGTGGGCTGAAACTGGCGGTCACGCACCACCGCCGAAAGTTGCACATGCCCTGCATCTAGCAACACGCGCTGAGGTATGTACGCCGTTACGGGACCGGGAG